>ERZ773056.249-NODE-249-length-27848-cov-12.361638_pt1 | contig 27848 bp, 21 predicted proteins | sample MGYA00580857_ERZ773056 | MGnify/ENA primary metagenome ERZ773056 (study PRJEB29015, sample SAMEA2737996) | human oral metagenome | biome: human oral; feature: human-associated habitat; material: dental | place: China | collected 2114 ... | reverse complement strand
GTAGAGGGTAGAGGGTAGAGGGTAGAGGGTAGAGGGTGGAGGGTAGAGGATAGAGAGAGGAGAACAGGGGAGAGGAGAGTGGGCAGTAGAGAGTAGGACTGGCATGTACCCGGCTCTACCCTCTACTCTCTACCCTCTACTCTCTACCCTCTATCCTCTACATTCTATAAATGCTTGATAAATGCGCGTCGCGACTTGTGATGCTCGCGCTTGAAGTAATCCCACTGTGCTTGCACGGCGGTGTTGTTTTCCAGCTCGATGTTGCTCTCGGCATACTCGGCGCCCATCTTGATATACTGCGGGATGAGGTCGGTGAAGAGCAACGCGTTCACGCCTTTGTTCTGATACTCCGGCAGGACGCCCGTGAGGTAGAGATCGATCACGCGTGCCTTCGACTTGAGCGCCTTCATCAGCGGGAAGAAGCCGAAGGGCAGCAGACTGCCTCGGGCCTGTTGCAGGGCGTGTGAGAGGTTGGGTAGAGAGACGCCGAAGCCCACCACGGCGTCGTCCTCCTCGCGAACGATGACGGTCACGAGGTCGAGTCGCAGCAGGGGAATATAGATGTCGACGTAGTAATCAATCTGCCGCTCGGTCAGCGGAGCGAAGCCGTAGAGGGGCGTGTAGGCGGCGTTCAGCGTCTCGAACACCTTGTGGGCATAGGGCATGATGTCTTTGCGGCGACGGAACTTGAGCACCTTCAGCCCGTATTTCTTCTTGACGATCTCGGCGATGCGTAGGTGCTTCTCGGGAATGGCGTCGGGGATGTAGATCTTGAACTCGTGCCAGTCCTGATCCTTGGTGTAGCCCATGCGCTCCATGTGCTGCGGGTAGTAAGGATGATTGTAGATGGTGGCCATTGTGCCGATCTGGTCGAAGCCCATGATGAGCATGCCCTCGTGATCCAAGTCGGTAAAGCCCATAGGCCCGTGTAGGGCGTCCATGCCCTTCTTACGCGCCCACTTTTCGACGGCGGCGAAGAGGGCGTCGACCACCTCCTGATCGTCGATGAAGTCCACGAAGCCGAAGCGAGCGCGGTGTTGATTCCAGACGCGGTTAGCGGCGTGCGCAATGATGCCCGCGATGCGTCCGACGATGCGTTCGCCCCGATAGGCCAGATAGTAGATGGCTTCGCAATTCTCGAAGGCCGGGTTTTTATCTCGAGACAGGGTGATCATCTCTTCGTCGATCAGCCCCGGCACATAGTAGGGGTTGCCCTTGTACAGGTCGATGGGGAACTTCACGAAGCGCCTGAGCTCGCTCTTGGTCGTGACCTCCCTGATGGTTACGCTCATAAGGATATATATATGTGTATGATGAAATCTGTATGGTGGGCGGCAAAAGTAGGCCAATTCGTAGGAGTGCCTTGGGGGGAGGCGTCGAGGCGTGGGCTTTTGTCGATGCAGATTCGTCTTTCTCCGGCCCCGGACTGGGGCATCCGTTGCGACACCCCACCGTCGGGTTAGATGCGCCGATGTGCAGGCGGATGGTCAAGGGAGGGGGACTGTTGGCTTCATGTTGGATCCATTCTAACTTCTGGAATGGATTTGGAGTTTTCGTCGAAGGTTGGAAGGGTATTATTTCAAGCCATAAATCCGTGCCTTGGGGGTTATTCGAAGCTTCGGGACAGATGGATCAGTGGGGTGTTCATAATGGCGTATTATCCGCATTCCAAGCGCGTTTTGCCTCGCTAAATGCCAGAAAAAGAAACCGATACTTCTAACTGTTTGGCACTGAACGGGCGCGACCTGTGCAAGCCCTCGTTCACGAGCCGAGGCTGCTTTTGGACTTTGATTTATTGCCAGACCTTTACGCCGCAAAACAATCATCCCACGCTGTCTAACCCCCCACACTTACATATGCTACAATGAAGTCTGAATGTCAACTTTTATGGGATAAATGCCTGTCGATTATCAGGGATAACGTGCCGGAAGCCGCGTTCAAGACGTGGTTTCAGCCCATCACGCCCCTGTCTTTCGACGAGCAGAAAGTAACGATACGGGTGCCCAGCCCGTTTTTTTACGAGTATCTGGAGGCCAACTTCGTCAATGTGCTTCGCATGGCCGTGCCGAAGGTGTTTGGCCAAGGCGTCTCGCTGAACTACCGCGTGATGGGCGAAGAGGGTGCCGACGACGCCTCATCGGCCGCTACGACACGTGCCGCTGCGCCACGTCCGGGTGTGAGTCGTATGATCCAGACGCCCTTCACGCAGGTGGCGCCTGAGGAACTGGACTCGCAGCTCAACCGCCGCTATACGTTCGATAACTTCTTCGAGGGCGTGACCAACAAGCTGGCACGTACGGCTGGCGTGGCCGTGTCGAACGATCCGGGCAAGACGACCTTCAACCCGCTCTTCATCTATGGCCCATCGGGCGTCGGTAAGACGCACCTCTGCCACGCCATCGGCCTGCGCATCCGCCAGATGCACCCCGAGAAGCGTGTCCTCTACGTCTCGGCCCACCGCTTCCGCATCCAATACACCGACGCGGTGATCAAAAACACGTCGAACGACTTCCTGAACTTCTACCAGAGTCTCGATGTGCTTATCCTCGACGACATCCACGAGCTGGTCGGCCTGAACAAGACGCAGATGGCCTTTTTCCACATCTTCAACAACCTGCACCAGCTCGGCAAGCAGCTCGTGCTGACAGCCGACAAGGCGCCCGTTGATATGCAGGGACTGGAGGAACGTCTCATCACGCGTCTCAAATGGGGCCTCACGGCCGAGCTCGGGCGACCCGATGCGGAGCTGCGTCGCACTATCCTGCGCAATAAGATCGAGGCCGAAGGACTGGTGCTCAGCGACGAGGTCTTCAACTACATCGTCGATCACGTGACGGAGAATATCCGCGACTTGGAGGGTGTACTCGTCTCGCTCATGGCCAATTCGCTGATCAATAACAGCCCCGTCGACATGGCGATGGCGCAGCGCGTCGTAGGCCAGACGGTTCGCGTGGAAAACAAGGAGCTCTCCATCGAAAAGATTCAGGAGAAGGTCTGCCGCTTCTTCAACCTCGAAGAGTCACTCGTGCAGACGCCTTCACGCAAACGAGAGATCGTGCAGGCACGCCAGATCACCATGTTTTTGGCCAAGAAATACACCTCGGCGTCGTTTTCACGCATCGGCAAGGTGGTTGGCGGGAAGGACCATGCCACCGTATTGCACGCCTGCAAGACGGTGAAGGATCAGATGGACATCAATAAGAACTTCCGCTCCACCGTCGAAGCGATCGAGGAAACGCTCAGGAGTTAGCCCTCCCTCCTCCCGGCCGGAATCGTTCCGGCACCGATGACCCGATGGTCGGATCATTTGAGTCAGCTCAAGGCCTCAAGTGATTCGATCATTTGCGTTTGGGCGCACCTGTCGTTCGCCCATTTGTGGTTCATGCTTTCTGGAAACGCCAAAATGAGACGCGAAACCGATCGCTGACCTTCAAAAACGCCTTCCCGCGGCGGGAAACCGATCAAAACTTTCTGAAAACGCCAAAATGAGGCGGGAAACCGATCAAAATCTCCGAAAAGTCACTTTTTGCGACGGGAAACGGGAAAAATTCTTCGAAAAGTCATTTCCCGCGGCGGGAAAGGGGAAAAATGCCTCGGAAAACGGCTTCGCGCGACGGGAAAAGGGAGCGTACGGCATACGCCCTCAGGACGTTTCCAACGGAAACGACTTCGCGTATCCTTATAATAGAATCGGAACAGGTTGCCTCAAATGTCCGCCCCTCCTCTCCCCTCTTTGATGTATTTGGGGGCGTAAGCATTACGCCCCTACCGCTTCAGGCGCATTCGTTATGAACGGAATAGAACAGTGCCACAGAAAGAGGTTCGTCGTATTCCTGTGGCACCTATCCTCCAGACGCATGCAGAAACAAAAACGGCCCTTTGTGAGGGCCGACGGCTGTATATGAGATGAAGCGGATAGATGTGCGATGAAACTACGGGTGGGTATAAAAAAGAAATGGTTGTCTCACGACAACCACAATCTTCATTGTTAACCTTAAATCTAATACCATGAAAAACACGGTGCAAAAGTAGGCCTGTTTCCGATTCCGGCAATACCCGCCGACGAAAAAGGGCCTACGCTTACGTTTATTTAACTCTTATGTCTGCGCCCCACATCAGCTTATCACGCAGCGTCTGATAGAAATTTCGATTGTTACGATGAATCATCTGCGTGGAGAAATCTGCCTTACATACAGATAGTTCGACATCCGTAGAGAGACTCCGTGACCGTCCGTCAAGGGCTACGAGATAGGAGTCATTCCGACTTTCGGTCTTTAAGATTATTTCATACGAGGCTGGAATGACCAACGGACGCACATTCAGACTATGCGGCGCCACAGGGCTGAGCACGATGTTATCACTTCCGGGCAAGAGGATCGGCCCATTGACGCTCATGGAGTAGGCTGTCGATCCAGTGGGCGAGGCGATCACAAGTCCGTCGGCCTGGTAAGACGTGAGGTACTCCTTATTCAAATAGGTATGGATGGTGATCATGGACGAGGTTTCGCGCTTAAGCAGAACGACCTCGTTCAAGGCATAGTTCGAGGACGGCGCTTCGGAGTCAGACGGTGTCTCGGAATAGATCTCCGAGCGCGTCAGGCCGTCGGAACCGCGCGTCTGTAAGCGCAGCATCATCCGCCGCTCGATCCGATAATCGCCACGGAAAAGCTCATCGAGCGTCTCCTCGATCTGTTCCGGTCCGGCCTCGGCTAAAAATCCGAGGCGCCCGGTGTTAATGCCCAAGATGGGGATGTCTTGCCGTCCGATCTGTTCAGCGGCACGCAGGAAGGTGCCATCGCCCCCCACGCTCAGGGCAACGTCCAAATCAAACGGCGCCACGGTCAGCACGCCAGAGATGGGCGGGCAGAAGTGGGGCGTTGTAGTGAGAAAGGCGTGGAAGTCTTTGGAGACGAAGATTTCCGCCTCCAAGCGGTTCAGTTTCTCAAACAGTCGCTGCAACAAGGGCAGCTTATCCGGCCTATATCCACAGCCGAATATTCCGATCTTCATATTCTGATTTTTAATTGTATGACTTTGTTTCGTTCCCTCCCGAATCGTCCTACTTTTGCGCTGCATTTTTTAGACGTACAAATGTAAGGAACATAGCAGAACCAGATTTTTTTCACATGATTAAGTTAAGTGTCAATATCAACAAAGCAGCGACTCTTCGCAATGCACGTGGCGGAAACGTGCCCGATGTGGTGCAGATCGCTAAAGATTGCGAAGCCTACGGGGCACAGGGCATTACCGTGCACCCGCGCCCGGACGAGCGACACATCCGATATAACGATGTCTATGCGCTCAAGCCGATCATCAAAACAGAACTGAACATTGAAGGTTATCCCATCCAGTCGTTCGTCGATCTGGTGCTCACCGTAAAGCCGACTCAGGTGACGCTGGTGCCCGATGCGCCAGACGTGCTGACGTCCAACGCGGGTTGGAACGTGAAGGAGCACTTTAACCAACTGAGCGAACTGGTGGACACCTTCACAGGCCACGGCATTCGGACGTCGCTCTTCGTGGAGACGGATCTGGAGAACATCGAATGGGCAGCCAAAACAGGGACGGATCGCATCGAGCTCTACACCGAACCCTATGCCAACGAATATAACAGCAATCGAGACCATGCCATAGCACCCTTTGTGGAAGCTGCAAAGCGGGCGAAAAGCCTCGGCCTCGGTGTCAATGCAGGGCACGACCTGAGCCTGCAAAACTTAGCCTTCTTTGCTTCGCACCTGCCGTGGATTGAGGAAGTCTCGATCGGCCATGCCCTGATCTGCGACGCGCTCTATTACGGACTGGAGCGAACCATTGGCCTCTACAAGGCCTGCTTGAAAGGAGAACCGAAATAGTTATTCGGGGGGGGGGTGAAGGGTAAGTCTCCCGCTCTGCCCTCCCCGTCTTGAAGCCGCATTTAACAGCAACCCCATACAACACAGAATTAGAAACGATATGAACATCTTATTCCTCTTCGCGCAAGTGGCTACGGAAGAAGCCGCCGATGCAGCAACTGAAATCGCGGCCGACGCCGCACAAACACAGGCTCAAATCAATATCATCGATCTCGCCATGAAGGGCGGATGGATCATGGGCGTCCTACTGGTGCTCTCATTGGTGGCCATCTACTTCTTTATTCAGCGATTGCTGGTGATCCGTCAGGCGGGACGAAACGACGAAACGTTTATGAACCACATCCGCGATTACATCTACGAAGGAAAAATCGATCAAGCGCTCAACCTCTGTCGGACAACATCGACCCCGGCCGCACGCATGATCGAGAAAGGCATCCTCCGTCTGGGTCGGCCTACCGCTGATGTGCTGGCGGCCATCGAAAACGCGGGCAACATTGAGATTTCGAAGCTCGAACGTGGCTTCCCTGTCATCGCAACTACTGCAGCGGGTGCACCTATGCTGGGATTCCTTGGGACGGTTACGGGTATGGTGCGCGCCTTCTACGACATGGCTAACGCGGGAACCAATGTAGACGTGACGCTGCTCTCAGGTGGTATCTACGAGGCACTTGTGACTACGGTCGGCGGACTTGTGGTCGGTATCATCGCTCTGTTTGCATACAACTATTTAGTGGCTCGCGTGGAGAACGTGGTCAATAAACTTGAGGCAAGCACGATGGAGTTCATGGATCTGTTGAACGAACCTGCACACTAACGACGTCATGGCACTGAAACGAAAAACGAAAGTGAATGAAGCCTTCAGCATGGCCTCGATGACGGACGTCATCTTCCTGCTGCTGATCTTCTTCATGGTGACCTCTACGGTAGTGGTGCCGAACGCGATCAAGCTGACCTTGCCGCAGGCGCAGAAACAGACGGCAGCCAAACCCATCACACGCGTGACGATCGACGCGGAAGGGAATTTCTACGTCGCGGCAGGCAACCAACGCGAGCAGCAGGTGGCTTTTGAAGACATTGCCCCCTTCCTGCAAGAGCAATACGAGGCCGACCCAGAGATGTTCGTTGCCCTCTATGCCGACGAGACCGTCCCTTACGGTCAGATCGTGAGCGTGCTGAACCTGGCCAACGAGAATAAATATAAGGTGGTGCTGGCCACCCGTCCACCGGAGCGCACGCCATGAAGCTGAAGAAAAACAACCTGCTGGCTATTGTCGGATCGATCCTTTTCCACGCCGTCATTCTGCTGATCCTCTACTTCACGGTGATGAAAGCCGTGGAGCCGGAGGAAGATGGCGGTGTGATGGTGAACTTCGGCACGATAGACGAGGCCACCGGAACGTTTGAGCCGGAGGGCGAGCCTGTGCAGGACGAACAGACGGAAGAGGTGCAAGAGGAGACCGTCGTCCCTCCGCCTCCTACGCCCCCCACTCCTCCTACGCCTCCGACGCCCAAGCAACCGGAAAAGCTCATCACACAAGACCAAGAAGAGTCCGTGGCCTTGGCCCAACAGCGGAAGAAAGAGCAGGAGCGGAAGCGGAAAGAAGAAGCACGCCGACAGGAGGAGCTCCGCAAGCAACAAGAGGAGCGCCAACGCCAAGACACGGAGCGCCGCCGACAAGACGAGGCCCAACGCAAAGAGGCTGAACGGAAAGCCGAAGCAGAACGCAAAGCCGAGGCCGAGCGTCGCCGTCAAGCCGAGGAGCAGCGCAAGAAAGAGCAGGCTATTCGTGACCGTGTGGCGGGTGCTTTCGGTAAGAACAATTCAAGTCAAGGAACGGGCAAGACGACCACTGGCAACCAGGGCAGTCCCCTTGGCAACGCTGATCGGGGTGCCAACAAAGGCGTTGGTACGGGGTTCAGCTTAAGTGGCCGATCTATCGGAGCGGGAGGCCTGCCGCATCCGGCCTACACGGTGCAAGAGGAAGGTCGCATCGTGGTCAACATCGTGGTCGATCCGGCAGGTAACGTCATCGCTGCCGACATCGGCAAGGGCACGAACATCGACAACGCTTCCATGCGCCGCAGCGCCGTCGAAGCTGCCCGTCGCGCCAAGTTCAACAGCATCGAGGGCACGAACAATCAGAGCGGAACAATCACTTACATGTTCAGACTGAAGTAAGCCCTTCAGCTATTCATTTACATCCATCATAATATCTACCAACAATGAGAAAGAAGGCATATGTATTTTTTGCGACGGGCTTCGAAGAGACTGAGGCCATCGGCACGACGGACGTGCTGCGTCGCGGGAATGTAGAGACGGTCACGGTTTCAATGACCGGCGATCGAACGGTTACGGGTGGGCATGGCATCCCTGTCGTGACAGACGCACTCTTTGAGGACATCGACCTGACCGACGCGGACGCACTCGTACTGCCCGGCGGTGGGCCTATGCTCAACGATTACGAAGACTTGAAAAAGGCTATCGTCCGCCATTACGAGAAGGGCCGATTAGTGGCCGCCATCTGCGCTGCGCCACTTGTGCTCGGCGGATTGGGGCTCCTCCGTGGACGTCGCGCCACGTGTTACCCCGGCTTCGAGCAATACCTCACGGGCGCAACCGTGGTGGAGGCTGACACGGTCAAAGAGGACAACATCATCACCGGACGCGGGCCAGGCATGGTCTATGCTTTCGGCGTGGCCGTGGTGGACTATCTGATGGGCACGGAAACGGCCGATGAGGTGGCCCGCGGACTGTTGTTGAAGAAGTAAGCACTGATAAAAAAGGAACGCCCCCTCCCCTCGAGGGCACCGCTTCCTGACCCATGATCCTGCCGGAGTGGACGGCTCGCAAAGATGCGGGCGTTCCCCCTCTCCGGCAGGATCTTTTTTTGTGCCCTTTAGAAGGGAGGAACGATTGCATAGGTCTCCAGACGGCCTTTGAGGCAACCTGTTCCGATTCCAATTGTAAGGATACGCGAAATCGCTTCCGTTGGAAACGTCTTGGGGGCGTATGCCGTACGCTCCTACAAATACATAGAAGAGGCTTTTGAGGACGCGGAAGCTGACGGACATCGTTTACCTCAGGGAGCCGCTCTGTTTCACGTTGCTCTGCCCTGAGCTGAGGCCTCGTTACTTCATGGGACAACTCGCGGCCCATTCGGGGCGTTCCATATGCGCAGCCCGTCTCCCTTTCCATGCCTCGCCTCCCGCGGGAATAGCCCGACGCGATGTTCAGGAAATACCGTCTTTGGTTCATAAAGCCAGAACCGTAGCCGGACCTTTATATTCCAAATTCATTCCGTAACGTGCTGATTCTGCGAGGATACAAGCTCCCTCTCAGTTACATAATCTTTATTCGTCGCAAAATCCTTTTGGTTTTGTTGTTATTATGCACTTAACTTTGCCCCGTCACTTCTCGAAGGAATAGACAAGATGGGCATCCTATTAAACATAGCAACTACATGCATCCGGACATCCGATGGTCGACGAGAACCAGCCACTGCTTCTCTTCGCCAGTCGTTTTTGCGCATTGCACCCCCTCCTTTGCAGCGTCTTCAACGGATATCTATCTCACTCTTGATATTAGGAGGCTATAATCTCATCATACAATAATGATATGACACAACTAAGAGCTTGGTTAAAACCCAATCACCTCACGGCCGATACGAGCGATTATACGGCTGTACCCGACACCCTTGGCGGGGTGGGGATGGAACAGATCATTGCCGATATGCAGTTTCAAGGTGTCGAGCTTCAAAAAGAGACCATCATCGACATCGTGAATCGCTTTAACCGGTTGGCCGCACAGCGGGTCACGGAGGGTTACACCGTGAACACCGGACTCGTCAATATGCGACCCATGATTAAGGGCGTATTTCACGGTACGGCGGTCGACCCAGAGAAGCATCGCGTCTACATCTCCATCACTCAGGGCATCGACCTTCGCAAGGCCGTATCCGGCACGCAGATCGTTATTCAAGGTGTGATGTCGGACATCATCGCTATTCACTCCGTCACCGACGCCTTCACCGGCAAGCGCGATGGATCGCTCACTAAGGGACGAAACGCCGAGATCCGTGGTGCATTCATTAAGATCGTGGGCAACGGTGTCGGTGTAGGCGTAGCTTTCACTAAGACAGACACCGGCACCCGCACCCTGCTCGACGCACACGACATTGTGATCAACGAGCCTTCACGCGTGTTGATCATGGTGCCCGCCTCACTGGCCGCTGGTACGTACGACCTGAGCCTCACAACGCAGTTCACAGGGTCAAATAAGACCCTGAAAAATCCTCGGACAGTGATTTACAAAACGAAAATCACGATCGCTTGACCGTAAACAGTGGCCGTAAAGTCAGACTTCACCAAGCGATGAATGAGGGCTTCACTGAGGCATGAATAAGGACTTCACTGAGGTATGAATAAGAACTTCACAGAGGCATGAATGAGGACTTCACACCACGATGAAAGTCGGCTTCATCGGCTTGTGAACCCCGCCTTCATGGCGTGTGGCACAGGGGACACCACTCACACAGATAGATAGAAAGAGACCCACGGAATGGAATATGTATCGATAAACAAGGAGCGCATCAAGTATCTGCTGTCATTGTATAGGATGACAGTCGACGAATTGCTGTGCGTCGCCACCAAGGGCCTGAAGAAGCCCTTCACGTGGCAGGATGTTTATCAGGATCAGATCCCATTGAACGTCCTCAAGCGGATCGACCGCGTCTTTCGGAAAGGCCTCTTCTACTATGCCGACCCCGTGACACCGGTCAAGACAAAGAGCGCAAGCGTCTTTTTTAGGAAGACGACCTTCGGCGCCGATCTGAACCTCGGAGCCAGGCAAAGAGTGAGGGAGTTTGAGGACTTGAAGAATCGGTTGAACACCCTCTCCAAGCTCTCGGACATTGCGCTCGAAAGGCGGCAAGAATCCTTCAGTCGTCGAGTCTACACCGGCGAGCATGTATGTCACACATAATCAGCGCCCATAAAAGGGGCAGCATCATCAAATGGTATTATTAACTCAAGTAATTTCATAACGGTCACCTCCGCGCGTCTCTCTTCGCCCCGCAAGGGGAATGCAGAGAGGCCGCGGGGGAACCTCATTTTCAAACTTCAAAAACAGATACAGGTATGGAAAAGAAACAACTTATTTCAGTAGTCAAACCCCTCATCGCCGCAGCGCTCCTCTTCGGCAGCAGCGGCGGAGTCGCGTGGGGGCAGGCACAGATGGACTGTAAGAATAATTTTGGAGCTGGTGAGTCTCGAGAGTCAAGTCGTGGAACCACTGCACTTACCGCGGATAATGATGGCGCATTAATCCCTATATCCATAACTCTAGGCGGGGTAAATAATATTGTTGGACAAACTTGGAGTGGAAATGGTAGTGTATACGATAGCGGCTTTCCTAATTACTATTGTCTTGGTGTACGTTTTGACGGATATAGCTGTCATACCTGCACAGGAGCTTCTATAAACGCACCGTCTGCTTGGTCTGGATGTGACAACACCTTCTTCAAGTTTTATAATGGAAGCGCTATCGGGTGTGGAAACTTGGCTTCATCAGTCCAATATGGAACTGGATCTAATGCCTCTGGGCCAGCAACCTTGGTCCGAATAGACGGAGGCACTCTTGGCTTAGGAAGTAATCCATTTGATGTAGCTACATTACACTTTAAGGATATACCCTTCACGTGGTATGCCTATACCCGTGTACAGGGAGGTTCGCATCAGTGTAGTTGGTACGTTGGATCAGCTCTTAATCACTGTACTTATTATGATGCTACTTATACTACAGCCACGAATACGGGTCACGTAGACGGTGTGATCTACATTACTGCCGGTTCGCATGTCCATGTCTCTGGAAATGTGAGTGCAGATGGATCTTCAACAAATAGTAAGGCTACATTGGATTTACCCAGCGGTGGCGCTCAATATTCATTGATGATAGATGGGAATCTTGAAGAGAACAAGATAAACAGTCAGAAAAACGGTGTGATCACCAATCTTGCAACGATGGCACCGTATGCCATAATCGGTGTGAATGGGAATTATACGCCGGGCAGCGGGATAGGTACGAATGCGACTGGCGGTGGTACGATCTTAGTTGGTTCAGGAACTACCGGTCAGACCAATATGACAATTCGCGATATAACAGCCAGTGGCAATCCCGGAGGTAGCTTTGGATTCTCAGGAAGCGGACAAACCGTATATACAGGAACATGTGTCCCGACGAACGGAACTGCAAACTTTGGTAACTATGGGAACAATGCGGTAACACTGAGTTCTTCTAACGGTCCAGTAATTCCTACAAGTTGGACTACTGGCGGTCTGCAAATATTCAATACGATGAATGCGTTGAATATGGACAAGGCATACTCGATCTCCCAAAGCGATGTGGGTAATTTGTTGATGATGGCTCATACGAAGCTCACCATCAAACAGACGCAAACCTTGGCGAGCAGTACGGCGGCAAACACCAACCTGATGGGTGGTGACGTGGAGTTTGCCAGTGCTGCAGATGAGGACTTTACGGGTAGTGGCTCAGGAAAATATTCTGTGGTAGCTTTTAAAAATTCGAATAAGACACCGGATATTGCTGCGACAGGTCCTTTAAATCAAGTAACAATGTGTGCTCCGAGCTACAGCTGGTGTAAACCCTCTGAGGCGTCAGCTCTTATTGGCACTTCATATCCTTCAACCGCAATGCCAGCAGCTACAGGGTTTGAGGCCTATGAAACGGGTGTAACTTATGGATCTACCGTATGCCACACTGGTTTTAATGGGACAACTGGAAACATCACATATAACAGTACTGGCGCTGGTAGTACTGTGGCCCTTAGCAGTACTCATAACGCTCAATGGCAGGCAGCAGGAAGCATTGTTATTTCCACAACAGGTAAAAACTTTGGGTGGACCAATACCGGCAGTGGTTTCATGAAATGGGTTGCTGGTTCTAACATCGACATAGCCAGCAGCACAACAGCTGACTGGGGCGCTAACGGAAGCGGAGCAAAGGCTTTTTGGAGAGCTGGAAACGACATTTCATTGGGTGCCACTGTAACTGCAAATTGGACTGCAGGCGGTTCTGGTAGTGTCATTGGTTGGCAGGCTAAGCGGGACATTGTATCGGCTGGCACGCTTACAGCAAACTGGCAATCGACAGCCGCAAATGCAAACGCTTACTGGGAGGCAGGCCGTAACATCACGATTCCCACGGCTACATCGCTCAATTGGTCTACAAATAACACAGGTAACCTGCGTTGGTTAGCCAAGAATAACATTACGGTGACAGATCCAACTACGCTTCAATGGACAAATACAGGCACCACGGGTAGCATTTTGTGGGAAGCCGGCGATGACATCGTCGCAGACAACACGTCTGCTGGTACAGCATTCGCTTTTACACAAGCCACCTCGGGTGCAGGCCACACGCGCTGGCAGGCCGGTCATGATATCAAGGCTAAGGGAAATAAGACATTCACCAATAGCACCACAGGTTCGGGACAAATGATCTGGCGTGCAGGGAATGACATCCTTACAACGTCTAACACTCCGGGTGACGAAGTGAAGTTCTTAAAGACAACCCAACAAGCAAATCTGACGGCATGGCAAGCAGGTCGCCATATTGGTGTTGATACGAAGATCACTTTCGAGAATGGGCATGCTGACAACACAACCAATATGGAGTGGTTTGCTTGTCAGAACATCACGACGCACACCTCGCATGGCAATAGCTTTGACACCAGCGATAATTTCCCCGTAATTTTCACCAACAAGTCGAAAGGTGATATGATTTGGCATGCGCAGAACGGTACGATTCGCACCAATAGCCGAACGAGCTTCATTAACGATGCTGGTGATAATGGTGATATGACGTGGTATGCCGGAACGAATATCGAAACGCACTTTGGTAAAGACGGAAGCAATCAAAACATGGGTGATGGCGTCTTATTCCAACAGAAAGGCAAAGGCAAAACGGCTTGGTTCGCCAACAACGACATCAAGACGTACAATACAGTGCATTTTGATTGGAAAGCTGCAACAGATAATGCGGCACCGATTACGTGGTTTGCTGGTCAGAATATCTATATCGGAGGTAGCTCTTTGACCGGAACAAACGATGGATATAGCTTAACGGTTCCTGCACAAGCTGCAGCAAAGTTTGAGACAAGAGATAAGGATAACGACATCTTGCTGAAGTCTCATAATGGAATGATCCAAACCAATTCGAAGGTGGACTTCTTGCGTAACAACCCGGCAGCCGCTGTAACGAAGCTGTGGGCTGGCTGTAACACGTTCTTGACGACGAATAATATCGATATTGAGAATGAGTTCAACTACGTAGAGACAAATCAAGCGGATAATGCCTTTGTACACCTCTATGCGGAGAATGATATTAAGTCGAATGATGATGCTGCAAGTGGTTGCGATACGCGTCCCGCTCCGATACTGTTTGATATCTCAGCTGCAACAGGCTCTAAGACGCGCACTCTTTGGGAGGCTGAACGTAACATCAATACGCGTGGTCGTGTAGACTTTAATTATAAAGGTGCTACGGTTGCTCGCGCGCTGGTATGGCTCTCTCGCGCTGGTTATATCCAGACAGAGCGCCCTGTAACGGTGGCCTATCAAAGCAATGACACGGTTTCGTTCCGTGCGGAGACTTGGCGCCACGATCCAGCCAGCAATCCTGCTGCTGTACTCCCGAATGCAAATCTTTCCGGCCGTCAAGGCAACATCCACTTCTTTGATTCGATCAACATCAAGCGCTACAACACGGGCGTAGGTGTGACGGAGATCAAGGCTGAGAACCATATCTGGACAGCGATGGTAGACTATTGGGAAAACTCAGGTGCAACAGCCAATAAGATGGACATCATCTCGCACAAGGGAGATATCTATTTGGGTTATAACAATGGTGCAGCCGTTGGCTATCCCCATAAGCCCTACATTGCTAATCAGCAAACCCCGGGTTGGAAGGTTACGCAGAAAGCTCCTTCATTTAGCTGTGTTAACCCTTCAATGTCGTCGGTATCTTACGATGAGAATATCTTCAAGTATTACGTTCCGGCAACCAACACATCCGGTCACTTGTGGATCAAAGCAGGCTGGGAAGAAAAGACGGATCGCAACTCCGTACCGGATAAAACTTCGAATAGTAACATCGACACAGCGCGCGCTTCTGGTGGTAACATCTATTTCACGCATATCGACGTGAAACAAGAGACCGGCAGTAAACATCCCACGGTGATCAGCATTCCTCATTCTGGCCTCTGGCTCTGCGGACGCGACAGCTTGCTGCACAACCGTAGCCGCGATGCGATGGAATACTACGAAAATGCCGGTATCATCTCTGGCGTACGTCGTTGCCTCTTTCCTTATCCAGATCCGGGTATTTCCGGATCGTACAATAAATCAAATCGGATCGGTTTGATCTATCGTGGCGCCATTGGCGATCTGACGGTGGATGCCGGTAATCGCGGTAACATTATCTTCAACAAAGGCGCTTACCTGAGCTTCGAGGATCCGAGCTCTACGGGCGATGTAATCTTCCGTACACGCTTTGGTGACATCGATATGCGTACGCCATTCGATGTGGATACCATGCACGGTAGCTTGCTCTTCCTGGCACAGATCGAAAATATTGCCGATTTGGAGCACAGTGGTTTCTGCGGATGCACGGAAGAACGTAACAACGTCTATCTGCAAGATTTTGAATTCAAAGCACACGGCGCAAGCGGTAGCGTATTTGTCGGTGCAGATAATAACATCAAGTTGAACTATGGTGGTCTGCAAAACATTGGTACGCGTCATGATCCGTTCCTGAGCAAGGATTATACGCCTTGTCGTGACGGCGGACAGGCCAAGATCGGTTGGGGCTACGACGGCACAACGTGTGGCGATAACCTCCATTGCGATGCCATCGAGAGTGAAAACAAAGCGCGTCCGTTCTTGATGAGGTTTGATAAGGACGCTAATGGTACGGCCATCACTAAGGGCGGTTTTGCTGCAGTGGCTTCGGACTACATTGATGTCTACAAGAAGTTTGCATACTACGGCGGTAGCGGTGACGGTATGGGTAGCGTACCGGGTACAGGCACCCTGCACGGTGAGACAGTCACGGGCTACGGTCTCTTCATGAAGACCCAAGCCAACAAGGGTAACTGGAACGTGAACATTTTCGAGAATACGCCGACTTGCCCCACACCGTGCGACGGAACGAACTGCGGACACGATTACCTGCATATGGTTTCGCGTATGACTTTCCACGACGATGCTTATATCGAAGCGCACAACCAAGAGGTCATGCTTTGGTCACCGGTAATAGAGACGTTTGGTGATATGACTCTTGATTCGGAAAAGGATAAGGGCTCTAAGACTGAAATCACGCTGAAGGCAGATAGTTTGATCTTCCATAGCGACTTCATCAAGAAAGGTAAGAACATAAAGCTCTCCACTTGGAGCGGTCTCCACAATGACCTGCCGATTATGAAGTTCGGTCACATGCGTAAGACGCCTCCGTTCGTCGAAGCGAAAAAGGACGATTGTGACGCTATCACCGAGTGCGTACCCTGCTATCGTTACATCCGCTTCAGCAAGGATCCGCTGCATATGTTGGATACAATCACGATCAAGTTTGGCGACGACGCATATATGGAGCGCCTCAATACGGTCATCTTCGATCATACCATCCTCACCTGCCTCACTGACTCGTTCGACCACGTGAAGGGTGGTGCGGTACAGAACGCACAGATTCGTACCGATACGTTTAAGATCCGCAACCAAGTAGACCTCTTCGCCGACGAGAAGCACGAGCGTGACGCTCACCTCGAGTTGATCTCTGAGGAGCAGATGGGTTCGAAGGACTACGCCGGTATTTATACCAAGCATCTACACATGGAGCCGGTCGGTGCATGCGGTACTCCGTATAGTGAGCTTTGGACTTCGGACGACTTGGCACTCGACGTGATTACGACGTCCATCTTCGGTGGTTTCGGTTTCATCCACTCTGATGTGCACGTAGAGAACGGCGGACACCTGAACGCCGGCTTCACCTCACTGCGTCTCAAAGGCATGTGCTATGAGCATATGTGCGGTACGCAACGTATGAAGGACCTCCGTCTCGACGTGGGTGCACAGCTGCACTTCTCCGTGGGTACGTCGAAGGGTCTGAACGGTGAATACAGCGACGCTATCGAGGTAGACCGTCTGACGACCTACGGCTCGGTAGACGTGAACATCGAGATTCGTCCTTGCGAGAAGATCGAGAAGCGCTGCTATCCGATCATCTATTACAAGTCGGTTACGCCGAACAGCTTGAATCAACTCAAGCTCAATCCACGTAAGGTGAAAATCGATGGCGAGGAGTATCCGCTGCACCTGAACCTTGGAACGGATGGTGTTGTCTACGTCTGCGTTGGTGATGCTCAACCGGTAGATATCAATCGTACGGTGACGCTCCCATCCGTATCAGGCGTGAAGACAGATCCAGGCGCAGGTATTTGGGATGTGAAGAGCCGTGGCAACTTCAAGTTCAAGGCTACCTATTCAGGTTCCAAGCCGCTGGCCGTACGCACGAACCGTACAGTAAACGGTGTACCGGAACTGCTGACTGGCACAAAGAATGCCAATGGCGAATACGAGTATGTCGTTCCGAACGTACAGCAGGATATCACGCTGTCGATCGGTCCGGACTACGTCTCCAACCAGCTGTTGGCAGGCACGGCCGTTTGGTCGCACGGCGAGATGATCTACATCCGCGTCGATCGTGCTGACATCGCCAGCATCTACTCCGTAGCTGGACAGCTTGTTCGTAAGGTAGACTTGCCCGAAGGCGACACGTCGATCCCGATGAGTCGCGGTGCATACGTGATCACCCTCAAGGACGGCTCCGTTCATAAGGTGATTGTGAAGTAAGCATGAGTCCATATGGGGGCGCTTCTGTTAGCGTCCTCGGGTGTGGGTGGATACTGAGAGAGGGTCCGCCCCACCTTTATAAAAGAATCCCCGGCACAGCCTTGTAAAGGCCCGTGTCGGGGATTCGGTGTATTTGGGGGGATGGGCTTGCATGCCCATAGGCGTATGCGATGCGTCCCTACCCCGGATATCTCCTAACAATCGATTGGGGACGATTATTTGTGATGTGAATTTGACCTAAGCAACAGGCAGGAAAGAGGGATGTACAAACTCCTCGGCGGTGTTGATGGAGGGCTTTTTGTCGAAAAGGAGAAAGCTGCCAAAGCCGATAACAGATTGATAATGAAGTTTGGGTAGCAGTGATGGCAGGTCAAGCTCTATCTGACAGATATTCTTTAGTTGATCATTGACGGTTTCAATCAGAGATCTTTTCCGAAGCATAATTTTATCATGTTGAAGCATTAAGGCATTCTTCTTCCTCTTCTTCGAACGTGTAACAAGATAGACTCCGTCAATGAAGAATTGCTTGAAGAGGTCTTTCGAGATGTAGCCTCTATCTGTGAAGACCTAGCTGGAAGTTTTGTTTATAAAAATTTTTGAATTTCAAGGGCGCTCTGTCATCCACGTTGATCGGAATAAGAAGAAAATCAAGTAGGTCTCCTTTGTCATTAGAGATTAGTTTTACTTGCCTTGCAAATATGATACGCTTATGCGCGAAGACGCGAACATTTTGAAGATACAGCAGAGTGATATGAATTACGATAGCGTACGAAAGAATCCGACCTCCTTTTTGACACTGACAAGTACCAAAGTGGATCTCTTTGACCAGATCTTGCCATTTTTTAAGGCGGCAAACGATGAATATTTCCAGTGGCACGATGTCAAAAGCAGAAAAATAACCCGCCGACGTATCCATTGCATACAATCCAACAGTCCACTTGAGACGATAGAAGAACGTCTATTTTTCATACTTACATTCCTCAAACAACAACCCGATACAGGAATATCATGCAGCGGGCTTCGGTATGTCCCAACAACAGTGCGAACAATGGGCGCATACACTCACGGAGATACTGAGAGGTGCCGTAGATGCGGCCGGAATGCTCCTGCCCCCCCTGTCGAGTTCAGAAAGGTGCTTGACGAAAGAGCCGGAGAGAAGATTCTATACGCGCGCTCATCCACGATACCAGAGAGAGAGATTCCTCGGCCAGTCGCCCCAGAAGTCCAAGCAGACTTTTACGGCGGGAAAAAGAAGAAGCAAACGGTCAATAATGCGGTAATTAACGTGAGTTTGATCTAAGCGACAGGCAGGACAGGGCAACCGTATCAAAATATAAGAATCTGATTTTCAGATGTAATTTTCAGTTCTAACATTGAATTCTCACAGTGGGATTTCTGATACAATGCTCATTGTTAGATAATCATATCTATGTAAAAATTTCAACAAGCTTGCTTTGTCCTGCCTGTCGCTTAGATTGAATTCATGTTATTTAACTTATAAGCCTGAATATGGCGTTGCGGGAATGGCGATGAAGGCTTCGCGAGTTGAATCTGGAGCCGTCGGATTCGGTTTGGGGGCTTCGCAAAGTGGAAATGGCCCTGCGAGATTCGTGGTGATGGCGTTGCGTCAGGAGGGGAGGGTGGCGGCGTTGTCGGTGGGTGTCATGCGCCGGCAGGAGGGTGCGGATCGGATTCAGGAGGCGAAGGGATGAAAACAAAAAGGCTGCACCAGATGAACCAGTGCAGCCTTCGATTTTATCTATTCAATCGGAAGAAATTGTTTCAGTGTGACCCCGGAGAGGCTCGAACTCTCGACCCAATGATTAAGAGTCATTTGCTCTACCAACTGAGCTACGGAGTCAAAAATCATCATTCCGTCGAACGATTACGGCCGCAAAAGTAGTGCTTCGATTCACTTCTCCAAATCTCGACCCCTATTTTTTCTCTGATTGCACAAAAAAGCCCCCTCACTCTTTGGGGGAGAGGAGGGGGCTGATGATTCCTTTTGGAGGGCAGTTAGGCTGCCACAGCGGGGAAGGTGAACGATATCAGGATGGACACAACGAGGGCGAGGATGGCGTAGAGCTCGGGGAATACGGCCATAACCATCGTGGCGGCAAAGACGTTGTGGCCGGCGCCGGTGGCGGCGATACCGTTGGCGCAAACGTGTGCCTGACGGACGGATGAGTAGAAGCCGGCAAAGCCCATGATCAGTCCGGCACCGAAGATACCGGCGGCCGTCACCCAAGGCATGTCAGCAACGAGGAATTTTTGTACCATCATATAGGCTACGAAGCCGTAAAGTCCCTGCGAACTGGGCAGGGCGCTCAGGGCGATGTATGTACCCATTTTCTCTGGGGCTTTCTTCATCGCTCCCACTACGGCGTTACCGCAGATTGTCAATCCAAATGCACTGCCGATGCCGCTCAGGCCGACCATCAGTGCTACTCCTACATACGCTAATAATACTGGTCCCATAATTCTAAATACTTTGTTTTTGAGGTTCTATTATTCTATTCATTGATTCATATTTTCCGGAAGGGAGCGTAGGCGGTGCCGCCGCCTTCAAATTCCGAGTTTTTGTAGTACTCCACGTAGATCAGACGCATGGGGTGAACCAGCGAGCTGACCATGCTCAGGCCGATGTTGAGAGCGTGGCCGACGAGCAGGATGAGGAGCATCGGTAGCCAGCGCACCCAGATGGGCATGGTGGCGGTCATGTCGACGGCCATCGTGTTGAAGACACCTCCCAGCAGGGATCCGGTCAAGCCGATGGCGTAGAGTCGGATGTAGGAGAGGGTGTCGCCCAGAAGGCCGGATGCGGTGTTGTACGTCGCCCAAATGCCCGAACCGAAGTTGAGGAAGACGTTCTTGCCGGGCGAGTTGTAGAAGAAGGCGATGAGGGCGCCGAGGCCGGCCACGCCATAGAGGGCGTAAACAACGGGTTGCGGCAGGTGGATATTCATCATCGGCAGTCCGACGGCCAGCGCCAGCGCCAAGATGAGGAAGACCCATGCGAAGGCGGCGAGGCTGTACTTGAGTCCGCGCTGCACCTTGACCTTCATCGCGGCCACAAACTTGCCATAGAGCACATGGATGAAGCCGATGACGAGTGAGAGGGTCATGATGTTGTCGCTCGTCAGGAAGTAACGCTTGACGCTGGCCAAGGCGGGGATCTCGGCGATGTTGACGCCGAAGAAGGAGCCGGATAGGGTACCCACGACTAACGTAGCGATACCAAAACACTGGAGGAGCGAGAGGATTGGTTTCATGTCGGCTTTGGCCTTTCGCTTCATCAGTGTGCCCAGAAGAAGGAGTAGGAGCCCGTAGCCGCCGTCGCCGAAACAGATGCCGAAGAAGAGCATAAAGAAGGGGGCGAAGAGGGGCGTGGAGTCGAACTCGTGGGCGTTGGGCAGGGAGTAAAGCCGGGTGATAGGTTCGAAGAGTCGGTTGAAGCGGTTGTTCTTCAGTTCGATGGGGATGTTGTCCTCATCGCTGATCTCGAGCTTGCGGCAGTAGTAGTCGCCACGGTCGAGGGCCGACTCGAGCGACTGCGCCTCAGCCGTGGGGATCCACCCCTCGAGGAGCATGAGTCGGTCGTCAGCCTCGCGTTCGGTTTGCACCTTGGCGTTGTCCCACGTGTACTCGTTTTCAAGCAGTCGGCCGTAGGCTTCGAGCGTGCGGTAGTCGTTGAGAGCGACGGCCAACAGCTCAGCGTTCAGCCCCTCGCGCTGGCGATGCTGTTCCTCGCGCGTGTTGCGGAGGGCATCGAGATCCTTCTCAGGCATACGCACCCGTTCGGCATCAATATCGACCGGGGTACCGACGGGCGTGATGGTGATGAAGTATGTGGCCGACTGTGCGGTGGCGATGGGAACGGCATAGAAATCCGTTTCCCACGCTTCGTCGTAGCGTGCGGCGGGGCAGGAGAAGAAGGTGACTTCGTGGCCTGCTTCGCGGAGGCGACGTAGGTTAGCGTAGTCGAACTCACCCCAGACTTGCATTGTGGCGAGATCTTTCTCTGTGGCCTGCTCAGCGGCCTGAGCCTTTTCGATCCGGTCGCGTAGGTCGTCGATCCGGTCTAACAGGGCGGCGCCCCCGTCGGCCGTCACGGGTCGCTCAGGGGCGAGGGGCAGCGTGACTTTCGCCTTGTTACCGGTGGCTTTCGCGTCGGCCTTGAGTGCTTCGAGGCGGCTCTCCTGTGTGTGCTTCAGCTGGCGCAACTCGCTTTCGAGGCGTTTGCGCTCGGCCATGAGGCGTTGCAGCCCCGCGTCGTCTTTCTCCGACTTTGTTTCCCGGATATGCACCACGCCTAAGGAGCGCAGCAGTTCCAGGAAGGCGTCATATTCTTTATGGTACACCATGAAGGCGTACTTGCTCATTTTTACAATCATGCTTCTGCCTCCTTCGCGTTACGTTTTTCTTGATTGGCGCGCATAATCTTCTGCGACGATTTGGAGAGGCTCTCTTCGTCTTCCATAAAGCGCTTGATCTTACGGATGGCGTCCTTGTAGCCGGGGATCTGCACCTTTTCGAAGAGGTTCAGCTTCTGTGTGGTGCGTCGGCGGGCACGTTCGAGCATGTCGAGTTTCAGGTTGGTGAACTCTGCTTCGATACCCGTTTCGGCCATTGTCTTGAGTAGCTCGATACCGTCAGCGTACCACGAGGGGGCGCTGAAGAGGCTGTAGCGGGCAATGCGGAACTCTACGCCATCAAGCACCGGGATGGGTACGCCGGCGATCTTTCGGGCCGACAGTCGGACGTCCTCCACGGAGATCAGGTCGGGTCGAAACTCATTCCAGAGCGCCATCATGTACTCATAGTTCCGAATCTCTTTCTCCAACCGATCCTCCAGTGCTGCCGCCTCGCCTTTCGTTCGTTTCACCTCCATACGCAGCGCGCTCTCCTTGCTTTTGATCGTCGGTAGGGCACGCTCGCGCACCTTCAGTTGCTTATCGAGGCCCTGAAGGGAGGTCTTGTTGTATTGAAATTTAATAGCCATGACAGTTCACTGCGAAGCGTTCGCTCATTTCGCCGTCGGCCAATACTTGTCCACAAGCGCCTGTTTGATGTTGACCTCCTCCTGCTTGAAATGCTTGGCAAAGAGGGTCCACGCCACGTCGAGCATTTCCGTCGTGTTGAGGTTGACGTCGATGGCGAGGAGTTTCTCGGAGTAGTCGCGGGCGAAGGCTAGGGCACGGTTGTCGTAATCGGTTAGGTCGAAACCGTTCTCCAATTTCGTTTTGGCATCGGCGGCATCGGCATAAAGTCGCACGGCCGCGTTCATCACTTGCGGGTGATCCTCACGTGTCTTCTTGCCCGTCACCAACTGCTTCAGTCGGGAGAGCGAGCGGAACGGGTCGACGATAACCTTGCCTACGTCGCTGTCACGTCGCAGGTAGAGCTGTCCCTCGGTGATGTAACCCGTGTTGTCGGGCACGGCATGTGTGATGTCGCCACCGGAGAGTGTGGTCACGGCGATGATGGTGATCGATCCGCCGTCAGGGAACTGCACAGCCTTCTCGTAGATCTTGGCGAGGTCTGAGTAGAGCGAACCCGGCATGGAGTCCTTTGATGGGATCTGATCCATACGGTTCGACACGATGGAGAGCGCGTCGGCATAGTTCGTCATGTCGGTCAGCAGCACCAAGACTTTCTCGTGCTTCTCTACGGCAAAATATTCCGCGGCTGCCAGCGCCATGTCAGGCACGAGGATGCGCTCCACGGATGGGTCTTCGGTCGTATTGATGAAGCTGACGATGCGGTCGAGTGCACCGGCATTGCTGAAGGTGTTCTTGAAAAAGAGGTAGTCGTCGTTCGTCATACCCATGCCGCCGAGGACGATCTTGTCCGACTGGGCGCGCAGGGCCACCATGGCCATCACCTCGTTAAACGGCTGATCAGGGTCGGCAAAGAAGGGGATCTTCTGTCCCGTCACGAGCGTATTGTTCAGGTCGATGCCAGCGATACCCGTAGCGATCAGTTCCGACGGCTGTTTACGGCGCACGGGGTTCACCGATGGCCCACCGATCTCCACCTCGCGCCCTTCGGGTACGGGGCCACCGTCCACCGGATCGCCATAGGCGTTGAAGAAACGTCCCGCCAGCTGGTCGCCCACCTTGAGCGATGGTGCCTTGCCCATAAACACCACTTCGGCGTTTGTACGAATGCCTTCGGTGCCGGAGAACACTTGCAGTGTCACCTCGTCGCCGGCGATCTTCACCACCTGTGCCAGCTTGCCGTCCACTGAAGCCAGTTCGTCGTAGCCCACGCCTGTAGCCTTCAGCGAACAGGTCGCTTTGGTGATCTGCGTGATCTTCGTAAATATCTTTTGAAATGCTTTTGTTGCCATATCTCACTTGATTCTTATTGTTTCGACTCGGCGGCAGCCTCCTGAAGGAGCGTCTCGGCCTGCCGGCTGTAATTCTCGAACTGTTCGCTGCGGAACTCTGAATAGTTCATCTGCTTGAGCACGTTGATCAGTCGCTTGAAGTAGTCCGTCACCTGGCTGAAGTTGTCGAAGGCAAAGTCTTGGTGGCAGATGTCGATCACGCGCTTCATCATGTATTCCTGTCGCTCGAGCGGCGTCATGGAGTCGGTGGCGTCGAAGGCGTCTTGCTGCAGGATGACGAAGTCGATCAGCTCCGATTTCCAGAACGTCACGTGGTAATCCACCGGCACACCGTCGTCGCCCAAGATGTTGATCTGCTCCGCGATTTCCTTGCCGCGCAGCATACGCGTCTTCACCTCGTTCACCATGCCGAGCCATTCGGGCGAGATGTGTTCTGAGACATAGGCCTCAAACTCGGGGTACTCCAAGTATTTCGAATAGCTGTCGATCGGGTTGACGGCCGGGTAGCGCTTGCGGTCGGCGCGTGCCTGCTCGAGGGCGTAGAAACAACGTGCCACCTTTTTCGTGTTCTCCGTGACCGGCTCTTTCAGGTTACCACCCGCAGGCGACACCGTACCGATGAACGTCACCGAACCGGTCTTTCCATTATTCAACACCACCATACCGGCGCGAGCGTAGAAGTTGGCCACGATCGCAGACAAGTCCATCGGGAAGGCGTCCGGTCCCGGCAGCTCTTCGAGTCGGTTGGACATCTCGCGGAGTGCCTGTGCCCAGCGTGATGTGGAGTCTGCCATAAGTAGCACCTTCAGCCCCATGCTGCGGTAATATTCTGCGATAGTCATGGCCGTGTAGACCGATGCCTCACGCGCAGCCACGGGCATGTTCGAGGTGTTGGCGATGATGATCGTGCGCTCCATCAGCTTGCGGCCCGTGTGCGGATCGACCAGCTCGGGGAACTCTACGAAGATTTCCACTATCTCATTGGCACGTTCGCCGCAGGCCGCGATGATCACAATGTCCGCCTCGGCCTGCTTCGAGATGGCGTGCTGAAGCACCGTCTTGCCCGTTCCGAACGGCCCGGGGATGAAGCCCGTGCCACCCTCGACGATCGGGTTCACCGTGTCGATGATGCGCACGCCTGTTTCGAGCAACTTGTACGGCCGCGGCTTCTCCTTGTAGCACGTGATGGCGCGCTTCACCGGCCACTTTTGGATCATCGTTACCTCATGCTCCGCGCCCTGTTCGTCCGTCAGCACGGCGATGGTGTGCGTCGCGGGATACTTGCCCGCAGCTACCACCGACTTCACCTTATATGTACCCTCAAACTTGAACGGCACCATGATGCGGTGCGGCTGCGCGTTCTCTTCCACCTCGCCGAGCCATGCGCCGGCCTCGACCGTGTCGCCGGCCTTAGCCAGCGGCTTGAAGTCCCACAGCCGGTCGTTGTCGAGCGGGTAGGTGTATTCGCCGCGTTTGAGGAAGACGCCGTCCATCTTGTCCAGATCGTTTTGCAGCCCGTCGTAGTTGCGCGAGAGCATGCCCGGCCCGAGCGTCACCTCTAACATATGGCCCATGAACTCCGCCTCGTCACCCACGCGCATGCCGCGTGTGCTCTCGAAGACCTGCACATAGGCGTTGCGCCCGATCACCTTGATCACCTCGGCCATCAGACGCACGCCGCCCACGGTGATGTAGCATATTTCGTTTTGAGACACCGGCCCGTCCACTTCCACAGTGACCAGGTTCGACACGATGCCCTTCACAGTTCCCTTTGTTGTCATTCTCTGTAGTATCTATTTTGTATGATTTCGTTTGAATTCGTCCAGCACCGCGGCGCTGCCCTTCTTGAGCGCGCCCACCATGCTGCGGAATGTCTTCTCGCCCGCGGCTGCGTCGAGCGTTGCCCACCGCTCAAGCATCTCCAGGCGCAGCAGGTAAGCAAAGACGCTCTCGAAGTCGAACGTTCGGAAGAACGTCTCCTCCTCTAACCAGTTCCATTTCATCACGTCTAACCTCCGCTCGCGCATCAGCAAATCTGTCTCTTCGGCCACGCGCATCAGCTCCGGCAGGTAGTCCAACGATTCGCCCAGCCCAAAGTCGCGCGCATTCGATGTGCGCAGCAGTTCGGCCGTCTCGTTGCCCGGCACGACATACTCCGCGCGGTCCAAGCCATGCTTCCGACAGGTGATCGCCGTCAGCACGTTGGCCATGTTCAGATTCAGCTCATACCATGCGCTCACGAACGCGTTCTTCGAGCCCATCGCATAGCGGAAATAGCGCGCCGAGAGTCGGTCTTGCCACATCACCGCGTCCATCTCCCGCCCCTCTTCTGCAACTTGGAGATACTCCCGCATGAAGTCCACGAGATACGCCGGCAGCGACGTCCGCGGCAGGGCCTCCTCCGTCTTCAGGGCCGTCAGCACCGCCTCCGCGTCGTCACGAGTCACCGTTCCGCGCGCGTCCCATGCCGTCTCCGCGTGTTGCAGCATCGACAGTACGTTCCGGTTGTCATATTGAAGGAAAAAGCAGGAAAACAGCGGGCGATCCGTGGCCGAAAGCATCGGCATCACCTCCGCCTTGAAGTCCGCCACCGTGTAGGGGCGCCTTCCGTCGTCCAGAGCCACCTCGGGCAGCCCCGCGATCAGGTAATAGTATTTGCTCATTTCGAGAACAGCATCTCAATCAGCTGCGGGCGCAGGAACTCCTTGAAATACTCCACGAACTCCGCCTCGCCGAACTGCACCTTGAACGAGCCGTCGGCCGGGGCGATGGCAAACGAAGTCTTGTGGCCGTTCACCTCCTCGATCCGCACGCCGCACTGGAGCAGCTCCGCAGCCTTAGCCTTGAAATAGGCTGACAGTTTGTCGGCGTCGGAGGTTTGGATGGTCATCTCGCCGTTTTTCGCCCATTCGCGAGCGATTTCGAGCATCATCTGCCGCATGAAGTCGGCGTCCCCCGTGGCGGCCTTCACTTCCTTCCGCACCACGCGGTCGGTGACGAGGTCGGCCACCTCCGTCTTGAGCGCCTCCACAGCCTGGGCGGCATACATCCGGAGTTCTGCCTCCGTGTTCTTACGCAGTTCGTCGGCCTCACGGCGCGCCTGTTCTACGATAGCGTCGGCCTCCGTGCGCGCCTCGCGCAGCATGCTCGCCTCTTTCTCCTTGGCGTCAGCCACGATGCGCCCGGCCTCCTCGTTGCCTTTCTCCACGCCTTCCCGATAAATTTTCTCGGTCAATTCCTGAATCTTACTGTCCATAACGACGATATTTTCTTGTTAGAGTGTATCTGTTTACTGTTTTGATGCCACAAAGTTACGGCAATTCCACCGACTGCTCGGGGCCGAAGCCCTGTCCACGCCCCCGTGCCGACCCGTTGCAGAACGCCGTAGCACTGTCATTATGGCACGAATCGTGGGCGTGACGCTCTACATCTTCTGCCTTTCATACGTCGCCAAGCCGCTTGACGGCTCCGCTGGCACGCAGCGGCGCTAAAAAGTCGCTTGACGGGCCCGCTGGGTCGTAAGTGGCGCGAAAAAGTCGCTTGACGGCTCCGCTGGCACGCAGCGACGCGAAAAAGTCGCTTGACGACTCCGCTGGCACGCAGCGACGCGAAAAAGTCGCTTGACGACTCCGCTGGCACGCAGCGACGCGAAAAAGTCGCTTGACGACTCCGCTGGCACGCAGCGACGCGAAAAAGTCGCTTGACGACTCCGCTGGCACGCA
>ERZ773056.247-NODE-247-length-27948-cov-7.730362_pt1 | contig 27948 bp, 26 predicted proteins | sample MGYA00580857_ERZ773056 | MGnify/ENA primary metagenome ERZ773056 (study PRJEB29015, sample SAMEA2737996) | human oral metagenome | biome: human oral; feature: human-associated habitat; material: dental | place: China | collected 2114 ... | reverse complement strand
GACAAGTCAGACCCGTCAAAAAACCTTTTTTATCACTACCCATTTGCTAATTTCCTAATTTTCTCATTTCCTCATTTTCTCATCGGTATTTTTGGTATTATTGGCATTATTAACATTGTCTCTTCTCTTCCTTAGTAAAAACAAGGATTTATAAAAGAAAAACCACAGTATTTTAGCCCTCTTAAAAAGGGTACTCCTTAATCTTTTGTTAAATTTTTAAGAGAATTTGTTTTTTATATGAAATATTTGTTTTAACTTTGCCCGGTGAATAAGCGATTATACATACTCGCAGTAGTGCTCATAAGCCTTTCTCTTGTAGGGATTGTTGCCATACAAGGGTATTGGATTAAATCAGCCATCGACGATAAAGAAGAGGCTTTTACTTATTCTATTCAGCAGGTACTCAATAATGTAGCTAAACAAATAGAGCAAGATGAAGTCGATAAATATGTAGCTCAAATTATCTATTTGCGCGAGAACGATAGCACCTTAAAGCTCAAAGACAGTCATCTGCGAGAGTTTATCTATGTGCAAGAAAACAAACTAAGCAAAGAAACCTTTATTTATAAACACGGTATTTTAGAGGAAGATTACGCTTTGGCTACCAATCTGCGCAACCCTGTACTCATCGATGATTTGAAACTCTCCGATTCTTTTACCTTAAAGAACTATACAAACAGAGAAAGTTTTCAGCACATCAACAGAGGTAATAATATAGATAACAAACAGTTACCTATCATAAAAGCCTACGAAAAGCTAAGTGAATTACCCGAGATTGAACGCTTAATGATAGAAGAATCATTTAAGAGTATTATAAGGCAACAAACCCTTAGCGAACGAGTGTCCGTAAGCCAAATAAACACACTCTTAGAGCAAAAACTCAAAAAAAGAGGCTTGAATTTACCTTTCGAGTTTGCCGTGTATAACCGCAATATCTTATCGAAGATACACTCTAAGTACTTTGACCCTAATGAAACTAAGGAATATCGCACCTTGCTTTTTGGAGGCAATAGCTCCGACGATTCAGTATACGAATTAGCAGTAGTATTCCCTCAGCGCGAGCGCTATGTGCTATCATCAGTAATAGGGGTAGCAACCCTATCAGTAGTATTTTTACTAATAGTTATAGGTGTGTTTGTGGTTACCTTCCACCAGCTCATCACTCAGCGTCGCATTTCCGAAATCAAAACTGATTTCATCAATAATATGACGCACGAGTTCAAAACACCTATTGCCACTATGAACTTAGTGCTCGACAGTCTCAAAACACCTGTTGCCCTGCACGATCCCCAGAAAATAAAAGGATATGTAAAGATACTCAAACAGGAAAACAAGCGAATGCTGGCTCAGGTAGAAAACATTTTGCAAATATCACGTCTCGAAAAAGGAAACTTGCATTTAGAGAGAGAACCCTTGGACGTGCACGAACTTATAAGTAATGCGATAGGGCACCTACAAGTAATGCTCGACGAACGTGGAGGCGTATTGCGCACTCACTTTTTAGCAGAAAACGGCGATGTATCAGCAAACAAATCACATCTTACTAATGTATTTGTGAATGTGATTGAAAATGCTATCAAATACTCACCTAATGCCCCCGAAATAGACATTTATACTGAAAATATAAAGAATAAAATACTAATACGTGTAAAAGACAGAGGACAAGGAATGAGCAGACAGGCTATGAAACACGTATTTACCAAGTTTTATAGAGAACATACTGGCGATTTACACAACGTAAAAGGACACGGGTTAGGGCTTGCTTACGTGAAAAGTATCGTAGAATACCATCAAGGAAGCATTGATGTAGAAAGCGACAAAGGAAAAGGGAGTACCTTCTTTATCAAATTGCCGGTAATATAATTTAAGAACTTAACAATTTAATTCATAATTGCCTAAAACAATAAAAAAATGAATACAGACGGAAACTATTACAGTTCAAATGCTTCTACGGACAATAAACACATTCTCTTAGTAGAAGACGACCCCAACTTCGGCACTGTACTAAAAGACTATTTGGTAATGAGCGGCTTCGACGTTACCTTAGCTAAAAACGGTATGGAAGGCTTCGAAAAATTTAAGAAAGAAACATACGATATGTGTATCTTAGACGTGATGATGCCTTATAAAGACGGTTTTACTTTAGCCAAAGAAATTCGTGAGAAAGATGAGAAAATACCTATTATCTTCCTTACAGCTCGTACAATGCGTGAAGACGTGATAAAAGGCTATCGCTCAGGAGCTGATGACTACCTAAACAAACCCTTCGACTCCGAAATCCTATTGATGAAAATACGTTCAATTTTGCAACGTAAAAGCATCGAAACAATGGTAGACGACAATAAGTTTGAATTCGAAATAGGAAGATTCTTCCTCAATACCAAATTGCGTATTCTCAAATATAAGGACGAAGAACCTGTAAAACTCTCCCCTAAGGAAAATGAACTTTTGCGTTTGCTTGCCTTACACACCGATGATTTTATGTCACGTGAGTTAGCTCTTTCCAAAATATGGAAAGACGACAACTATTTCACCTCTCGCAGTATGGACGTATATATCGCAAAACTGCGTAAACTCTTGAAAAAGGACGACAAAGTGGAAATCCTAAACATTCACGGCGAAGGCTTCCGTTTGGTCGCCAATAAAGAAGCCGATGAATTCATTTAGGTAAAATAATAGTCTATTTCTTGCATATTCAAAAAATAGTCACACCTTTGCCCCCCGACTTCAAGAATATTTGTTTAACTAAATAAAGATATACACGAAGAAAAATGACCTATGTCAAGTTACATATCGTATCAGTTTTACCTTTTTACAAGGTAATGCTTCGTGTCGTATCTGCTTGATTAGAAGAATAGTATAATATATAGAAGAGCCCGAAGCGTCCCGTTTCGGGCTCTTTGTTTTTTGAGTGAAAAATAAATGAGACAACCACCTCAGCAATTGAACAAATTACAACAAATTAAACATTTTTTAGCTACTTGTTTGAAAATCGTTTGCAAAGAAGATTTCTCTCCTTGGTAATTTACGAATATTTTGCAATACATATTTTATTTCTTAAACAAATTCACTAACCAAAGAATAGGTATCCCTACTACCATTATAACAATAGCCACTATAAAGAAAACAAAAAGTGCTATTGTTATTACGACAAAACCTAAGAATAGGTTATATTCTTTGACTTTGATCACTTTATCAATAGAGTCATTCAAAAGTCGTGAATTTATGAGTTTATTCAGGTTCATTTTTCAGCATCTTATATATTTCCCTGCGCCATTAGCCCCTTTAAGGTTGCCTTCAGTTTGCTTGAACAAAGCTGAGGCTTCTTGTAGCGGTATGGAAAGCCGTTTTTTTTAGGGCTTGTATTTCTTTTAAGCATTGCATTTTTAGGCACGAGCCCCAAGAAATGCACCTACTTAAGACAACAAAAATAAAAATAACTCAGTAAATTAACAAATTTAAATGAAAGGTTATTTATCAATTTCTAATCTCAAATAACTTCTTTTGCCACATAAAAGTTTCTTCTTAGCTTCAGGCTATCTCTATCTTTTGTACGTTTATTGTTCGTCTTTTCTTCGTCTTAGGTTCGCTTTAACTTCGCTCTCCCTTCGAATAAGCTTTGTCCATCAAGCTAATAAGTATCAATGCTAAGTTGCTCTGTGAAGTTTTTTTTGTCATTTGTAATTATTTCGTATCTTTGCACCAACTTTATTTCTGATAATGAAAAGAACTATCTTTATATCATTTTTAATACTCTCGCTTTCAATGTTGGTAAGTTGTGAGTCCGACGACCTTTGTGACCACAGCGTGAATACACCTCGCTTGGTGGTGCGTTTCTACAACCAAAATAACACCCGTACGCCTTTTAGCGTGACTAACCTTACAGTTTATGGCGAAGGAAATACTACGCCTCTGGTAAGCAGTGCAACTTTAGATTCACTTGCACTACCTTTGCGCTTGGAGTCCCCTACTACCTACTTGTTCCAAACCGTAGTTTCAGGTACTACCACTAGCACCGCAACCCTCACGCTCACTTATACTCCCGAACAGTCGTTCGTAAGCAAGGCTTGTGGAGTGAAAATTACTTACAACACCCTTTCAGCTACCATTCAAGATACAAATAACTCTTGGCTAAAAGGTCTTAACATCAAGAACACTACCGTAGATAATGAAAAAAGAGCTCATATACATTTGTATCATTAGTATTTGGTGGGGCTTAGGTGCAATGGCTCAAACGGCTACCCGCACGACCTCACAAACTACTATTGCCCTGCCCGAAAAACAAGAAGCCCCTGTGTACAAACAGCGGTATGGCTTGCGCGTAGGTGCCGACCTGAGCAAACTGGTACGCCCTTTCTTTGATAAGGATTACTACGGACTCGAATTGGTAGGCGATTACCGCCTAACAACCAACTACTACTTCGCTGCTGAACTCGGTATGGAAAAAAGAACTAAAAACGAAGATTTCTTTACTTACTCTACCGAAGGTCAATTTTTACGTGCTGGTTTCGATTATAATACCTATGGCAATTGGTATGGTATGGAGAATATGATTTACGTGGGGGCTCGCTATGGCATTTCGCTCTTCTCTCAAGACCTTACCTCGTATATTATCCATAAAGATAACCAATATTGGAACGAAACTATCACTGGCTCCGATCCTTCTTTCTTAAAGAAATACGACGGACGTACAGCCCATTGGTTGGAACTCGTATTGGGCATTAAAGCGGAACTCTTGCATAACCTTTACGCAGGAGCAAGCGTACGCGTAGGTCTCTTGGTGGCTCAAACGGGCAGTAGTGGTTTCCCTAACTACTATATTCCTGCCTTTGGTCGGGTATATGAAGGGAGTCGTTTTGGTGTGAATTTCAACTATACTCTCAGCTATCTCATTCCTCTTTATAAAAAAGAGAAAAAGAAAGAAGAGGCTGATAACCAGAAAACTACCTCCTCTCCTACCCCTTCAGCTCCTACTAAAAAACCGAAAGGAAGAAGATAATAATTGACAATGTTGTTATGAACAGATATATTACACTTTTTTTGCTCCTTTTTTGTAGTGTTGCTTATGCTCAAGATGTGGAGACAATGCTTACTGAAAAAGTAAAACTCCTTGACAAAAGTTATGCTACTAAAGAATTGCAGACTTTAGCTAAAGATTTTGAAACCCTTGCCAACACAGCGTCTTCGCATTGGCTCGCAAATTACTATGCGGCTTATGTGAACATACGCCTTGCCGACCAATCATCGGGAGGGTCTATTGACAGTTATTGCAATCTGGCAGAAAAGTACATAAAAATAGCTGAAAAACAACCCGATGCCGATGCATCAGAAATCAACGCCTTATACGCCTATCTGTATAGTGCCAAAGTGAAGGTAAACCCAATGTTTCGCGGAGCTAAATACGGTAAGCTGAGTCGTGAGTATTCCGAGAAATCTATTAAGGAAAATCCCGAAAACCCAAGACCCTATCTCATTCGTGCTATCGGTATTTACTTTACACCTAAAGTATTTGGTGGGGGCGTAGCGAAAGCTAAACCAATGCTCAATAAAGCCTTAGAGAAGTTCAAACATTTTACTCCGAAAACACCTAATCATCCTCATTGGGGCAAAGGAATGGCAGAGTCAATTAACAAATAACAATTAACAAGTGCACAAAGCTGGATTTGTAAATATCATCGGGAACCCTAACGTAGGGAAATCTACCCTTATGAACGCCTTTGTAGGCGAAAAACTCTCTATTATCACCTCCAAGGCACAGACCACGCGACACCGTATTTTTGGTATCGTAAGTGGTGATGATTTTCAGATAGTTTTTTCGGATACCCCCGGTATTATCAAGCCATCGTACGCCTTACAAGCCTCGATGATGGATTTTGTAAAGAGTGCTTTCGAAGACGCCGACATTCTCATTTATATGGTAGAAATAGGCGAAAAAGAGCTGAAAGACGAGGCTTTCTTTAAGCGCATCAACCAGTTGGACGTGCCTGTATTGTTGCTCATTAACAAAGTGGATACTTCCGACCAAAGTGTATTAGAAGAACAAGTCGCCTACTGGAAAGGAAAAGTGCCTAGCGCCGAAATATATCCTATTTCGGCTTTGCGCAACTTTCAAACCGAAGTGGTGTTCAACCGCATTATAGAACTCTTACCCGAGTCACCTGCATTTTTCCCAAAAGACCAACTCACCGATAAACCAGAGCGTTTCTTTGTAAACGAGATTATACGCGAAAAGATACTATTGCACTACAAGAAGGAAATTCCCTATTCGGTAGAAGTAGAGACCGAAAGTTTTGCCGATAGCGAGGCGATTATTCACATTCGCTCAGTGATAATGGTAGAACGCGAGAGTCAGAAGGGGATTATCATAGGTCATAAAGGGGAAGCCTTAAAACGGGTGGGTGTAGAGGCTCGTGCTGATTTAGAGAAGTTTTTCGGCAAACAAATACACTTAGAACTTTTCGTAAAAGTAAACAAAGATTGGCGTAGCAATGTACGACAATTGCGCAGGTTTGGTTACGATATCAAATAAAGAAAAATGTACATAAAAAAAATCATAAAAATATTCGTTATCATCTTTTTGCCCTTTTGTATACAGTTGTTTGCTTCAGGGCGTAATAAAACACGTACCGTAAAAGAGGTGGTGGTAGACCATCAGGACGAGAATATGTACGTTACCGATGATGCCATACGGCGCACTATCTTCAAAGACCCACAAGCAAAACACCCTATGGGACTCCTTCGTTTAAGCGAAATCGAAAAGCTCTTAGACAACAATGTGATGATTGAGAAATCGGAAGTGTTTTGCACTATCGATGGTACCCTAAACGCTAAAATCAAACAGCGAGAGCCTATCGCACGTGTATACGACGGCAATGGAGTGTATTATATGGATACACAAGGAAAGAAGATGCCTCTTTCAAGTTCTTACTCAGCACGCGTGCCTATCCTCAGAGGTAATACCGAGCGCTATTGGCAAGCCTCCTATGCACTGATGCAGTTTATCCAAAACGACCAATGGCTAGCTGAGAACATCACCGAAGTATTGGTAAAACCTAACGGAGAATACGAATTTTTAATGCGTGTACCTCACTTTAAGGTCGTTTTCGGCAAGTTTGAAGACGAAGCGCTCAAGAAAGCAAACCTCAAAGCCTTTTACAAGCAATTGGAGAAGACTGATAAACTGAATGAATATAACATCGTAAACCTAAAATACACCAACCAAGTGGTATGTAGAAGATGAGATAATTAGCAAATGAGATAATTAACAAATTATAGAATAGAAAAAACAGAGGTTACTATATAGTAGCCTCTGTTTTACCTTTTATCTTTTACCTTTATTCGCTAGGTACCATTTTACAGTTTTCCGTATACCTTCTTCAAACTGCAAGGAAGGTTCCCAACCGAGTTCATTTTTCAATTTAGTAGCATCAATAGCGTAACGGAGGTCGTGACCAGCACGGTCGGTTACGAAAGTGATGAGCTTTTCGGAAGTACCTTCGGGGCGACCTAACTGCTTATCCACCTCTTTGATGATTACCTTCACCAAATCAATATTACGCCATTCGTTAAAGCCTCCAATATTGTAGGTATCACCATCTTTTCCTTGGTGGAAAATAGTATCGATAGCACGAGCGTGGTCTTCCACAAAAAGCCAATCGCGAATATTTTCCCCTTTGCCATAGATAGGTAGCGGCTTATTATCTACAATATTATAGATACACACCGGTATTAACTTTTCAGGGTACTGGTGAGAACCGTAATTGTTGGAACAGTTTGAAATCACCACAGGCAATTTGTAAGTGTTGTGATAAGCTCTCACAAAATGGTCTGATGAGGCTTTAGATGCCGAATACGGTGATTGAGGGTCGTAAGGCGTTTGCTCTGTAAAGAGTGCTTCGCCTATTTCTAAGGCTCCATATACCTCGTCGGTAGAGACGTGATAAAAGCGTTTGCCTTGCATATTATCTTTCCACACCTCACGAGCCGCTTGCAAAAGACTCAAAGTACCCATCACGTTTGTTTTCGCGAAGATAAAAGGGTCTTCAATACTTCTATCCACGTGACTTTCGGCAGCGAGGTGAATGATTCCATCGATATGATGTTCAGCGAAGAGAGCTTTCATACGCTCGTAGTCGCAAATATCCGCTTGTATAAAGGTATAGTTAGGGGCATTGGCTACATCGGCAACGTTTTCTAAGTTGCCAGCGTAAGTGAGCTTATCTAAGTTAAAAATGTGATAGTCGGGGTATTTGTTTACAAATAGCCTCACGACGTGAGAGCCGATAAATCCAGCTCCTCCTGTGATTAAGATATTTCTTTTCATTTATTTGTTTGTCATTTCAAAAACTAATTCACCGCCTTTTAGAAGGTCTTGGTGAGAAATATGCCATTGAGAGTATTCCTTGCCGTTGAGTTTTACAGATTGGATATACTTATTGTCTTTAGAGACATTTTTAGCAATGATTGTAAATGTCTTTCCGTTAGGTAAGTGTATGGTTACTTTATCAAATAGCGGGCGACCGAATTGATACTCGGTAGAAGCTGGATTCATAGGGTATAAGCCCATAGCGCTCCAGAGATACCAAGCCGACATCTGTCCGCAATCCTCATTGCCACTAAGTCCGTTAGGGGTAGTGTTGTACTGAGTTTGCAAGATGCGGTCTACCCAATATTGGGTTTTCTTAGGTTGTCCTGCTACGTTGAACATATAGGCAATATGGTGACTGGGCTCATTGCCGTGTGCATACTGACCTATGAGTCCTGAGATATCAGGAGAGGTGTTTTCACCGGTGATTTCAGAACTTTCGGTAAAGAGTTTTTCTAAGTGTGTTACAAAAGGCTCATTGCCTCCAAATAAGCTGATAAGTCCTTGTACGTTGTGAGGCACAAACCAACTGTGTTGCCAAGCATTACCTTCGGTATAGTCGGTATTTTCTCGGTGGTCGGAGCGTTTAGGGTCAAAAGGCGTGCGCCATTTACCGTCGGTACTTTTACCGCGCATAAAGCCCGTTTCTTTATCGAATAGGTAAGTGTAGGCTTCTGAGCGTTTAGTAAAGAAGTCAGCATCTTCGGTTTTACCTAAGGCTTTAGCCATTTGCGCTACACACCAGTCGTCGTAGGCGTATTCAAGGGTAATAGTAACTGATTCGTCTACCCCTGCATTATAAGGAATGTAACCATATTTTTTGTATGCTTTGAGCCCCCGTGCGTCTTGCATCATTGTAGTTTTCATTGCCTCATAAGCCTTTTCAGCATCAAAACCACGTACGCCTTTAAGGTAGGCTTCAGCAATCACTGCTACCGAGTGATAACCCGTCATTGTGTTGGTTTCATTGCCGTAGAGCGTCCAAACAGGCAATACTTTGTGCACTTGATAGTAGGCTAACATTGAGTTGATAATATCAGCAGTTACTTTGGGTTGCAAAAGGGTAAGCAGTGGGTGCTCGGCGCGGAAAGTATCCCACAGAGAAAGGGTAGAATAAGCTGTGCCTTCTGTTTTTGCGATCTCATCGTTTTGTAGGCGAAACTGACCATTTTTATCAGAGAAAGTTACAGGCGCTATTTGTGCGTGATAGAGGGCAGTATAGAAAATGGTTTTGAGTGAATCAACAGAGGTTTCTACTACTATACTGCTGAGGGTCTTCTCCCATTGTTGTTGTGCTAATGATTTGGTTTTATCAAAATTAGGAGCGTTGTATAACTCCAAGTTATCTAAAGCATTTTCTTCACTTACTGACGAAACGGCTACTTTTACCTCCAACTTCTCATCAGTATTATCAAAGAAGATTTGCCCTGAAGTAACATCATCTTTGTGTTTTTGATAGGTAATATTTTTTATAGGCTTAGAAAACTGAATCGCAAAGAACACTTTTTGGTTTTCAGCCCAACCTGTGCTATAACGATAACCTGTAATAATATTGTCGCTGTTATTAGCATCTAACTTCTTATCCGATTTGCTAAAAGAAGTTTTGGTAGGGCTATCCCAGTTGATTGCAAATCCCAAGTTCAATAGTACTGATTGTTCTGCTCCTTTTTCAAAAGTATAACGATGTACAGCATAACGTTGTGCGGCAGTGAGTTCGACGTTCACTTTGGGGTCTTCCAAATACACTTGATAATAGCCAGGTTCTGCTTTTTCGTTCTTGTGGCTGTACTTCGATTTGTAAGGCACCATATCGCGAAACTCTTGGGCATTCACAGGGTATTGCTCTTTGCGCCCGTATTTCAGTACGCTGAGGTCGTATTCTTTAGTAGTAGGCATTAGCAAGATGTCATTTAGGTCTCCTATCCCCGTACCACTAAGACTCAAATGTCCAAAACCAACCATAAGACCATCGGAATAGTGGTAACCAGAGCACCAATCCCAGTTGCTGAGCCCATTCACTGGGCTCACTTGTATCATACCGAAAGGCGTAGTCGCTCCAGGGTAGGTATGTCCGTGTCCGCCTGTACCAATAAACGGGTCTACATAGCTGATAAGGGGTTTTTGAGGAGTTTGTGCTTCTTGCTCAGAAGCTGTTTTAGATTGATTACAAGCCCCTAGTACAAAAGTAGAGGCTACCAAAAGAGTAATATGTTTTAACTTCATTGTAATAGCAATTAAGTATTTTGGGCAAAGATAATAAAATAACAACGAACAGCAAAATGTTTTTGGGGGCTTTTCTTTCTCATTGTTACTAAATATAGGGTATAACTTTTATCTGAGCATTTTCGTATTCTGCTAAAAATACCTCAGAAGGATTGCTGTATCCTGCCTTTTGTAGCTCTCCAAGTAGCCATTCTTCGGTTTTATCTACATCTTCCAGTACGCTTTTTTGAATAATTCCATCGGTAATGACAGGATATTTGGGGTTTTCTTCTCCTGCCAACACGATAATGAGTTCGCCATTCTGTTCAAGTACCGCTCTTTTTACCTCTCTGATATAGTATACCCCTTCTTTACGCAGTTTGAAAGCAAGTTCGTGTGCCGTAATTTTAGCTTTTTTGCAGGCAGCTATATCTATCTTACCTCGATTGATAACAATCACAGGGGCACCATCTATAAACCTCCTAAAAACTTGGTTTTTAGTTTTTAACTGACGTAACCCTATGATAAGAAATGCCCAAATAGCCAATACGATAGCAAACTGAAAGATACTCACCGATGGACTGTAAATCACACCTCCAATAATACCTCCAAGTACGTAATTTTGCACCTGATCCATTGCCGAACTCGGTGCCAAATTACCCTTGCCCGATTTGTTAATGATTAAGACAAGAGCCAACAATCCTAAAAGCAATTTTAGGAATACATCCAAATAGAAAAACTCCTCGGATTCAATATAAGGAATTGTATACATAATGTTAATCAGAAAATTAGTAAATTAGCAAATGAGGAAATTAGAAAGAAATATTAAGCCCTACTTCAAGCGAATGATAGTCTTTTTTTATAGGTACAATAGGGGCAGTGTCGTAAATAAGTCGGTAGGTACCAAGTATACCTATGGTAGGCGTAATATTGTATTTGAGGTCGATAGCCCCACCATAGCGCGCTTCCTTAAAAGTACTATCAGGTCTAGTTTGATGAATGGCAGTAGTAGTAAGCTCCCATTTTTCACCTATTCGAAGTTTATAACTGAGCGACAAATGACTTTTGATACTGCGACTGTAAGCATAAGTAGCCTCAACGTTATCGGGAGCAGGATATTCCCATTTTTCGTATTCAAAGAAGAAGCCCACCGCAGCAAACATCAGCGAGGATTGAGTATTCAGCAACCGATAACGCGATTGTAAGCCGGTAGAAATCTTGTGTTTCATTCCCCTGCTCTCTGCCCATTGCGACTCAGCATAAGGATACACCTCAAAAGCGTGGTCTAACAGATAGCGGTACTCCATATGCACATAGCCCCCACTTAATATTACTTGACTACCATAAGTAGATAACTCAAACTTGTTAATTACATTAATAACTCTATTGCAATTGATAAACAAGTTGAGATTAGCCGTATTTTTAAAAGTGAAGACATCTTCTTTTTCGGTTTTAAAATCCAAGATAGGCATTAGGCTCCCTTGCAGAGTTTTGGTGCTGTCTATCGTCATAGTAAGGTTTTCCGAAAAAAGCATTTGTGAATAGGCAGAAGCCGAAGACAATAGCGCCAATAACATATAAAGTAATCTTTTCATCGTTTTTAAGCATATATTTAATAAGGCACAAAAGTAGAAAATCAATCGCGAATACACAAAAAAATCTCACTTAAAACCAATGCTTCATACCTTTTTTATAACAATTTTCCAAGAGAAGTTTTTCACCACATTACCCTCATCATTCGTCATTCGCTACTCGTCATCTCTTCCCTTTTCTTTCGTCTCGAAACCCTTCTTTTAACATTTTTTTCACTATTGTATTACAGTAAAAATCAACTACTTATATACTCTTTCTATACCAATCGTCCAAGATTCGTATAAGCTTCCTATAAGCTCTCTATAAGCTAATCATACCCTCCTCACAGCCTTTTTTCATCAAAAACTCTCTTAACCTCCTTCCGAACTCCTCCGTTTCCTTCCGAATCCTCCTAACAGACCCAACCTATCGCTTTTTCATTTCAAAGTTTTTGCCCGTGCGACACACATCTCTCCATTAGCTAATTTCCAAATTTTCTAATTAGCTAATTCTCTCATTTGCTAATTAATCTCAGTTATATATAATACTGATTTACAGCTACGTTTACATTGTAATCTGTGAGATCCAGCAACGCAGTTGCCAATTCGTGCTCACCACATTTGTCAATTATCAATTGTCAATTGAAAGACTATCCGTGTAATCTGTATGTAGTCTGCGAGCTGGCATAGCAGAGTATGTCTTTAAAGGCAACTTGTTGCCTATTTGTTTGATTTTTTCAAAGATTTGTAAGATTTCTGTAGCGTAAGCTACACTTTTCTTACATCAAACTCGCGTTAATTAAAAAATTATCTGGGAAAAATCAGTGCAAGATTTTAAAGCAGTCTATAACACTACCTAATCCGTTCCAAGTATTCTGTCGGACTTTCGTTGTAAAAATCTTTAAAGCATTTCGCAAAGTAGGAAGGAGAAGAAAATCCTACTTCATAAGCAACTTCCGAGATGCTCTTAGCTTTGCTGTTGAGCAACTGCTTAGCGTATTTTACTCGTATGGTTCGAATAAGCTCATTAGGCGAATAGTCGGTGAGAGATTTGATTTTGCGATATAAGTTAGAACGCGACAAACCTAAGGCGTCGGCTATTTCGTCTATATTCATTTCAGGATTGGCGATAGAGTTCTCTACGTAATGCGTAAAATCGGTGATAAACTGCTGTTCTACCTTACCTAAAGTCTCTTGTTTAGTTTCGTTCAAGAGGAAATTACTAAAACTCTCACGTATCTTCTTACGGTTTTCTATGAGCTTACGCACTCGTGTTTTCAGTAATTTTATGTTAAAAGGTTTCGCAATATAGGCATCGGCACCACTCTCAAAACCTACTTGCTTCTGTTCGTCTAACGCATAAGCGGTGAGCAAAATCACAGGAATATGATTAGTAGCCACGTTAGTTTTTATCAACTGACATAAATCGAAGCCATCAGTCTTAGGCATCATCACATCGCTGATTACTACATCGGGGAGGTGCTTTTTAGCTACTTCAAAGCCTTCTTCACCGTTTTCAGCTTCGATAAGGTTATAGTCATCACTGAGGATATATCGAATAAACTGACGCATATCCTCGTTATCTTCCACAATCAGTACAGTAGGTTTCTCCGAAGCCGTTGGAGAAGCCGTAGGTAGTTTGAGTTTCTCGGTAGGTGCGGGCAACGAAGGCAATAAGTCGAGATGGGTTTCTATGTAATTGCTGTCGTATACCGCTTTTACCGATACTTGTTCTTGAGTGAAAGGCAGGCGAATGACGAAGGTTGTCCCCTCCCCTTCTGTACTCTCTACGCTGATGGTACCGTTGTGTGAGGCTACTAAGGCTTGTACCAAAGCCAAACCAATACCCGAACCTTCGCTATCGGGATTTATTTTGTAGAAGTGCTCAAACACCTCACTTTGTTTGTCTTTCGGAATATATGAACCGCTATTGAACACACGTAGCACTGCTACTCCTCCTTTGGAGGGGGTTAGGGGAAGGTCTTCTTTTTCTAACGACACGGTGATACTTCCTCCTTGAGGTGTAAATTTCAGTGCATTAGAAAGCAGGTTGAAGTAGATTTTCTCCACTTTTTCCTTATCGAAAGCCATTTCAAAAGAAGTATCTTCGGCAAGAAATTGAAAGTTGAGTTTCTTTTGTTTGATACGGTCACTGAAAAAAGAATTGAGTTCAGTAAGAAACCGTTTTAAGTTGCCCTTAGTGAAGTACATTTGCATCTTGCCATTCTCATAACTGCGGAACTCAATTACTTCGGAAATGAGATGCAAAAGTCGGTTGCTGTTCTTTTTGATGAGGAATAGCAAGTCTTGTTCTTCTTTGGGGAGTGAATTGTGAGCCAAAAGCGTCTGCACAGGACCTAAGATAAGCGACAGCGGTGTTTTAAATTCGTGAGAAATATTGGTAAAGAAGAGTAATTTGGCTTGGGTCGCCTCTTCTAATTGCGCCGAGATTTCCTCCAAGCGTTCTTTTTGTTGTTGCAATTCGGTAGCCTGACGTTTGATTTCTTCGTTTTGTTTTTCTAACAGATTATTAGCACGACTCTTAGTGCGATATGCTCTGATAGCTATTGCCAAAAATATAGTAATCAAACCAATAGCAATAATAGAAATATAGAAGAGTGTACGCTGAGTAGTATGCTGAATAAGGCTCTCACTCAGCTGCTGATTGATATCCTCTATCTTAGCTTGTTTTTGGGCAATTTGCTCTGTTTGCAATTGTAAAATACGCACATTGCTCTTGTCCACCACAGCGGTATTGAGGATATTCTCGCGCTCAAAAGGTTGTTTATGGAGTATTTTCATTGCAAGGTCAATAACCTTTTCTCCTCCCGTAGGATAGATAAACGATGCGTCTTGCACGTTGTTCTCTATATTGCTAATTCCTTCTTGTTGTAGTGCATCTACCCCTATGATAAAGGGTATCTTACCGTTGAATTGCATCGCTGCTTCGTGAGTACCCGCTGCCATTGGGTCGTTCATCGCAAACACAAGGTCGATATTGGGGTGTTGCTGAAAAAGTTGTTGCATTTGCACTTTGGCATCTGCTTTGAGGAAGTTCCCCCAGGTCTGGGCTACTATTCGCACCTCAGGAGCATTCTTAAGGGCATCTACAAAGCCTTTATGGCGTTCCGCATCGGAGGTTGAGCCTTTGGTACCACGCACTTCGGCTATATTGCCTTTGCCTTTGAGAATACCTATCGCATAGTGTCCCGCTTCTTTACCTATTTGGTAATTATTAGCTCCCACATAGGCAGTATAACTCTCAGTAGCTATTTTCCTATCTACCAAAATCACGGGAATACCCTGCTGGTAAGCCTTTTCAATAACTGGTGTACACGCTTCCGACTCGTTAGGCGAAACGACGAGCACATCTACCTTTTGTTCTATGAACCACTCTATATCGGCAATTTGTTTAGGAGTATCGTCTTTCACACTGCGAATCAGTAGCTCAGTATTGGCTTGGTAAAGGGCTACTTCACGTTTGAGTTCCTCGTTCATCGTTTGTCGCCAAAGGTCTTCACTGCACTGCGACACCCCTATTACATAACGGGGGTTTCGCTCCCTTTGGCAAGCAAGGCAAGCAAAGAGAGCGAAATATAAAAAAAGTATATGATACTTCCTAAAAGTCATTTTATCTAAACAACTCCAAATGAGCATCGGCGAGGCGAGGCATCGCACCGTGTTGCTGACATACGTAAGCCGATACTTCTACCGCCAACTGATGCGATTGGGCAATACTGCGACCATTGAGGTAAGAGGCTACAAAGGCAGCCGTGAACGAGTCGCCAGCTCCTACCGTATCGGCGATGGTAACCTTAGGTGTCCCTAAGAACGATTTCTCATTAGGCGTAAACACATAGCTACCTCTTGTACCTTGTGTTAGGATAAGGAATTTGAGATTGTATTTCTCCAATAGGTGCTTACATACCTCTTCATCAGTTCCTTGCAAATTGAACATTTCAGCCACTTTCACTATCTCCTCATCGTTGATTTTTAATGCGGTTGCCTTGTCTAGCGAATCGGCAATTACCTCTTTGCTGAAGTATTTCAAGCGGAGGTTGATATCGAATACTTTTAAACTCTCGGCAGGCATCAAATCTAAGAACTTGTGGATAGTAGCGCGCGATATTTCACTGCGCTGTGCTAACGACCCGAAGCACACGGTATTAGTGTTCTTTGCTAAGTTCTCGATACGCGAAGAAAACGGAATATTGTCCCACGCTACATTTTCGCTAATCTCATAGGTAGGCACCCCACGACCGTCTAACTGTACTTTTACGGTACCTGTGGGAAAATCAGTCTTCTCAATGATGTAGTTGAGTTCTTTTTCTTCTAAACTTTTTAGTATTTCCTTACCGAGGAGGTCGCCTCCAATGGCACTCACAGCATAGCCATTGAAACCAAATTGCGACACGTGGTAAGCGAAATTAGCGGGCGCACCGCCTAATACTTTTCTTTCAGGGAAGACATCCCAAAGGATTTCTCCCAATCCTACTACTGTATTTTTCATTGTATGTTATGTTATCCTCTCCCCTGCCCTTCCCCTTGGGGGGAAGGAGGCGAAAGTGTTGTTGTTAATTCTTTTTCAGCGTACAAAGTTATAAATTCTTTTTGAGATTTCCTACTACTAAAAATAAATACTATCAGTCGTCAAACCTTTCTGACTAATCCGACTTATACATTTTGTAGGGCTCTCTAACGACTAATTGTTAGCATTTGCTTTGAGTCGAATGCTCATTAGCAACAGATATAATACTCCTATGCTGAGGACAATAAGGGCTCCTATCTGTGAGCCGTTCATTGCATCGGAGGCTAAGCCCATTGCAAAAGGGAAGATAGTACCGCCAAAGAGTCCCATAATCATCAAGCCTGATACTTCGTTTTTCTTAGTAGGGTTCTGCAAGAGGGCTTGCGAGAAAATGATTGAGAATACATTGGAATTGCCAAATCCTACCAAAGCAATAGCAGTGTAGAGCATTGTCTTATCACTGAAAAAGAACAGTATCGCCATTGAGGCTACCATACAAAGCACACTGAGGGTAAAGAAACTCTTAGGAGATACTTTCGTGAGAATATAAGCTCCTGACAAACATCCTATGGTACGGAATAAGAAATACCAACTAGTAGCAAAAGAGGCTTGGGTAGTGGTAAGCCCTAAACGTTCCATAAAAATTGTAGGTGCTGAGGCATTAACTCCTACGTCTATTCCTACGTGGCACATAATACCAATGAAACACAAGAGTACATAAGGGTTGGCAAGCAGTGCAAAACACTCGGCAAAGGTGGCGTTTTTACTGTCGTTTTTCTCTTCTTCAATATGGGTAGCACCCAACCACAAGAGGGTTACTACCGAAATAGCTACAAAGAGCAGGAAGAAGAGTCGCCAATCATTGAATTTATCAAAGCAGAAACTCATCAGCAAGGGGGCAGAAAACGAGGCTATTGCCTTAATAAACTGACCAAAAGTGAGTGAACTCGCGAGTTTGTCGCCTTTTACTATGGCTGACATTAGTGGGTTTAACGATACTTGCATTAGAGTGTTACCAATACCAAGCAAGGAGAAAGCTACCAGCATAGTGGTATAATTGTAGCTGATAAAGGGCACTACCATTGCTAAGATGGTAATCACTAAACTGAGGAGTACAGTTTTACGACGACCTATTTTGCTCATCAGTACGCCTGTGGGCACTGAGAAAAGCAGAAACCAAAAGAATACCATTGCAGGGAGAGCTTTAGCAGTGGTTTCGGTCAAGCCAAAATCGTCTTTTACAAAGTTAGAGGCGGCGCCTACAAGGTCTACGAAGCCCATACAGAAGAATGATAGAAGTACGGGCAATAAATATTTTAGATAGTTATTATTCTGTTGCATACTATGAATATATTATTAGTCTCACACACTCCCCTCTCCTTGTGAGAGGGGCAGAGGGAGAGGTTTATTATTTCAATTTATAGACAGTTACATTGTTAAGGGTGAGGGTACCTTTGCTGGTGTTGAAGCGGAGGGTATTATACACTTCGGTAGGGAATACCGCATTGGTTTGTACTACTTCGCCGTTGTTCACAAAGAGCTCGGTTGAGGCTTTGTCTACCAATAAGCGTACGGTATAGCTTTTCTTAGCTACCATTGGTGCTTTGATAGGCGTTTCGGCGAAGTTGGCATTGAAAGCTACACTGCTCTTACTGCGGTCTACCGATAGGGTTTTATTAGCTCCATTGAATAGGTATTTGATAGTTTCACCTTTGGCATTCTCGAGGGCGAATGAGAAAGTATCGGTTTCATTAGGGGTTACCGTGAAAGTGAGTTCATAAGCTCCTTGATTATTGGGCAAGAAGTTTTCGAAAGTTATGGCATCGGAGGTGTTGGTACGTGTTTTATCACCTAAAAGTACCGCTTCACGACGCAAACTCTCCAACTCTTTTACGGGCTCACTGGCTACTACTAAATGCTCGCCATTATTCACTAAACGCAAAGCGCGGGCAACAGTCATCGCGCTACGGAAGTTTTGAGTAGGGGTTTCATTAGCGTAATCCCAGTTGCTCATCCAGCCTATGAAGAGGCGACGACCATCGGTGGCGGGGACATTGCTCCACGTTACTCCTGCATAGTTGTCGCGTCCGTAGTCTAACCAAAGCGGATAGTTCATAGTATCGGGGGTGAAGGTTTTGCCATCGAAATTACCAATGAAGTACTGAGTAGCACTTCCGCCATTAGGTCCGCCTGGGTTGATACTCACAAAAAGCACCCATTTGGTTTTTCCTTCATAAGTAAGCGGGAAGAGGTCTGGGCATTCCCACACACCGCCGTGTCCTCCTAAACCTTCTCCAAACTCACTGAGGCGTGTCCATTCTTTGAGGTTCTTAGAACCGTAGAAGGTAATCGTTTGGGTAGTGGCAAGGCTCATCACCCATTGTTTAGAGGGCGCGTGCCAGAATACTTTCGGGTCGCGAAAGTCGATGATATTGGCATCGGTGAGAACGGGGTTGCCTTCGTATTTGGTGAAGGTCTTTCCGCCATCGAGGCTATAAGCGATAGATTGGGTTTGGCGGTCGCCTGCTGAAGTGAAAATAGCTATCATAGCCCCTTTGCCAAAGCCGGCTGTGTTATCGTAGTCAATCACGGCACTGCCTGAGAAGATAGCTCCTAACTTATCGGGGGCTATGGCAGTGGGCTGGTACTGCCAATTCACTAAATCTTTAGAAATAGCGTGCCCCCAGTGCATATTACCCCAACGCGCTCCGTAAGGATTATATTGAAAGAAGAGATGATACACTCCGTCGAGGTATACCATTCCGTTAGGGTCGTTCATCCAACCGTATTGAGGGGTGAAGTGGTATGATGGGCGGTATTTTTCGTTGTAATTGAAGTTATATTCAGCCGACTGTTTGATTTCGGCTAAGCCCATATCGGTAGTTTTGGCTATTGCAAAAGTAAGGGTTACTTTTTTGCCTTTGTATGCCTCGATAGCGATAGGCACCCAATAGTCGATTTTGTTTTGGGCGATGCGAATAGTCATTGGCACACCTATAGGAGTGCCTTCTACTGATAGTTGCACGCTGTTTTCAACGGCTTGGTCTTCGACAGGGATAAGGAGATACTTATCTGTAGCTTCGAAGGTACGAGTGTAATCGGTCATAAAAACGCTTTTTTTATTGTTACCTTGTTCGATTTGGTCGATGAGGATATGCCCCCATCCGCCCCGTTGGTTATTGACAATGCGGATAGTAGCTTTCTTGTTTTTATAGGCTTTGACATCCCAAGTGAGCCATTATAGGGTTTCGGTTTCGTAGAGGGAACGCGTTTGTAGCACGCTTTTTCCGTCGACTAATAGCTCGATATAGGTATCGGGGTGTGTGCCTCCTCCTATGGTAAATTCATCAACCTGCACTCTATCATTCATTTTGTGCGATTCACTGGATTTCATAGCTTCACGAACCTTGTGCATAAAATAATGTGCAGTCTGACGACTAATTTCATAACAACGAGCAACTTGTGAGGCTGATAACCCTTTAGTTGTAGTTGTCATTTCAAAACATATAAAAAATGCTTTACGTAATCTAAGTCTGTTTTAAAGCGTTCAGTAAACTCTAAGAGGCTTTGTCCCTTAAATAATTCCATAATACATTAATTTTCAGAGTGCAAATATATGAAATTATTTTGACACCTCAAAAAATTAATATTACGGCAAATGTACGAATTTTAATTGAGAATATTCTGTTGGAAAGGAAAAAAAACGTACATTTGCCAATATTTTAGAAGATAAGAAATAGATGCGATTACATAGGAATTTGGTGGATGCCGTAGTAGATGGTTTTCTACAGATTAATAACGATGGTCTCTATGCGGATAAGGTGATAGAGCGTTTGCTTAAGCGTGATAAGCGCTGGGGGAGCAAGGATAGAGCTTTTATAGCAGAGACACTCTATGAACTGATTCGCTATAAGCGTCTTTATACAGAGATAGCCCAAGAGAAGGCACCTTTTACGGTGCAGAGTACCCGACGGGTGTTTGCTGTATGGGCGGTGCTCAGGGGGATTACACTTCCTGAGTGGTACTTTGAGGGGACGCCAGAGCGCCGTATCAAGGGGCGTTTTGATGCACTCTCCAAGGAGCGTGCAGTGCGAGAGTCGGTACCTGATTGGCTTGATGCTCTTGGTGTAAAGGAGCTGGGTGAGGAGGTATGGACGCGTGAGCTGCATGCACTGAATCAGCAGGCGCAGGTGGTGCTAAGGGTCAATACACTCAAGACAGATAAAGCAGCTCTTCAGGCACAGCTAAGCAAAGAGGGTTATGAGACAGCACCTCTTGAGGGACTGCCCGATGCGCTGCAACTGGAGAAGCGGGCGAATGTCTTTCTATCGGAGGCTTTCAAGCAGGGGCTTTTTGAGTTACAGGATGCCGCTTCACAAAGAGTAGCCCCTTTGCTCTTAGGAGATTGGACACCTGCGCAGGGTAGCCTGAAGGTAGCTGACTGCTGTGCTGGGGCAGGAGGGAAGACCCTACATTTGGCTTCGCTGATGGGGGGCAAAGGCAAGATTGTGGCTATGGACATCTACCAGCAGAAGCTCGATGAACTCTCCCGTAGGGCGAAACGCAATGGAGCTTTTAATATAGAGACACGGCCGGTAGAGGCCAAATATCTCAAACGCCAAAGAGGTAGTTTTGACAAAGTGCTAATTGATGCGCCTTGTTCAGGCTTAGGTGTGTTGCGACGTAACCCTGATACAAAATGGAAACTTACCCCTGAGTTCTTAGACCAAATACGTTCTACTCAAGCCCAAATCCTTGAGCAATACAGTCAGTTGGTTAAGGACGGCGGGCAACTTGTCTACGCTACTTGTTCGGTATTGCCCAGTGAAAACCAACAACAAGTACAACGATTCCTGCAAAGCGCCGCAGGGCAGCGCTTTACCCTTGTGGAAGAACATCAGATCTGGGCAACAGAGGGGTATGATGGGTTCTATATGGCGAAATTAGTGAAAAATGAAAAGTGAAAAGTGATTACTAATTAATTGTTAATTGTCAATTATTAATTTATTGGCTACTAACTGCTAATCACTAACCACTAATTGCTAACTAGTAACTATTTGATTATGGAATTTTTGAATAAATATTTTGTAGAAGTCTGTTTGAAAGATTATGCTACGTTCAAGGGGCGTGTGGGGCGAAAGCCTTATTGGCTCTTTGTAGGCGTGCTCTTTGCACTACTTACAGCGCTATTACTATTGGAAGAGTTTGTGTTTCTGTCTGATACAGAAGTAGGAGAGATTTTTGGTTTCTTAGTAGGTGTTTCTGCTGCCATAGTACTCTTACCCCTTATAGCGATTTCAGTGCGTAGGTTGCACGATGTAGGCAAAAGCGGCTGGTGGCTATTGGTGCCTATCTATAACATAATATTGCTCTTAGGAGAGAGCAGAGGAGAAGTGTAAAGAATGAAGATTGCTTATCATCCCATCTATACCCATCCAGTGCCTGAGAATCATCGTTTTCCGATGGAGAAATATGCTCTCTTGCACGAACAGTTGTTGTGGGAGGGAATCGCTACGGAGGCAGATTTCTTTGCTCCTGAGAAGGTGGCACTCTCGTCCTTATACTTGGCGCATACGCCTGCCTATGTGCAGGATTTTGTAGGGCAGACCCTAGAGGAGCGCACACGTATTCGAATCGGGTTTGTTCAGAGCCAACAGCTGATAGATCGCGAACTGACCTTAGTACAAGGCACTATAGAAGGGGCGCTTTATGCACTGGAGGGGCAGGTAGCCTTTAACATAGCAGGAGGTACACACCATGCATATTCCGATAGGGGAGAGGGGTTTTGTATGCTCAATGACCAAGCTGTAGCGGCTGCCTATCTATTGGATAAAGGAAAGGCACAGCGGGTGCTCATTATAGATTTGGATGTACATCAGGGGAATGGTACGGCGGAGATATTTGCTCAAAAGCCAGCTGTATTTACCTTTTCTATGCACGCTCAGGGCAATTATCCCTTTGTAAAAGAGCAGTCAGATATGGATATAGCCCTACCAGATGGCACAGGAGATGACGCCTATATAACACAGTTGCAGGAGGTCTTGCCTGAGCTATTTGAGAAGCATCAGCCTGATTTTGTATTTTACCAATCGGGAGTGGATGTGCTTGAGAGTGATAAATTTGGCAAGCTACGGCTATCCTTGGAGGGTTGTGCTCAGCGTGATCGGCTCGTTTTTGAGGCTTGTGCCCAGCGGCAGATTCCTGTGCAATGTAGTATGGGAGGGGGCTATTCGCCAAGGCTTTCTACCATACTGGAGGCACATACAAATACTTTTAAGATAGCCTCAGAAGTCTTTGGGATATAAATAAAAAATTGTACCTTTGCCGAGAAAGCGAAGAGTGAAAAGCGAAGGGTGAAAAGTGAAGAGCGGAGAGTGAAGAATGAAAAGAGAAAAGTGAAACTGGATAAAAACTAAAAAATATATGATAACAACAGATCAGCTTACTATGGGGGTATTATTCCCTATAGAGGCGTTTGAGGGGCCAGTGCCTCGTATGAACAAAGACGAACAAATTACTCTTGCCCAACAAGCGGAAGACTTAGGTTTTGACACATTATGGGTGAGGGACGTTCCTCTTTTTGACCCTAATTTCCGTGATGTAGGACAGATATATGACCCTTGGGTATATATGGCACATATAGCAACCCTCACTAATAAAATTAAGCTCGGTACGGCCAGTATGGTGCTTCCTTTGCGTCACCCGATACACTTTGCCAAAGAACATTTCTTTCGGGGGCATTTTTTGCTTCCTTTTTTGTAAGCCTACCCTCTGCTATTTCCTTTGCAATAAAAGTATGGTCATTGGTAAGCAGTCTGATTTTTGACAATGATATTTTATATAATCTGGTATCACCTACATGACATACAAAGAATTTATTTCCTGCCAATATTATCGCCGTTATAGTAGTACCCAGATATATACCATGCTCTCTACCATAATATAATAATCCTTCATTTTCAGAGCTTAAAATATTTCCCATATCAATTCTAAAACGGTTTTCATCCCAAACATTCTCATATTTACTGTATTGGTGTAAAAACCAATCGGAAAATGCCTCCACAATACTTTTACTTGCCAGTTCCCCACAGGATAGACCACCCAATCCGTCACAAATAACTCCAAGACAAACCTCTTCTCCCTTAAATTTTGCTCTTTTTAAAATGATACTGTCCTGATTACATGCTTTTTTTAATCCAATATCTGTTTGTGCCGCAACAAAATAATTCATAAGCTATCCTATATGAAATTCAAATTCTTCATTTGCCAGACTTATAATATCATTATCCCAAAGCTCCACCTCCAGATTTGGTGATATTTTCTCACCGTTTACCATAGTAAAGTTTAGCGATTTCAAATCTCTAATAAAGAACGAACCGTCTTTTTGTATGATTTCGGCATGATTTCTTCCTACAGAGGTATTACCGATTATACAAAAATCCACATAGTTTTTCTCTCTACCTATTCTAAAGTTTGACTTATTTATAAATATCTTCTCTCCCGTTCTTATCCATATAAGAAATGAACTTAAGGTGGTTGGGAAAAAGTTAAGCAATGTTGTCTCACCGGGATTTAGCGGATTTTGCTGTAAAATAGTGGTTTCTCCAAAGTTTCCTCCCACAGGAATTGTAGAGGGAATATTATTATCCTTTTGAACAACATCCTTTTCCTTCTTCTTTCCAAAAAGAGAAAACTTCTTTTTCTCCTGTGAACCTACATTTACAGGCTCTTCTCTTCCCGGAATAAGGAAGCTGTTATTGGTCTGAAAACTGCTTGTACTTACTTGTTTTTCTTCTTTTTTCTTTTCAGACTTTCCAAAGCAAAACAGCCCCTTTTTCTTTCCTTCCTTAGCTGGATTTATGTTATTTATTTGTGTATCTTGACTTGGATTTTGATTAAGAATTTTATTTGAATTTTGAATATCGAAATTTGTTAAGATGTTATTATTATATTTTTTATTATGATTTGTATTATTATATCCTGAATTATTATATTTTGTATCACTATATCCCTGATAATCAACTCCTAAATACCGGGGTTTTAAAGAATTTTCTATATTATTGACTCTTCTCTCCTTAGCTTCAGAGCTAATCGCAGGCTTTTTGATTCCCGGCTTTTCTATATGTTTTTTAAGCTTTAAAGCAGATATCAGTTCAAGAAACTTATCATATGAGAAACTTTCTTCCTCCGTAAGCTGCCTGGTTATATCAGATGCAAAATAAGCCGCATACTCATTTTTTACCATCATATCAAGTAGTAAATTTTTAAAGAACACCGGCATACTTATACTGCTTCTTCTGTCGTATACAGGCAATAAAATAAGTCTTAGAGTATCATCCTTTATGAATATATATTCATTTTCCAAAAGAACTTGAGTATCACTAAGCATATATTCTTCAATACAGCTTATTGCTTTACAAATATTTTCAAATATATTTAACAAATCATTCTTTGTAAGATCTTCTTCAAGATATTCATTTAGATTTTTTACCTGCCCAAGCTTATACTTAAATTCAATATTGGTATCATTTGTGATTATATCTATGGGAAAAAGTCCGGGAATATCATTATTCCTCATCATTCCAATACTTACATTATCAATCCTGTCATTCTTACCCACATCATATATCAGCTCGATACCTTTATCCGTCTCATTTTTTTTAAACATCAAAAGCCCCCTATCTCAAATTCTCCAAAAACGTAGTCTGTGACAAAATCTGTGTTAATTCCTTACTGTCCGCATTATAATTTTTTACAAAATCTTTTACAGAAAGACTTTCGGGAATAGAAACCCGGTTCATATCTTTTACCTTATTACATATAAGACTGAGCTTATTTGTTATATCAATATTTCCACCATTTTCCAACAGATGCAATGCCTCGTTCAAATCAGACATTTTCTTTATCCCAAGCTTTGTGTCTTCAAAAACAAAAATAACCTTATACGCCAACTTTGAGAAAATATTCAATCTGCTTCCAAGATTTAAATTGCTGTCTATGATTATATGCCTGTACTTGCCCATACTTTGTAATTCCCTAATCAGTACAGATATATCTTCATCGCTCATCTCCAGCATATCAAGAACTATCCTTGCCTCATTAAAGAAATCAAGTCCGTCCTCATTTTTTAGCACATTACTCTCTATTTTCAATGAAACACTTTGCTTTTTGCTCTTTAGCGCATATATTATTTCATCAAATCCCGTATTCCCCTCTCCGGGCAAAAAAATATTGGATGAGCTTAATGCTTCAAAGTTTAAATAAAGTGTAGGTATACCCTGCCTTGCCAATCTCTTTCCATATGCTATCGCTAAAGAAGTCGCACCGGCACCTCCGTTTACCGGCATAAAAACCTCCACCAAGGTATTATTTCCTTCACTGAATTTATATGCAATATCTCCGTTCACTCCGTCTGCAAGGACATTCAATATCTCCTTATATATCTTTTCAGGCTTTTTGAACTTATTTATTGTCTTTATATTGTTTTTTCTCTCTATTAAATCCCTGTCTGATAAATACGCAATACTTATCTTTTCACTATACATAGACAAATCATCTTCTATAGTTTCAGATACAAGCATAATATCAATGGTCTTATTTCCCCTGTTATTTTCAAATGAATCTAATGAAGAAAAATTAAGTATTTCTATTTTGTCATGATAATTTTTAATACAAAAATCTGACAATCTTTTCCTGTAATCCTCGTCACCATCTATTAAGGCCAGTCTGATTTTCATTAAAAACCTCCTATTCCACAAGTTTTATAAATTTCCAGGTACCCTTTTTCACAGCTGCTATCCCGCTGCTGTTAAAAGAGCCTGCTTCATTAAACTCAAAATCAATCACCACAGTAGAGTTTTTATTTATATAACCCCACATTTTCCCGTCATATACAGCTGCAAATCCGTTTGAAAAAGGCTTTGCATCCTTATACTCTGTCATCATCTCTACATCACCGCTCTTATTCACAAACCCCCATTTGCCATCTATTTTGACAGCAGTAGCATCATCGGACATAAATGCCTTTGCCTCATCAAAACCTTCACTTCCTTTCATATTTCCGTCCAAATCAAAAATATGGTATTTGCCGTCCTGCTTTGCTATATATACATTCTGTGAAGTGGAAAACCCTAAGTCATCCCGTATCACATCATCATATATAAAATCTGTAATCTGTGAAAAATCACTTTTTATAATTGCCCATTTATCACCTTGCTTTATAGCGGCTCTCTTATTTGCAAAACCTCCTGCAAAGTCGTATATTGTTTCTGTAGCTTTATAGGCATTCTCATCAATGTAAGAATATTTTCCCTCACTTATATATGGTGCCAGCTTATTTCCAAATACACCCAGAGCCTCCACCTTAAAATCGGTCATAAGCTTCTTATAGCCGTTTTTATCAATATAATAAAGCTGGCCCTCATCAGATACTGCGGCATAGTTGGGATCCTTACCGTATGGGTATATTTCATCATATATAGCCTTTATCTTCTCCGTACCGTCCGACTTTAACAAGCCTTCTTTTTCGTCATCAGTAAATACATAAAAGCCGTTATACTCTTCATTTATAGAATCACCTGAAAAATAAACATCTGTATAGATTCCCCTAAGCTTTCCCTGTAACTCTACTAATTCTTCATCATCTTTATTCTTTTCCAGATAAGCATTTACAAGCTTTAGGGCATTTGCCGACTGCTTCCTATCCATATAGTAGTCGACCATCTTTTTAACTGTACTTCTTGGATAATTATAATTTTCCAAAATCATGCTGCCCTGCTTTTCAAAGTCCTGATACTTTTTAAGATTCAGATAATCATCAAGAATAGCCTCTTCTATAGGGAACTTGTCCTTTGTAAACTCCAATGCCTTCTTATACTGCTCAAGGGCGTCTATATAAATCTCTTTTTCATCCAGTGCCTTGGCATTTGCCATGTGCTCTTTATAGCTCTTAATCTCTCCGGCATTTCTCCCTATTATATTGCCCCAGCCACATATGAGTAACAATATTATTATCGGTACCAATATCTTCTTCATTGTCATATATAGCTCCTAAAATCCCAATATCATACAGACTGTCAAACCGAAGGCTACAAAGGGAGCAAAAGGTATCTCATCCTTTGTAGTCGCCTTTTTGGTCAACACCTTAAAAAGCCCGAATAATGCGATGGATAAAAGCGATACCATCAATACACCCATCAGAGCATAAGTTCTCAGATACAGACCTAGAGCAGCCACAAGCTTTATATCTCCCATTCCTACTCCATTTTTGCTTATTGCCTTAC
>ERZ773056.246-NODE-246-length-28028-cov-7.243807_pt1 | contig 28028 bp, 38 predicted proteins | sample MGYA00580857_ERZ773056 | MGnify/ENA primary metagenome ERZ773056 (study PRJEB29015, sample SAMEA2737996) | human oral metagenome | biome: human oral; feature: human-associated habitat; material: dental | place: China | collected 2114 ... | reverse complement strand
TGGCAATTTTACACATGGCAATTTTACACATGGCAATTTTACACATGGCAATTTTACACATGGCAATTTTACACATGGCAATTTTACACATGGCAATTTTACACATGGCAATTTTTCCCAACTGTATTTTTAAACTTCGTCATCTGTGGATAACTCTTTTTCAAGATTAGTTTTTAGATACTCAAAGTAATCATCTGAGATAGGCATATCTGAAAAAAACCTGTGTACTGAGACACCTTTACCTCTGCCTAGCCCTAAGCGGTATACTCTGAGATAACCAGCTTTCTCTAAAAGTTTAAAGTGCTCATCTACCGTGCGCCTACTTATCCCTAGACGTCGTGCAATCTCGTCAGGATACACAACCCAATCAGACTTGTTAGTCAGTATGACTGCCAAAATCCCTATTGTAGCTGGTTTCAGTTGCTTATCTTGAGTGAAAGTGTTATTGATAGCCGTGTAATTTTCGTGAGTATTTCTTAGAATATACTGCATACCTCATATTTAAGCCCCTTTCTGTAACTCTCGTTTGTCCATTCACACTTCTCCTAGATTATGATTTAATTCGTATTTTTTGCCTAAAAAAATAAAATCCTTTTCGACATTGTATAGTCGAGCAAGTTTGTCTAAAAGATCCATTGGGATTTTTGAACTATCATGCTCATACTTCAACAGTGTTTGTTGATGAATGTTAAGTTTATCGGCGACTTCTTTTGCAGATAAGTTATAATTCGTTCTTAATGCTCTCAATGTCATTTTCGGCACGTTTCTACCTCCTTATTTTTCTATTTGTTCCTTTCATACCGTCTCATTTTCCAGCGCCCTGAGTTCAATCTCATGACTAACTTGTTTTAATAGCTTCTCACACGCTATTTTTGCTTCTCTGTACGTTTTAGATTCGCTGATGAAGTAGTCAGCAAGTTCGATGATTTTATCTTCCATGATTGTCTCCAAAAATCAGTCTTAAGACCGATGTAACCCCTTCAAAAACAGTATATATTTATATTATCCTTAACAAGAAAGGAGCTGATGCAAATTGGCAAAATTTTTGAAGGGGACTGTGGTTCAGTGATTCAGTTTGGCTAGGTAACCAACACGTTTTTACTGCGAGTGCGACTGCATGGAGCCTGTCGCCGACTATAAGAGGGACTGCAGCTCTGCTTATAGCGGGACTGACAGACAACTACCGAGCGACACTCAAAGACTAGCCAAACCACGTTGATTGCAGTGCTGGACGCATGACCAGCGAAGTTTCAACCAGTCGCTTTACACCGACTGTGAAACCTTATCAAAGTGTGCAGGTCTTGACCTAGTGTAAAGTAGGCCAAGGCTTTTTATTATTCAAGATCACCCTCTCACCCCCTTTCAAATATGGTATAATCAAAATAAAATGATTGGAGAAAACTATGAAAACTGCTACCGTTTCATTCTATGATTCAAGTCGCCAGACAGTAAAAATCGAATACCCTGAATATTGCCCACATTGCGGAAAAAGTATCTCGCCTGAAAAAATACATGTTTCAGACAGCGAGGACAGTTACTATAATGGAAATGCTCGCTTTGTTGTAACTTTTCGTTGCTCACGCTCAGCTTGTAAAAAATACTTTGCTGTCGAGTATATTTTCACATCTACATCTGAACTTTGTTCAATTGCTAAATACAGCTACCGTCCACCTATCAAAGTAAAACTCCCTCAAAATATAGAAAAAGTTTCTCCTGTTTTTGTTGAAATTTATTCTCAAGCTACAATTGCAGAAAGAGAAGTATTAGATCAAATAGCAGGCGTCGGCTATCGCAAAGCTGCTGAGTTCCTAATAAAGGACTACGTAATTTCAAAAAATCCATCTGACGAAGAACACATCAAATCAATCATGCTTGGTCAAGTAATCGCTGACTACTTGAATGATTTTCCAAAAATTCAAGCCTTAGCAAAATCTGTTGCCTGGATAGGTAATGATGAAACTCATTATGTCCGCAGACACGATGGTAAAGATATCGATGATTTAAAGAAGTTCATTCTCTCGGCGGCTCAATTTATTGCTGCTGATTACGATGCAGATGAAGCGTTGCTTTTTACATCTTCTTCTGATTGAGAAATCTTAGAATCTACTTCATCCAACTTCTCAGCTATATAAGTCACGGTCCTCAATATCTCATTGAGGGCTGTTCTTTCTAGTTCGTTCATCTTTCTTCTCCTTTCTATTTTTTTCGCTCTATGAGCAATAACTAGGAGGGGAATTGCCCCCTCTACGCTACCCTAGCTTGTTTAGCCTCTTCAACCTTTTCAAAAACTAAGATTGTAAGAGCCATTTCTTGAAAATCTTTGTCGTCAAATCCGATGACATCGCCGTAAACTCTGATGGCTGTCAGTAGTGTATTGTACAATGCGTACATATCATCTGATGATAGTTTTTCACGATCTAGGATTTCTCCTAGTTTCAATGAGCGTTCTCTGCGGTTCTTAACTTGTAAGATTTCTTTTGCTAGTGCGATTTGTTCTTGTGTTGTAAGTCCTTTATTCATTGTTTTTCTCCTGCTTGTTTTGTTATTTCCTTAAGCTTGATTATATTATACTACGATTTAAATCGTACGTCAATAACTTTTCGATTTTTTTCGTAATTTTTCCGAATTTTTTATTTACAAAATCGAAAATAAACGGTATTATATAGTAAAGAATATAGGAGGGGGAAATATGGCAAGAGGACGAGGAAAATTAACTCCTCAAGATAAAGAGGATATGAAAGTCTTTTCTGCAAATCTTAACTCAATTTTATCTGATAGAAATTGTAAGCAAGCTGAGCTATCTCGAGCGACAGGGATACCGCCTAGCACATTGACGGGATATGTAAAAGGAACTTCTTTGCCAATCCCGGGTAATGTTCAAAAAATTGCAGATTTTTTTGGAGTCCCAAAATCTACTCTAGATCCGAGATTTATTACTTCTAATCCTGTGGTTTACTCTATGGCGGGAGAACCATGTAATATACCTATCTCTCCCACTTCCCCAATCCAAACCATCTACGACCAGTTGCACCAGCCAAGGCAGGAGAAAGTCCTGACATACGCTGAAAAGCAACTGAAAGAGCAGAGAAACGAAGAAAAAACTCAACCAAAAGAAGTATCGGAAGTTATTCAGCTCTACAGTTACGACTACTACGACCACCCAGCTTCTGCAGGTACAGGTCAGTATTTGAACGATGTACGAGTGGAACAGATTGAGTTGCCGATTGATGTCGATGCTGACTTTGTTATTCCAATCAAAGGGGACTCCATGGAGCCTGACTATCACGATGGCGACCTTGTATTCATCCAGACAAGCGTGGACTTAAATAACGGAGTTATCGGAGTATTCAACTATAACGGTGATGCTTACATCAAGCAACTTGTTATTGATGAAGACCAAGCTTACCTACATAGCTTGAACCCTGCATACAAGGATATGCGAATCACACCAGATACGGACTTCCGAATTATCGGCGAAGTTGTGGATTTGTATAGAGAGGGTTAAGAGGAATACTTAGCATTGGTTAATTAGAAAGGATAAAGCTAATGAAGAAAATAACTTTACTAGCAACAGCTTTAGTTCTCGCATCTTTTTTAGTAGCATGCAGCGATACAAAAGAAAATAATGCTCTGAAAACAAACGGCGCCCTAAAATCTTCTTCAAAAAATGAACTAAAAAAATCAGAAGGTAAAGCAAAAATTGTTCCTGCCAAAAATTTTAAATCAACACCTATTGGCGAATACAAAATTGTGGATAATAATTGGTACGGCGCTTGGCCAGATGATACTAAGTTAGTTATTGATGATTCTGTAGAACAAGTCGTTGACCCAAGTACGGTTTTCTCCAAATATTTAGTTCATTTGAATGGAGATAAAGATAGTCCTGCTATTTTAAAAATCTTTGTTGAAGATAAAGAAAAATTTGATGTAACCAAAATTTCAAAATTTTATGTACGAGCAAACGGTACACACTCATATAAAGGGAAAGAAATTCCTCTCTTCTTAGTAGATGGATTTGAGTATTAAAAAAATCCCCACACTCGCAAAGTTTGGCGACTCTGAGCGTGAGGATATCCATGTATAGTAAAAGGCATTAAAAAGCCCTCTTTACTATACCCATTTTATCAAAAAAGTGAGGTAAAAACAATGGCATACTTTAGAAAAAGAGAAAACGGTTGGGAATACCGCATATCTTATAAAGACAAAAATGGCAAATATAAGCAGAAATCAAAAAGCGGGTTTAAGACCAAAAAACTGGCTCAAGCTGCAGCAAGAGAGATAGAGGATAATCTATCCGAGAATATACTGACAGACAAAGACGTCACGCTCTATGATTTTGTTAAAACATGGTCAGATGTATACAAGCGACCGCACGTCAAGGATAAGACCTGGGACACTTATACCAAAAATCTAAAGCATATCAAAACCTATTTTGGAGATTTGAAAGTAAAGGATATAACACCTTTATATTATCAAAAACGGCTCAATGAATTTGGCGAGAAATATGCCCAGGAAACACTTGAGAAATTCCACTATCAGATAAAAGGCGCTCTAAAAGTTGCAGTCAGAGAGCAAGTGATCAGCTACAACTTTGCTGAAGATGCCAAGGTTAAGTCTCAAATAGAAACCAGGTCAGAGGATAACGACTTCTTGGAAGAAAGCGAATATAAGGCTCTAATTTCGTCCACACGCTCAAATATACAGTATGCGTCCTATTTTACCCTCTACATCCTTTCAGTGACTGGTATGCGCTTCTCTGAAGCTCTGGGGCTTACATGGAATGATATAGACTTACAAAACGGAATCATAGATATAAACAAGAGCTTTGATTATTCAAAGACTCAAGATTTTGGAGATTTGAAAAACGAAAGCTCAAAAAGAAAAATCCCAATCGATAAGATCACGATTGAAACTTTAAAAACTTATAAGAAGAAATATTGGCAAGCAAACATTAAAAATAGGGTATGTTTTGGAGTTTCAAACTCAGCGTGTAACAAGCTGATAAAAAAGCTTGTAGGCCGTCCAGTAAGAAATCATAGTTTGCGACACACTTACGCTTCTTACCTGATATTCAAAGGAATTGACATCGTAACCATATCAAAGCTACTAGGTCACGAAAGTCCAGATATAACCTTAAAGGTCTACTCACACCAGATGGAAGCACTAGCGGATAAAAACTTTGAACAAATAAAAGAAATATTCCTAACTGCTTAAATTTGGGGCGGATTTGGGGCGAAATACCCACAAAGCCCGATAAATCGATAGCTTTTAATCCGTCTACCGCCTTATTATACCAAAAATATCGGAATTTATCCGAAAACAAAGCCCGATTTTACGGGCTTTTTTATTTTTTCTTCATATAAATAAAGATAACTTTAAAAAACTTTTGGGGCGAGTTTGGGGCAAGGCATTATGTGCGATCACTTCGTTCCATCTCGTACATTCTTACCGAATGCAAAACCAGGTCGCGATACTTCCAAGTTGATACCAGGTATTCAATGACTTCATGGTCCTCTATCTTGCACTCCGTCAAGAGCAACAATTTGACCGTGTACTCATTTTTTAAAATAGGCGCTTGATAAGTTACATCTACCCAATGCTCAAAACCCAAATCAGTCTTCTCTACGCTAGCAAGTTCAATGCTCAAAATGTTCATATTTCTTCCTCCTACTTATCTATTCGTAGAAAAAATAAAAAAACAGTGAGGAAATCATTACTTTTTTTAATTTTGAAACTCCTTTCAGAGAAATAGATTATATTTTAAATCCAACCTTCTTTAGACAAACAAAAAAACCGCAAGCTATTGCCTGCGGTTGGTGTAATCTAATTTGAAAGTCCTTTCTGTTTTTATTTTTCTTCTTTTGGTTTATCAACTACTGTGATAAGACCATCTGGTTCGGTTTTGAATTCAGGATCCGTGTGTAGTTCACCGTTTGCTTTCAGATAATACCAGCCATCGCCCGATTTGATGAATTGTTTAGATAGCATATAACCATCTTTCTCTTCCATAAAATACCAGGTTTCACGGTATTTCACCCATCCAGTGGCCATGCGACCATCTGATTTGAAGAAATACCAGCGATGGTTAAGGAACATCCATCCTGTGACCATTGCCCCACGTTTGTCAAGATAGAACCAATCTTTTCCATCATTGAACCAACGATTGATTAGGCAATAACCACGATCATCAAAGTAGAACCATTCGTTGTTGATTTGCTTCCAGCATTTTGTTGGATAAGAGCCATCCGACTCCTCCCACCACCAACCAGTTTCATTACGTTTCCAGCCTGCTTCAGATAGACCGCCTTCGATGTCTTTCTTGAATTGCTCACGACTGATACCCCATTTGGCCAAGTAAGGGTATGGATCCACATGGTCTGAGTAATTTCGAGGTTGATTGTATGTACAATACTGATGTGTCTTGATACCTGCTAGACTGTCAGAGTCCAGTGTTTTCGGAATTCCTGCTTCATCAGCAAGGTTTCGCAAAAGTTCGACGTATAGCTTGTAATCACGCATAAACTCTTCTTTTGTGCTATGACTTTCAATCAGTTCAACTTGACCGTATCCTTCAACGTTCCAGCCACCTCCTACATCATATGCTCCCATGTCTGTGTACCAGGTCTGCATCACACGGCCGTTGCCTACAACGTGCGAGAAAAATCCTGAATCAACAGGTCGTCGCATGTGGTAGTCTGCTTCATTTTGGGCAGTTGAATTTGGATTACCCGTTGAATGAGCGTGAATCTGACGATAGGGTTGTTCTCCAACTTGCGGTAAGTCAGTTCTTAGTCTACTTGTATCAATATCCATTATTATTCCCCTTTCCATGCGTCATTCATTTTTTTAACCGATGCCTCGATAAATGTATCTAGTTCCTTATCAGTCATGCTGATACCGTATTTATTGAGTTCTGCTCGAATCATATCACGAGCCTGCTCAAGCTTATCCTTGCCTTTGAAACCAGTCTCAGAGGCGATTTGTTCCACAGCATTTACTGCGTTTTTAGCCAAGATTTCAACGATTTTGATGGTCTTTTCACCGCCTTTTTGGACAAGGTAGTCTTTGACTGCTTTGACTGCGATACCAGCCAAAATGACTAGGATGCTTACTGCTCCGTTGATTAAAATTTCATTGATCTGTTGCATTTATATTTTCCTCCACAATTTCCAATGCCAGAAATTTTTCATACAATACCTTGATGGCTCCATTTCCACCAAGTTCGACATAACTTTCATAAAGACGAGACAGTTCCTCAATCTCATGCTGATTGGTATTGCCTCGTCTAATTGCTTTTTTTAGGTTTTCTTGCAATCGAAAACGCTGTAGTCTTTGAAGACCTTTTCCAATAACGCTCAAACCTTTGCTATTATCTTTGCCAATGTTCTCAACATTTGAGACTGTCTTTTCAATAGCGCTAATTTTGTCAGATAAGAGACTGATTTGCTTGTCAGTCTCTTTCGTGTTCTGCGTGCTTTTAAAAGAAAAATAGCTAGGAATGATTACGATTAGGATCGGACTCAATTTATCCAGAAATGCTAGTAATTCCAATCAGACCACTTCCAATCTACTGTGCAGAAACTCGAGTGGTTTCAAGATCGCTTCCATTCTTTTGGCCATCCCACTTCCAAATAGCAAGTAAACCATTTTGAGATGGTCCACCTTCAAGTTGCTTGATAGATTCGCCTTTGTAAGTGAAAGTCTGATTTGTCTGAATCAAGACACGCTTGCCCTCTCCGTTCAATTCGACGTGTTCAGGATCTTCAATCACAAACATATCACCCTGTTGATAGGCCTTGCCTTCCTCTGCAAGTGGGAAGAGTTCGACAAGCTCCTTATAAGTTGTTCCATAGGCAATTTTCTCACCCATGATAGAATCTTGAGCCATGACACGTACGACTTTATCGATTTTATTTGCAAGCGCAGAGAGTCTGTTCTGTTCACTCTCATTCTGCGCAATCTTCTGTTCAGCCTGTTCAAGCTGCGCTTGCGTTTTGACGATGGCACTCCCCGGATCCAGCTCGGCTTTTAGGATGTCCAGCACCGCTTGAATCAAAACGTCTTCTTGGTCTTGTGTACGATCACCAGCCAATTCCCGCTGGTTAGTGCTATAGCGATTCCCGTCTTGCAAACGGATTTCTACAACGGTTGTAACTTTGTCTCCAAAACCACGAGTATAAGGTTTGGTCGCTAGTTCATAACTACTAATTGCCATTTGTCATTTGTCCTTTCACTTCTTCAAATTTAGCTTTGAGCTCTTCGTCTGATTCGATGATTCGTTTCATCTGCTCCAGTTCCATAGCGGTTACTGTATAGAGAGCTTCCAGAGTTGCTGATTGGGTAGCCTCATTACTGACTCTCTCACCTAACGATTTGATTGTTAGGCTGCTGATTTGTTTGTCTTGTTCGTTCATGCTGTTTTCTCCAATTTTTCTATTTTTTGATTGAGCTCTTGAATGGCCTTAATAAGATAAGGCACAAGAGCAAATGTGTTGTAAGAGTATGCACCGTCAGGGTTCTCAAAGAATGCTTCAGGAGCGTGCTTCTGGACATCCTGCGCCATGATACCGCAAGCGATATCTTCTATTTTTCCATCGTATTCTTTGCGATAGCTGTACGTTTTAAGCTTCTGGATAACATCGAGGCCAGAGACTGTACTGTCTTCGATATTGTGCTTATATCGACGGTCTGAAATCTCTTTGTTCATCGGAATCCAGTCGTAGCCTGAACCGCTATAATACATATATAGATAGTTATCCGAAGGCTCAAAATTTGAGTACTTAGACGAGTGAATCCAATGACCAGTTTTTCCTGAGTTCTCATTGTTGTAGTAAATGTGCCCGGTAACACGGAGATTGCCGTGGATGACTGGCGTGTTCCAGAACTCTGCTGTATTGTAGCAATACATTTTGCCGTTGTTTTTTACGTACCATGCATAGTTTCCAGGATACGCCCAATTGTTGCCCCAATTAACCCACAAAGCTGTTTGCGACCATTGGCCAGACCCATTACTCATGCCGACTGAAAATTGGTTTTGACCAGTTATCCAGTACACGGACGAATCTTTCTCATGTGTACCAATCTGGAATCCACCAATCCGGCCTTTGTAACCTTCAAGCAAAGTCGCCGTGACTACTACAGACCGCAACTTGTTGATGAAAGCCTCTTTAGCAGCAAGCGTATCTGTGAAGATGTCGCTCGATACGAATCGTCTTGCCATGGCCATATCCATGACCAGCTTATCAGCTGTAATGGAGTTCGCTCGCAAAATATCCGTATTAAGAGTCGCAAACGCACCCTCACCGACAAACAAGCGTTTGAAGTAACCATCAATCGCCGTGAATTGGTCAGCTAGCGTCTTACCTTTCAAACGAATCTTTTCGGCCTCAATCAAGATTTGATTATTAGTCGCATTGATTTGTGAAATGATTGAGCCTGCACTTGTCAGATTTTGAACAGCCCACGAACCAGTCAGTTGACTTTGAACCGATCGAATCGCTTCGTCGGTATCTTCAGGTGCTAGCGTGAATGATGTCGCATTACTTCCTTTTTCAAATTTGATTTCAGAGATATAAATATTGATGGTTTTTTTCGGCTCACCATAAAACATCAAGGTTACTTCATCAATATCTACTGGTAAATTAAACGTTAGGATTATTTTTTTATACGAAAAACCTGTGATTTCTGAATTTTGGATAGTTCTCCACATCTGAGAAATAATCGCATTGTTTTTTCTACAATGAACACCAATCTTAATACCACTAAAATCATTAGCTCCATCTTTTGAAGCTAAAAACGATAGGATTACGTTATCGTTTTTCGAACCTTCGAATTTGAATGTTTGATGTATTCCGTAAAATTCGGTTGTTCCAGCTGAACCATAGATGTGAATACCTGTCTTGCCTCTATTTTTCAATGAGTGTTCATAGTTGAAATTTAATCCAGATATATTCGATTCTTTCCAACTTTTAGAACTCTCACGAAAATCAGCATTTTTGACATAATTTCGGATATCTCCAACATTTTTAGCCACTTCAACCTGAAACAACTGATTGGTCAGAGCCATGCGAGCGACCTTATCAGCAATCCCGTTCTCAGAATTTCCAAGAATACGCTCATAGAGCTGGCTGGTTTCTTGTACCCGCTGGAAATCCGTCTGATTAGCTTTGCCAGAAATCATTGACGTGATGTCTGCGAATCGTCCGTCTACTGCTGTCTTGTAGTTGGCAATCTGAGTAGCAATCGAGCCATTTTGTGGGTTGGTGATAGCTTCAAACCTTCGTTCAATAGCTCTCACATCTTCCTGATAGGTTGCTTTACCGACGTAGTCTCTAGATATCTGCTCACGAACTGCGCTAACCTGTTTAGCAGATTCGTCTCTTACATAACGCTGCAAGCTCTCCTGTCGCTGACCATCTTTGCTGATGTAGGTCTCAACTGCGCCCATTTTAGTCAGCAGACCGTCTGCAGTGCTCTTAACTTCATTCAGCTTAGTGCCGTACTGAGTCTTGAACGACTCAATCTGATTAAGCGCATTTTGAGAAGATGCTTGCAGATTAGTAATATCCGCCCTGGCTTGCTCACCAATCTGCTTGGCTTCTTGAGCGAGTAAGCTACTTGCACCAGAGTTTCGCAAGGCTTCTTCGGCCCTGCGCTTGACTTCTTGTAATGGGCCGTTGTTAAAACTGCTAAAGCGCTGGTCGATAGTATCAGAGAGTTGACGCTTGACTTCTTCAGCTTTGGCTTTGGCAGCATTAAGACCGTCTGTAAATTGGTTAACCAACTCTTCTTTCTGCCTATCAAAAGCAAGGTCAGCATTCTTGAGTTCTCTTGCTAACTGCCTTTCAAAATCATCTTGAAGTTGTTGAGCTTCATTCTTAACCGCGTCACTGACCGCGTTAGAAACCATGTTGGACAAACCTGACTTAAATTGTCCAAATCCAATAGATAGTAGCTTATTAGCCATCGGTGAGTAAGTGTACTTAGTAATCTTCTTGCGCACGTCAAGATTGTATACATCATGAAATAGACTCACAATATCAGACATTTGGACAGGAACGTCACTCTGACCGACAACTTCAAGCTCAAGGCTATCTTCCATCATGTCGCAGAGCGTTGTTCTGAAATACTGCTCACCATACTTCCGAAGGCTTGCTTCATCCTTCACGTCTTGGTCATTAACTTCAATCACATCTTCGTAGATTTGACTGTACTTGTTAATGAGTGGGCTGTCAATTGTGACCGTGAAGGTGCGATCAGGCGCCTTCTCTCCCTCACCCTTGACAGTCGTCGTGAAAGTAATTCGAGTCTTTAAAGACTTGGTAGAAGTCTTGTGTTGATAGCTAGACAGGTTTTTCTTGTACATAAAAAGCGATTCATTCTCTGAACCGCCATTTTTTAACAAACGAACCTGGTAGCCATGTCGCACAAGGTCACCGCCCCATTGTCCAAGGATTGAGTGTTTATCTTTCGCAAATGCCTCCATGGCATTTTTAGAGCCAATATTGAAAGTGTGTCTGTCTTCAATATCAGAGAAAAATGAGAATGGATTGTCACGAGTGATCGCGCCAGCAAAACGACTCAAGGCAGTCGAACCAGTCTGCCTATCTAAAGAGATAGGATTGACCATATAGTTGTTCAAGAGAGTGAATATTTGGTTAGCATAAACCTGAATATATCCATGCTTCTTCTCAACCTCGAAAATCACAAAATCCTGCTCGCCATGAAGATCATCAGCCTTTAGGAATGTCTCCTCCTTCAACTGCTCCCACAATGAATCCGAGGTCGGAAATCGGAAGGTCAATTGGTAGGTGCTATTGGCCTCTTGAACAATTTCATCAGCATAGGCAGCGTTCAGAGGCATATTCCCATTTGTTAAATAAATCAAATCTTATACCTCCAATTCGGTCGAATAGTAATCTTACGAACGTTTCCAGTAAACGAAACACCTACCTTACCAGTCGGAATTTCCAAGAACCCTCCACGTTTCCTGAGAGTGTTCTGAACCGCACCAGTAGCATTGTAGATGTTCTGCTTGCCTTGCCGACAATCGATTGTAGCCTTGGTTTTAATCGCTAGATACATGGTTTTACGGCCAATCGTAAGAGAGACGTCACCATCTCCCTCAACCTCAATGATTGGCTCAGAGTAAATTGTCCCAGGATTATTGATTGTACCAGTCGCCGTCAGCACCACAGGCGATACATCTTTTTGATAACGGAAAGGGTACATGATTAGCTTAACGTCTATCTTCCAGGCATGCATTCCGTTACGATTGTAGGTTGCTCCTGAAAAATCTGCATAGAAATATGATCCAAGTTGATAACTGAATTCTATTACATTTTCTTTGGGCTGGAATTTATCTACAATTGTTGAAATATCTACAAGTTTTGGTACATAAAAGGATATCGTTCGTTCGTAGCTTTCATAAGAACCATCTAACACTCGATAGCTTCCGTTCAAACCATATACATCTACTGATTCCGCATGAGGTTTAGCAGCCTCAATTTCTCCAAAATCCGTCACAACGCAGTGAGGGATAGTAGATGTATTAAAACCATTAATAATCATGTAAAACATTAAATTCCCTCCCTTGCATAGATAGCCCCATGTTGTTCATAGGTTTTGCGTGAAATAATGTCATTGTCTAGGTAGACATCTGACGATTTTTCAAGGATGGCAGTAAGGATTCTCTCCATACTTGCTCCCAGAATCCTCATCTCAGACACAACTTTGTCTGTATCTTGCCCGTTCTGAACACTTGTAGTCTGAATAGTGATATTACGTTGAGCTTGTTCTATTTCACGAAGAAATTTTGCATCACTCGGGATCCCGATACCAGAGGCATATTTAGGGACACCCATCTCACGCATCAAACGTCTGGTCTTATCAGCTCGCAAAACCTTAGAACCTTTTGGAAGAGGGAGCAAGACATCGCGACCTTGAGGGATGAAACTCCGACCATTTGGCAGAGTAACCATTTCCTTGTAGTTGCTATTTCTTTGGTCGTTGACGATAGCAAGACCGCCCGGGTGATAGTTGGTCCCGTGAGCATGCTTGCTCGCAAAGATATTCGTAAAGAAATCACCAGTAACACTGTTAATCCAACTTTTAATACCTGAAAGAACACCAGAAGCATTGTCTCGAGCATTGATAGTAACAGTCTTATCCTGAATACCATTCACACCAGTTTTGACCTCACTAACAGTCGCAGAAGTGCTATTCTTAGCAAGAATATCCACTGGATTATATTGCTTAATAGCATTGATGGCACCGCTTGTCTCGTTTCGTACACCGCCCGTCTGGTCAGCCGCAAACAAATTGATAGGAGTTTCTTGTTTCGGTGAATTAACACTCAAAATTGCACTACCAACGGCAGCGCTCGTATTATCTACCGCATCCAATGATTTCGCCTCAGCAGATGCGAAATTCCAAGCTGTAATCTTATCAATAGATAACTGGCCATTGTTCAAAACATTCGTAGGATCTGCCTTCAAATCTTTTGTAAACGGAGTAGTTGCATTCCAGGTTGTCAGAGTATCAGTTGAGCGAGCGACTGCTTTTCGGACACTTTCATCATTGGCCAGCAACTCCTTCTGTTTTGGTTTCAGAGCTTCATAGTTAGACAGAGCCTTTGAGGCTTCCTCCGCCTTGTTCATGATGTCTGTATTCTTCATGAGAAGTTCTTTAACTTCCGCCGGCATACTGTTCCATGTTTTAAGATGGGTTTCACTATCAAAGATGGCTTGTAACCCAGCTTGGTTCTTGACGATTACTTGTTTCTCTTCGAGGGTCATGTCTTTCCATTTACCAGATTCGACAAGAGCCTCAGCGATAGTCACACGAGCATTTGAGTTGATATCCGCAGTCTTAGCAATAAACTGCAATTGTTCCCAACCTTCTGCAGATTTAGCAGCCTCTCCAATCACTTCCTTAACATTTGATTTGACTTCAAAATTACCATTTTCATTGATGTTACCGACAAGCAACGACCAGGCATCGTTAGCCTCTTTCACTTCCTTGCTCATCTCACTAGTGTAGTTAGCAAGGATGCTATGCGAATTACCTACCTTTTGAGAAGCTTCCGCAGCTTTCTTTCCGATTTCTTCATAGGATAGCCCATATTCTTCTAGAATTTTCTTGGCTTCTTCCCAGTAATTATTACCAGTGTTAGAACGAGTCCGAGTTTTCCACTCTTCATCCATAGCTTTCATAACTTGGTAATACTTACTTCCCAGAGCTTCCATTGTCTGGTTATGTTTCGATTCAAGTTCTTGAATTCTCTTATTATAAGTTTCTTGGTCAATCGCTTTTCCGTTAAGCAACTCTTTCAACTCACTTTTTGAGGTTTCATAAAGTTGTTTTTCTTCATCTAAAGCTTGTTTCAAAACATCTCTAGTATGCTTCAGTTGCGTTTCGTTCAGACTTCTGATATCGCCATTCAAAGCTTGTAAAGCTGCCGTCTGTTGTTCAGCCGATAAATCCATCATTGAGAGTTTGGCTTTGATCATCTCATTCTGATTGTTCAGAATGATTTCTTTCTCCTCTTGAGAGAACTTGCTCGCATCACCATTATGGCGCTGATAAATCTCATTGATTTGATCCATCATGGACTCAGTATTAGATACGACCTGAGCATTTTTTTCTTTCGCTCTTGCGATATCGCCCTCGCTAAGACCCCACTTAGCACCCAACTCCTCCATTCGTTTGTTGGTTTTATCCGCAGCAGCAGCAATCTCTTCATATAGCTTTTTAAAGGCTCCAGAGACTTTCTCAGCGCTTCCTGCTGTACTTCCAAAGTTTGCGACGGCTGTGCTTGTTTCATCAACCGTTTTTTGGAAGTTTCGCAATTCTTCACGCTGAACATCATCTAATGTAGAGCCAAATTCCTCCGCTTTGATACGAGCCTTGTCTTTCTCATTAGCTAGATAGGCTAGACCACCAGCTAGCAGAACCGTACCTCCGACTAAAAGCCCAACAGGACTCGTTAATCCAGCCAAAGCTGTCTTGAGTAGCCCAGTTTTCCCTGCAGTCTCAGCTACCTGAGTTCCCAGTTCAGCCGCTTCCGTACCCGCTTTTCCAAGACTTAACCCCTTAGAAAACAGACTCGCAACCTTGCTACCACCTTTAAAGAGATAGCCTAATCCTGTTGATGCATTCCCCAACATATTCAGCAATGGATACCCCAAAGCTAAGAAACCACCAAAACCAAGTACTAACTTCTGTGTACTTTCGGGTGCCTTATCTAACCACTCAATAAACTCATTTGCCTTTTCAAGGAGAGGCGTGAGTAGAGGCAAGAGTTTCTGACCGATATTGATTTGAAGCACTTCCAAACTTGACTTGAATCGATCTACTCCATTTTTAGATGATTTAGACAACTCATCCGCCAATTTCTTAGTATACCCACGAGCATTTTCAGTTTCTTTAGTAAGTTTACGTAGCGCATCTCCTCCTTGATTGATAAGGGCATTCATCCCAGTTTGAGCTTCAACACCAAAGGCACGAGCAATAGCAGAAGATTTCTCAGCATCTGTCCACCCTTTTGTTGATTCCTTGATGCGATCAATAATATCTGGCAACTTCAATGCACCAGACTGGAATTCTTCAACACTAAAACCAAGCTCTTTCATTGCATTCGCATTAGATTTAGAAGGTTTCAATAATTTTGATAAAGCACCACGTAATGCCGTACCAGCCTTCTCACCGGCTATACCATTATCAGAAAGAAGACCGATAGCTGCAGAAGTTTCCTCGATAGACATCCCTAAAGAGTGAGCTACCGGACCTATATACTCCATGGCTAGCCCCATATCTGAAAAGCCAGCCGATGTCTTATTGGCCACATAAGTCAAGCTATCTGTAATACGGTTCGTATCCTTAGCCTCTAGCCCAAACTGACGCAAGATGTTAGTCGAAGCATTCATTACCACGTTAAAATCATCCCCCGATGCCTTAGCAGCATCTAAGATAGCAGGCATAGCGGCAATAGTCTGATTAGCATCAAACCCTTTTTTGATAATTTCCTGCATCCCCTCATTGATCGAGGATGTTGAGATACCATACTGCTTCGCCCAACCTTTCGAACTCTCACCCAATTTTTGTGTGGTACTATTCAATTCATCCGCAGTTGGGATGGTATCTGCTAGGAGCGACTTGGTCGTATTCATTTGACTTTCAAAGTCTATAGCTTTCTTAGTTGACAAAGCAAAGCCAGCAGTAAGAACTGTCGATACAGGCTTCATAGCATCACCCATTGCACGGAGTTTTTCGCCACCACGCTTAAAGGTGTCTCCTAGCTTGTCCATCTTCCCAGCCCAGCTATTTTCGCGACCAACATCTTTCAAAGCTTTTTCAACTCCACGTAGCTGGTTTTCCATTGCTGCCAACTTAGCATTCTCACGCTGAATATCAGCAGCAGCCTTGTCAAACTTAGCTGTTCCAGGGTCGAGTTTATCAAAACTTTTCTTCATCTCATCCAAAACTTTACGTTGTGAATCAATAGCTTGTCCTAAAGTCTTGTATTTAGCTTGAAGTAACCCAGCATTTTTTTCATTTCCTTTTAAAGTACTATCCAAAGAACGGACATTGTTTTGAAAGTACTTTACAGCGTTTTTTGCACCATTTAGAGTAGGGTTGAACTTTGACACGTCCAGCCCTAGCTCGATATACATCTGACCTAACGGCGTACCGTTTGCCATATTGTTCTCCTTCCTAGCCTCTCAGGTAAAAGAAAAAAGCCCTTGCGGACTTTTCTTATTTTTATTTCTTATAATCATTAAAAGCCATAGACATCATTGCCCATATAAAAACACCTAGTAGACCATATCCATATAAAGGCAAAGAAGCGATGATGAATGGCGACAATAATATCTGCCCAATCGTATTCCCAAAGTTCGTACAAACACAGTAAATACCAAAACAGATGTATATTACAAAAGTCAATGTCCAAAATAGACATCGTCTGCGATTTCGTTCTACCATCTTCATCCTACTCACCTCCTTACCCTTATTATATGCCTATTGAAGTGTTTTGTAAAGCCTTTGCATCAGATAAGCTGGAGAAAGTCAGCAAGATCCATGACTTCCTCAGTTTTAGCAGATTCAGTTTCGCCAAGAACGCCCATCAGGTCCTCCCAGCTCGTATCCATAACATCGCGGATACTCATACCGTATGGGCCCTCAGTAGCTTGCTTGACAAACCCATAAAACCGTTTTAGTGTTTCACTTGGCTTTATTTTTTCTCCTTTGGGTCAACATCACCCACCAGGTGAGAGTAGATGTCTGCAAATATGGCAAAAATATCCGCCATATCTGTGTATTTCAAAAGTTCTTCCACTTCCAAATCTTCAAACAATGAGGCGATGAATTCCAATTGCTTGTCTAGTTTTTCAACTTCAGACAAGTCAGAAGATAATGCTTCATTGAGAATCAGGTAGTCACGATAGTCCTTAGTAGTAATTTCCTTACTGGTCTTTTGAACATCTTGACCTTTCTCATTTTTAATTAAAAATTTAACCTTAGCCATATACTTTCCTTTCTAGAAAAAAGATAAAAAGAGAGCTTGCGCCCTCTTCCTACCCTGCAGCAACCATTTTAAGTTGCCCTTTGAATTTTTTGAGCTTAGCATCATCTTTACCAATGTATTTCACATAGTAAAGACCATTTGTTTCAGTGTCATCACTTGCAATAGCAGCGAAACTCAAGCTGTCATCTGGAAGTTCTTCTTGCTTATCTTTAAGCGTTTCAAGTTCTTCAGCGTCCATTGAGAATTGTCCTTTGAAGAATCCGACTTGTGCCTGAGTCCCATTTGCAGTCTGAGACTCAAGCATAACAGCGCAAAATGGAGCAACTGTATCTGCACCAATACCAATGATTTCATCTTTGACTTGGTGTCCGAGGATTTTAGCAAGTACTGTCGAAGGAATATCAACTGCAGTCAGTTCCATCTTAACATCACCAACACCACGATTGGATACGTGGTAAGCGACATCACTACCATAGGTTTTTACTGGATCACTTGCAAGACCTGAAATCTTAGCGGTACGAGTCGCACCTTTACCAGTTTGTCCTTCAATTACAAAAAGATTTTCTCCTAGTGTCGGATTAGCATTCCCATCCAACACACGAATTGTCATACGTTTAAAACCAACTAATGCCATTTATAGCACCTCTTTCTTTAATTTAGTATTCTTCGTATAGAGTGCTCTGACCTTTATAGGTCCGAGCATCTACATAGCGTTTGATTTCTGGAATCCATTCATCCAAACCACCAGTGGTTTGATAAAATCCCTGGTCTTCCATAATCTTTTCAATTTTTCTTTGGAGTTCTTTGCACTCCACTCGATCAGTAGCCTCTACATTGATTTGATAGAGAAAAGTCTTAGACAGACTAGTATTGCTCCCATGAGCCGTCTGCGTCGGAGGACCGACAGGGATAATGACAATACTTGTTTCATCATCTCCCAAGGTCTCAGGACGTTCAAATGACTTGATACTAATACCAGATAAAGACTCATCTTCTTCCAAAGCGTTGTAGAGTTCAGTTAATTTGTCCTTAATCATTACAAAAACTCCTGTTTTAATTTCATGCCGACTTTAGATTTGAAGACTGGTTTGCTGCCTTCAAAAAAGCGACGCATAATACCGAAGCCACGAGGATGTCCATTCTTTGCGTATCCAAATTCATTTAAGTGAATAAGAGTCCAACGAGGACTTTTGAAACCTAACTTAACCATTGGAACACCACCAGCAGTACCTGTCACTTTTCCATGAACAACCGCACCAACCGTCTTCCCAGTGTCAGCGTACACCGCCATAGCCCGTTTGAAAGTAGGCTCAAACTCCTCAACCGTCTCCTTCAAAGTCTTGTTGACCTTTCTACGAACCACTGGCTCACCTAAACGAGCCTCGACATTCCTCAAAACATCATCAAATCCTTTTAGATTAGCTCCACTAGACATCACGACCACCCCCGATAATAACTATTAAAAAATCCCGATTATCAAAATCAGGACGAGCATCGATAATTTGCCATTTCTTACCAACTAGACGGATATCCCCAACTTCGACAAAATGCCTACTTTCAGGTTGATAATCTGTCAGAGGGTCACGAATTTTCAAAGTCATCTTAGCTTTCAATGCTTTACCTGTCGCAATCTCAATATCTTTGAAGCTAGGTGAGTAAACTTGGCCCATCGTATAAAAAGCCTTCTTGTAACTCACATCACGGCCATCAACCCCCTCTTTAACTTTAGAAGTATAGAAAGTCAGGGGAGTCCTCAAGTCTCCGTTTTGAGCCTCTGGCTTTTTGTAGCGATAGCTAGGGCGATTATACATAGTATGGTGATGTTTCAGTTACTTCTGTAGTTTTTTCTTCCCATTCAACAAAGTCAGGCAGCGCTTCGTTGATTTCATCGAAACGCTCTTTTGACGCTTCAAATTCTTGACCAACAGAACGAAATACCCCTTCTTTGAGGTCGTAAAAGCCTTTTAAAACCTTAATCATGTTTTTCCTCCGGTTTGTAATTTTCTAGTGATAATGCCATCAAATCCCCTTGAAAGTTCTCATAGAAGAACTCAACTTGGTCATTGTAGGCATATCGAGCACGTTCTAAAATAAGCTCTCTCACTCGTGGATCAGTAGTGTCCTTACTACCGACCAGATTGAGGATGGCTGACCCAGAACTTTCCAACATACGGGATAGGTTATTATCCTCTCCACTGTGAAAAATCCTCATCCGCTCCTTGAAGGATTTAAGGAGTGGATGAAGTTGTTCTTCCTTAGTCATGGTTTAATACCTAGACTAGGCTTGAGGGAGTTTCAATTCCCAAACTGCGGCAGTCTTTTCATCGTGAGCCTTACCATAAGCGAATTGCTTAGCAGTGTAAAGGTTCAAATCTTCCAAGGCGTAGGTTTCTGTGTAACGGCCAAGTGAAATGCCACCGCCGACAAAGGCATCGTAGCGACCTTTGACAAATGTAGTTACTTTACCAGCCGTCTGCGCCACAGATTCTACCAAGATAATGTTGAATGGCATTGCAGTGATGTAGGTTCCTTGAGCATTCAATGAAGTGTATTGTTTCTTCACATCCCAAGCATCGGCTGTATTAACAACCATTACAAGATTGCCTTCGACTGCAACTGGAGTAGTGCCATCAGCTTTAGTTGAGTGGTATTTACATACTTTTGTCAATTCTTTGACTACGGTTGCTGAGTCAGCAAAAGTCAACTTAGTAGTTTGAGCTGTTTTTTCAGCATGAGTTGTATGGTCGCCTGAAACAGTTCCTGTAAGAGTACGAGAAAGTCCGATAGGTTTATTATCCCCATCACCATTCAAGAAACCAGCTTCAAGTGCAACTGCAAAGGCTTCTGTGATTTGAACAGAGACGAATTTTGCCAACCAAGCTGGTCCGAATTTTTCAGCATCTTTTGGAATTACAACGAAAGCAGTCAGTTTGTGTTGGATTGCTTCTTCTTCGTTGAATTGTTGTTTGAGTTGTCCTTGAATTTCTCCATTGATTTTTCCCCAAACAGCTTGCCCAGTTTGCTCTGATTTGAGGAATTTCAAGCGGATACCAGCATTTTTAAGGCCGATATGTTGAAGGAGTGGACGAGCTTGTACCAGATCTTCAAAGATACGGTCAATGATTTCTTGTGGGATGAGCTTCTCAATCCCTTGAGGTGCGGCTTTTTCAATGTTATTGAAAAACTCACGAGCTTCAGCGGTCAGCTTGGCATCGTATGGATTCAAGGCAGAGACTTCTTCACGGGCAGCATCACGAGCTTGAGCCATCATTTCATTTGTCATGGACTCAATCATGTCATTGTAGAGTTTTGCTTGTTCTTCTTGAGGAGCGCCATTTGTAACGGCATCCAAAAATGCCTGACGTTGTTTTTCAAATTGATTAGATAATTTCATTGTCATTCTGTTTTTCCTTTCTTAAAACATAAAAAGACCGAACCCTTTAGGAACAGCCTTGTCTGTATTTTCATTTTGTTTTTCTGGCAGTTTAGCTTCTAGCTTTTCAGCTACCAGTTCAGCGATTTTATCAATATCTGGTGTCATTGCTGACCTCATTTTTTCGATAAAATCACTTGGGATCATAGGAGTTTCACTCGCTACCAGAGTCGGAGCAACTTCATTTGTAAACATAATCTTATCTACAAATCCATGATTCAAAGCTGATTCAGCATCAAACCAGGTAGTCTTGTTCATCAATCCAAGCAAGTCATCAAGAGCCTTACCAGTCTTATGAACATAGGCACTAGCAATCGATTTGTTAAATCCTTCTAGTACCCCAGCCTCATGAAGCAAGGCATTATGGTCTCCATTTACTTGAGTTGAGACATTGTGGATCATGATTTGGGCAGTCGGACTGATTTCAACCGTATCTCCTGCCATTGCAATCACGCTTGCTGCGCTTGCTGCAATACCGACAATTTTCACGGTCACGTCGCCAGGATACGAGCGTAGAGCAGTATAGATTTCACTACCAGCATAGACATCACCTCCACCAGAATTGATATGAACCTCAATCGGTTCGCCACTTTCAGGAAGTACGACATCTTTCGGAGCGGTTGCATCCCACTCAAGCCAATCGTAAAGCCATCTGTCATTGTTTGATACAATCGTACCCTTAATCGGAATTACCTTCATCTTCTTTCTTACCTCCTTTCTCTAACTGTTCACCAAGTTGATAGTTTTTGGTGATGAGGAATTTATCGCCACCAGGGACAGATTCTAAGCCAAGTTCAGAGCGCACCTCGTTTCGAGTCATCGCTCCAGAAGAAATAAGCTTATCAATGTTTTCGGCAAGTGCAAACTTATCTTTCTGACCTTCGCCAATGATTACAAATAGATTATTGCGCTCGTATTGCCGTCTTGACACTAAAGCGAAATTAAGCCCATCACTCATTTTCTTAACGAGTGATTGGTAGCAATAACTATTAAACATCTTTTGGCTATTTTCAAGATTGGCCATATCACCATGAATTAAAGCTGTTGGAATCCCCAAGATATCAGCGACCTCATCATCAAATTGCCGACGAAATTTCTTCAACTCATCAACAGAAATATTTGAAGTCCCTGTTGTATTCGTATGCTCAGTGTATTCCATTCCATCTTGAGCTGGAACAATCGCAATTGTTTTAGTACTAAACGATTTAAAAAGAACTTCTGCATAAGATTGAAGTTTCGTAAGCATCTCCGTATTAAAACTCCCATTGTTTTTGGTTTTCAGAGTTCCTCTGATTTGATTATTCCTAGCCAAGGCCTCAACCAAACGAGTGTGCAACTTCTCGTAATCAGCAAATAAGTCAGAAATATAATCTTGCAGTCGATTATTGTTGTACTGTAAAAAAATGACTTCGCTCATTCTAAAACGCTTCTCAAATGTGAACCCTCTGCAAGTCACATACTCAAACACATCATCATAAACAGCATATTTAGTCCGTGTATAAGAGTCAGCAACGAGCAACTGGTCATCAGTTGTAAGAAAGATTAGGACCTCATTCTTAGTGATCAACCTATAGACGACCTTTTGCCAAAAGTCTGACGCAGATTCATTCTTGTTTGGCCTTACATTCAGCAAGTAGTCCCAATCAGAAGGCTTAGCCTTACCGTTTTCTTGATACTTAAATGCTGACTTAGCAAAAATTCGAGCGATGAACTCGGCTGATTTATCAATCGCTAAGCTTTTGATCTGCAGATTCCCGAACATCCGCTCAAGATCCTCGAACTCAAAACCGACCTCTGGCACTTCACGCTTAAATAAATTCAGTAACCCCAATGCACTTCCTCCTTTCTTTTATTTTCTGCCGACCACCCACCCAAAATTTATTCTTAGATCAAAAATCCCAGCTATCGAGCATATCAAGAAATTCCCCGACATTCGACTCTTGCACCAGCTCCCTCTTGTAAAGAGCAGCAATCAAGGCATGGAAACCATCCGTCTTTCTTCTGACGGGTTCTTTCTTCAAGAAACGCTTATTGCCATCCTTGTCCTCTTTGACGTAGGTATTATCTGTATACCAAATCATAGAGTTATCACCCTCAAAGACAAAACGCTCATTCGCAAATCCATCTTCAATAATTGGAGCAACCTTCGATTGAATCGCCCCAGGATTCCGCAAGAACTCATATTCAAAACCAGCCTCTTCCAAAAGCGGTTTTAACAAGTCCATTCTAAAACCATCAGCGCATACAAGCTCAATCTGATAAAACTTACTCCATTCATTCAATTTTTCGACCAATAAACGAGGGTCAATACTAGGACCGTCCACAATTGTAAACAAGCCTCTGTCTGCCCATTCCTGAATAGGAGCTTTCAGCTTAAAAGCTTTCAAAAATGCTTTTCGTGCAAATGAATGTTGCTTCCAGATAAACTCATCCCCATTTTTAAAGAGCAAACCAACACTCGCAAAGTCTCGGATGCTCGCATAGTCAAACCCAGCAACACATGAGCGCCCCTTTAAGTCGATACCAGGAGACCGCAGACAAGCCAGCAGCTTCTCACGAGTCGTCACATCCTTTTCAAGATCCGCTTCAGGAAGATTCATCCGTTTTGTCATAAATTCCTGACGGCCAGACGGCTCCAGCTCAAGGTCATCATAATCTGCTTTCGTAGCGGATAGTAGTCGTTTTGCATATGGTGTGGTTTCATCCAGCATCGGATTTGCTTTCGTCCAATTCCTCATGTCATCCACTTCATCCGCATTATCTAACTTGCAGATAAAAGGGAAAAATCTAAAATCATCAATCTCACCATTCAAGATTTGCATAGACTTTTCTATCAGCTTGTCATAGAACCCCTCGCGCACATATCCATTCGTCCCGTTATAGAATGTTCTAGAATGAGCAATCTTACCAAGACCAGACCTTTGAACCTTCACAGCCTTATCATCTTCAAACTGGTGAATCTCATCAAACTCAAGACATCCATCACGAGCAGAGTCCATAGTCTTCGGATTATTCGTCCGAAAAGAAAAGACCGAGTTATTCGCTCGACCTGTGATAGACATTTTAGTTAGATAAAAATGGTCCTCAAGACCTCTCCTTTGGATAGTCTCATAAACTTCCTCGAAAGAAACTTTACCTTGTCTTTCAGAGTTTGCCGTGATGGTCACATCGTAATCTCTGATTGGATAAATTGGACTGATGAAAAAATTAGCTCTCGCAGACATAAAACCATTCTTACCACCACCACGAGCAAGAGTATACAGATATTCATTGAAATGTGGCTCCCCGTCTTCCTTCCGAAAAAGAAAGATAAACGGAGTCAAGAAAAGTTGATACTTAGCAAGAGGGAAAAAGTTCTTTTCCGTAAACCGAATGAACTTGTCAATTAAGTCATTATCAAAATATAGATCATCACGAGGATAGATTTTCTCTTTGATGATCTTAAACAGCAACTTTCTTTCATGATTAACAATAATCTTTCCTTGTTCTGCCAGTTCAATGTATTCGTCGACAAGTGGATGTGAAATCATAGCAATTCACTACTTTCGACTTGTTTTTTTTCTGCCTCTTCGATTTTTTCATCTGGCAGTAAATCGATCAACTGTTTTATAATTCTTTGATAACTAGTTTCTTGAGCATTATATAATTTAGCAACTGGTCTTTCTCTTTCATAAGGGTCTTGCTGCTCGGATTGTTTAAATAATGTGTAATATCCTTTTTTAGATATATCTTCCCACATCTCATTCAATGCAACTCTGAGTCTTGCTGCTTGAATTATTAATCCATAAGCTAGACTTTTTTTGTTCGGAGGTATATCCGAAAATTGAGCCATGAGACGCTTTTGCTCAGTTCTAACTTTTTCGTTTCGCTTAGCTAAACTCATCGTTATTGCCTCCTTTCATATTTTTATTTTTTAAGAGGGGGAGGGGGGTCGTGTATGAAAAAAATAATAAAAATTTGGACAGTCGAGTGCAGACCGCTTACCCGCGTCTTTGAAATTTCTCGATTTTTTTGACCGGGGGGTATTTAAGATTTGTTCACCTAGCCCCACCATTCATCTTTTCTGAAATTTCTGTCATTCTTATCAAAGCGATCATGTCTCTTGTTATGACATGCTTTGCACAATGTTCGTAGATTATCGATATCAAGCGCAAACTCTGGATAGAACTCTAGCTCCTTAATGTGGTCAACCTCTAGGTTCTCTCTCGTGACTTTGCCTTCATCTTTGCACCAAACACATTCGTTGTGATCACGTTCAAGTACTAACTTACGAAGTGCTCTCCATTCACTGGAATTGTAAAACTGGTTGCGTTCTTCTCTAGTCGAGACATCCATTATTCACCTACCAATAATAAACTAAAAAAGCCACTCAAAGAGTGACTCAGTGCAAGTAGACTACAGACTTGCGGTGTTAATTAGAAATTACTTTTTTCTTTTTTTATTTTGTGTAGTCATTTAAAACCTCTGAGGGAATCAAACCCTCTAGCTTATAACTTACCTAGGATATAATTAGCTACGCAATCATGCAAGGTCTAGTCGCTCCGCAACCATTTGTAAGTTAATGGGTGATATACCTTAATTCTTGATACTACCATTCTAACAGATTATCGTTACAGTGCACATCAGGATTATTTTAATGTACACATATTCTCAAGATACTCTCAAGATAACTCAAGATATTCCAAATTATTCCAAAATTACCTCCAGCTCTTCAATAGCAACCTTACGCATGCTGTAATACGAGCTCTTGCTGATTGATAACTTATCACAAATATCCTCGATATACGTTTTAGTAATATATGTCATTCTCAGGATTGCCCTGTACTTTGGATTTTTAAGCTTGTTGATCATCCGACCTAGCTCAAGCTTTCTGTTAATAACCTCTTTAGTATCTTGTTCTATAGCCTCTTTCATAACGACAAGCTGAGTATATACGTCATCAACTTTTCTAGCTTGACCGCCTTGAACTTTGACATCAGTCCACTTTGGACTTGAGAGCAAACCAGCCTCAAGCTCGTTAATTTCGTCTATACGGCTTTGGATGTCCATGTCCAGATCCTGCAACTCTTTCAATAGCTCTTTAGCCTTCACTCTCTATCTCCTTTTTGTGATATAATAATATTATTGAGATTATTGCTGAGACAGAGAGTGTCTTGGCTTTTTTTAATGCCATTATCGTCTATGTTCTACGATAGTTTTTCCTCAATTGTGTCTGCTCATTCTCTATTTCGTCGATAAGCCAGTCGAGATTCTTTCTGGCTTTTTTTAAGTCTTCAAGACCGTTTTTCTTCTGAAATCGCAATTGATACTTCAAGGCATTTCCAAGATAAAAGCCTTTCAGCTGTTCTGGTGTCATGAAGTTCCTTAAAGCATCAATTGATTCCATACCGTATCTACCTTGATAGTGGCTTGGTTTATTTACGTTATCAATTATTTCTGGTTTCATTTTTCTTCCTCCAAAATATCTTTATTTTCATAGATATTGCCGATGATTTCGTTTTCGTCCATCTCTGACCACAAATAACTTGCTAATTGCTCATTATCATTCATAATCAACCAAGCACCCTCAAGCATAGTTACAACACCTGTGATTATTTCATTTTCTGTAGTTGGCTGGGTTCGTACTTGTCTAACTACATCCCCCTCAAAGATTTCTTGACCGTTCTTATCTTTGAATCCTGTTGATTGCATGAGTTCGATTTCGTCAAACTCTACTGACATTTCTGTATATCTTTCAGTATCTCCCTTCTGACAGATATCTACGAACTTACTGTCAAATGAAATATTAGTGACATCACACATCCATTTCAACGACTTCATCCATGCCCTAAACTTCGGTATCATCCCAAATCCTCCTCTTTCACAAATACCCCGTCAATCATCTTGCCCTTACGGTCCTTGATAGCATCATACGCAATCTGCAAGCAACTTTCTGCATCTGTCTTATTAAATAACGAAACAGAACTAATCACACTATCAAGAAACATCAAGTCTGCTTTGATTAACGGAATTTGTGTTTCATTGTGACAGACATGAGCATATAGCTTCTGAGCTATATTGCCTAAACTCGAAACCATCAACAGCAATTCAAGTTCCTGTTGATTAGCTGAAATCTGAGCACTGTTCTTGATTTGTTGCTCAAGCCCAATCAATACGACTTGAATATCACCAAGCGCATCATAAATCAGCTCAGATTTGTCTTTTGCAATTCCCTCAAACAATTCTCCTGACTCCTCCATCAGCTTCAAGAACTGCTTGACTGGATTTGCTTCATGCAAGTTACGGTCAACAAACCACTGTTGAACCTTTTCTTCCAAATTCATTTTTGTATTCATCTTATTTTTCCTCCGTTTCTTCCGTTTCTTTAAATGATCCCATTGTCTTAATAATTTTTTCTAACATAGATTTATGTAGCGTGATGTAATTATTTTTCTTCACTTGTCCACAGAAGATACAAATTCGTTTGCCAAGATAATTACATTTTCCGTCTGAACGGTAACTTTCATCTGACTCAATTTGTTCTTTGTTAGCTGAGCTAACAAGAATTACTTCATCAGACTCGTTCCAATCAGGAATTCCCATACATTTGTGAAAATTCTCAAATGCTAAATCGGTTAAAATATCTCTAGCCATTATTTTCCTCCGTTTTCTAAATCACGGTCAATAAATTGTTGTTTGACATTTTCTAGTGTGTTCATTGTAACTCCTTTGCCATTGCAGCGATGACATTCACGGTCACGCTATTCCCTGCTTGTTTGTATAATTGACTGTTGCTATTTACTTCTTGAGCTTTATCAAAAGCCCAGTCTGGAAAACCTTGTAATCTCCAACACTCGCGAGGTGTTAGCTTGCGAATACGATAGCCATCTGATAAATGATTGTTTTCATGATTGAGGAGTCCTTTGACATTCTCAAGGAATAGATATCGAGGTCTGAGAATAGATGCGAACCTTGCAATTTCAAAGAAGAGAGTTCCTCGTGTATCTTCAAATCCTCGTCTTGCTCCTGCAATACTGAAAGCCTGGCACGGAAATCCTCCACAGATAATGTCCACACTTCCGAATCCTC
>ERZ773056.242-NODE-242-length-28201-cov-22.658602_pt1 | contig 28201 bp, 27 predicted proteins | sample MGYA00580857_ERZ773056 | MGnify/ENA primary metagenome ERZ773056 (study PRJEB29015, sample SAMEA2737996) | human oral metagenome | biome: human oral; feature: human-associated habitat; material: dental | place: China | collected 2114 ... | reverse complement strand
TTGTAATGAAACCGGTGGCACCGGTTCAATAGTTATATATAAAACTTTTGTATAGTTTCTAAACTTTATAGTTTAATTGATATGAGGATGACTTATATTGGTAAAAGGACTAAAAGCTTATAAATATGATGACAAAACCGCTACCTATGAAATACATACATATAAGCAAGGAGAAGTTTTGTATCTATACGAAACTGATATGCAACACCTGATTTATTTTAAGGCTAAGAATTGGGATAAAGGATATATTAATGCAATAAAGGATGATTATGATATCCATGCCGGAGAATTTTGCATAGGAGACAAGAGGTTGGTTGATTATTTTAATGCAAATGAAATATCATAGACCGGTTAATAATCAGATTATATAGTTTCTCGTATCACAGTTTATAAAATGGGAGAGTTTAATTGTGGTACAGATATGAATATACTTTTTGCTGAGCTGTTAAGAAAAAAATAAAATGTAAAATACTCAGAAAAATATTTAAGGGAGCAATATGAAAAATAAAAAGAAAGTGTGGATTATAGGTTTATGTTTTATTATCGCAGGATATTTTGCCCTTTCACTGTGTGATTTTATGTATATCCGTGCTGACAAATATCCGGCTTTTATCAGAACGATATTTTTTCCGGATGATAAAAATATTACCGTAAAGAGTATGGGTAATGTATGCCAAGTCAAAGATGGAATATATTTTTTGTATCAGGGTAGATTAATGTATATGGATAATGAAGGTAAAGCGGTAGACACAGTATATTCAGGCTCAAATTATATAGGCTCAATTATGGAAAATAATTCGTATATATTTTTCATTTGTAAGAATACATTTGGAATTTGCAAAATGAGCAGAAATATAGATAAAAAGCAATTGGAAAATCTAAATGCCGGGATAAAACCTATAATTAATGGTGAGGGAGATAGAAACTATATAGATGGTAAGTATATATACTTATTTAATGGCGGAATGCTCAGTAAATACACTTTGGATGGCAGAAAGATTTATTCATCTAAGATTTATTATGAGCAAATAAGAGCGGGCGGATCAGGAAGTGTTGTATTTAATGAATATAGTATGCGTGTGATAAGAGAGGCAAGCTATGGACCGGGTATAGGTGTAGATGTTCCGTATCATTATCTGCTTGGATGGAATAAAGTAAAATATAAGCAAAAAGAGCTGACTACATTTCGCTACTATAAAGAAGCCTCAAGTTGGGATCGTAATAATACAACCAATAGAATAGAGACTTATGATATATGGGCAAAAAAACTGGATGATGAAGTAAGAAGCAATGCCGATAAGTGGGACAAGATGAAAGATAGAAATATGGATGAATATGATTTGGTAAGTATAGGTTTATTTAGAAAAAATCCCAACTATTACAGAGTATTAAACGGATATATATACTTTTATCAACCGATGGAATTTTGTTACAGAGATAAGAATTACATGAATAAAATTAAGTTTAATGATACAGGGGGAGTAGATGGAGAAGAAAAAGATAAACTAGAGTTTGTAGTTCATATGTATAAGATGCTTAGAGTAAAAGTGGAAGATATAGAAAAAGCCGAAGACGGATCAAATATTGACTATGAAATAATCAATGCACCAAGGTATCCTATAGATTATGATTCTTTTATACAAGACTATGAAGTTAATGGTAACTTTTTATACACTATGTCTAATGAAGAGTTCAGTATGGAGAAAGAGGGAAAAATAAAGGTTTTTATTACGGACATGGATACCGGTACTAACAGCTTGATATACAGTAGGATTAAAGACTATGAAAGTATATACATGCCGCAACTATTTTGTAGCGATAACTATGTTTTCCTATATGAATACAGCAATAAAGAAGGAGAAGAGGGATGTCGTATAACCAGATTTGATAAGGACGGTAAAAATCCGGTGCTTGTTGTAGATTATACAGGAGAAGTTGTAATGAAACCGGTGGCGCCGGTTCAATAGATATCAGTAAATTATTTACTATGGTTTTAGAATAGAACAAATTTAAAATCGGAGATTAAATGGCTATGAAAAGGAAAATAAAAATATTATTGATAGTAGTATTCTTAATAGCACTAATACCTGTTTTATTAATTTTTGTATTTCCTTATTTTGATTTTATGTATGTATCTGCAGACAAGCATTGGCTAAAAGGAAAGATAGCGGATCAAGATGATAATACAGGTGGTAAGAGTATTAAAAAAGTAGAACAGGGAGAAAATGTAGAATATTTTGTTTATAAAGACAGATTAATGTGTATAGAGGATACAGGTGATAAGGTAAAGGAAATATGTAAACTACCTAACAATATTGTGGGGATTTTAGTAAATGATAAAGATATTCTTTTATATGATAATAATTCAAACATTTATATTTATGATGTAACCTCAGGAATAGAGAGAGGAAAGATACTTAGCACATGGGGTGATATATATTTGGAAGGCAGAAATATATACATATTAAATGGCAAGGTTAATTATGAGAAATATGATTTAAATGGAAAAAGAATTTTTTTAAATAAATTAGAATATATTTCACCTTTTAATAACATTATATTTGATGATTATGTTTTTTCGGTAGATGGTCATGGCGGTTTGGAAATAAATGTTCCAAGCTATTATATATTTGACATAAATAAGATAAAGTATCAAATACCCAGACTAAAACTTTTAAGGTATTATTTGCCGCCTGCAAGGTGGAATTCTTATAGAGAAGAAGATGTTTTACCATACGATTCATTTGCAGAAAAAGTGGATGAAACTGCAAGGAAAAGAATATCAACAATAGATGCAACGGATAGAAATATTGATAACTATAATTTGCAGAGTATAAACTTATATGCTAGAGAATTGTCAGAAGTTTCAGATGGGTATATATATATATTTTTGGAATGCAGGTAGTTAACTACAGAGATAGAGAATATAAAGAAAAGTTATCAAAAATAAGTTTTAGAGGGTTGACAAGTGAAGAAATAGGTAAGGTAATGTATGAAACAGATGAATATAAAATATTTAAAATTAAGGTGGACGATATTAAAAATGCTCCGGATAAATCCCATATTAATTATGAAATTATAAATGTAGATTTGAGAGATAAAACTGTTGTAAAAGGTTTTTCAATTAGAGATAAGATAATATACTTACTGTGTAATGATTTTTCAGACGATGAAAAAGGATATGAAAATTTATATGTATTGTCTATAGATAGTGATGCAGGTTTATCCAAAGAAATTTATAAAAAGAAAGCGTTTTTTTCAGAACAATCAGAACCTGAGATTTTTTCTACAGATGAGCATATTTTCATATATGAGTATAATGATGATTATGAAAAGATCTGTGTTACAAGGATTAACCGAGATGGTAGCAATCCTGTTTTGATAATAGATGAGAATGGGGAAATAGTGATGAAGCCTTTATAAAAAGATGATTGATAAAATTTTACTTAAGAAGTAGTGGGGAATTGGCTGTATCTCAAATGAGATTAAAATATGGAAAGAGCTATTAGTTATCCATGGGAAGTTGCAGGATGGTATTGGAGCAAACTCAAAAAAATAAATAATAAGATAAGCGAAGATCCGGATTTTTCTGTTGAAGAAGTAACACAAATTGTAAATGGAGGGGATAAAGTCTTAGACGAAAGGAAAAAAGCCTATGAAAAGTGCTGTGAAAAGATTAAAAAATAAGTCGTTACAGATAACAGCGATACTTTTATTGATAGTAGTTAGTACATCTTGTAAGAATAGTCATATAAACAGAGATACATATATATCAAAAGAAGAACAGACTATTAATAGTGTTTCCAAATATAGGATAATAAAAGATAAATTTATTTTAAACACTACTAATATGGAGATGCATATAGAATATCCCAGTATTTCTGATATGTCGGACATTGAAAAGCAGGAACGGATCAATAAACTGATTTTTTTAACATCGGTGGGACTTTATTATAATACATATGTACATAATAAGCTTAAAACAAATAGCAATTATACAATTATTTATAATGATGATAAGTATATCAGTGTTAAGTATGAAGGTCTTACTACAGTAGAGGCAAGAAGACCTAATTATGATTGCTTTTGTTTAAATATAGATTTAATAAAGGGTGAAGTAATAGGATTGGAAGATTTAATAGATATAGAAAAATTAAGAGTTAAATTTAAAAAAGATAATTTTACAGTAGTAAAGGGGCTGGATGAAAATATTCCTTCAGATGAGAGTGGATGGGGAGAATTATTTGATCATTGTTTGGAATATCATGTGATATCCGGTGATGAACTTCATAATTATGATTTTTATTTTACAGATAATAAGATAGGATTAATTATAAGTGTTCCGGTAGATGCAGGAGGGTCATATATTATTCTTGAAAGTAATGACAATCTGAGTCTGGCTGATATAAAAAAGTAAAGTTTATTATGGAGTATGATACAGGAGTATACCCATAACTAAAAATCACCTATAGCCCGAATTATTCATAGCTTTATATTAAATGTTGTTGAAAGCCCTGTAACCAAAGTGTTTTAATTTCATCAAATAAGTGAATAGAAAAAGGACAACTTGTAAGCAATATGGAAAGCTCACCTGAGGAATTAATAAAACACCTTATTTTTTCCACGAAAATCAGGGGTAAGGAGGCTGTATTTTAATTTTTATTTGTTATGAATAATTTGGTATATCTGTGAAATAATAATTGAGGGATAAGAATATGAGGCAGAAGTATAAAATTCATTGGATAATAATAGCAGGCATAATCATTATTTTAATATCATATATACTTTTAAATCTTAAAGGGCATATAGTTATAAGAGATAGTAAAGTTATAAGATATAAAGTAGGTTTGTTGGATAAGTCAAAAAAAGATGTAATTGTAAGTATACCTGAGGGCACAACAGAAATTATGGACTATGCCTTTTACGGCTGTAAGTTTATAGAGAAAGTCTATATTCCTGAAAGTGTAAAAATGATCCATAAAGAAGCCTTTGCAAACTGTACTAATCTAAAAGAAATAAATCTACCAAAATCCTTAGAGAAAGTAGGTAGTGGTGCTTTTAGCGTATGTATAGGTTTGGAAGTAGTGAATATTCCCGAAAGTGTAGAATATCTTGGGGAAAGTGCATTTAGCGATTGTAGTAATTTAAAAGAAATATCATTGCCACGATCACTTAAAGAAATAAGGGGATTTACATTTTATGGATGTAAGAATTTAAAGAATATAAATCTTCCTGCAAATATTACAAGTATTGGAGTAGCCGCATTTTGTAGATGCAGCAGTATGGAAGTTGTAAAACTTCCCTCTTCAATAACTGATATAGGAGCCTCTACATTCTATGGGTGTAGCGGATTAAGAGAAGTTATTTTGCCTGACAACTTAAAAAATATAGAAAATGAAACATTCTATGAATGTACAAATCTTTCATCTATACATTTGAGTGACAATGTTGAAAGAATTGGACATAATGCTTTTGCAGGCTGTAGTAAACTTAATGAAATCAATATACCCGATAGTATTGCTCAGGTTAGTGTGACTTGTTTGGAAGGAACAAAATGGCTTAAAGAAATTCCTATGGATTCAAATGGCTTAAAATGCTATAAACATATTTTATTTAAAGCGAGCTATAATACAGAAGAAATAGCTATTCCATCCGATATTACAGTGATTGCCGGCGGTATATTTAGAGGACACGATAAATTAAAAAGAGTTGTTTTGCCTGAGGGGGTAAAGAGCATAGGAGATTATAGTTTTGGAGATTGCATATATCTTGAGAATATCGTAATACCGGAAACTGTAGAATACATAGGAGTGGGAGCATTTTCTAATTGTAAAAGTTTATCTGAGTTCTCAATACCTAAGTATCTTACGGGTATAAATAATAATACTTTTGAAAACTGTGAAAAATTAAAAGCTGTAGAATTACCGAAAGAACTTGAATATATCGGCGAAGATGCATTCAAAGGCTGTATTTTACTTAAAAATATAATTATTCCAAAGAAGGTGAAAAAAATAGATGACGGGGCTTTCGATTTTTGTAAGAACTTGGAAGAGGTGGTATTTGAAAGTGATCCGCTTTATGTTGGAAACTCTTTTTATAATACAATATTTTATGATAATATCAAAGAAGATGTGGATGGTTGTAAATATATAGGAACTCATCTTATAGAGATCGTGGATAATAAAAAGCAATGTATTGTTATTAAAGAAGGGACCGTAAGCATAGCAAGAAATGCTTTTTCTGTGGGTGATATAAGAAAAGTGGTATTTTCAAAAGAACTGAAAGTGATTGGAGAGTCAGCTTTTGGTTCTTGCCACAAATTAAAAGAAATAGAATTACCGGAAGGATTATTGTATATAGATAGATTGTGTTTTGAATTATGTGAGAATTTAAATAGAGTATATATACCGAAGTCAGTTGAGTATATAGGGGATAATATATTTTATCTTTCCGTTAATTTGAAAGAAGTTACTGTGAGTAAAGATATAGCGGATAAGATTGATTTTGATGGTCAGGTGAAAGTGAGGTATATTGAATAAAATGTCAAAATTTAAAGGGAGCACAAGTTGCACTTATACAGGAGAAGAGGCTGAAGGCTAAGTTTAAGAAATGTAGAAAAAGACCTAATAAAGTTGGTAGATATTTTGTAGAATAGGAGAATATTTATGCCGGATGCATTGACTTTGTTGCTCGTAACTTGTTCGGGTTATATATTACTGTATGGTAATTGTTGGGGAACAGATAAATACGATATAAAAGAAAGTAAAAAAAAGATAAGGCTTAATAAATATACAAATATGTTATTTTTTCTTTGGAAAAGAAGTGAGAAGGTCTATTGGTTGGTGTATATAATAATTATTAGTGAAAGCATAATATTTGTATTGCTGTGGATATCTTACCTTTTTAAAATAGTGTTTATATATAAAATATTACTTGATTTGTATATACGAGTGTATTTATCTGCAGTATTCATTCTTACGGTAAAAACTTTTATAAAAAGAATAAAAGATTTTATCAGTGGAAAAAGCAGGTAATCAGAATATTCATATTGTGCTGAATGATGAAATACTTATAAGAGCAGATGTCGAGGAATATTGATGAAACGGATAGTTAAAATAATAATATTTTTATTTTTGATATTATGTGTAGTAATTGTAGTGTATATTACTATTGCATGGATACCCGTAAAATATGCTGTTAGAGAAGAAGATTTTGTTAAGTACGGTAAATTCATTTTATTAAAAGGGAACTACGACACAGGAACAGGGTGGAGCAAAGTGGGAGATGAAAGCGGATTTTATAATACAGATAAAGTTTATGAAGTATGGATTGAAGGTAAAGTAAAACCTCCCAAAATATCTACTTCTTTTGCAGGTTATCAAAAAGTGTATTTGTGTAAAGTAGAGGAAGTACCGGAGCTTAAAGATATAAAAGGTATTATGTGTCAAGTATATAAGATTATAGAGTGGTATCCTGTTTATCCTGTAATAAGAGATCCGACTGTCTTACCTAGGTGGATATATCCGACTGAATTTATAAATATATACGATATGTCGGATGAACCGGTTTGGTAAGGCGAAAATAATTATTGGAGAGCGTTATGCTGAACTTACAGTTGGAAATTAGTACTATTATAGAGTATATTGACATTAAAGACAGGGATACTTCTTTAGGAGTATATTTACATTCATATAGTTGGGATTTAATAATTAAATATGAGAATAGTTTTACTATATACTATGATTCAGTATTTGAGGGATTTTAGTACACAGAGAAAAGGTTTGAACCATGCAAAACAATAGATTAAAAGGAAAATCAAGGAAGCTGTTTTTTATAGTTATAAGTATATTAATAATTGTTGGAATTATATATCCTTTATTAATAGTATACACAGTTAGAACTTCCGGAAAAGAATTTGTTAAAGTTATGAATTCTCATGATTTAAATAGGTATGATAGATATTTTTTACCTGATACAATATTCATAGTTAATGGAAAAAGAATTAAGTATTCTGATGTTCGTGAAAAGATTGTGGAAAAAAAGTTTAACATAAAGGAAGATAGCTTTTATGCGCCAGCGGATGTACCATTTGACACAGAATATGTGGATTACTTTAAAAAAGCAGAATTTCAAGTAGGGTTACATGGGGGGATTGTATCAAAATATGGAGAAAATAATAATATTGAAGTCAGTATTGACGGTATCTTAGTTTTAAAAAGATATGGATTGGTTTTAAGAGTGGAAGAGGTTAGTTTAAATGATGTTACTGATAAAGGTTCAGAACAATATAAAGTATATGATTATATATTTTCGAATTAAGACGAGAGTGTCTCTTAAAGTTTTTAAAACATGATAATACATTATTTTTACTGAGTACCGTATGGAGTATATGAAATACACAAGAAGACCTACTAAAGTTGGTAGATGTTTTGTAGAATAGGAGAATATTTATGCCTGATGTATTGACTTTGATTCACACAGCCGTTACCGGTATGACTCATTTTATATAACCATTTCACAAAATAGAAAATTCACTTTAAATTAGTGTACTTATAACAATTCTAAATAGACTGCTAATTAGCGTGGGTTGCACTGGGAACTTGTTCATGTTATATATTACTGTATGATGTTTGTTTGGGAGTAGCAGCCCTACTCCCCCAGCTCCTTTACGAACTTATCTATATAATAAACCGCCGCTCCCACAGCGGAAGCCTCGGTTTTGTAATGGCAGACCTTTATATAAGAGGCATCCTTTTCAAAGGGGTTTAATTCAGAGGCTTTATTTCTGAAGGTTTCTATATGTTCGGACATATATGCACCTACATAGCCTCCAAGTATCACATCACAGTCATAGCACATTCTAAGGTTATGAACTGCTATGGCAAGGTAGTCCATATACTCATCAAAGGCATTTATAAGACCTTTGTTCTTGCCGGCTTTCACCTCTTCAAAGAAGGCATAGAGATCTCCGCCTGTAAAATCTGACAAAATAGAGGCGCAACAATAAGCATCAAGACAGCCCGCCCTGTTACAATAACATTTGCGTCCTCTTGGAACTATAGTCATGTGACCGAATTCACAGCCTCTGCCGTGCTTTCCGGTATATATGCTGTGTCCGTTCATATTGGCACCGCCCACGCTGCTGCTAAGGGATAGATATACTATGGGTTCACTGCCGCTTTGCCTCCAGCTTTCAGCAAGCCCTGCCGAATTGGCATCATTAAATAAAAGCAGGGGGAAGTTTAGGTACTTGCAAAAAGTATAGTAGATATCGGATGAAGCGTTTATGACCTCGGCATAGGATATACTTTTTTGGTCGGAGCTTATTATAACAGGAAGCGATATACCTACGCCCAAAATCTTTGAAGTATCCGAAACATAAGCCGTCAATATCTTTTCAAGCTCACTTTGTAAAGTTGAAAAGTAAGTATTATCCTCTTGATAAGACATTCTTATCCTGCTGTGAGCTATTATATTCAAATTCAAATCTATAAGCACTATGGAAATGTGATTTTTTGTAATATCTATACCTACAGAAAAGAATTTATCGGCTACACAGCTGAATATAGTGGCTTTTCTGCCACCTGTAGACTTAAAATTTCCTGCTTCATACACATATCCGTTTTGTAAAAGTTTAGACAGGTTTTGGTTAAGTGTAGGCAGACTTATAGAAAGTGAAGAAGCTATATCCTGTCTTGAAGATTCTCCATTTGCATATATATATCTGTAGATATCACCCATATTTTTTGAAATGCTTTTCAAAGTATCCATAGTATTCTCCAAAATTTTCAGCTATAACGATATTATAAATTAATCAAGTGTAAATGCCTAAAATGCATTAAACAAGTATCAATACAATGCTCAAAGCGTATTAAACAAGTATAAATGTTCAAAGCACATTAATTAAGCATTAACACCTAAATAGTATTGACCAAGCAGTAGCGAATTCTAAAGATATACTAACTCATTATTAAAAGACAGTCAATGTATAGACGACATAAATAAAGTATTTTACAAATGTAAAAGCTTCAAAACTTAGTTTAATTAATAACAAAGCTCTTGTTATATGCAAAGTCAACAAAAAATGCAGTACAAAATAATATATTTAGCACAAACTTTTGTAAAAAGATTGATAAAAGATAAAAAATGTTTTATACTTGTCTGACTGAGGAATAAAACTATATCCACTTCAATAACTTTCAAAGGAAATAGGTATTATGGATAAGATAAAAATGAGGCTTAGCAAAATCGAAAAGTCCTTTCCGGGTGTAAAAGCACTTGACGGTATAGAGTTTTCGGTAAGGGAAGGTACGGTTCATGCTTTATGTGGTGAGAACGGTGCAGGAAAGTCCACACTTATGAAAATTATTATGGGACTATATAAGGCGGATAAGGGAAGCATCTTCTTAGATGAGAAAGAAGTTGAAATCAAGAGTCCTATACAGGCAAGAGACTTAGGTATATCTATGATAGCGCAGGAGCTTAGTTATGTACCCGAGCTTTCGGTCGAAGAGAATCTGTTTTTGGGAAGACTGCCTATAAAGGGTTTCGGAATGATTGACTGGAAGAAGATAAGGCAGGAAAGTAAAAAGTTTTTGGAAGAAGAGAACTTACCTTACAAGCCTTGGCAAAAGCTTAAAACACTTACGGTTTCAGATATACAGATACTTGAGATCATAAAGGCGGTTACCAATAACGCCAAGATAATTATTATGGATGAGCCGACCTCGTCCATAACACAGTCCGAGGTGGAAAATCTATTTAAAAAGATAGAGGAACTGAAGCAAAAAGGAGTATCAATAATCTATATATCCCACAAGATGGATGAGGTATTTAGAATAGCTGATGATATAAGTATATTAAGAGACGGTAAGGTGGTGGCATCGAAGAAAGCCTCCGAATTCGACCTTGAAAGTGTTATTTCTTTAATGGTAGGAAGAAAGATTGAAAATGCCTATCCTAAAGAAGAGGTGGAGCTTGGTGAGAAGGTTTTAGAGATAGATAAGCTAAGCAAGGATAAGTTATTTGAAGATGTTGATTTTTATGTTAAAAAGGGAGAAATAGTAGGTTTTGCAGGGCTTGTGGGAGCAGGAAGAACCGAGGTCATGAGAGCGGTATACGGACTTGACCACAAAGACAGCGGTACTGTTAAGATAAAGTCCAAAGAGGTTAATATCAAAAAACCTGCGGATAGTATAAAAGAAGGTTTGATTTTACTGTCAGAAAGCAGAAAAGATGACGGTATAGTTCCTGTAAGAAGTGTTATGGAGAATGCCAGTCTGGCAAGTTTACAAAAATTCATATATTCGGGCTTTGCTCATAGAAAGAAGGAGAGGAATGCCGTATATGAAAGCTTTATGAAAATGAATGTAAAAACTCCCACACTGGACACACCTATATCAAGTCTATCAGGAGGCAATCAGCAGAAGGTTCTTTTATCCAGATGGATGCTTAGCGAACCGGATATACTTATACTTGATGAGCCTACCAGAGGTATAGATATAGGAGCGAAGTTTGAAATATACAAGCTTATGACGGATATGGTAAAGGAAGGAAAGGCTATAATTATGGTATCTTCCGAGCTGCCGGAGCTTATAGGTATGTGCGACAGGATCTATGTGATGAATAAGGGGCATATAAGTGGTATGCTTAACAGAGATGAGTTTTCTCAAGAAGACATCATGAGATATGCTACCGGATTATAGTGCTTACAGTTTGGTCTAACCCATTCTAAATGGTAATTTTGTGAAAAAGAAATCTGTTTTAAATTAGTGCTATTATACTTATTTGAAACAGGTTGATAATTTAGAATGAGTTATACCGAGACATCAAAACCAAAATACGGAGAAAGATAAAAATGAAAGATAGAGTATCCCATTTTTTACAAAAAACAGGAATATTTGCAGTGCTGGCGCTTATTTTTTTGGCGTGCAGCTTTATCAGTAAGGACTTTTTAAAATATAACAACCTGATCAATGTTACCAGACAGCTTTGTGTAGGCATACTTATAGCATACGGAGAAATGTTGCTTATCATAAGCGGTTTTTTGGATCTGTCGGTAGGTTCCGTGCTTGCACTTTCAGGTGTAGTATCCATTATGGTATTTAAGTCAAGCGGCAATATATTGGCGGCTTTAGTAACCGCTCTTTTGATAGGAATAATATGCAATATAGTTAATGCCTTTTTTGTAGCCCAGCTTAAAGTGCCGGCATTTATAGCAACGCTAGGTATGATGCAGGTGGCAAGGGGTATAGCTCTTTACATAACCGGAGGAAAGAATATACTGCAGCTTGGTAACTATGTTAAGGTAGGTCAGGGTATGTTAGGACCGGTTCCTGTACCTGTAATAATAGTAGTATTTGTAACAGCCTTGGTATGGTGGCTGCTTAATCATACAAGATACGGAAGAAGTTTATATGCCATAGGCGGTAACAGAGCTGCGGCAGAGGCAAGCGGAATCAACTCAAAAAGAAGTATATACTTGTCATATATTATTAACGGTGCTATGGTAGGACTTGCAGGAGTTATATTTATGGCAAGAAATAACGCCGGACTGCCTAACGGAGCTGTGGGTTATGAAATGACCGGACTTACGGCTGCTATAGTTGGAGGTACTTCATTTACAGGAGGTATAGGTAGTGTCAGCGGTACGGTTGCCGGTGCCTTTATCATAGGTTTTCTGGAAAATGTTATGAACCTTATCGGTGTTAATGCTTATATACAGCAGATCATAGAAGGGTCGATCATTGCACTTGCGGTAGCGGTGGATATAACTGTTAAGCTTAGGAAATCGGGCAGAGTTATTATAGTAAAAGAAAAAGATAAAAGTAATTAGTGGATAGTGAAAACTTACCACTGCTTTAATAAAGGAGGAAGAAGGATATGAAATTAAGAAAGTTAGGCAGTATGGCATTGGCAGCTTTTATGGCTGTATCACTTGTTGCGTGCAGTTCATCAGGCACAGCTTCATCAGCGGCAGGAGATAGTGCTGCAAACTCGGAAAGTGCGACAGCAGACAGTACCGGCAAAAAAAGGGTATGTTTTGTTGCAAGAGCGAGTGCGGATACATTTGCGGCATGGCTTATGGACGAAATGAAGAAAGAGTCTGAAAAGTACCCTGAAATAGAGCTTACCTGCGTAAGCGGTGAAGGCGATGACAACAAGGAAAACGGTCTTTTGGAAGACTGCATTACCAAGGAATATGATTTGGTAATAGTTCAGTCTAACAATAATGCCGCACAGGCACCTTATGTGCAAAAACTTTTAGAGGCGGGGATTCCTGTAATTACAACCAACCCTACCACACATCAGAGTGATTTGGACGGAAGCGACAATCAGAATGTTATGGAAGGAACAGGTACAGTTGACGCAGATCCTATAGAGCAGGCTAAGGTCAGTGCACAAAGAGCGGTAAAAGAAGTACCTCAAAATGCCAATGTAGTTATACTTAACGGGCCTTCAGGAAACTTCCATGCAGACAAGAGAAGAGAAGCTTGGACAGAGTATTTCCTTTCAAAAAGACCGGATGTAAAGGTGTTATATGAGGATTATGCGAACTGGAACAGTGATGAGGCGCTTACACTTATGGAGGCTTGGGTACAGGCAGGTACACATATAGATGCTATAATATCTATGAATGACAATATGGCGGCAGGTGCTATAGAAGCTATAAGAGACAACAAAGAGTATATAGGTGATGACGGCAAGGCTAAGTTCTTGGCATACGGAGTTGACGGAACCGCTCAGGGCTGTCTGCTTATTAAAGAAGGTCTGCTTACATCTACAGCATTGCAGTCAGCAGCAGATCTTGCAAAGAAGAATATGGAGTATGCAAGTAAGGTTGTAAAGGGTGAACTTAAGGTAACTGAAGTAAATGATTATGTAGATGCACCACAGATCAATGCGGAAAATGTTGATGAGTATCTTAAGATATATGTAGAAAACGGAGAGATATCAGAGGCTGATATAAAGTAAAAAAGGAGGAAGCTTATGAAGATGCAAAAGGCTGCTTTTATGAGGGGAACTGACAAAATGATACTTAAGGAGATAGAAGTTCCTTCTATAAAAGATGATGAGGTATTGGTTTCATTGGAGTATGTAGGTATATGCGGATCAGATGTGCATTACTATCATCATGGAAATTGCGGTGCATATAAGGTTGATTTATCACAGGATTATATGCTCGGGCATGAATGTGCCGGTACTATAAGCGCTGTAGGTAAGAATGTGAGTGATTTAAAAGTGGGAGATAAGGTAGCACTGGAGCCGGGTATTACCTGTGGAAAGTGTGAGGCTTGTAAGTCAGGGCATTATAACCTCTGTCCTGCTGTGGTATTCTTAGCCACACCTCCTGTACAAGGCTGTAATGAGGAATTTATAGCATTCCCGGCTGATATGTGTTTTAAGCTTCCTGAAAATGTGTCTACAAAGGCAGGAGCATTGATAGAGCCGCTTTCCGTAGGATTTTATGCAGTAGAGCAAAGTGAGATGAATACCGGTGATACTGTAGTTATACTGGGTTCAGGCTGTATAGGTCTGGTTACCTTACTTGCAAGTAAGGCAAGGGGTGCCGGTACTATAATAGTAGCCGATCTTGTTGAAGCAAGACTTAATAAGGCTTTGGAGCTTGGTGCAACCCATGTGATCAACTCAAAAGAAGTTGATGTATTTGAAAAGGTTAAGGAGATCACCGGAGGAAGAAATGCCGATATAGTATTTGAAACTGCCGGTTCTGCGGTAACTATAGCTCAGACACCTTTCCTTACAAGAAGGGGAGGAACTGTAGTTTTAGTCGGTATAGCCGCACAGGAAGAAATATCTTATAACTTTGCACAGGTTATGGATAAAGAGCTTACTATCAAGTCAGTATTCCGTTATAAAAATATCTTCCCTAAGGCTATAGCGGCAGTAGGAAGTGGTGCAATAGATGTTACTTCTATCGTTACACATGAATTTGCGCTTGATGATATCCAAAAAGCGTACGATGAGGCTGTTAATAATAAAGAAAACCTTGTAAAGGCTGTAATTAAGATAAAGTAATGTATTGTGCTTACAGTTTAGCCGGATTATTCATCTTCGTCAAAAAACTAAAAATGTTTAATTTTTGTTTATAAATCAGACGAAGATGAATGCCGGAAGCAGTCTTGGATATATGTAAGCTACCTGAACTCTAAACTATTGTGCTATCGGTGGCTATTGAGGTATTGCTTATAATACCTTTACTGCATTAAAGACAAAATAAAATACTGTCATATAGTTTTAACTAAGGTAATAAAAGCTGTTGCAAGGAAGTAGGTAGTTTGTTTTTGCAGCAGCTTTTATGTTTGAAAAATTTGTCTGAGAATAAATGTGAGGTGTATGTATGTTTGTAGGCATAGATTTGGGAACTTCGGCAGTTAAGCTTTTGTTGATGAATGAAAGCGGAAAAATAGAAAAAATAGTATCAAAAGAGTATCCTTTGTATTTACCTAAGCCTGAGTGGTCAGAGCAAGATCCTAATGATTGGTATGTTAAGACGGTGGAAGGAATTAAGGAGCTTATACAGGGGTTTGAGACAAGAGTTAAGGGCATAGCCGTTGCCGGTCAGATGCACGGTCTGGTGGTACTTGATAAAGAAGATAAGATCATAAGACCTGCTATACTATGGAATGACGGTCGCTCAAAGTCTCAGACCGACTATCTTAACAATGTAATAGGTAAGGATAACTTATCAAAGTACACTGCCAATATAGCCTTTGCCGGTTTTACCGCTCCAAAAATCCTCTGGCTTAAAGAAAATGAGCCGCAAAATTTTGAAAAAATAAACAAGATCATGCTTCCTAAAGACTATATAGTATATAAGCTTAGCGGAAATTTCACTACAGATTATTCCGATGCTTCAGGTATGCTTTTACTTGATGTAAAGGCTAAAAAGTGGTCAAAGGAAATGCTTTCAATATGTGATATAAATGAGGAAATGCTGCCTAAACTTTATGAAAGTTATGAAAGTGTAGGTGTATTAAACACAGATATTGCGTCGGAGCTTGGCATAAAACAAAAAGTTGAGGTGGCGGCAGGAGCTTCCGATAATGCAGCAGCGGCTGTAGGTACAGGAATCATAGCAGGTGCAAGTTGTAATATATCTCTTGGAACCAGCGGAACTATGTTTATCCCCGCCTATGAATTTAAAGTGGATCCTAACAATGCATTACACTCATTTGCACACGCAGACGGTTATTATCATCTTATGGCTTGTATGCTAAGTGCCGCCTCTTGTAATAAATGGTGGATGGAAGATGTGTTAAATACTAAAGATTATACTAAAGAACAGCCTGACCTTGATAAGCTTGGATATAATGAGGTATTCTTTTTACCCTATCTGATGGGTGAGCGTTCTCCGCATAATGATACTAAGGCGAGAGCAGCCTTTATAGGTATGAATATGAATACAAAGAGAGAGGATATGACGCAGGCGGTCATGGAGGGAGTGCTTTTTGGGCTTAGAGACTCCTTGGAAGTGGCTAAAAAACTGGGCATCGGTTTTGAAAGAACCACACTTTGCGGCGGTGGTGCCAAAAGTAAGCTGTGGAGGCAGATGAGTGCCGATATTATGAAGCTTGAGGTTGATTTGGTAGAGACTGAAGAAGGACCGGCTTATGGAGCTGCAATACTGGCAGGGGTTGCCTGCAAAGAGTTTGAAAGTGTGGAGTCGGCTTGCAAGGCTCTTATAAAGGTAAAAGAGCATATAAGCGTCAATAAAGAAGCTGCAAAAAGATATGATGAAAAATACGAAAGATTTGCAAAACTGTATCCGGCACTAAAGGGACTGTTTTGTTAAAAGTAGATAAATATTATAAGCTAAGTATAGCTTTGTAAACTTATGTAAAGAGGGCGGTAGGTATTATAGTTGCTGCGGATAAAAAGGTTGAAATTGCAAGATTTGACGGGCATCCTACCTTATTTACCAAGGTGGCTGACGGAATCAATAAACCTAAGGAACTTATACGATGAAGATATTTAAGGTACAAAGTGCTGTAAGTTTTGTAGTCATTGACTAATTGCACCAAATATTATACAATATTTGGTGCAAAGGAGGTTGTATAGCAGGTGAATTATAAGCAGGAGATACTAAGTAGGATAGAAAAGTATGAATCTAATCGAGTTTTCATCGCAAATGATTTTTTTGATATAGCAGGATATGAAACTGTTCGCAGTACATTAAATCGTCTTGTAGAAGATAAAGAGATTACCCGTATTATGAAAGGCATCTACTATAAGCCTAAATATATAGAACTGATTGGAGAGTATGAATCACCCTCTGTAAATGAAGTTGCCAATGCCATTGCCAGAAAATATAACTGGACAATTGCCCCATCGGGTAATACAGCTCTTAATTTATTGGGTTTATCTACGCAGGTACCTGCAAAGTGGACATACATATCAGACGGAAGATATGCCGGTTTCAGTTTTGGCAATGTAACAATCGAATTTAAGCGTAGAAACAATGGTGATATTTCCAAAATGTCAACACTTACTGCAATGGTGATACAGTCTATTAAGGCGATCGGAAAAGATAAAATCACTTCAAAGCAGATTGGCTATCTACGGGAAAAACTATCCGATAGAGAGAAATCGGAATTACTTGCGGATAGTAGAGCTACAAGTGCTTGGGTATATGGAATTATTAAGAAAATTTGTGAGGCGTAGATATGTTTGAGTATAGGAAGATTTCAAAAAATGAGTTGGAGCAAGTTATCAAAAATGCTTCCTTGAAAATCGGTGTAAATGAGGTAATTCTTGAAAAAGATTATTGGGTATGCTTTGTTCTGAATTATCTCTTCTCAAAATGTAAATGGAAAGACGCTGTTACATTTAAGGGTGGCACAAGCCTTTCAAAATGCTTTAATTTAATTCAAAGATTTTCCGAAGATATTGATTTAATTCTTGACTGGAGAGCAATCGGATATAATTTTGATGAGCCGTGGGAGGAACGATCCAATTCAAAGCAGGATAAATTTAATAAAGAGTCTAATCAAAAGACAGAAGACTTTTTGAAAAATGAATTTGTTCCTCAGTTAGAAATTGATTTCAGCAAGATGCTTAATGAGGAGTTTCATATAAGTGTAGATGAGAGTGATCCGCAGATGGTTCTGTTTGAATATCCGAAAGCATTTAAGTCTTCGTATGTAACACAGGCGGTAAGACTTGAGATTGGAATACTTGCAGCTTGGACACCATCGGAAGATGTCCATATTGTACCTGATATACAAAAAATATATCCTATGCTCTTTGATGGCGATTTTATAGAAGTTAGGACTGTTTTACCCGAAAGAACCTTTTGGGAGAAAGCGACTATCCTTCATCATGAAGCAAACCGACCTAAAGAGCTTGGAATACCTAAAAGATATGCAAGACACTATTATGATTTAGTGTGCATAGCAAAATCACCGTATAAAGACAGAGCATTTAAGAGTTCTAAGCTTCTTGAAAAAGTTGTTCAGTTTAAGCAGAAATTCTATCCGAGGAAATGGGCAAAATACGAAGACTCTACAACTGAAACAATCAGACTTATGCCTGATGAGTATCGCCTAAAGGAAATTAAAGAAGATTATGAAAATATGACTGAAATGTTCTTTGGCGAGTATCCGAGTTTTGAAGAACTGATGAATTCGGTGCTTGAACTGGAAAAAGAAATTCATAAAATCAAATAATACACACAAAATAATGTAATATTTTTTCAAAGAATAATACAGATATGGAGCTTCCTTACTTAAGCATTGGCGATATTTTAAGAATTAAAAACAACAAGTTTATCGCACTTGTACAGAAATATACTGATTTTAGTGAACTCACAACACTAATGATAAATGAATTTGTAGATATGAGAGGACACAGGAAGTTGAAAGCCACCTAAATTTTATTTGTAAGTTTGAACTACCACAGAAAGAAGTTAAAGAACTGATACAAGAAGAACTTGAAGAATTAGAAAAACAAAGAAAAAAGAGAGAAAAGAAGCGAGAGTACAATTATAGATATATGAAAAAGTTGAAAGATAAAGTGAACCAATCTATCATTTAAATCCTTAAGATTTGACTACTATAAAGTATAGTGATATTTTTTATAGTAGTATTTTAATTTTGGAGGGATAATATGTCAATAATAGATTTAATAGTTTTGGGAATGATTAAAGAAAAAGAGCAAAGTGCGTATGATTTGCAAAAGAATGTAGAGTATAGAAATATTTCTAAATGGGTAAAGGTCAGCACTTCATAAATTTATAAAAAAGTAATTTAGTTAGAAGAAAAAGGTTATATAAAAGGTAATTTATCAAAAGATGGAAATATGCCCGAGAAGTCGATTTATCGCATCACTGAAAGTGGAGATAAATATTTTTTAGGATTGATGAAGAAAATATCTGCTCAAATGGTCAATGTTTTTTTAGATTTTAATGCAGTTGTTATTAATATGGGAATGCTTTCAAATTATGAAGAAAGAGAAATTATAGATAATATTGAAATAGAAATCGTTAAATATAAAAATGCAGTAAGTAAGTTAGAAGTGGAGAGAGAAGAAATTTCTATTTGTGCCAAGTCTATTTTAAGGCAACAAGTATTGTTATCAGAAGCATTAAGCGGTTGGATAAGTGATTTTAGGAAGTTAAGAATTAATATACTAATATAAATAGAAGATGTATGAGTAGAACAGAAAAAGCAAAGGATAGATTAAAATCAGTTCCAAAAGATTATACTTTTACAATGGCTGAAAATCTATTAAATTCACTGGGTTTTGAGAGGTATAATAAAGGAAAAACTTCCGGTTTAAGAGTGATGTTTATTAGAAAAAGTGATAAATTATCTAGATTACTACATAAACCAAATCCGGGAAATGAAATGAAAGCCTATGCAGTAAGAAGCTTATTAAACTTTTTAATTGAAGCAGGGGCGGTGTAAGAAAATTATTGCCTTGCGGCTACACCTCCCGGCAAGATAGTATGGGACTAAAGCCACCCTACTCGGTTTTGCATGAAAATACTTTCTCATACTTTTCTTTCCGCTACTTTTATGCTATATTAATAATTAGATTATTGATAATTTGATTATTAATAAAAAACTTATTAAGGAGGAAGTTATGGCAGTTGCTGACAGCAGTATTGACCCGAAACTTTTAGAAAGCGCAAAGAAGGAGTTTCTTGAAAGAGGTTTTGAACTTGCCTCGTTAAAAGACATTTGCGACAGGGCACAGGTAACCACCGGAGCCTTATACAACAGATACAAGGGCAAGGAAGAACTTTTTGCAAAGGTAGTTGAAGAAACCGTATTAAGTATAGAAGAGGCGAGAAGTAAACGCTCAAGTATAGACCTTGAAGCGGCAAGCGATGAAGACTTAAAAAAGATGTGGAAGATGAATAAAGAAGGTTTGTACTGGTGGTTTGAGTTATTTGAAAAGCATAAAGACGGAGTGATACTGCTTATCAGATGCTCCTCAGGAACAAGATATGCCAATTTTAAGCATGACTTTGTTGAAGTGGTTACGGAAACCTCGTATGAAATATATGAAGAGATGAAAAGACGCAAACTCACAAGTAAAAATATATCAAAAAAAATAATGCATACAGTTCATTCGGCTTATTTTGAAATGGTATATGAGCCTTATGTGCACGGTTTTTCATGGGAAGAAATCTGTGAGATCATTGATGCGATGATGAATTTATTGGATTTTGAAAAATTTATCGGAATAAAATAGGAGGTCTTATGTTAAATATTATTTTGAAGTACGGAATCAAAGAAAAGAAGTTTACTGTAAGAGCTGCAATATATATGCTTATAGGCACTATATTCAGTATATTTCCTTATTTTTTCTTATACAGAATGATAGACAGCCTTTTAAATAAGGGAGAAATATCATGGAATCAGACATTTAGCTATATCGGAGGGATATTTATATCACTGTTACTTTTTGGTGCCCTGTATACCTTAGGCTTAAAAAACTCCCATATTGCAGCCTATAATATTTTAAAAAATATAAGAACAAGCCTTCAGCAAAAACTTGAGAAAAAGCCCTTAGGCTCTATACAGGAGTTAGGTACGGGTAACTTGAAGAAAATGTTTGTGGATGATATCGACTCTATGGAGCTTTTACTTGCACACGCACTTCCCGAAGGCATAGCCAACTCCCTAGTACCTATACTTTTATATATAGCTATATTTATAGTGGATCTTAGGCTGGGACTGCTCTCGCTTATTACTCTGCCTATAGGAATTTGGGCTATGGGAACTATGTTCAGTGTAGGAACAAAGTACATGAATGATTACTATACGGCAAGGGTAAAGATGAATAATACTATTATAGAATATATAAACGGTATGGAAGTGGTCAAGGTTTTTAATAAGGACATGGACTCTTATAAAAAATATAGGGAAGATGTGATTAATTACAGAGATTTTACCCTGTTTTGGTATGGGCTTTGCTGGACATGGATGGCACTTTATACGGTAGTTCTTCCGGCACTTGCACTTTTTATGCTGCCTGTCGGGGCTTGGATGTGTATGATAGGCATACTTTCTCCATCAAAACTCATACTTGCTCTTTGCCTGTCTTTTGCTGTGGGAGTGCCTCTTCTTAAGGCTATGAGTTTTATGGGAGTAATACCTCAGCTTGCTAAAAAAATTGAGAGTCTTGAGCAGATGATGGACTTAAAGCCGCTTAAACAAGGGGACAATGCATTTGCGGCAAAAAATTTTGACATAGACTTTAAGTCTGTAAGCTTTGCTTATAAAGACACAAATGTATTGCAGGACATTAATCTGCATATAAAAGAAGGCACTATGACGGCATTGGTAGGAGAGTCCGGCTCGGGAAAAAGTACACTTGCCAAACTTTTGGTACATTTTTATGATGTAAATGAGGGTAGTATAAGTATAGGAGGACAGGATATTACAAGTATAAATCAAAAAGAACTTAACGAGCAAATCTCCTATGTGGCACAGGAGCAGTTCCTTTTTAATACAAGCCTTTATGAGAATATAAAGATAGGCAAACCTTCCGCAAGCAAGGAAGAAGTACTTGAGGCGGCTAGAAAAGCACAATGCATGGAGTTTTTGGAGCGTTTGGAAAAGGGTATAGATACCATGGCAGGGGATGGAGGAAAGTCTTTATCTGGAGGTGAGAGGCAAAGAATCTGCCTTGCTAGGGCTATATTAAAGGATGCACCTATTATAGTACTGGATGAGGCTACAGCTTTTATAGATCCTGAAAATGAAGATAAGCTTAATTTGGCTATCTCTGAAATCATAAAGAATAAGACGGTTATAGTTATAGCTCATAGGCTTAGTTCCATACAGTCAGCCGAGCAGATCTGTGTACTTTCAGAAGGTAAAATAACAGCCTGTGCTACCCATGATGAGCTTATAAAAGATTGTGCCGAGTATAAAGCCTTGTGGGATAAATCAAATGAAATTATGAACTGGAAAGTAAATGCGGGAGGTGTGGAATATGCTTAAATTTATGCTGAGAATATTTAAAATGTCCGGAAAATATAAAAAAAGTCTTATACTTGCCATATTTATAAGCTTTATAAAGGCAATGATGATGAAGGTGCCGGTTATAATGACGGTGATTTTTATAGGAGCTGTATACAGTAAAACTCTTAATACCGCATTTTGCATAAAAAGTGCCATAGTGCTTACGGTTGCACTTGTTTTACAATATCTCGCACAAAATATATCCGACAGGTTACAGGCCTCTGCCGGTTATAAGATCTGTGCAGATTACAGATTAAGGCTTGGTGAACATTTAAGAAAACTTCCCATGGGTTACTTTACAGAGGGCAATATGGGGAAAATAAGCTCGGTTTTATCTACAGATATAGTATTTATAGAAGAAAGCAGCATGAATGTAATGGCTGATTTGATAAATTATCTTTTTGCAGCTATTCTTATGATTGTTTTTATGTTTAATTTTAATATAGAGGTAGGAGCGGTAAGCTTAATGTGCTCTGTACTTATTTACCTTTATGGAATTTATATGAGAAAGTCCGCTATGTCTGATTCCGCTTTAAGACAGGAAAAAAGCGAAGAACTTACCGAATCAGTACTTGACTTCGTATCAGGCATAGGAGTTATTAAAAGCTACAATATGCTTGAGGAGTCCTCGGAAAAACTAAGTGGTATATTTGATGACAGTTGCAAGACAAGTCTTAAGTTTGAGGCCAACTTTACGCCCCTTGCTTGGGGATTGCACTTTGTTTATGCTTTAACAACTGCTATAGTACTGCTTAGTGCTACGAGGGTATATATGAACGGGAGTGTATCAATAGTTTACTATATGGGAATATTACTCTTTGCTATAGATATTTTTGCTCCCTTAAAGGCATTTTTCCAGCAAATCTTAAGACTTACAGTTATGGAAAGCTGTCTTAACAGAATGGACGAGGTATTTTTGGAAAGGCAACTGCCTGATGAAGCTGATTACACACTTGATGAAGCTAAAGAAAATACTAAAGAGATTGAGTTTTGTGATGTGCATTTTGCTTATGATAAAAAAGAAGTACTGCACGGTATAACATTTGACATAAAGAAAAATACCATGACTGCTTTAGTAGGACCTTCCGGAGGGGGTAAGTCAACCATAGCCTCTTTAATCAGCAGATTTTGGGATGTAAGCTCGGGTAAGATACTTATAAGAGGAAGGGATATAAGTAAAGTTTCCCTTGCCGAGTTAATGAACAATATAAGTATGGTATTTCAAAGAGTGTATCTGTTTCAGGATACGGTATACAATAATATAGCTATGGGAAGACCGGGGGCAAGCAAAGAAGAAGTTATAGAGGCGGCTAAGAAGGCAAGGTGCTACGAGTTTATAAGCAAGTTGGAAAAAGGATTTGATACGGTTATAGGTGAGGGAGGAGCCACTCTTTCAGGTGGTGAAAGACAGAGAATCTCAATAGCAAGGTGTATATTAAAGGATGCACCGATAGTTATACTTGATGAGGCAACGGCAAGTGTAGATGCGGATAATGAAAGACTTATACAAGAGGCGATATCCGAGCTTTGTAAGGGAAAGACTTTGATAGTTATAGCTCACAGGCTTAATACTATAAAAGATGCCGACCAAATACTTCTTGTCTCGGACGGAAGTATAGTAGAAAGAGGTACACATAAGGAACTTATGGATATGGACGGTATTTATAGGAGATTTGTAGAGTTAAGGCAGAGGGATAGGGGATGGACTGCAATTAAATAGTCACGCACTTTGCCTATGTTTTTTGATCTACACACTCATAAAAAATAAATCATTTTTGGTATACTTATTTTGCTAATGATGAATCGGTGTAACTCATTTTAAATAATAATTTTATAAAAAATAACATCTGTTTTTGAAATTCATGTCATCATGCTGATTTGAAATAGATTGCTAATTAGTGTGAGTTATACCGATACATCGTTTTGGTATACATATTGTATTAACGGGGTATCGGTGCTGTAAAGATTGAGGTACAAGGCGATTTTTTATAGTATCGGAAGGAATTTGAAAACAGGGTAGTAGGTAATAAAAGCACTTGATAAGTAGGTATTGATTGCCCCAAAAGTCTAACTTTTTGGGGCGGTACATATACACTTAATCAAGTGCTTTTTTGTATACACAAAAATATTTTTAACTTATAATAAATGCCTTAATTTTAACAAAGTTTGTATTTACATAGGCTATGAAAAAGCTTAAACTTAAGGTACAATAAATGTCGCAATTATTCTAAACTGATTGTCAAAACAAAAGGAGAATACTATAAAGGTGAGTTATACAAAAAAAATCAATGTAAAAAGATGTATAATAAATACATTAAAGATAGCAGTCTCGGCAATAGTTGCCATAGAAATAGCGGAGTTTTTTAAGCTGGACAGCTTTATATCGGCAGGTATTATAGCTATATTAAGTGTGCAGCCCAATACTAAGCAGGAGACTTTAAAGGCTGCAATTGCTAGGATCTTAGCTTTTTTAAGTGCGCTTTTAATATCCTATACCTCTTTTAAGCTCTTGGGATTCAATTCCTTAGGTTACGGGGTGTATTTGCTTTTAGATGTGGGTGTATGTGTATTTTTCGGCTGGACTGCGGCTATAACTATTAATGCCGTACTTATTTCCCACTTTTTACTTGCAGGAAGGATGGATGCGCAAATACTTATTAACGAAAGTTTGCTTTTTGTGATAGGCGTAAGTACAGGTTTTACTGCCAACCTTCATCTTAGAAAAAATATTTATCAGATGGAAGAGCTTAGGGACAGCACAGATTCAAGTATACTGAGATATTTGGTGCATATATCTAAAAGTGTGGCAAATAAAAAACTTAGAGAAGAGGGAGAGGAGCTTTTTAACAGATTAAACTCGGATATAGAAAGGGCTAATTTTGTAGCCGAAGAGAATTATAAAAATCAATTCAACCTTGATGACACCTATGATTTGGAATATATAAATATGAGAAGGAATCAAGCACATCTTCTTTACGAAATGGACAAGATAGCAAGAAGTATAAGTCTTAAAACCATAAGTACGGACAGGGTGGAGGATTTCATAAAAAAACTTGCCTTGGAAAGAAGAAATTATGAAAGGGCAAGTGAGCTTTTGGAAGAGTTCTATGAGCTTGATGCATCAATGAAGAGTATACCCTTACCTGTAAGCCGACCGGAATTTGAGGACAGGGCAAGGCTTTTTGCCATAATGCGACTGCTTGAAGAATTTTTGCAGGCGAAGTCGGAGTTTGCAAGTAATAATAATTAAGGTAGTATAAGAAAAAACAATAGGGCAGGGACTGCCCGAATTAACACCTGTGGAGATAGTAGGTTGCGAGGTCAGCGAAGCAGGAAGCCCATAGGTTTTAGACTATGGGCAGTTCACTAAGCATAGCAGAAAACTTGCCTCTTTTTCCGATTGTACGCATCAAAGATCCTCAGCTTAACAGATGCTATGCCTACGTTTTTTGATGTACACATTCGGAAAAAATATTCAGTGTTTTTTATATACTTATTTCACGAACGATGTACCGGATTAAAATTGATATACAATGTATTAAGGAGAGAAGAATGATTAGAAAAAATGTGAGTATAGGAAAAGGGGTTGGAACGGATTCGAGGCCGGTAGCCATATTGGTACAGACTGCGAGCAAGTTTAAGAGCAGTATACATATTGAGACAGAAGAAAAGAAAGTCAATGTGAAAAGTATTATGGGGCTTATGACCTTGTCATTTGCAGAAGGTCTCAACATGATGCTGGAAGCTGACGGAGAAGACGAAGTTGCTGCTGTGGAAGCAATATCTGCTTACCTTGCAAATAGTTAGTCGAAACAGCTTAAGAGTACTATAAAGCAGGAGACCCATTTATTTTAGCTAAAGGGTAGTTCACCAAAGACAAATCTAAGACGGGATGGTAAAGTGCCATGCCGTTTTTATAATATAAGGAGAAATAATGGCTTTTGTAAGTTTACACACACATACCGAATATTCGCTTCTTGACGGTTCAGGCAAGATAAAGGAAATGGTAGCAAGGGCGAAAGAGCTTGGAATGTCCGCCCTTGCCATAACCGATCACGGAGTTATGTATGGTGTGATTGATTTTTATAAGGCGGCTAAGGAGGCAGGTATAAAGCCTATAATAGGTTGTGAAGTATATGTCAGCCCCGGCTCAAGGTTTGACAGGGAAAGGGTGCATGGAGAAGACAGATACTATCATTTGATTCTGCTTGCAAAAAATAATACCGGATACTCAAACTTAATAAAACTTGTATCAAGAGGTTTTACAGAAGGCTTTTATTATAAACCCAGAGTGGATCATGAGGTTTTGGAGAAGTATCATGAGGGAATTATAGCTTTGTCAGCCTGCCTTGCCGGAGAGGTATCAAGATACCTTTCAAGAGATATGTATGAGGAGGCTAAGAAGGCTGCTCTAAGATATAGGGATATTTTTGGAGAAGGAAATTTTTACCTTGAACTTCAAGACCATGGAGATCTCCTTCAAAAAAAGGTTAATCAAGCCATGCTTGAGCTTAGTAAGGATACAGGAATAAAACTTGTTGCGACCAATGATGTGCATTACACCTATGAAGAAGATGCAAAGGCACATGATATACTTCTGTGTATACAAACAGCAAAAAAGGTACATGATACTGACCGAATGAAGTATGAAGGAGGGCAGTTTTTCCTAAAATCCGAGGAGCAAATGAGGAGGCTCTTCCCCTATGCTCCTGAGGCGGTAGACAATACCGGACTGATAGCCGATGCCTGCAACGTGGAACTGGAGTTCGGAGTTACCAAACTTCCTATGTATGATGTACCTAAGGGCTACGGAGCGTATGAGTATCTTGAGAAACTCTGTAAAGAGGGACTTGAAAAAAGATATGAAAATCCCGGCAAAGAGCTTACAGACAGACTTGAGTATGAGCTTAAGGTTATAAAAGATATGGGCTATGTGGATTACTTTCTTATAGTTTGGGATTTTATCAACTATGCCAAGTTAAGTCACATACCTGTAGGTCCGGGAAGAGGCTCGGCAGCAGGAAGCTTAGTATCCTATACCTTAGCCATTACCGATATAGATCCTATAAAGTATCAGCTTCTTTTTGAAAGATTCTTAAACCCCGAAAGGATATCCATGCCGGATATAGACATAGACTTTTGCTATGAAAGAAGGCAGGAAATCATAGACTATGTAGTAAGAAAATACGGCAAAGACAGGGTTTGCCAGATAATAACCTTCGGTACTCTACAGGCAAAGGGAGTTATAAGAGATGTAGGAAGAGCTTTGGATTTAAGTTATGCAAGGTGTGATACTATAGCCAAACTTATACCCGCAGAGCTTGGAATGAACCTTGAAAAGGCTTTGCTGCAAAGCAGCGAACTGAGAAACCTTTATGAGACTGATGAAGAGGTGAGATACCTTATAGACATGAGCAAAAGGCTTGAAGGTCTGCCAAGACACAGCTCCATGCACGCTGCCGGAGTGGTTATAACAAAAGAAAATACCGATGAATATGTACCCCTTTCAAAGGCAAGTGACGGTTCTGTAACCACACAATTTACTATGACAAGACTTGAAGAGCTTGGGCTTTTGAAAATAGACTTTTTGGGGCTTCGTACGCTTACGGTAATACAAAATATAATAGCACAGGTTAAGAAAAACCACGGTATAGAAATAGATCTTAACAAGCTTAACTTTGAAGATAAGAATGTATATGACT
>ERZ773056.236-NODE-236-length-28390-cov-9.680042_pt1 | contig 28390 bp, 18 predicted proteins | sample MGYA00580857_ERZ773056 | MGnify/ENA primary metagenome ERZ773056 (study PRJEB29015, sample SAMEA2737996) | human oral metagenome | biome: human oral; feature: human-associated habitat; material: dental | place: China | collected 2114 ... | reverse complement strand
CGCCCTCTTGCCTAGGTTGGTAGTTGGCGCGCTGTTGGTAGCCGCCTTCGCCCTCCTGTGCGTTGTTATAGCGTGGACGATAGCCGCCCTCTTGTCGCTGTTGGTATCCGCTGCGGTTGTTGTTGTAACCGCTGCGTTGCTGATAGCCGCCACCTTCGTTGTTGTAATTGTTGTAACGAGGGCGGTATTGCCTTTGTTGTGGTGCTGCGCCGGTTTGCAAGTTGGCTCCAAATCCTTCGGGACGGAACGCTCCTTCGTCTTCTCCGCCGCTACTTCTGCGGTCGGTACTGTAAGCGCGTTGGGTGTGAATTCGTGGCCTTTGCGTTCTTGCACCAGCATTTCCATAGGTTCGGGAATAGCTTCCACCTGCGTTGTAGCCTTCACGGCTTTCCTCTTGCTGTCCTTTCGACGTGTCTTGAGGGGTCTTTTCCATTTCTGATTCCATAATTTTAATTCTTTTTTAACCTCACGGTTGCGTTAATACTTTACTTTTAATTCCTTTAATTTATAGTTTAGTTAGGTTTATAATACTTAGTTTACGAGTTAACCAGTTGACCAGTTTACGAGTTGATACGTTTACTGGTTTACTGGCTTTCTTTTATCACTCATCTTGTTCTCTTGTTTCTTAGCTGCCCTGCTTACACCCCTGTATAGTTGCAGGGATTGATGGCGAGCAGCTCTTTCTTCACGTCTTCGTTTACGTCCAGCTGATTAACAAAGTCGTGAATGGTGCGTTCCGTCATCTTCTCGTTCGTGCGTGTTAGGGCTTTCAACGCCTCGTAGGGGTTGGGGTAAGCCTCTCTGCGCAAGATGGTTTGTATGGCCTCGGCCACCACCGCCCATGTGTTTTCCAAGTCTTCGGCCAGTTTCTCCTCGTTAAGAATGAGCTTTCCTAATCCTTTGAGCGTGCTTTGGAAGGCGATGAGTGCATGTGCCATAGGCACGCCCACGTTGCGTAGCACGGTAGAATCGGTGAGGTCGCGTTGCAAACGACTAACGGGTAGCTTTTGTGCCAAGAACTGTAACATGGCGTTTGCCAGCCCTAGGTTGCCTTCGCTGTTTTCAAAGTCGATGGGATTAACCTTGTGTGGCATCGCGCTCGAACCCACTTCGCCCGCCTTTATCTTCTGTTTGAAGTAGTCCATAGATATGTACATCCAAAAGTCGCGGTCCAAATCAAGCACTATTGTGTTGATGCGGCGCATGGCATCGAATGCTGCGCCCATGTTGTCGTAATTGCTTATCTGCGTGGTTAGTTGCTCGCGCACCAGTCCTAGCTTATCGCTGACGAAACGGTTGCCAAACTCGCGCCAGTCTATTTGTGGGTAAGCCACGTGGTGGGCGTTGTAGTTGCCCGTGGCTCCGCCAAACTTAGCCGACATCTTGCAGGCTTTAAGCTGCGCCAACTGCTCCTCCAAGCGATAAGCAAACACGCCAACCTCTTTGCCCAAACGTGTTGGCGATGCCGGTTGCCCGTGCGTTTTGGCCAACATGGGCACGTCTTTCCACGCTTCGGCATATTTGTTTAGCTGCCCAATCAGTTCTTCCAGCAGCGGATAATAACATTCTTCGAGTGCCTCTTTCAGCGAAAGTGGCACGCTGGTGTTATTGATGTCTTGCGAAGTTAGCCCAAAATGGATGAACTCCTTGTAAGGTTCCAAGCCGCCAATGGCATCGAACGCTTCCTTGATGAAATACTCCACGGCCTTCACGTCGTGGTTAGTAACCTTTTCGATGTCTTTAACACGCTGTGCCTTAGCCTCGTCGAAAGTGCGGTATATGTCGCGTAGCTGGTCGAAACGCTCGCTGCCCACACCGGCCAATTGTGGCAATGGCAGTTCGCAAAGGGCGATAAAATATTCTATTTCAACCCTTACACGATAGCGAATAAGGGCATATTCCGAAAAGTAGTTGGCTAACGGTTCGGTTTTACCGCGATAACGGCCATCGATAGGCGTGATGGCTGTAAGCATGTTAAGAGTCATATAACTTTATAGTACTAATTGAATTGCAAATTTACCACAATAAATTGACACTTCCATGTTTTATATATTAAAATGTGTCTTGTAGTGAACTTTTTTGGTAAAAAAGTGTCTTGTGCCCATTGTTGGCAAGCAGTTGGCCTGCTCGCAGCCACTATCTTTTTACAATAAAGGCTTTGTTGAAAGTGGATTTTTTGCTAACTTTGCGTGCCGCAGGTTGAGAAGGCCGTACCAACAATCACTGATAATCACTATGCTGACATCAAAAAACAGTTCAACTCTACATGTAAACGAACATTGCCGAACACAGCAAAACAAGCAAGCAGAGGCTTTTTCTGCTTGGCATTGGCGCATTGTCCAGTGCGTTTGGGTAGCCCTCTTTTTGTTGTTCGCCCTCGACGTCGCCGCCCAAAGCAGCGATGCCGAACGCGTTGGCGTACCCCAAGATAGCGTAAGTGTAAAAAACGAGACGCCCGACTCGGCTCTTACGGCACGCTCCCTGCACGAGATACAGCCCGAAACGGCCGCAAATGACTCGGTGATACATCGCCGAGACGACATGAGGTTCGACCGAAGTTTAACCTATGTAGGCCTTCCGCTCATCCTTGCAGGCGTGTTGGGCAGAGGCGAACGCCACCGCGTGTACTACTTGCACAAAGAGTTTGTTCCCCAATTTAAGTCGTCGGTCGACGATTATGTGCAGTTTGCGCCCTTTGCCTTAGCCACAGGCATGCAGGTGATGGGCGTTCGGGGCAAGAGTTCTCCCGTTCGTTATTTGGCTAGTAGCGCGATGTCGTTTGCCATTATGGCCGCAATAGTGAACACCATTAAAACTACGGTGAACCAAATGCGGCCCGACAACAGCACCCACAACTCGTTTCCATCGGGGCATACAGCAACGGCTTTCGTGGCTGCAACCATCCTTCACAAGGAGTATGGGCTCACAGTAAGCCCTTGGTACAGCTTTGCCGGATATGGTGTAGCCACTGCCACGGGGGTGATGCGCATGCTTAACAACCGCCATTGGATGAGCGACGTGTTTTGTGGAGCGGGCATCGGCATCATGTCTACCGAGCTTGGCTATGCCCTGAGCGACTTGTTGTTTAAGAAAAAAGGGCTAGTCGCACCCGAAAAGCATAGTTTGGTGGACCTAAGTACCCACCCTTCGTTCTTCTCCATCCGCATGAGCGGCATTCTAGGGCAGCAAAGACTTCGCACGCCAGACAGCTTTAAGGCTACATTGGGCGACGTTCCGTTCCTTATGCAGTTTGGAACAGGGGCTATGGTGGGCGTGGAGGCAGCCTATTTCTTTAATCCCTACATCGGCGTTGGTACCTCGTGGCAACTGGTTGGCCACCATGTAAAGCACCTGGACAGGCCATTTCGGGGGCATTCTTCCACGGCAAATCTCCCCGAAGGCGTTGCTTACGACTTCTCGCGCACTGGCCTAAACGAGCTTTGCTCCTCTCTGGGCCTTTATCTGGCATGGCCTTTCATGCCTCGTATGTCTTTGGGTGGCAAGTTTACCATTGGGCGCAACATCTTTAAGAGCATCTCGGTGCGCGCCATGAAGGAAGGAACGGTGAAGATCGGAACGCCTGAAAGCCACACCGACACGCAAGAAAAATACACCACCGAATGGGACTTCCTCACCATTAAGGGCAACAAGGCACTGCGTTTTGGCACGGGCATGTCGCTCACCGTGGCCTATAAGCAGGCTTATAGTTGGCGCGCGTTCCTCGATTTTAATTATTCGCTCAACACGTTTACGGTAACATTGAACCCTTCGGAATGGAAACGACAAGAGTTTCCCAACGCTCCACCCCTGCCCAACGAGGTGCTAACCGAGCGAATAAAGAAGAATATGCTGCAACTAAGTGCTGGAACGGCGTTTTGTATTTCGTTTTAGGCACTTTGTAAGTGTAAAGCAGTTGGACGACAAGCGCTTGTCTTTTGGCGTTCCTTGTTGTAGGCTTTGCCGCATTTGTTCTTTGTCGCAGGGAGGTTCTCCCGTCAACTCTTCAACTCATAACCTCGTTAACTCGTCAATCCGTCAGCTTGTTAACAGGTTCTCTCGTTAACTTGTTAACTCTTCAACCCGTCAACTTGTTCCCTCGTCCCCATAAACCAATTTGAGAGATTTCTCACGCATCGCACGCCACACCTTATTATATAATGTGGCCGTTGCCCGTGAGAAATCTCTCAAACGAAATACGCTGATATGTAGTTTTTTTGCTTATGCGCTGCGGCGAGCGCGTGCTAATGCGGTCGAGATAGTGCTAAACAGCAGTCGTGCCGTCAGTCTTTGGCACACCATCCACGCGCTTTTTACTTCGCTTAACCTTGAACTTATCAAATCCATTTCCATAAACGCCGCTCACAGAAGATTGCGTAACGAAGGCGTGTGGGTCTATTTCGTCAATCATGCTGTACACTTGCGATGCCTCACGTTGTTTGGTTACAAGAACCACCAGCTTGAGATGATTACCCGAATAATAGCCCGTGGCATCGATGATGGTGCATCCGCGGTGGGGTGGGGTGCTTGTTATGCGTTGGCAAATCTCTTCGTAACGTTCGGAAATAATGAGGAACTGCACCGAGCGTTTGCCCATGTTCACCACTTGGTCGAGCACAAACGACACCACGATAAGTCCCACATAGCCATAGATAACCTGCTCCCAACTCTTCAAAACCAAGTAGCTGAGGCTTACGATAATCATGTCTACCAAGAGGATTACGCGCCCAAGCGAGATGTCGCGATACTTGTTGATGATGGCCGCAACGATGTCCGACCCACCCGAACTGCCGTGATAAGACAGCCCGAAGCCCAAACCGATACCGCAGAAGCACGACCCGATGATGCAGGCCATGAAGGGTTCGTCGCGAAGGATGGTGGGATTGGGGAAGAGTTGGCGGAACAACCCAACGAACATCGTCATCATCGTCACACCGTAGATGGTTTTCAAGCAAAACTTAAAGCCCAAAACTTTCAGAGCAATGGCAAGAAGTATCAGGTTCATGCCAAAGTATGTGAACTGCACAGGGGTGTGCGTACCCCAAAAGATGATGGACGAAAGACCGGCTACACCACCTGTGGTGATGTGGTTGGGCAAGTAAAAGGCCACCCAACCCAAGCTATAGAAAGCCATGCCGATGCCAATCATCACGTAGTCGGTAAGCTCCCGATATATGGCTTTTTTGTTTACAGCTGTCATTTTTGCAGTAAGTTGTGAACGGTTTTGTTTCTGCGCTTTACGTCTTGCCCCCTTATTTGGCGGCGATGCACTCTACTTCTACCAGTGCTCCCTTAGGCAATGCCTTCACGGCTACGGCCGAACGAGCGGGGAAAGGCTGCGAGAAAAACTCGGCATACACCTCGTTCATCTCGGCGAAGTTGGCCATGTCTGAAAGGAAAACGGTGGTCTTAACCACGTTGTTCAGGTCGGTACCTGCCGCTTGCAGCACGTTTCGTGCATTGGTAAGCGATTGGCGGGTTTGTTCTTTCACGCCGCCCGGCACAAATTCGCCCGTCGTTACGTCTACGGGAAGTTGGCCTGAGGCGAAAACAAAACCGTTAGCCTCGATGGCTTGACTGTAAGGGCCGATGGCCTTGGGTGCTTTTTCTGTGTTGATTGCTTTCATTTGTGTTGATTGTTTCTGTAATTGCGTGCAAATATAATAATAAAACTTGACGTGAGCAAGTTTGCCCCAGTTTGTGTTTTTTATTTGTTCGGCGTGTTGTAAATTGCGCTTTTTTCACTATATTTGCATGAGAGAGGATGCGCCCCGTGGGCAATGGCAAGCCACATAGGCCGCAATCGCATTTTGGCACGGTGTTTGCCATTCTACAATAGGGTTGTCCGATAAGGCATCAATCAATGCGCCTTAACGGCAACTAAGTAATTATTAAACGAAAATACAGGAGGAATAAAGTATATGAAAAGCCAATTTTCACCCAGGGTTTCAGAAGTTCTGGCATTCAGTCGCGAAGAGGCAACGCGGCTGGCTAGCAACGTTGTGGGGCCCGAACACCTGCTACTGGGCATTTTAAGAGGAAGTGGCGGCCCTGTAAACGAACTCTTTGAGCGACAGAATACCGACATAGCGGCCATGCGGGCGCAACTGGAAGAGTTGGCTAAGGCGCATGCCCAACATGCACCCGTGGCCAACAACGAGGTGGCCCTTAACGAAATGGCGAACAACATTCTGAAATTGGCCGTGTTGGAGGCACGCATACAAAATACACAAACCGTGGATGTGCAGCACCTTTTGTTGGCTATGCTGCACGACCGCGTGGACAATGCCGCCAAACAGGTGCTAGAAAGCAACAACTTGAACTACGAAGACACGCTGGCTTACCTGCAAAAGCGGGCCATGCCATCGCAAGATAGCCTCGGACTTTCCGATGACGAGGAAGACGAACCCATGCCGGGCAACAGCGGCGCACAACGCAACGAACGCGCACAAGCCACGCAGACGGCTAAGGGGAACGGCAAAACACCCATACTAGACAGCTTTTCTACCGACCTTACGCAGGCCGCAATGGAAGATAAGCTCGACCCCGTGGTGGGCCGAGAACGCGAGATATTGCGCGTTACCGAAATTCTTAGTCGCCGAAAAAAGAACAACCCCATCATCATTGGCGAACCGGGTGTGGGCAAAAGTGCCATCGTCGAGGGGCTGGCTCAGCTCATTGCCAAGCGCAAAACGTCGCCCGTGCTCTTTAATAAGCGCATTGTGAGCCTGGATATGGCGGGTATGGTGGCCGGTACGAAGTATCGCGGACAGTTTGAAGAGCGTATTCGCGGATTGCTCAAAGAAATAGAGAACAACCCCGACATCATCGTTTTCATCGACGAGATACACACCATCATCGGCGCAGGAAGCACCCCTGGCAGCATGGATGCCGCCAACATCATGAAACCGGCGTTGGCCCGTGGCACCATACAATGCGTTGGATCCACCACGTTAGACGAGTATCGCAACAGCATCGAGAAAGACGGCGCGCTGGAAAGGCGTTTCCAAAAGGTGATTGTTGAGCCCACAACGGCCGACGAAACCTTGCAAATCTTAGAGAACATTAAGGATAGATACGAACGCCATCATCACGTGGCATATACCGAAGACGCTTTGCGCGCCTGTGTCAAACTGACAGAACGCTATGTCACAGATAGGGCTTTCCCCGATAAAGCCATTGATGCGCTCGACGAAGTGGGCGCAAAAGTGCACTTGCAACACGTGGAAGTGCCGCCGGCCATCATCGAAAAAGAGAAGGAATTGGACGAGGCTAAGCTGAAAAAGCAAAACGCCGTGGTGAACCAAAACTACGAATTGGCCGCCAACTACCGCGACATGCAACTGCGACTGGAAAAGGAATTGGAGGCACTGAACTACGATTGGGCATTTGGCGACAACGACAATCGCCAACCCGTAACCGAGAAAGAGGTGGCCGAAGTTGTGTCTATCATGACGGGTGTGCCCGTGCAGCGAATGGCAGAAACCGAAGGCGTAAGGCTGAAAGGCATGGCCAACGAACTGAAACAGGCGGTTGTGGCGCAAGATGCAGCTATCGAAAAGATGACTAAGGCCATTCTGCGCAACCGCGTTGGACTAAAAGAGCCCAACCATCCCATTGGCGTTTTCATGTTCCTTGGCCCCACTGGCGTGGGTAAAACCTATTTGGCCAAGAAGTTGGCGCAGTTTATGTTCGGCAGCGATGATGCCCTTATACGTGTAGATATGAGCGAGTACACCGAGAGCTTTAATGTTTCGCGCTTGGTGGGTGCTCCTCCGGGATACGTGGGTTACGAAGAGGGTGGACAGCTAACAGAGCGTGTTCGCCGCAAACCTTACTCCATCGTATTGCTCGATGAAATTGAGAAAGCGCACGGAAATGTGTTCAACCTGCTGCTGCAAGTGTTGGACGAGGGTCGCCTTACCGATGGAAACGGCCGACTGGTAGACTTCCGCAACACGGTTATCATCATGACATCGAACGCCGGAACACGGCAGCTGAAAGAGTTTGGACGTGGCGTTGGCTTCAACACAGGTGGCGCATTGGGACTTAACATGAACGAGAAAGACAAGGAATACGCCCGCTCGATCATCCAAAAGAGCCTTAGCAAGCAGTTTGCGCCTGAGTTCTTAAACCGTCTTGACGAGATTATCACCTTCGACCAACTAGACCTCAACGCCATTAACCGCATTGTCGACATCGAGCTGAAGGGGCTTTACAAGCGCGTTGAAGACCTGGGCTACCACCTGGAAATAACCACTGAGGCCAAGAGTTACGTTGCATCGAAGGGCTACGACGTGCAGTTTGGTGCGCGTCCCTTAAAGCGAGCCATTCAAACCTACATCGAAGACTTGCTGGCAGAGCGCATCCTCTCTGACGAACTGGCGTTGGGTGGCACCATCGTTATCGACAAATCGCCCGACAAAGAAGAACTTTTGGTAAAACAAGCGGCTGCATCTTAACGCCCCAACGCAGGTTTCGGCCTATGTTGTGCGGCCCTTGCAGCCCACCCTTTAAATAAAGCGGGGGCATCATGCACTAGTCATGATGCCCCCGCTTTTTGGTTATGGGTGGTAGTAAGTGTGTGTATGTATGGAGGTACAATGATGTGTTAACCTCACAGGCACAACACAAACACGCTCCCCAACACCTTATTAATATGGCCATGTCAATCGCTTCACAGGGATAACATGGCCTTTATTTGAGGATAATAAACAAGAAATCTTACTTCACAGTAAAACTCCTGCTAAGTTTCCGCGTTAACCACTTTAATAACGCGGTGATGTTCCAAGCTTGTAGGTTTGCTCAAAACATCGTCAAGTTAAGATTACACTACTTCATCTTAATTTTCTTGTTTCGCCAAAAGCGGGTGCACCAATGCCTGATGCACCCTTCCTGCGTTATCGTTTGCGCGATACGCGCTACCTTTTATTGATTAAAATTTAATGAAAGGACGAACATGAGTTCTAGCTCCCTTTATTTGAGAATACCATGCCATGCCGTCCACAGTTGGATTAACCGTTCCTGCTTCGGTTCTTTGGTATTCTGTGCTGGTCCAGTAATGCTTATTCAAAATCGTCTTACCACCAGCTTGTTTAAATAGCTTGTCAACAAGGTTTCCATTCCAGCTATACCTTTGACTTGCATCCTTAACTTGACTGGTATCTCCAAAGCCAAGCATGCCAAAAGCAGCTTTCCAGTCTGAATACGAGGGTAAGAACCATTTCCATGACGATGGTGTACCAGCAGCTGGAGTGTACTCGGCTGCAATTTTGAAAGCACGGAATCTGGTAGAGTGTGCCTTTAAGCCAATGGTTCCTGTGCTGTACCTACCCTCCCACGTTTCTTTGTACCCACTTGTAATGTAGTAAGGTTGGGTTAGGGCATAGCTCAATTCAGGTGTGCTCTTCCCGTTGCATTGTGTATCATAAAGGTTTCTTTCACACCAGGTAACCCTTTCACCTTCATTTGGGTCTCTTGCATCAGTAAGCGCAATGGCTATTCTATTCGCCTTGTCAACAACCAAAGCAGCGGGCGTTTTTCTACCGCCACCGTAGATGGATTCATTGATGCCGCCCACCGAACCATCGGTAAACAGATACTGATGTCCGCCAAAGCTTAGGTTAACATTGAGTTCGTAAGACTTGTTGGGTTCCAAGGTGAGTCCATTGTTAAAGGTAAACACCTTGTTTAGCAGGTTTACATTGTAAATCATACCAGCAGTGAACGTTAGTTTCAGCTTGCTCACTTCGGTAGACATTAACACAACCACCCCTTCGTTACTTATAGTGGTATATGCGTTGCCCACCTTTTGGGCTGCGGGGAAGGTGAGGTTGGCAGACATTGGTGCGCCCGTCGCGGTAGTCCATGTGCCAGTGGCTGCGTTGTAGGTGGCAGAAGCCGGCACGTCGTTAGGGTTAATGCCTTCGAGCTTGCCCTTTAAGCCTGTGCCGGGAACGAGGCTGCTGTTCACCTTAATTTTGATTCGTGCAGCGGGACGTTTCAAAGAGAACCTCACTGTCGGCTTGTTTGTTGCCGTTGCGATGTCTTGTGTGGTGCGCCCGAAGAATGCTGTACTAGCATCTGCGCGAGCCACTGTAAGGTTGTTGCCGTTGCGGGTGAATTTATTGTTGAACAGAACGAAGTCGTACTTGCCAGCTGCAAAAGTAATGGCTGGGCTAGACTTGTCGGGTACGAAACCGCCAGCAGAAACAGAACCTTTCATTTCACCCTTAAACGCCTTGGTTGCGGCATCGAACACCAGCATGGTGTACGTGTTGTTGGCCTGCGCCCTTGTCTGCACGGGGCTTACCTCTTGTGCATCGTACTTCAAGGTGTAGTCTGCCAAAAGGCCGTCGCCCAGGTCAATGCCTTGTCCTTCGGCCAGCACGTCGTTACCGGCCGTGCGTGTTCCGCTCTTTTGTCCATCGGCATTGTAGCCTTCAAAGTCCACCTTAAATGCAATGTCTTGCAAAGCGTTCACGTCATTCTGCTTCGCTTCTTCTCTTTCGTTGCTACAAGCAGCGAAAGCCATTAGGGCCATGCCCAAGAAGCCTGATAAAATAGTATGTTTGCTCATTTTTCTCTTAATGTTTAATTACCTAATTCTTCTTCAAATTCGTCGTTCACGCCGAAAGTAGTGCCTTTTGCTCCACCAACAGTACCACCACCCGTACCGGCGTTTCCACCTTCCTCCCAATCGTCTTCGTCAACGTGGTAGTTTCCTTTACTGCCGCAGAAGAAGTTTTCGGCCTCTACGTTTACAATCATACACTGCGCCGCAGTGTAAGGTTTCTTTCTAAGTTCTTGCTTGTTCATATAATTGTTGCTGTTTGAGTGATAATCTTTTTGCCTAATTTCAATTCTTTTTAATCCAAATAAACCGAGAGGGTAAGGGTAGGATGCTCCTGCCCATGCCGCGTGTTGTAAGAAAACACGGTGTTCAACCCACCATATTGATAATGGGGCTTACATCATATTACGGGTGTTGTTGCTTGTTATCCATCCTTTTTAAATGAAAATTTAGATTGCGAACCATCGTCAATGGTTGGGTTATCAAGAATACTTCTAATTATTTAGCAGTTCTTTACTGTAAGTTAAGATGCGTTATGCAAATATAAATACGTACCTTTGTGGAGCAATATTGGGGTTGAATGCGTCCCCTTAACTCCAGATGCCGCAACCTTGCCTCTCTAACTTGCATTGCGGCATGTCTGATTTCGATTGCGAAGGTACGGATATTAAGGAATATCTCCAAAAAAAAACAACCTTTAACTATTTGGATTGATGTAAATCAATCGAAGTGCGTACCGCGCTTCAGGCCAAAACACGGCGAGGGCGGCACGTGGTTGGTTGCAATTGGCTATAAATGTAGCAAATAAAACACATCTATGTAGATGTTAAAGCTAAGGCGAAACGGCACGGCACTTTAACCCCTATCGGTCTTTGTCCCAAGCCCTCGTGTAATGATACCCCCGTTTGCTTTCGCCCATAACTTGTTATCCCGCCCACTCGTTCACCAACAAAAGCATGATGTTTGTGAACCACCCCACACGTTAACTCGTCAACAACGCCTCTTATAGACTAACCCGCTTATAAGCTAACCCTCTTGTAAACTAACCCTCTCGTTAACTTGTCAACTCGTTAACTTGTGAACTGAATATCTCGTCAACTCGTCAACTGACTATCTCGTCAACTGTCCATCTCTTGTCAACTTTTCAGTAAGAATTTTAACATTATGAGTGCCTTTTTTGCCCGCCAACTGCCCTTCGATCCGAAAAAATCGATTCTCGTGAAGGTTTATTTGGTGCAAAAAGGGGGTGGGGTATAAACACAGACACGGCCATTTGGCTTTGCATAAATGTGCAATTTATACAGGTTGTTGGGCCATTTAGCTGCTTAAAAACTGCGTTTTGGTGCTAAATAGACTGCATTTAGCACCAAAACGCAACGCATTTAGCACCAAAACGCAGTGCATTTAGCATCAAAACGCAGTGCATTTAGCATCAAACCGCAGTGCATTTAGCACCAAAACGCAAGGCATTTAGCACCAAAATACAAGTCGAAATGTATTAATATACATTGTATGCAGAGGCATAAATGTTCAATTTTGGGTGAAAATAGGTGCTGGATGAGGGCAAAAAACATTTTTAAAAGTAGGTTTTTGGTGGCTAAAAACAGGTTTTTGGGCATGAAAAAATGACGAACCAGCAACCAAATAGAAAGACGAAATGGTGCTAAATGCACGTAATGTTCTTAAAAATGGACAGAAAACATAGCATGTAAGGCTGCAAAAAGCGGCTAATTGCCTACAAAAAGCTCTTGTTTTTTTCTAGAAGGGTGTTGCGAACAAGAGGTGTTTTGTAAAATGTTTTTAAGATTGTGGGTTGGTAGGTTTATGAGTTTGTAAGTTGTTTTTAGTTGGTAAGTAGGTTGGTTTGTGAGTTTATAAGTTAGTAGTTTGTGAGTTTGTAAGTTGGTAAGTTTGTGAGTTTGTAAGTTGTTTTAGTTGGTAAGTTGGTAAGTTTATGAGTTTATAAGATTGGTAAGTTTATGAGTTTATAAGTTGTTTAGTTGGTAAGTAGGTCAGTTTGTGGGTTTATAAGTAGGTAGGTTTATGCGTTTGTAGGTTGTTTTAGTTGGTAAGTAGGTAAGTTTATGGGTTTATAAGTTGTTAGGCTTATGGGTTTATAAGTTGGTTTAGTTGGTAAGTAGGTCAGTTGTTGGGTTTATAAGTTGGCATAATCTGTCGATTGGGATGGGAAGAGCCATAAGCAGAGGATTGGCTATCTAGTGCCCTTCAAAAAGCAATTTACCCCCTGCCCACTTGGAAAAGGAGGCAGGGGGTAAGTTGTTTTGGCCGAGAAGAATTGAATTAGAACATCCCTTCGCGGCGGCTTCCCAAAGGAATGCTTATGCCAATCAGGCCGCTAATCGTGCGCGTATCTTGCCCGAAGTACATGTAATCGGTGGCCAGTGTAACAGGGCCAAGCTTGAAACCAAGTCCCAAGCCCTTGCCTTGGCTTTGTATCATCGAGTAGCTTAGGGCGATGCCGATATGGCGGTTAAAGCTGTAATTGCCTGCAAGGGTCAGTTCCGATTGCGTATTTACCTCGCCAAAGCGTGTGGTTGAGAGTGCGCCAACGGTCAACTTGTCGTCGAGCAGCTTGTATTGCGCGCCCAACACCATCGTGGTGCGTAGCGATGTGGTGCGCGATTTGCTCTCTTGGGCCTTTAAGTTCCACAGGTCTGAGTTAAAAATCTCGCCGCTTTCTATGGTTTTTCTGAACTCACGGCGGTGCTCGCCTGCGTGTACGCCGTCGAAGTCGTACTCGCGATTAAAGTCGGAAACGCCATTGATGGTTTTGCCTTGACCCCACGAAATGAAGCCTAGGTCGAGCAAGGCTGCCGATAGGGTAAAGTCGCGGCCAAGCTTATAGGCTGCGCCAAGGTCTACTGCCGCACCGAAACCGGCAAGACCACCGCCGCCATCAATGTCAATTTTGTCTACGTACTTTTTGTCGTCGGTAACGAAAGTCAAGCCCGCCATCGAGCCTTGCACCTCTGCACGCGCCTTGATGGTGGCCTTTCCCTTAACCTTTTGCAGCTGTTCTTCGGTAATTGTCGACCAGTCTTGGTTGGCTGCAATATCTCGCAGGTTGGTTTGCATGGTAATTTCGTCTACCTTCATGTTGATGTCTGCGATGCCAAAGAGCAGCTTAACCTTGGCTCCCAGCACCAGTCGGTCGCCAAAAGGCCTTGTGTAGCCCACGCCTGCCTCCATGTACGAGTTGATTTTAGCCTGCATACCATTGGTGTGCAGGTTGGCATTGGCCCACGATTGGTCGCTCATTCCGCGCGAGGCTCGCATGAATTCGAACACGTCGCGCTTAACGTTTGCATCCAAATCGAGCCTTAAGCTGAGGTTAACGTTCCAGAAACCATCGCCGGCCCACCAGCCCGCAGCGGCCAAATCGCTGGCCAACGACATGTTCAGGCGGTTGTTGTCTTTCAGCTGGTTGATGAATTTGTCGGTGGTAAAGTAGTCGGCTGTCTTTGAGCTGTTCAGTATGTCAGAGAAATATTCAGACGAGATGGCGTTAGAACTAACGCTCGCGTTGATTGAACCTACGAAGGGAACGGTGACATATCCGCGCGAAGGTGCAAGTGCGGGATTAAGCTGTTGCTTGAAACTTACGCCTTCCATGAAAAATGTTGTGCGATTGAATTGGGCGAACATCGCCATTGGAGCAATACCCAACAATAGGGTTGCAAGAACTTTCAGCTTTCTTTTTGGGGTTGTTATAATGTTCATCTATTGTGAGGAATTAGGTTATCTATCTTTTTTTATTGTGCTGCAAAGATACAATTTCTTTTACATTTAGCAAAGTTGTTAAACGAATTGTTGCGCGAAAAGGTTAAAAACAAACTTCGTTCGTGTATGTTTTTGCTGTGCAGTTGGTTTAGTTCATTGCCTCCTGGGGCATGTAATGTGTGGCCAAAGTCTGTGTTTTCGGGTTAGTAAGGATAGTGGGATGATGGGGTTAACGCAGGGGTAAGGCCGTAATTGAAAGGCTAACAACCCTGCAACTTAGGCTGTTGGTGCATGGGTTAGCTGCTTAGCTAGGCGAGAAAGGGTGCGAAACGGAAATAACAAGGGATCTGGGCGAGCAGCTATTCGTGACTGTTCGCACATCTCCCTGTAAGTGTGTCTGGCCGGCTTTCGGCCTTTGCGTATTGCGCTACAATTCATATTTGTAGCCAAGGGTGAATTGGAAAACGCTGTTTTTGTTGGTTAATTCCCAGTGATCGAACAATGAAACAATGCCTGGGCAGTAGCGTGCATCGAGCACGAAGTTGCTGAACTCGTAAGATAAACCGATGGGTATGGCTATATCATAGTCACGCATGTTTGTTTTTTTATACTCAGGAATAGCCCTAACATAGTCTCTAAAGTAGGTCTCTCCTGATACGCCTTTGGCTTCTATGTGCATTTTGTCGCTCAACAAAAGGCCAGGTTGCACGCCAACCTTCGCAACTAAACCGTTGGTAATGTGGAAATTGAAGAGTACAGGAATGTTGAGGTATTCTAGATTCGCCGTGGCTTTAAGGTCGTTTTCGGAACGTTTGCAGCCTTGTTGCGAGTAAAGAGCACCTAGGGTGAGCGAGAAAGATTTGTTAAGTTGGTAATTGAGTTCAAAGCCTCCGCAGAAACCAGCTTTCATGTCCATCTCAACCGTTGACTTAGTTAAGGTACTCAGGTTTAATCCTACTTTGGGCAGCAGGGTGAATGTGCCTGGTTCGGTTTGTGCGAACGATGTTGCAGCGAACAACAACGATAGGCATAGGGTAGTAAATTTTTTCATGTTAATTTGTTGTTTATGGTGTTTTATATGGTTATGTGTGTTTAGGGCAGGGCTGCAAGAAACCTTAGCTTACCTCCTGGCATTGTAGTTGGCTCCACGATGCCACCCCTTGCGTGTGCAAAGCGTGGGTTCGTGGAGCTGTGTATGTTACAAGTCGAACTTATACCCAACGGTGAATTGGAACACGCTGTTGTGCCCGTTGCGCCACCATGAGCGGGTGGTAACGTTGTTTAAGCCGAGGTTGTAGCGTGCATCGAACACCAATTGGCGATATTGGTACGAAATGGCGAAAGGCATAGAAAGGTCTACCGACTCGATGTAACCGTCGTCCCAGTGTAGGCGTTTCATCGAACGGTGGAAATCTTCGTCGTAGCTGTATCCGTCCGTTCTTAGTGTCACGGCATCGTTCACCAGAATGCCCGGCTGCAAACCAACCTTTAACTCAAGCCCCGGTGCCACGTTGAAGTGCACCATGAAGGGCAGGTTGAGGTAGTCGAGATGGATGTCCGTTCGGTAATCCCTGCTGTAAAACCACGTGTTGGTTCCTTGTTGCGAATAGATAAGCGACCCCGAGAGCGTTATCACGTCGGAAACGCGGCAGCCCAGTTCGCCGCCCAATGCCAATCCTAGGCGTACATCGCCACCCCAGTTGGTGACCGTGGCGATGTTGAAACCGCCCTTGGGCATGATGTACCATTGGGACGAACGCGCATAACTGCGCCTGTAAGTTCGCCTACGTTGCGAAAATGCGTTCACCGTGACGGCTAATAATAGTGCCATCAATAAAATCTTTTTCATAATTCTAGTTGTTACAATTCAGTTGATATAGTAAACAATAATTTAAATAGATACGATGATGCAGAACCTGCACCATTAAGATTTTTCAAGGTATTCTCTCTATTATCTCGTGGCAAAGATATGTAAAAAAACAATACAAAGCTTATTCTGATATGTATTTTTAACTTGTTTTAGACTTGTTGTGCGGTAAGTGCTTGCTTTAACATTTGCCTATGCCAACAAAAACGTTTATCTTTGCAAGGCAAGGGAATGGCCATTGAGGGCCGCCCACTAACCGCTACAACTTTCGTATGGCCCGTTTGCCGCCACGTTGCTGCGCTTGTTGTGCACGGCGAGAAGGCAAAAGCGGCCGAAAACAAACTAAATTGCCCCACCCCTATGAAGCATGCCGCAAAGATAGATGTTGCCGTATTGATATTGTTTTTTAATCGTCCCGAACCCTTTGAAAAGGTTTTCAAGGCGGTGAAAGAGGCGCGCCCATCGCGACTTTTTCTGTATCAAGACGGACCGCGAGGCGAGAAAGACATGCCCGGCATTGAGGCTTGCCGCCGCATTGCCGCCGACATAGACTGGGAATGCGACGTGAAACACCTGTACCAAGAGCGCAACCACGGCTGCGACCCCTCCGAATATATCTCGCAAAAATGGGCTTTCTCGATGGCCGACAAGTGCATCGTGCTGGAAGACGACGACGTACCCACGCAGAGTTTCTTCCCCTTTTGCAAGGAAATGCTCGACCGATACGAACACGATGAGCGCGTGTGGATGGTGGCAGGCTTTAACAGCGACGAGCAAACAAAGGATGTTGCGGGCGACTACTTCTTCACTTCGGTGTTCTCCATTTGGGGTTGGGCGTCGTGGCGGAGGGTAATCGACACGTGGGATGCCGACTATCGGTTTATGGACGACCCCAAAACGCTGAACCAACTGCGCCAACTTATCGCCCAACGGCAACTTCGCCCCGACTTCTTAAAGATGTGTGCCGACCATAAGGCTAGCGGAAAAGCCTATTACGAAACCATTTTCTGGGCCTCGATGCTGCTCAATTCGGGCGTGGCCATCATGCCTACGCGCAACCAAATAAACAATATCGGGGTGATAGAAGACTCTACGCACTTCTCAACCCTCAACACCATGCCTGCTCCTTTACGCCGCATTTTCACCATGCAGCGTATCGAGCAGCGCTTTCCGCTTACACATCCGTCCCACATTATCGAGCATGTGGCCTTTAAGGAGCGCGTTTATCGCCGCCACGCATGGGGACATCCGTGGATTAAAACGCGTTATGCCTTTATCGAACTGTGGCTCAACCTGCGCCACGGCAACTTTAAACAGATTGGCAAGTCTGTGGCTAAGCGCGTAAGAATGTGGCTCGGCATGGAGAAACATCGCTGATAACGATACATTGGCAGCACCTGTATCTCCCCGAAAAAGGCAGGTTGCCGCAACCCCTCTAAAACAAAACAATAATATAACAACAACAGACATGACAATGAAAAAACTCTTTGCCTTAGCGGCTTTTCTCACGGTTGGGATTGGCGCATGGGCGCAAAACCTTACCCAATACGTAGACCCCTACATCGGTACAGGCGGACACGGACACGTGTTTTTGGGCGCAAACGTGCCTTACGGACTGGTGCAGGTTGGGCCAACGCAATATAAACGCGGTTGGGACTGGTGTTCGGGCTACCATTACAGCGACTCGGTTATCATCGGTTTCGGACAGATGCACCTCAGCGGAACGGGCATTGGCGACCTGGGCGACATCGCTTTGCTGCCCACAACCGATGCAACGCAACACGATGTGATGTTCTCGCACAAGGGCGAACACGCACGTCCAGGGTATTATTCGGTGATGTTGAAGTCGGGCGTAAAGGTAGATCTCACTGCCACTGCCCGCGTTGCGTTTCACCGTTACACCTATCCGGCCGACGCACAAACGGCTTTCGTAAGGCTCGACTTGGCGCAAGGCATCGGTTGGGACAAGATGACGAAGAGCGCGTTTAAGCAAAACTCGTCCACAGAAGTGTCGGGCTATCGCTATTCCACGGGCTGGGCGAAAGACCAACGCGTGTATTTCGTGGCCCAATTCTCGCGGCCTGTTACAATGGCTACGAGCCAAGGCGACAGCTTGGCCGTGCTTTCAACCCCCAATAACGACGAACCGCTGCTGGTGAAGGTGGGAATTTCGCCCGTGAGCGAAGACAATGCACGAGCCAACATCGCTGCCGAACTGCCCGCTTGGGACTTCCGTGGCACGGTGGCTAAGGCCAACGAGGCATGGAATAAGGAGCTGAGCAAGATTGTTATCACCACCGACGATGCTGCCGCACGCCGCACTTTCTACACGGCTATGTATCATTCGATGTTCGCCCCCTCGGTGTTCAACGATGTTAACGGCGACTATCGCGGAGCCGATGGTAAGGTGTATCGTGGCGATTTCAAAAACTACACCACCTTCTCGCTGTGGGATACCTATCGCGCTGCCCATCCGTTGATGACCATTATCCATCCCGAAAAGCAACGCGACATAGCACAAACCATGCTGCATATATACGAACAGCAGGGCAAACTGCCCGTTTGGCACCTCGTGGGCAACGAAACCGACTGCATGGTGGGCAATCCGGGCATCCCCGTGCTGATTGACATTGCCCTGAAAGGCTTTGATGTGGATAAGAATAAGGTGCTAGAGGCGGCCAAAGCATCGGCTATGCGCGATGAGCGTGGAATGGGTTTGCTCAAAAAATACGGCTATCTGCCTTGCGACCTCGACCCCGAATACGAAACCGTTGCTAAGGGATTGGAGTACGCCTTGGCAGATGCAGGCATTGCCAAGCTTGCCAAACAGCTGGGACGAGCCGAAGATTACAAGTACTTTTTAAAGCGTAGCCAATCGTACAAAGACCATTACTTCGACAAAAACACGGGCTTTATGCGTGGAAAAACATCGGATGGCAAGTTCCGCGAGCCGTTCGACCCCTTCAATTCGGTACATCGCCAAGACGATTACACCGAGGGCAACGCATGGCAATATGCTTGGTTGGTGCCTCACGATGTGCACGGACTGGTGCAATGTTTCGGTGGCGACAAGCCATTTGTGGCTAAACTCGACTCGCTCTTTATTCTCGAAGGTAAGATGGGTGCCGATGCGTCGCCCGACATATCGGGTCTTATCGGTCAATATGCCCATGGCAACGAACCCAGTCACCACATTATATATATGTACAACTATGTGGGCATGCCGTGGAAGGCCGCTCCCAAGTTGCGCCAAGTGATGAATACGCTTTACAACGACGGCATCGACGGACTTAGCGGCAACGAAGACGTGGGGCAGATGTCGGCGTGGTACATCCTTTCTTCTATGGGATTGTATCAGGTTGAGCCTGCTGGAGGCAAGTATGTGTTTGGTTCGCCGCTGTTTAAGAAGGCTGTGGTGAACGTTGGTGGCGGCAAAACGTTTACCATCGAGGCCAAAAACAACAGTGCCAAGAACATCTATATTCAGCGTGCTAAGCTTAACGGCAAGACGTACACCCGTTCGTACATCGACTATAAGGATATTATGAAGGGTGGAACACTCGAATTTGTGATGGGCGAAAAGCCTTCGTCGTTCGGAACGAAAGCCGCTGACCGCCCCTAACTGTGGGGTTTAGCCATCGTGCTTATCGCATAGATGTGGCACAAAACAAAAAGAATGGCGTTGCGGGCATGCCTTTGGCTGCTCCAACGCCATTCTTTTTTGTGTGTATATGCCCCATGCAAACGCGGTCTGCACGCAGTTGCCGCACAGGTATGTGTCATCGTTGGCATGGCAAAGGGTGTGCCTGCTGCCCCTTTTACTAAGCGAAACGAAGTGTGTTAAGACCCATTTTGGGGCGTACAAGATGCCTTGTACGGGGACTACAAAAGGCTTGTAGTGCGGCTACAAGGTGTTTGTAGCGATACTACAAGCGGCTTGTACTGGGGCTACAAGCAGCCTTGTACGCTGCAAATTGCTAGCACGCGGGGGCTAAAAGCTTAGTTGGCGCGTGACGGGGATAGGCGTAAATGGACTTATTGTCCGCCTAGTCGGTCGAAAAACACGATGACGTCGTCCCATGTTTTGAGGTCGTTTCCGCCGAAAAGGATGGACGAACCAAGGAAGTTCGGGTGCTCGTGGCGCGAGATAAGGTAGTCGCCATAGAGCAGGTTGGCGTTGTTGCAGAACACAACCCGATTGAATGCAGGCGCATTGAGGTACTGTTCCACCCATGCCAGCTGTGCCGTTATCTGTTCGGGGGCATTTGTTGGCGACGGCGCAAGTATGTAGACATCATAGTTCTCGATAAGCATTTCGTAGGCTTTGTGCATGCTGGGCATCGGCTTTTGGTAGCTGTCGGCCAGTGTGTTGGCGTGGATAAACACGATGGGGCGTTGTCGGCCTGTCTGCTTATCGTCTATTTGGCGTATCAGCGGCATCAGATAGTGCATTGCCACCTTATCCGTTAACCTGTGCCCACCGTGAAAACGTATGGCCGTGGGGTAGTGCTGGGCGAAGAGGTCGAAGGTGTCAACACTGGTATCTTCGTCGCCGAAGAGTCCTATTACGCGTTGTTGTTCAGCCTCGTCAATACCGTCGAATAGCAGTGTTGTAATTTCCTTGTACTCGTTGACCAAGGCCTTAGTTACGATAAAGTCTTGTATGCCGTCTGTTCGCGGACTTTGGAAGGTTTGTTTGCCCACCATATTGTGTTTCACCATCGTGTCGCCCATCTCGAATGCGGGGTTAATCAGTATGCGGTCTGTGCCTCTAAGCATCTCGGCATACATGCCGCCCATTGATGTTCCGATGATGAGGTCGGGCTTTTCGGCATCGCACGTTTGCCTAAGAAGTTCCAAGGCCTCGGCAGGATGCAAAGGGAGGTCGGGCGCAATGATGGTGGCCGCGGGCATAAGTGTGCGCAAGAGCGTTACTGTTCCCGACTGACCCGATGAGCCAAAGCCATGAACGTACATTATTTTCTTGCCCTCCATGAGGGCGGGGTATGTTTTTGTTGGGTCCATTTATTTTGAGGAGTTATTTTTAGGAGTTATGGAGTTATTTTTTAGGAGTTAAAGGAGTTAAGGAGTTATCACTCGCTTTGCTCGTTAGGAGTTAAGCCATATGCAAGGGAGTTGTTTTTGGGAGTTATGGAGTTAAGGAGTTATCACTCGCTTCGCTCGTTAGGAGTTAAGCCATATGTAAGGGAGTTGAGGGGTTAAGTTGTAGCTACTCTGCAACAAGACTATTGGCTTAACTCCTTAACTCCTTAACTCCTCAAGTGCTATAGTTACTCTGCAACAAGACTATTGGCTTAACTCCTTAACTCCTTAACTCCATAACTCCTCAAAGAGAATTCCTTAACTCCTTAACTCCTTTAAAAGGCAATTCTAGTTGTATCCATTGTGGGCGATGTGGTTCGTCGTTAATGTTAGAAACCTGAACACCCAACAGCCTTATAGGCCGACCGGAGTAGTTAACCTCGCTCAATAGCGCCTTTGCAATGGGCAGGATGTCTTCCTTTTTGCGGAGAATATGAGGTGCAGTTCTGCTGCGCGTAATCTGCGTAAAGTCGTGAAACTTCACTTTTAGCGTGAGCGTTCGCCCCTTGAAGTCGTTCTTTTTGAGGCGTTCCACCAGTTCTAACACCAAGCGATAGAGCTCGGTTAGCAGCACATTGGGATTAGAACTGTCTTCTTCGAAGGTGCGTTCGCATCCAACGGACTTCCTTGTCCAATGCGGTTCAACGGGTCGAGGGTCGATGGCGCGCGCAAAGTTGTAGTACATCTCGCCGGCCTTACCGAACACTTGCCGCAGCCGTAGTCGCGAAAGCTGGCGCAAGTCGGCACCGTTGAAGATGCCCATAGCGTGCATCGTTTCGGCCGTTTTATGCCCCACGCCCCAAAAGTCGGTGATGGGCAGATTGTCGATGAAGTGCATTGCGCGACTGGGATGTATCACCGTGATGCCGTCGGGCTTGCGAAAGTCGGATGCCACCTTAGCCAGGAACTTGTTGAACGACACCCCTGCCGAGGCTGTTAGGTGCAACTCGTTGCGTATTTCCTGTCGGATGCGTTGCGCAATGTCGACGGCCAACTCTATTCCCAGCTTGTTTTGCGTAACGTCTAGGTAGGCCTCGTCTAGCGATAGCGGCTCAACCAGGTCGGTGTAACGGTGAAATATCTCGTGAACCTGCTGCGATACCTGCTTGTATTTCTTGAAATCGGGCGGTAGGAATATCAGTTCGGGACACAATCGCTTAGCCTGCACGCCCGACATGGCCGAATGCACCCCATACTTTCGTGCCTCGTAGCTGGCCGTACACAACACCCCGCGCCTGTCTTCGCTGCCAATGCTCACGGGTTTTCCGCGCAGCGAGGGGTCGTCGCGTTGCTCCACCGAGGCATAGAAGGCGTCCATGTCGATGTGAATGATTTTGCGATTGAAGTCTTGCGCAGGCATATCAAGTTGCTTTTAGGGGCGAAACGCCATTGCAAAGTTAGTTATTTTTTGGGATAAAGGGGCGATGAAAGATGCCAATAGCAAGGAAAATTCAAGAAGAATTGCTATCTATGCCTTTCTTTTTTAGCTCTATTATCATTTTCGTGAAGTCACGAAAATGATAATAAGCGTTAGTTTCACGCACCTTACACATTCTCATTATAGAATTGAGCGTATGTGCTAATCACTCCGTATCTAGCACAGCATCTAACAGCTGATTGGCTATTTGTGTGTCGCATATACGCATAATGCTTGAGTCTACAGCACTTTGCCCAAACAAATTGATATCACCATACCAAACAATACGGTGATCTATTATCGCGCATTGCACTGATAAATGTTCGTGTTCGTAAGTATCCATACCGAGACAATTATCTTTCCCATCATCGGTGTGCATGTTGTTGGTATGTAGGGCAACCTCTATCCCATTTCGTTGTAGCTCGTTTAAGGTGGTCGTTAGCCAGTTCGTACGTTTACATCTTAGTTTTGGACAGGCCACCAAAATACTGTTTTGCGCTGCAATCAAGTCGCGTTTGAATGGGGCGAGATAGGTCGTGGCATTGAACAGCAGTTCGTTTGCCGTTTGTTCTTCTGTGATTTTGCCTTTCGGGCGACTGTAACCAACGGCAGCATAACCTCTTAACCGTTTGCGATACATGTTTTCGCACAACGGAATACGAATGTCTACGTAGTCGTATATACATACTTCGTGTTTGCCATCACTGTCGCGATGTAACCGACCAGCATATTGCGCCACACTACCTTTCCACGAAATGGGGAGCGTTAGAAACAAGGTGTCGAGCCTGGGGTAATCGAAACCTTCGCCCACATATTTACCTGTGGCCACGATTACAAGACTATCGGTTGGGTTGATAGTTTTTAATTGCTCCATCTCTAGTCGTTTGTTCTTGGCAGAATCTGCACCAATAAGGGTTATCACATGAGTGGCAAATGGCGAAAGTAAGCGTGCAAGCTGCCGCACATGTACCGTAAGGCTACTCAGTACGAGTGGTGTTCGACCTTCAGATAATGCTGTTTTCACGTCTTCCACAATGAGTCGGTTTCTCTGTTCGTCGGTCGACATGGCCTCTATCATTTGCGCATAGGTGGAGAGATTGGCTGAAAAGGTGCGGTAAGACGTGAAGCGGGGTATCAATCTGCGTGTAAACTCTTGTTTGTCTATCTGGCTTTGGGCGTCTACCGTGTACCTTATCTTACCGCATTGCATGAAGATGATGGGTTGATGTCCCTCTTTGCGGAATGGTGTAGCGGTCAAGCCGTAAACATATCGTGCCTTGACGTGCCGTAAGACCTGTTCGAAGCTCACGGCAGGAACATGATGACATTCGTCTACGATAATCATACCGTAGTCTTGTACGAAGGCTTTCGCTTCACCATTGTGTAGACACGACTGTATCATGGCAATGTCGACAACACCACTCAAACAGTCTTTTCCTGAGTGAAATTGGCCGATAGGCAACCTTTTTTCGTTCTTATTGCCTGTTTCCGTGTCGTCCTGTGCTTGCTTTATTGGTGCAAGGAACGTTTCTAACTGCCGTCTCCACTGGTCGAGCAGTGACCTGCGATGCACCAAAACCAAGGTGTTTACCTTGCGTTGGGCAATCATGGCTATGGCTAAAACGGTTTTTCCAAAGGCTGTTGTGGCCGAGAATGTACCTGTTTCATGGACTAGCATGTGGTTTAAGGCCTCTTGTTGTTCTTCGCGAAGGGTGCCTGTGAACCTCACGTCGATGTTGCTGCCGTGGCAAGTGTGGTCGCTAATTGTGATGCTTACGTTGTTATCCCGTAGTATCTGTTGTACGTCGTCTTCACAACCGCGAGGTAGGGCAAGGTAATTAGCGGTTAGTTCGGAACAGGAAATGATGCGTGGAATGGCGTAAGTAGGCAAACGCATGGCTTGTTTGGCATAAAACTCGGGGTTGCGAAAGGCTGCAATGCGCTTAAAAAGGTTGATGGCCTTTGGTGATAAGCCCTCAAGTGGGATGTAAAGCATGTTGGCTTTGGTCAGTGTGACAGACGTAGGGAAGTCTGATGAGCCTATCATAACAGGCTTTGGAGAGTTCCACGGTGTGCTCTCGTTACTCTTTGTTAGTTCGCTAAATTCAAAGGAATTATGTGTTTGCAGCATTTCGTCAACAGCACTTTCAGTCATCTTGACTACTTCCAACAGTATTTTCCATTGGTCAGGATAGGCATTAAATGCTTCGTCTACAAAAACACTATTGCCGTTTCTTCGTGCTAGCCCTTGCAATGGTAAAGCCACTAAGTTGCCAAATCCGCCTTTGGGCAGCGTGTCTTGGTTTGGGAAAAGGCGGTCGTACGACTTAAACGATAACCGCATTTCCTTGTTCATCGCCTCTGCTAGTATGGCACTGCCCAGTTGTCTGGCTTTAACGGCGGTGATGGCAGCCGTGAAGAAAATCCACACATGTGCTCCGTTGCCCGACCGCGACCGTTCTATATAATACGGTATGCCCCATTCTTTGCACACACCCACGTATGCCAGCACGTCGTTTTTATAGCCATGATCGCAGCTTTTATCATCAAAGTCGGCGCAAAGAAAATGGCAAGTGTTGTCTTCCAAAATGGGATAAAGGCCGATAACATCGCGTCCATGTTCGTCTTTCCCTGCAAGGTGGTTGTATAGGTGTTCGTAAGTTAAAGGTGCAAAAAGACGGTTGGGACAGTCGGCACAGCGATATTTGCGTTTGTCGCAATATTGCCTGTCCCATTCCCATTGGCATACGGGCTGATAGCCTGCCTTTCCCGTGAGGCTATGCCATCGTTTGGCGAACACGTCGTTGCGGCCTTTAAACAGGCTTTGGAACAACAACACCTTGTCTTTTAATGAAAGTTTGCAGTTGGAAAGAGGTTTGTTGTATGGCTGTAAGGCGATTGCTGGGCACTTGTTTTCTTCAAGCGTGATGCCATGTTTTGCTAAAAGCGATTTAAGTCTTTCGTTTTCGGCCTTCAATTCGCGTATCTGTTCTAAAGCTGATGTTGTTTCGTTGTGCTTGTTTGCATCCATATCTCAAGATGTTTAAGCCTTCAATTTAGCAAACACACATGATGTATATGCACCTAATGGCTTGTTAAGACAGTTTCAGCCCTCTTCTCCAATCCCTTCTTCTCCATCTTCTTCCAGTGTTTCAAGTACAAAAATGGCGTGGATTTTGCGTTTCTCTACGGGTGGAATGTCCATGTAGTTGCGGTAGAGGTCTTGCAGGTAGGCATCGGGGTTGCAAGGAGCCATGAAACGTTTGCCCTCGAAAGTGATTTCGGTGAGGGGGAAAATGCTGTCTTGGCGGTGCATGATGCCGTAGCCGTTGTTGTGTAGAATGTTGGAGATATAAGTGTCGCGGTTGCGGTTTAGGGCGCATAGCAGGGTCCAGATGGAGCGGCAGACGGCGTATTTTGCGCCGAACCAAAAGAATTCGGCAAACGAACGGAGGCTGTAATGGTGGGCCTTGTGCAGGATGGAATAGCTGCGCGAGATGCCAAGCGTTAGTTTTTTAACAAGCTTACGCGAAAGGGTGGGGTAGGCAATGAAGGGAAAGATGTCTACAAAGAGCCCCTTTTCGTAGTTGTGCGAGAAGTCGTCGCCTGGCTCAACGAAGAACGAATTGAGGTCGCGCACTTTGGTTATGGGCTCTTTCAGGTGCTTGTCTATCAGTGGCGACTGCACAATTAAGCCCTTAGGCAACTCCTTTTGCGCCACTTCTACAAAGCGTTGCAAGTCGGCCTTGTGCATGGCGATGTCTATATCGTCGTCCCAGGGGATGAAACCGCCATGCCTTACTGTGCCCAACAGTGTGCCGCCGTCTAGCCAATAGGGTATGGTGTGGCGTTGGCAGATGTCGTGTATGGCTTCGAGTATGGTCAGTTGTTTAAGCTGACAGGCGCGAAGATGGCGTTGTTTGAAACGTTCGAGGGGCGTGTTAGCGGTCATCGTGCGCCCTCCTAACGTCTATCACCAGTCCCGTATCGTCCGAAAGCAGGGTGCGCAAGGTAGCCTCGGCCACCTTTTCAGATGCCAGTAGGGTGTCGTCGGGTTCGATGCCGAAGTTCTTTACGCGCATGGGGGTCTTCGTTCTTTCGGGGTTGATGCAGTTGATGCGAATGCCGTCGGCCTCCCATTCTTGCGCAACGGCCTGCACAAAGTTAACGATGGCGGCCTTGGTAGACGAGTAGATGCTGTAAAAAGCGCGACCGCGTGTGTATGATGAAGAGGTGAAAAACACCAGTCTACCACCGCTTTGTTTGAGGTAGGGATAGGCGGCGAGAGCCACATTAACCGTTCCCATGTAGTTGGTTTGCACGCTATAAGCGATGTCGGCGTAGTTCATCGTGGCCAAAGGCTCCTTTTGTAGCAGTCCTGCCGTGTTCACCACGTAGTCTATTCGGCCTTCTTCTTTTGCCACTTCTGCAAAGGCTCGCACCACATCTTCTTTGTTTCCTACGTCTACGCCGTTGCTGCTGCGCGAGAAACAATGCACCTTAGCACCCCGTTCGGTCAGCATTTTGGCCGTGTCGGCACCAATTCCATAACTGCCGCCAAACACAATGGCCACCTTTCCTGCAAGCGAAACTTGGGCAAGGTCGATGCGTTCGGCCTCGTTGTTGCGCAGCTGAAAAAGCTTGTCTAGCATGTAGGTGTCTTCCTTGTAGGTAAGTTTCATGTTGCTTTCTTCGCCTTCCACCACGTAGATGGGCGTTTGCGGCAGGTATTTTTTCACCACTCCGCAGTCGTCGGTGGTCTTGAAATTGGGGTCGAGCAGTGCCTTTTCGTAAGCTTCTTTAATCACTTCGAGCGCGAAAGCCTGTGGCGTTTGTCCGCGACGAAGGCGAGAACGGTCGGGTATATGACTGATAAAGTCGCCCTCCACCTCGATAATGGTGTCGGCAGACGGCATGGCCACATCGATGGCCGAGTAGTTTTGCAGCGCGTCCACCACATCGTTCAGAATGCGTTGGCTAACCAATGGGCGCACGGCATCGTGGAAAATAAGGTTTACCGGCTCGTTTTCGTAGGCTTTGATGGCCGAAAGGCTTGACTCGTAGCGTTCGTTTCCGCCTTTAAGTATGCGCTTAACCTTGGTCCATCCGTTTTTCAATACGATGTTTTCTATGTCTGCAATGAGCATGGCATTGCTTACAATGGCTATTTCGTGGATGTGCGCATTGCGCTCGAACACATCTACCGTGTGCTCGATTACCATCTTTCCGGCCACTTTGAAAAACTGCTTGGGGGTGGTCATGCCCAATCTTTTTCCCACTCCACCCGCCAAAACGACGGCTATGTTACGTTTTTCCATATTGATGCGATTGTGTTTCTTTGTATGCAAAGGTAGTGTAAACTTAGTGATTTTACAAGAAAGAAAACGAAAAAGCCGCGTGCCAGCTCTTCTGCTTGGTATAAGGTGCAGGAGAAACGGGTTGGGTGTGTGCTAGGTTTTTAGAATGCCAATGGCGGACAAGCATCGCTGCTTATCCGCCATTGTTGCGTTTTTATAGTGTTTTAAATCTAATGTGTTATCTTTACGAATAGCGTAGAATTTGGCCAGGTCTAACCTTGTCGTTTTTGCGCATGTGGTTAAGACGACAGATGGTGTCGATGCTAACACCACGCTTTTCGGCAATAGTGGCCAAAGTTTCGCCCGATGCCACCTTATGATAAAGTTTCTCGGCG
>ERZ773056.231-NODE-231-length-28528-cov-12.741088_pt1 | contig 28528 bp, 29 predicted proteins | sample MGYA00580857_ERZ773056 | MGnify/ENA primary metagenome ERZ773056 (study PRJEB29015, sample SAMEA2737996) | human oral metagenome | biome: human oral; feature: human-associated habitat; material: dental | place: China | collected 2114 ... | reverse complement strand
CCTACAAAAGCTATTTTATGTTGCATAATTTTCTCCTTTAAAATCTTTATTTTTCAATTAAAATATCGTATTTATTAATATTATTCTATAAATAAAAAATAAAATAGAAAAGCATAAGCTTTTCTATTTTTGACTTTCTAGTACTGCATTAGGATTGGTGTCAAATATTTCTGCCCAACCATCTGGTGCCATAATTTGTACAATTCCAGCATTTCCTTGACAATCTTTCATTAAGCAAGTGCCAGGTTGCAAATCGGGTAATATAGAAGCCCAACCTGGGTCTTCCAAACGCATAGCACTTACTGTCATTTCATTATCTCGTTCATCATTATTACGAAAAGCAAAACGAGTAGTAATGGTATTATCTAGTGAGGCTTTGTCACCGAAGTTTAAATGTTTAGGTGATTGAGAAATTAATAGAACACTCATATTAAGAGACCGTCCTAATAAAGCTACTTCACTCATCATTGCTTTTCCTTTTGGTGTGCTAGCAACAGACCAAGCTTCATCAATTACAAGTGTCTTTCTAATCTTTTTGTCAGAGCGCATTGAATTGATAACTTTTTGTGTGAGCAAACTCATAATAGCAACAGAAATTCGCTCACTATTACTATAATCATTGAAGGATTTTTCAGAAGTTGGTAAAGTTAATCCCATAAGATTTGCAACAATTGTTCCATTAGAAATTTCAAGTTCTTGTTTTTTTTGTGAGCGCTTGTCTTTACTAAGAAGTTTTCCTAATCCAACTTGTAGATAGGTTTGTAATGTCATACCAACACTTCTTACTCGTTCATCGCCTCTGTAACGGTTCATAGCTGCTGCAACTGACATAAACGAAGGTTTATCATCTTCTACAACATCTTTGATAATTGGTATAATTGTACTTTGAAGTTCATCATCTATTTTCCCAACAAGTGCAACTAGTATATCCATAGTTAAAGCTGTATTTTCAGCTAAATTTTTTGTGAATGAAGTCGGGTCCAACATTCCAATATTTTCATCATTTATTTTCCCATTAGCTTCTGCTACATTCCAAATGTCTACTTTATTAATATATCCTAATTCATAAAGTTTTCTCAAAGCAATAAAATCTCCTTTAGGGTCAAGAATTACTTGAGCTTTATTCATAAGATTTCCATGTCCACTTAATAGGAGCCCAAGGAAAGTTTTCCCAGACCCGGGTGAACCAGAAATGAAAGACACCGGTGCATAGTTTTGTGAAATAGCATAATGAGAATCCCAAAATACCGGAGTTGGAGTTCCTACAATAGAAACTCCAATCATGGTACTTGTTGAATATTTACTCTTACTTACCATTTAATATTATTCCTTATCTTAATTTACTTAAATATTCTATATCTGACCGACGAGAAACAACTATAGAATTATCTATTTTATAAGAATGTTCTTTTTTTGTGGGTTTGTGGTCACAATAATATTTTGGGGATGTCAAATAAAGTATTTGTGTTTTTGTCCAATCATAGAATGATTTTCCTCCCCAAATAGGTTTACTCATAATTGTAGCTAACCCAACTGGAGGACCAAAAATTAAGAAAGCTGTCCATACATTCAGTGCTTGAAATTTAACAATAAATAAATATCCAATTGGGAAACCCCAAATCGCAAATGTAATAAACAGATATACCCAAAAAATTAATCTTACTGGTTTCTTGAATTTAATGTCAAATAATGAATAAATAAGGAGTTCTTTTGAGAATAAATTTGTCATATCCAGTACTCTTACTGGATAACTATGTTTTTCAGCCATATTTGACTCCTTTTTTATTTTGAAATATCAATCAAAATCTTATTTAGCAACAGGCATTTTTAGGAATTTGTGAGATTTATAATTATTTAACTTAACTTGGTCAGAAGTGAAATTAAATATGCCATTCCAATCTGTAATTTCAAGAGTTGGAGCCGGATAAGGTAATCTAGTTAATTGTTGTTTTACAGCTTCTAATTGATTCACATAAATATGAGTGTCTCCAGTTGTGTGAATAAACTCGCCAGGTGTCAAATCACATTCTTTAGCAATAAGATAAACTAATAAAGCATAACTAGCAATGTTGAAAGGTATCCCAATAGGAAAATCTGCTGAACGTTGATACAATTGACAATCTAACTTTCCATTTGTAACTTTAAATTGGAACATTGTATGGCAAGGTGGTAAAGCCATATTGTCAATTTCTTTGGGATTCCAAGCAGAAATAATCAAACGTCTTGAATTTGGATTAGTCTTAATTTCTTGAATAACATTAGACAATTGGTCAACATAGTCAAATTGTCTCCAGTTATAGCCGTAAATCGGACCCATGTCATCATTTTTAATAAGTTTTTTACGATAAACAAAACCTTCTAATGGTTCATATTCTTTAATCTGACTTAATTCAAATTTATCATAAATGTCTTGCTCTCTAGGAGTTAATTCCTCATATTCTTTTTGAAGTAATTCTTCTAAGTCTAGTCCTAAATGTTTATTAAGTTCTTCTTTGTTGAAGTATAATTCCACTTCACCATTATAATGAATAACTTTGATAATCATGTTATTTTCTAGGTAAAGTTCTTTTTCATCTTTTCGTAACCAAATACTTGTATCTTTAGAGAATACGGAGCTAGAGTAATAAGCATTAGATAATACAAAATTATCCCAATCCTCAGTTTTATAATACCAATGTGGTAATGTTTTAACTTCTTTAATAAAAGTATTATAATCTTGCCATTCTCTTGAAACTGAGTAATCTCCAGTGCCAAGATATGCTTTTGTCATTAAATTAGCCCATAACTTATATAATTTGACATCTAGTTCATTATCATATAATCTTTCGGCATATTTATTAACAACTTCTAACAAATCACCTTTTTCATAGGTGCAGTTAACATATTCATTCTCTTTTCTAATTTTAACTTTTTCTAATCCTCTATTCAAGTTATATGGACGGCGCCATTGATTCCATATGGGATTATTCACATCTTTCAAGTATTTTAAATTAGTATCACCTTGGATAAACCAAATAAGTTCAGTAATAATATTTCTCAAAACTGTTTTTTTGGTAGTAAGCAATGGAAAAGACTTACTTAAATCGTATCTATTTTGTGTGCCAAATATTGAAATAGTATCTGTATCTGTTCTATTTTCTGTTTGGGCACCATTTTTGATTATTTCTTCTAATTGTTCTATGTAAACCCAGTCAGCGTGTGATAATGTCTTAACATAATTTGAAACAAATTCAAATTCTGATTCTGAAGTGTTTAAGCTTTCATTATTAAAAATTTTGTTTAATGATTTTAATTCATGCTTTTTATTTAGTGTGAGCTCATAATAATAAGTATCTTGTTTCAATTCTGATTTATCAAGATGCTCACTCAAATCCAAAGAAGTGTAGTATTTCATGCAGTCATTCCTTTTATTTTCGTTTTATTTGTATCTAGCTTGCAGTATAAAGCAGTTTTTGACGCTGTTAATATGAATTATCATGAATTACTTAAAACAGCTTAGCTTGCAGTATACGAACAAAAAAGAAGAATATATAAGCTATTCTTCTTCTTCATCATTGTTTTTGCAGAAAGTATTAACAAAGTAATTGCCAAGAAGTATAGCATCAGATTCGTTATCATCAACAGCTTTCCCGAATTTTTCTAACACTAAACGCATTGAAAATTCTTTGTATTCTTTACTTGTCATTTTACCAAACTTGTAAAATTTTCTCCAAGTTGAAACGTTGACAAAGTTAATCATATTATGAGTAAAATTACTCAACATAATTCCATCAGCCATTGCTAAGTTTTTAGCACCTTTCTGACTTACTACAACATTAATATCTTCTATTGCAACAACAGTAATATTATAAGATTCTTTTAGTTTTGCAATTTCATCTTTCATACAAATAGCTCTTGCTAAGAAATTCTTTCTGTATTCACCCCCTTTAGGGGTGATACTTCCACTTTCAAGCAATTCATAATTTTGTAAATCATAAATTGCCCAGCCTGTTGAAGTAGTGGAAGCATCAAGAGCTAGAAGGTGCTCTTTAATCATTTATTACCCTCTAGGAATTTTCCAAATTGTTTCATCAACTCAGAAAGAGTAGTAATTTGTTTTGTCATGGTTTCTTTAAGATTTGTAGTTAAATCTTCTTTAGTTAGTGCAGAGGCACTCAATGAGTTAAAGATAATTTTCTTAGCATCCTCAAAAGTTTTAGAACTATAAGAAACTTCATTTTGTTGAGTATTGATTAATTGAACTTTTGAAATCAATTTAAGTAATTGTGTAGAAGCAATCAAACGTTCTTTAATAGACAACTCAAATCCTAATTCATTTTCTTTGCCTTGTAAGAAAGAGAAGATTTCAAGCAAATGTTGTTTTGCTTTATAGTTATCATCAGTAACGATTTCTTTAGGTGTTTCAAAGAATGAAGCTGTATCTTGTGGAATACATGATTCAATAAAAGCTTTTAATTGAGGGGTGTCATTGTCTGGGTGAGCAGTGATGTCGTTAGACAATACCCATTCACCAGTATTAAAGTTGTAAATACCTGCTAACACTTTCATAGTGTTTTCTTTACCGCTCTGTAAATCTGGTTTTAATTCTGCCATTGGAATATTGACATCAATATTTGGTTTTCTTCGTTGTTCAAAGCGATAAAGCAATTTAGCACCTTTTTCAACTGCTTCCATAGCAATTTTTGCTAAATCATAAGATTTCCCAACATAACCACTCAATCCATATTTTGCATTTTCAGGTTTTACTTTAACGTTAATAGCTTTCCCATTTGGGGACTCTTCAATTGTAGTTTCCCCAACTGCAAGATTAACTGCCACTTCGCCGGATTGCCCCTTAGAAGTATCTTTTCCAGTATCAATTATCGTTCCAATCCAACCATCTTTTAATTCTAAAGCCATTGCTAACTCCTTTGATTAAATTTTAATTTTTATATCATTTAAAACGTTCTATTCTTAAATCGTTTTATATTTATATTATTCCTTTTTTAGCTTTAAAAAGGTGATAAAGTCAATAATTTTATCACCTTTTTTATTATTGAAACAGCCGTTGGAATATTTCTAAATCTTTTATTTTTAAAGCTAATTGAACAATAAAACTCCATGTTTTTTCTAATGCCCAACCAATAGCACCTATAATATCCATATTAAATTGCAAACAAATTGCATAGATAATAGCAGCTGTTACTACAAAATAAAGAAATCCTTTGATATGATTTGCTCCTTTTTGCATTTTTACCCTCCGTTTTAATTATAATTTAATATAATTTTCACAATAGCAAAAATTATAATCATTGTAAATATTGGGACAACAACTTTGTATTCAAAATTACTTCCAGCATGTATACCACCCAATCTGTAAGTCCACCACCTTTTTCCTTTGTGAGCAATGGGCCATAAAGCTGGAGTTCCCGAAACGGTAAGAGTGTCTCCTAATATGTGAAATAAATATCCCAGTGAAGTTAGAATAGCTATCCACGAATAAGCAATATCAGATGGTGAGAAAGTCAATATGATTATTACAAAGATAATGCTTGACCCTAATATAAACACATATCCAAACAAGTCCTTTTTTAATTTTTTAAATGAATCAGCAAATAATGAAGCTATTGCTAATTGATAACAAATAATTAACCAGATTATAGCAAAAGGATATATTGTGACAATATCTTTCCCCAACAAGCTATTGTTTAAATCTATCTTAACAGAACTTAATAAAAATACTATAATTCCAACAACTACACTTGCTACAATAGTATGCCAAAATCCTCTATGAGCATCAGGTTTATCATTATCCCTATTTGTTTTTGTTAATGTATATATTCCAACTGCACTAGCTCTAGTCATTTTAGAAATCAATTTACCAAAAGGCCCTAATGTAGATATAGCAGTACTTTTCACATTATCAAAATCAGGTAATAAAGCTGCACCAGCAACAACTATTGTTGCCCCTATCAAAACAATAATATTATCAGATTTTAATATTGTTTTAAATATGAAATTAGGAAAGAAAGCAACAATTAATAAGAAGAATGCTATTGCAGACAGCGAATGAGTTAAGCCCATGAATCCTTTTTCATCTTTTAATTTTAATAATAATTTTGTTTTCATGTTAAACCTTTTTATTTTTTTATATCACTAAAAAAAAGCCTCTTGGGCTTTTTTTTAATAACCAAAGAATAAATCTTCTTCGTATGGAATTCCTTTTTTAGCTCGACCAGAATATTCTTCTGAAATATTCTCTGCATCTTGGTCAACAACTTTCACAAATTCAGCAACAACTAAATCTGTAATTTTATCATCTTTTGTTAATTCATGGAATCTGCTTCCTTTTACTCCTCTGTTAGTAGAAGGTATTTCCTCTCCTTGAGTAAATTTATAAGATGATTTAGATTTAGAGAATAAAATAGCATCATTAGTACCAATTCCAGCCGCTACTGATTTCTTGTCATATTTGAAGCCAGCAATAGTACCTGACCCTGGATTGCTTTCTCTAATAGTAGAGATAGGGAATTTAGCAAGTTGTCCATCTTCAGCAATAACATACAAGAATTTATCATAATCCTCTTCAGTTAAAGGTTTTGCATAGATAATTTTTTCATTGAGAATTAATTTAACAAGTGGAGATTTAATATTATTTTTTACAATATTAACATTTCCAGTGTCAGTAACAATCAATACCCCTTTATAATTACCATTTAAGTTATTAGGCAAGATAGTAACAAACTTATCTTCCTCTACGCCTAGAAGGCTTGTTGATGATGGAATATCTAAAGGAATAGCTTTAGCATTAATACTTTTAACTGTTCCATCATTTTTAAGAATGTTAATTTCTTCTTGAGTAGTTGCTTTCAATTCAGACTTGATAGGAACATGAGTATTAAATGTTTCTTCTAATGATTGCAAAATAGTCCCATTAGATAGAATATAAATAGTAGTATCTACATTCTTTTCTAAAAGTTTCATCTTGTTTTTACTTTCTTTGTCAGCAAGTTTTAAATCTTCTAAAGTAACATTATCAATGAATGTTCTACGGTCATCTGAAATAACTTTCTTAGTGGCTTTCAATTCTTCAATAATTGCAGAATCAATAGCAGCTTCATCATTTAAAAGATTTTCTAAATCTTCTGTTTCCTTACGAAGAGCTTCAATTTCAAGCAAGATTTTATCTTTATCTGCCTTAGTTAAAACAGAAAGAGATAATTTCAGTACATAATCAGCTTGTGCTTCATTGATACCAAAATTCTTCATAATGTTATCTCTTGCTTCTTCTGAACTTTCTGATTTTCTGATAATGTTAATAGTTTTATCCAAATCACTCAATACTGAAGCAACACCCGAACGTTGCTCTAACTTTTTAGAGTTATTTTCTAATTTATATTCTAGTTTATTGATGAATGCTTCTTTACGTTGGTCAATGAATGTATCAATCAAATCAAACATAGTAGAAACAACTGGACGACCTTCATCTAAAGTAGTCATATTGACAGAGAAGTTTGTTTCTAACGAAGTAAACTTAAACAAGTCTTCTAACACAAGATAAGGATTAGCTCCAGCTTTAACATCAATGCTTAGAACGTTACCACGCTTTTTATCTGAAAGGTTTTTAGCCTCAACAATTTCAGTTAATTTATTTTTTGTTTCTTTTACTTTAGCAATTTCTTCTTTGATTTTTTCAATTGAAATTTGATAAGGAAATTCTGTAAATACAATTTCATGTTTTCCTCTTGGAAGAGCATTGATTTCACATTTACTTCTTACCAAGAAACTTCCTCTTCCAGTTTCATAATACTCTTTAATACCATCAACACCAAAAATTTGACCGTAAGTAGGGAAGTCTGGGCCTGGCATTACTTTAATCAATTGGTCAATTGTATTTAGTTTTCCTTGCATACGTTTGATAACAGCATTCATAACTTCGTCTGGATTATGAGGAATCATGTTTGTAGCATAACCTACAGCAATCCCTTGCCCACCGTTGATAATACTGAAAGGCCATTTTACAGGTAGAGATTTTGGAAGTTTTTCAGCTCCAGTAAAGTTTGGTACCATTTCAACTGCATGATAATCAACATCTTCTACTAATTGTTCACCAGCAGAAGTAAATTTTACTTCATAATAACGGTCTGATGGTGGCGTGTCACCTGTTTGCAAACCAAAGCCACCTTGTACTTCAACAACAGGCACTCGAGAATGGAAATCTTGAGCCAGTTTAACCATTGCTTCAGTAACAGATGACGGACCGTGTGGGTGATAATGTCCTACTACGTGGTTGTAAACTGTCGCAGCTTTCATAGTTGGTTTGTTATTTTTTAATCCCAATGTCCACATAGTCCAAATACCACGTTTCAAAACAGGTTTTAACCCGTCTTTTCCAACTAAGGCACGTGATTGAATAACATAATGAGCATAAGGTAGATAATTTTCGAATAAGAATGGCTTGATTGGTTGAACAATAATTTTACCAGCAAATTTATCTAATGTGAATTTTTCTTTATTCTTAGCCATTTGTACCTCTCTTAATTTTTTGTTGTTTTGCCATTAAAGTTAATTTTAAAGCGGGAATTTCAAATAATAACTTAGCGTCAATTTGTCTATGGTTAAATGTTAAAACAGCGTCACCTAACATAGTGAGTGTTTTCAGAATCATAGAACCACTCCAGTTTTTAGAAATTTTATTAGCTATTTCATTGTTTGTTGGTGCTCCACTTGCTTCTTGTAATGCAAGTGTAAAATATTCATACAAAGAAGCAATTGCATCATTGAAGTTCTCACCTTCCGAGCCCATTTCATTAATGGTAGCAATTGTTTCAATTGTTTCTCCAAAAATAATATGTTCAATACATTTATCAATCTTGCTTGTCTCCAATTCCCCAGAGTTGATAAATTTTTCAAAGAGTGAAATAGAAGTACGAACTGACCCTTTAGCCTTTTTGGCACAATAAAGGATGGCTTCTTTGTTAACTGGAATACCTTCTTGATTAGAAATTTCAATTAAGTTCTTAGCAAGGTCTTTTTGTTTTACTGGCTTGAGTGAAATATTTTGTGTACGAGACAATACAGCAGGTCTGATTTTGTCTAATTCAGTTGTACAAAATATAAATAAAGCATTCATATTATCTTTTTCTAAAGGAATAAGTAGAGCATCGAATCCTTTAGGGCTTAAGTTGTGATACTCATCAATGATGATAACTTTTTTGTTGATAGCTACCTTTGTTTGAGCATCTTGTACGATTCGTCTTACGTTATCAACTTCCCCATTATTAGCCATAGAGAAGTATTGCACACCAATTAAGGAATCAGAATCAATAGCTTTACAAATGTCACATTCATTACATGGCTCTAAATCTTCTTTGACATTTGGGCAATTTAATGTTTTAGCAATAACTTTTGCAATACTCGTTTTTCCTGTACCTGCGGGCCCGGAAAATGAATAAGCAGTTGGAATACGGTTGTTTTTAATTGCTTCACGAATTTGTTTTACAGCTGAATCTTGACCAATAATTCCAGCCCAACCTTTAGGTCTATATTTCTTGTATAATTCAACATATGACATTAAGCTTTTCCTCCTACTTCTGACAAATCTGCAAGCATAGCAAATTTATCTTCTCTAATATTTGGCTTTTGAGCACGTCCAAGACCAGCAAGATAACTTGCCCAAGAATTATACGGACCTTTTTTAAAAGGGAAGAAGTATTCATTATTAATGGCTTCATCTAATTCTTTGTCAACTTGTTCCACATCTTTTATAACTTGTTCTCTTACTTTAGGATTATGATGGTCTACATAAACTATTGTAGGAGTTTCTGCACATGGAAACAATAAAGATGCTTCTTCTACTGTTGCTCCTAATTGTTCTAATAACATAGCATAGAAAGTTTGTTGTCTCCAATAGTCAAATGGATTTGAAGTGCTAATCTTAATGTTTGGATTATAGTTTGAAATTTTCTTACCAGTTTTCCAATCTTGTACTTTCAATCCATTTTCACCCTCAATAATTTTATCAATAAATCCTAAACATTGGCGTTTTGCTTCCCCCAAATTCCCATTAACAAACAATTCCAAACCTAATTTGCTTTGCCCCATAACATATAATGTGGCGATTTTCTCTTTTTGTGCTTCTTCTAACCATGCTCCAATATATGATTTCAAAGCATTTTTGTACCATTCTTGATTTTCTTTATCTTTAGCAAATTCTCTATAATCTTCTGTTAATGTTACATCTTTTGAAACTTTTAAAAGATTCTCTTTTGTCCTCTTTTCTGGAGGCAAGGTAAAAAATACTTCCATAGTAGAATGGAACCAATTCCCTCGTTTTAAATGAGTAACATCAGAAATTTCAACTTCTGGTTTAATGAATTTGTCTAAGATATAATCAGCTGGGGAATTCAACCAATTTCCAATCATACTTGGTGATAATTTAATCTTGTCAATTTTCTTTTGAATAGAAGTGTCTAAAATATAAACACCTTTTGGAGTTACTTTTATTTTTTTAAATAACATTTTATCTCCTAATTCTATAATTAATCTTTTTATATAATTATATTATTCCTTTTTTATTAAGAAAAAAGGATTAAAAATATAGCAATTCCATTAGCTGTTGCATGAGCAATTATATTAGTACCAATCCAATTGGTTTTTCGATAAATTAAACTAAATACAAAACCAGAAACAAATACAGCTAATAAATTAAATATAGCATACATAGGGGAATCTAAATTTTGTAAATGTAACAAAGCGAACCAAAATGCAGAATTAAAACAATAAAAATAATGATTAATAGTTTCATCACTTATCTCATAAAAAAATCCTCTAAAAAACAATTCTTCTACAATAGGTGCGATTACAACAGCAATTAGTATCATGTATATGGTTGGAGTATTTTGTAATGTTTGAACATTATCCCCGACTGTTGTGTTCGTTGGTATGAAAATATAAAATAAGAATTGTTGTAACAGAAATATAAACAATCCCCCACATAAACCAATTATAATGTTAAGTAGCTTAACTTGTCCAAAAATTTTCTGATAATTGATTTCTATTTTTGTTGTTTTGTGATAAAGAAAAAAAACAATAAAGTACGAAATGAAAATAGTAAAAATATTAAAAAGAGTCAAATTTGAATAATTTGAGATAAAATTCATTCCTATCATTTGTAATAATGTAGAAACAAGAACAAAAAAGAATGTTAAAAGAAAAGTTTTATTTATATAATTAAAAATAGTTTTTTTTGAATTCAATGTGTATTACTCCTATTCATTTTCATATATGTTATATCGTAACTAAGCTGATTTCAGAGCTGTAAAATTGTACTTTCGATAAATGTATCGAATGCTTAAAAAACAAGCTTAAAACAGCTTAAAAATTAATAAGCACGACTGTAAAAGAAGTGCTTATTATTCTTATTTCAAAGTATTGCTTAAAACCAGTTCTTCAATTTCAGAAATAAATGAGTCATCCACATCAATCACTGCTTCAATATTAATATATTTGTCATTTGGATTTTCAGTATGCTCATAATCATGTAATGAATTTTTAAGGAAGTAATTACGAATCAAATCTTTTTGACTAGAAAATAACTTATCTTTAATCCAATATTCTTTTAATTCAATTGAACCATCTTCTTGAGGGTATTCTAGCATTAAATACCCAGGTTTTTCTTCCAAGAAGATTAATTTTGTATTGCTTGGATAGCTTTCTTCAAGAATTTGAATTGATACTCTCTTAAGCGTAGAAATTAGCTTCCAATTTTCCAACAGTAAAATAGTGTTGTCAAATGAAACTTCTGAGCTGGAGCGAACTACAAATTTTCTATTAATTAAACGTACATTTTTATATGTGTCACTAATTAGAGTAGCAATATCTTTGACTACTTCAAAATCTGGTCTAAGCATTCCCACATTATACATATTAATAAAATGCTCTACATTTGGAAAATGATTATTTAATAATGTTTCATTTAATTTATTTACGGCTTCATCATTTACTGGAATCAATGTATTATACATTTAAATCTCCTTATTCTTTAATTTCAGTTAAGTTATCTTTGATTAAATGTTTCTCTGTATCTTTCACATCTGTACTATCTTTATTGTTTAAGCATTCTGTAAAGACTTCTTGAGACCCTTTAATAATTTCAATATCACCAGACTCACAAAGAATAATATTTCCTTTATTATCATAAAATAGTCTTTGTAAATTAATCTTTGTAGATTTTTTAGACGAAACATCAAATATGATACCACCAGAAGTTTCTTTTTTGAATTTATATTTCACATCAGTTTTGTTTTCCTTTTGCTCTATTTTTGTGCTTGTGGAATTGCTTGTATTATCTTTAGGCTTTGCAAAAAGTGAAAATGTTGTAAATATAATTAAAAATGCTACAAATACTCCAGCAATAATAAAATAATGCTTTTTGTTTAATTTGTTATAATCGAAATTGAAATCAAACTTTTTCTTTTTGGGTTTTATTCGTCCTTTTTTCTCTTTTTTAGGTTTTGATTTTACTTCTTCAATCACCTCTGGTTCAGGCATTTCTTCAAGTTCATCTTGAACATAAGATGATGATTCATTTTGTTTTATTTGTTCAAAATCTGAATCTTCGGTTATAAAATCATCATCTGTAAGTTCTTGAATCTCTTCAAATTCGTCAAGATTATTTACTGAATTAAAATCATTATCTAAGGACGGGAGTTTACGCTTTGGTAATGGCATATCAACTTCCTCTCTCTATATTTTTTAAGTCATTTTGGGTTGTACCTGGCATGAATTTCACATTACTTATATCGTCATAAGTTTTGTCTGGATAAATTAGTCTAATTGTATCATTCCCTTTAGTTTCGGTCAATCTTTCTATGTATTGATTTCTAAAACTTTTGTTTTTCACCTTAACTTTGTGGACTAACTTACCTTCATGAGATAGAGCAACTCTTCTAAGAGCAACAATTTTAGGGTTTCCATATACTTCAACACCGTTTCGCTTGAATTTGGGTGTTACTATATCAACTTGATAAACAATATTTTCAATAGGTGTTGGAATCGCTTTGATTTGATTGTAACGTGCCATTTTTTCTGGATTGTTTACTAATCCTAATTTTTCTGGTGCTTTATCACCAAATTTTTGAATAGCAGTGTATTTTTCAATTCCAGCAAGCAAATCCTTATCCATACGAAGAACTGCACGAGATAATTTATTATCTGTTGTCACTTGCATATATTTATTCTTTTGTTTAGTAGTTTTTACTTCTACTTTAGGAAATGTAACATATTGTCCAGTAACATTTACTTCTTGAGCATCAAGATGAACTGCTTCTTGTTCGATTTTATCTAATGGATGGCGAGACAGGAATAATTCAGTCAAATCGGCTTCATATTTAGCTTGTACTTCATATGAGAACTCATCAGTGTTTAATTTGATTTCATCAGATGCTTCAACTCCACCAATGGAGAATAAGTTTTTCCTTTTGTTGAGTTTTTCTTGCTTCTCTGCTGTCTTAATTAATTTATCTGCATTATCAACAATAGATTTACGAGTAACACCTAAACAATCGAAAGCACCGGTCAAAGCAAGAGCTTTTAATGCTGTTGTTGTTAATCCTTTGTATTTAATCATACGAGAAATGAAATCAGTGATAGAAGTAAACTTACCTTTTTTATCACGTTCTTTTATAATAAACTCGGCTAATGATTTAGGGAATCTCTTAATACCTGATAATCCATAAACAATTGTGTTTTCTTCTGTCATACTAGGTGTAATAAGAATGTCGGATTCATTTACAGATGCTGGTTGGATTCTTAAATTCATTCTTTTAACTTCAGCAATATATTCTCTAATCTTATCTGGGGTGTCATTAAGTTTTAAAGCAGCTGCCATAAACTCAACTGGATAATGAGCTTTTAAATATCCAGCAATGTAAGCATTCAAAGCATATGATACAGAGTGAGATTTATTAAACGCATATTCCCCAAAAGCAACAATACCTTCCCAAAGAAGATTTACTGCTTCTTCATCATATCCATTATCAATCATACCTTTAATAAATTTACCACCTAAGGATTTCATCAATGCCATTTTCTTTTTACCAATCGCTTTACGCAAATCATCGGCTTCTTTAGGTGTAAATCCAGCACATTCCTTAGCAATTCTCATACAATCCTCTTGATAAACTACTAATCCATAAGTATCTTTTAATAATTCTTCAACTTTAGTGCCGTAAAAAGCTTCATGGACTGGAACACGAACATCTGGATTATTCTTTCGTTGAGCAAATTGTAAGTGACTGTTTAGGCCCATTGGCCCAGGACGATACAAAGCAGTAACGGCTGCCAAGTCCATAAACTCTGTCGGTTGTAATTCCCTTAACATTTCTTTTACACCAGAGCTCGAAAATTGGAAAATAGCAGAAGTTTCAGCATTAGAGAATAATTTATAAGTCAATTCATCATCTAAATTGCTTTGTACTAACTCATTAACATCAATGGTAATACCTCTTGTTTTTTGAACATTTTTGATAGCTTCGTCAATCAAATCAACAGTTACTAATCCAAGAAAGTCCATTTTGATAAGTCCCAAAGCTTCGCAATTATAATAATTCCATTGGGTTACTGACAAACCATCACTTTGTCTAATTTGAACTGGTACAACTTCTTTAATTGGTTTAGATGAAATAAGCATGCCACAAGGGTGAACTCCAGTCTCTCTCATTCTCCCGTCAAGAACAGCTGCAGAATGAGCGATTTCTTCTAATTCAGGTGTGTTTAGTTGAATACGCAAGTCAGCCCCAGCTTCATAATATTCAGAATTTGGGTCAAGCATGCTTTTAATTGTCATTTTTTTTTCAACAGCGTCTGGTAATGTATTACTGATTGCTTGTGCTTGTGCAAAATTTAATCCATAAATAGTAGCCATAGACTTAAAAGCATTTTTTGCTTTGAAAGGGCCTGGAGTAATGATTCCAGCAACATTATCTGCCCCATATAAATCCATAACATGCTCAATAGTTTTTCCACGGCCAATTGTATGGAAATCACTATCTACGTCCGGGTTTGTGCCGGGGTCAATAATCTTAATAGATTTAATCTTTCTACTCATCTTCTATCACATCTCCAACTTCTAATTGATAAATATATTTTTCTTGGCCGTCTACTTTTTTCTTTTCTGACACTATAATTTGTTCTTTCTCACCATCCTCATATTCGATTTCAAATATTGCTCCACGGCCATCAGAGATGAAACGTTCAAAAAGCAAATTAAATCTAATAGGGTCAGTGTTTGAAATGTTTAATAGATAAGCTATTTCACTTCCACCCACACTACCACGACCTGGTCCGATTGGATAGCCATTATTGATAGACCATTGTAAATATTCTTGTACTACCAAGAAATATGAAATGAAGTCATTGCTCAAGATAACTTCTCTTTCAAAAGCAATTTTTTCTCTTGATTCTTCTTGAATTTCTTTTGATTGATGAGCACGTTTTTTCTTAAAGCCTTCTTCAACCAGATAATCAAAATATTCTAAATCGGAGTTGAAGCCTTCTGGTAATTTCGGTTTTGGTCTCAAATGAACATCATATTCAAGACTTACTGTTTCAATCTTATCTGCAATTTTAATTGTATTATTGATTGCAGGCAAATATGGTAAAGTTTTGTACATTTGGTCGAAATCCGCAAAATTTCTACTATTACCACCTAATGCTGGTCTAATTCCACCTCTATAAGTAGGTGTTTCAGACAGCTTCATGTTAGCACCCACTGCCATAAAATGTTCTTGATGAACAGAGTCCTCTCTATCTAAGTAATGAACATCATTAGTGAGAACTGTTTCAATATCTAATTCTTTTGCTAATTTGGCAAGTTTTTTAGCAGAATAATCGGGAATGCTTTGGTATTCCATTAATTCAATATAGAAATCCTCCCCAAAGATGGATTTCATTCTTGAAGCATATTCTTTTGCTTTGTCAATTTGGTTATAGCGTAATCTAATATTTAATTCGGAATCTGGGTCGCCAGATAATACAATAAGGCCCTCTTTATGTTTAATCAATAAATCTAAATCAATTCTTGGCACAATATAGAAATGGTCTTGATGAAAGGATTCATTCAATAATAAAAATAGGTTACGCAACCCAGTATCATTTTTTGCCAGAACAGTTAAATGAGTATTTGCACCTCTATTTGGAATGATTTGTTTAACATTTTCTTGATAAATTACTTCACGCATAGGGAATCTCTCATTTGTAATTGGAGTCATATTAAATTCTATACCAACAATTGGCTTAATATTTTCTTTCTTACATTCAGCAATAAATTGATAAATTCCCGTCATAGTATTAGCATCTGTTAGTGCTAAAGCTTCCATTCCAAGTTCTTTTGCTCTAGTAATATATTCAGTTATTGTTCCATATCCTTTTAATAAACTATTATCTGAGTGGACATGAAGATGAACAAATTGTGATTTTTCCATTCTGACTCCTTCTTATTCTATACTTATATTTCTATACTTATATTTCTATTATTCCAAAAAACTAGAAAAAGCAATATAAAAATATTGCCCTAGTTTTGCAGTAGTTTCAGTTTAAAGCAAAGTTGATTAAACCTTCATCGGTTAATAAAACTGACTCAGACAGCAGCTAAAGCTGTTTGAAACATATTCAAGACGATTGTTTAGGATTGCTTTTCTTTATAAGATAAAATGAGAAAGAAGTTACAAACAAAAGCAAAATTGCAATAAATAAACTCATATAAATAGATAATTTACTTGTGTAAGTAAATAACAGAAAAACAATTGATACATCTATTGCAGGAACCGTAAAACTTAATAATGCTTTGTGATTATATTCTTTTTGAATAATTTCAACAGCTGCAAGTATTCCAAAATACAAGAAAAATACAGAGGGTAAAAACACACCTGTCAAGCCTACATAATTAGGCTCTAACATAGTAGCTGCAATTGATGAAATCACTAACAATCCCACGAAAGAAAATAAATTAAAGATAAATTTCCTTACAGAACCAGCTAAAAACCATGCTAATATATTAGAATAGATTAACATAGCAAGAATTGAAGGTGTGGAGAATAAAGGTAATGCAAGAATCACACTTAGAAAGAAAAACGAAGCAATAAGAAATGTTACCCATTGTTTTGTTGATTTACTTAAAAGATTTTTAAAATAATTCATTTCTTTGCTCCTTAATGTCCTGTCGAACCAAATCCCCCAACTCTTTTACCTGAAGCCATATCTCCATCAGCAACAAGAAATGGAGCAAAAACAGCTTGTACCATACGAGTCCCTTTCTCAATAGTTACTTCTTTATCAGTAATGTTGATGAATTGACCATACATGAGACCTTCATTACTTGGGTTATTATAATAATCGCCATCAATAACACCCACAGAGTTAACAAGTACAATTCCTAATTTTCTAGCACCAGAAGAGCGGTCGTAAAGATAAAGAACTTCCCCATCTTGCATATAAGCTTTTAATCCTGTTGGAATAAGTTTGATTTCACCAGGTTTAATTGTTACTGTTTCAGCAGCCTTTAAATCATATCCAGCTGCATGAGCTGTTTCTCTTACAGGTAATAGGTCAAGTTCATTTTTATATTTTTCTACTAGTTCAAAACCTCTAATCTTCATTGTTATTTTTAATCTCCTTTACTTTTAATTTGTAATCGTCAAAGATAATCCATTTGTTTTTGACAATTGAATTAATTAGCAATTTATTAGTTTTGTTATAAAGTTCTTCCTCTAGCAACTTTAAATCAAAACGTGAATTATCTTCATTTTGAAAACAATCTAACAAATATTGACACATTTCACCATATGACAACTCAGAAGCAACTTCTTCTGTTAAATTGTCATCTTTATATTTGCAAATAATATTATAGTACATTTAATCACCCTTATTTAATAATTTTCTCTTGCCCTTTGTTTAGTAGTGATACGCTCTCTTTATTAATGGGTTCTTGTACATCTTCTGTATAATTTTCTTTATCAATATCCCAGAAAGCTCTATAAGCACTATGTAAATCATAACTGAATGAAGACCTTTGGGCATCTGAAGCTTCAATTTCTTCAGTCATTTTGTATTTCATTCCAAAAGTTAAACATTTTTGAATATCTTCTCTAAATTTACTCATATCTAATGCTGTTTTATTTTGTTTTGAAATGTTGACGAGTGTTACTCTTAAAATAGGTGTTTTAGTGAAGTCTATTTTCTTAAATTCTTTGGCAATTTCTTGCTCAATTTGAAGAGTAGTCTTGTCTTTACAATGAATAATAATATCTTTTTGTAGTCGTTCCTCGATAATATGGAACTCTGGAATCATTTCTTTATTATCCTTGATAGTCCACATAGTCCAACCGCGGCCTAATTTACATTCTTTGTCAGAAAATCCTCGGCGAATTAAACTTCCACCATAGAATTGCTTTCTGTTTGAGGTGTCAGTCAAACCATCTGTTGACGATACCCAACCCCTTTCATGAATATGTCCCATTAAAGTGTAATCCCAATCCATATTCATAATTTCTTCAGGTATAACAATCTCACGAGGTTCACTTTCTGAATGGAGTATCATATTCATGTTAGTATCAAATACAGACCCATGTGTTACTAAAATATTAAATTTTCCTTTGATAGTTTTTAGTTGTTTCATAGTTTCTTGTTGAGCAATATACCCATGGTGAGATACAAAATGGCACACAATCCCTGGTGAAATTTCTACAACAACATAAGGCTCAGTATAGGAATACAGATTTAAAAGCGGCTCATCAATTACGGCATTAGCTGGAATTTCCCTAATAGAATCCTCAGCATCATGATTCCCAGCTATGTTATAGAAAGGAATACCTGCCTTAACTAATTTTTGTAGGATTTTTTTACATTGAATGATTGTATAAATGCTTGGCTTGGGAGAATGAAACATATCTCCACTACAAATTACAACATCCGGTCTAGCTTCAACAATTTCATCAATTGCTTTTTCTAAAGCGTTATATCCGTCTTGTTCTCTTAAATTAATACCTGTTTCATTATCTCTAAATTGTCCAGACCTATAGCCTAAATGACAATCACTAATTTGTGCAATTTTAAATTCTTTTGTCATTCTCCCTCTCAATATTGTAACGGTGCATTAAATTTTAAAGCTTGATTAATTTTTGTTAAGACATTTCTAAAATGATTATCTTTATCAATACATCTAAGTTCACCTTTATAATATAAGTTTAATTCAGTTGTTTGTCTTAGAATATATTCTAAGGTTTCAGATTTTGGAAAAGTCCCATTACTTTCCAAATCTCTTATTGTATTATTGATGGAATAAGTGTTTTGTTTAGGCAATGCTTTAGTTATATCTCTCCTTAGAACACCTGATTCTAAAAGGGAAGCTATTTCATAAGCTAATTGATAATGTTTATTTAACCAGCTTATTAATCCAAACATGGGTACTTTGTTATTCACCATTCGATTATAACAATCTAAAGCTTGTGCTAGATTATGTCTATCCAAAGCACCTGTAACATCCCAAGGGAGTTTAACTCCACTTTTTGCAGGTAGATAAACAGCTACGTCTTGAATTGTAAATTTTTGAATTTCTTCTTTTGGAATTTTCTTTAATGCTTTTTCTAACATTACAAGAGCTTCAAAATTTTCACCAACATATTCTCTAAGTTGAGTTTTAATGCTAGTATTAAGTGGAATATTCTTAAGTACATCAGTTTTTAACGTATCCACTCTCTTGGCTGAATTATCTTCAATGATTCCCTCTGAATATTCTACAAGATTTTTAATAGCAGCTAACCCAGCTGAAGATTCTTTACCATTGATTGCTTTATCGGGATATAAGAAAGTGATAATTACTCCATTTCCCCACCATTTACCATTAAACAAATGTTTTTCTTCTGTTAATTTCTTTTTAGTTGGAATCAATTTGCTGAAGTTCATTGCAGCTTGTGCTTCAGACAAATCAAGCCAAACAGCTTGTGTTCCACCAAATAAATTTTTACTTTGTACTAATCCTTTTCTCCATGTGGTAGATTTTACCACATCTTCTTTATTGATTTTCCATTTTTGAAAGATTTCCTCTTGTCTTTTGAGTAAATTAGTGGAGCTTTTATCAATAATTAAAATTAATTTATTTTTCATATGGATAATCCTCCGTACTGTACATTATAGAGTTTCTTTTTATTAAAAATTCATTATTTCCTAATGAATATTCATATAAAGAATCATTACTTCGCCCAACATTATCCCCCATCACAAAGTATTCATCTTCTTTTAATGTTATGTCTAGTTCTTGTTCAATATTTACTTTACCCTTTATTCTAACTTTTTCTTTATTATTCACATAAACAAAATTAGAGTCAATTCTTAATCTATCATTAGGCTCAGCAATAACCCGTTTAATCAAACTTTTATCTTCTTGTTGTACCCAAGAATCAGGTGCCACAAAAGAAACAATGCTATCTTTTTTAAAGTCTTTGTTTTTGCGTAAGAGTATTAAAGTATTGTTGTGTAATGTTGGTTCCATAGAGTTGCCCGAAACAAGAATTAATCTAAATTGTGACAGATAAACAAGCAAAATAAAAACTACAAATGAACCCAGTGTTAAATAATAACTCTTTTTCATTACAACTTCATTTCCTGTCTAATATTAAATCCAATAGTTTTCAATGTATCTAATTCTAATCTAAGTTGATTAGATTTTTGTGTTAATTCTCTAATCATTTCCGAAAGGTATGCTAATCGAGCTTCCAATTTTTCACAAGCTAATTCTGCCAAAACCTTTTTCTCTGTAGCATTTGCAGCTTCAATAGTCAAAATGTTATAGCGCAATTTGTGTTTATACTCTAATTCGGTCTTTACTTTCTTTTGACTGTATTGATTGATTTGTGTATTAATTTCATTCATTTGTAAGATTGTGCTTATCAAAGTTTCATTATATTGTTCAACTTTTAAAGAATCCCAAAAGTTATCAAAATAATTGCTATAATTAACAACTTCTATGTCCTTAAAGTCAGGTAATTTAAGGTCGCTTTTTAAAGAAGTTATATCTAATTTCTCTTGATTATCCATTATAGCTCCTTTCACAAAGATTATAGTATAGTTATATTATTCCTTTTTTGAAAGAAAAAGGAATAACTTTTTAAGCTATTCCTTTTCATCTTCCATTCTAATTACATCTCTTTCATCTGTTAGATTATTCTCAAATTTTTTGGTTTCGTCATAAGTTGGTCTTATAAAAGTTATTAATCCTAATGAAATTGCACAAACAATACTACCACTTATTGTATATGTAAGATTACCTGGTTTTACTAATATTAAATCTAAGATGATTATAACAAACCAAATAAGTAAACTTAAGTTTAATCTTTGTTTGAAAGATAGGGTTTCTCTTGCTTTCAATATTTTATAATCTTTATTTTCAGGTAAGTACACATAAACAAGAGAAAAAACTGCTAATCCAATAACAAGTAAAAAAATACATCTAACAGTGTTGATAAAGTAATTCCAAGGTAGATAAATGTCAGTCAACACTCCAATTGCAATAAACGAAATAAGTATTCCAATGATTGCAAGAGTAAAAGTTTTTAAATTTGTATTTTTTTGCTGTCTTAAAAAAATTAAAAATTTTCTAAAATAATTCATTTTCACTCCTCATTCTGTTTTAAGAATATATAAGCATCTCTAAGAGCTTCATCTCTAAATTCAGAATCATAAACTTGTTTAGCTTCTCTTTTAGCTAATTCAATTAATGATAATGTTTCAATATCTGTCAAATCACAAAATCTAAAAGTGGATTCACCAGATTGTTTCACTCCAAAAATATCACCTTCTTTACGAGTTCCCAAATCAACCATAGCAATGTCAAAACCATCATTGCTATCCACTAATGATTGTAATCGTCTAGTAGCATTTTCTGAATCAGCATCTGAAATTAGATAGCAATATCCTTGGTCTTTACCTCGTCCAACACGTCCTCTGATTTGGTGTAATGAACTTGCTCCAAATCTATTTGCATCAAGAACAAGCATTACTGTAGCGTTAGGAATATCTATTCCTACTTCAATAATAGAGCTAGCAATTAGAACATCACTTTTCTTATCTCTGAATTCTTCAATTTTTTTATTTTGCTGATTTTTGTCGAGTCCACCGTGTACATATTCTATCTTTAAAATAGGGAATTTTCTAGTTAAGATTTTTGTTGTCTTTTCAACAGAAGCAGATTTTGCTTTTTCTTGCACTGCTGGAGTAACGATAAAGACTTGATGGCCTTTTTCTATTTCATTATATATATGAGTCCATTCAGTACTTACAAGTTCTTTTAAGAATGTGTCTGAGCTTTTCTTAATCCATTGAGTAATATTTTCTTTTCTGCCAGCTGGCTTTTGAGTAATAGTGATTAATTCAACATCACCATACAATGCAAGAGCAGTAGTTCGTGGAATGGGAGTAGCTGTTTGACTTAGCATATCAACTTTTCTGCCATCTTTTCTACTGTTTAACAATGCCTCTCTTTGATTTGCTCCAAATTTTTGTTGTTCATCAATTACTACTAAACCTAAGTTATTATATTCAACATTTAAAATTGAATGAGTTCCAATCAACACATCAACAGTACCGTTCTTAACTGCATTTAAGATTTCTTTTTTTTCTTTTGCTTTTGTTGCACCAGACAGATAAGCTACAACAGGTTTATCTTTTAATGGTGCAATCATTTTAACAAAAGTATCATACAATTGTTTAGCTAGAATTTCTGTCGGACCTAATAAACAAGATTGATAACCACAATCAAAAGTATATAGACAAGCTGCAGAAGCAATAGTAGACTTACCTGAACCTGTATCAGCACTAATTAAAAGATTTTCGGCAGTTGGTTCTTTCAATTTTTGAATAATCTTCTTAATTGCTTCTTCTTGTGAACCCTCGCCTTTTGTTAATTCATAAGGAAGATTTTTAATTGCTTCTTTCATTGTTTTCGGATTGTCAGTAATTTTTGCAATTCCTAAAGCTTTTTCTGTATTTCTCTTTTTATGTTCAAAAATCAACTGCATATAGAACAATTCAATATATGATAAATTATTCAATGTTTCATCATATTCAGTAACATTTTCGGGGAAATGAAGTTTTTTAAGTGAAGTCCATAATCTTTCTTTGTTATGTTTAATATAATGACCTATATTCGTTCCATCAAAACGAAGCAACAATTCTTGAACAGCACTTGTTAATACTTTAGTTGTAATTTTTGCTCTAGGAGATTGTCTATAAATAGGTACGATAGGTAGGGATTTAACTTCCTCTTCTGGTAAGATTTGCGTACCATTAAATTTATCTCTACCAATTCTAGTTAATGATACATAAACTTTATCCCCAGGCCGATAAATTTTTGTTAAATAACTTGCTCCCCAAAAATTAATTTCAACACTTCTTTGACCATCATTAAGTATCATGCTTGCATTTCTGTTTAAATTAGCTGAGAATGATTCAATATTACCACAAATAAAAACTCTTTTTCCAAAGGGTGCATTATATGAATTAAAGATTTCTGTTCTGTCAATATAATAACTTGGTCTTGATAAGAGTAAATCAACAGCATTAAAGTATTTTAATTTTTTGAAACCTTCTGGTTTAATTTGATACCCATCTTTGATAGAAATCAAATCATATAATTCTATATTAAATAATTCTTCAATAGTAGAACTTTCACTTAAGGGCTCTGTTAATTTTGCTTCTAATTCTTCTGTCATTCTGAATTTAGGTAAGAAAGGGTGTGAAAAAGAAGTTATCAATCTAATCGTTTCATACATACGAGAAAATGGAATAGAATAGATAGTTAACATATGATGAGTAGCACCTACTATGCCTAATAATTTTGTATATGATATGAGTGCTGGAGCTTTGATTCCTACATGGCTTTTATCTTTTAAATATAATTCTGGCTCATCAACATTGCTAGCTAATGCTTCTACATATTCCTTTTCAGATTGGTCCATATAACCAATCATATTTTCACTCAGCAAACTTAGTCTATAAATGACATAACAATTAAACATAAGTAGGGGCATTTCGTAGAAATACCCCTTTTCTGTTTTAGTTTCTGTTACTGAGGCTAATTCTTTTAATATGACATTAGATAAATTTCTTTTACTTTTTAAATATAAGACATCTTTTTCTAAATCTGCTTTTACAATTATATTAGCCATTTTAATCCTTTTAATAATTTAAAACTTCTTTTAGAGTTTGTAAATGAGTCAATGCTTTTTCTGGCAACTTACTTAGATTATCATTCAAATTCTCAGCGTAATTAATCTTATCAATTTCTGAATAAGGAATTTGTTTATAATCTGAAATAAATTGAGAAGCAATTTCATTCAAACTTTCCAATTGATTTTGGTTAAAACTCATTAATAGGAAAGCTCTTTTAACTTCTGTCTTTTCTAATACCGAAACAAAATTAATAAGACTTTCTCTTTTGTGAGAATCAACATTAATAATTTTCTCAATCAAATTTGGTACATCTGTAATATTATCAGCATTTACAAATTGTGAAATAACGCTTTTCTGTGTATCAGATAATTTAATGAATTTTTCATAAATCTTCAAAGCATTAATAATAATCTCTTTTGTATTTGAATTGTCTAAAGTATTTTTAATCTCTACTTCTTGTGGTTTCTTTTCATTTCTAACAACTTCTGGTTTAGTATATTCTGTTGTTACAGTAGTTTGAGAAATCGGTTGATGATAAGATTTTTCAACTGGCTTTTGCTCTGTAACTCCTTCTTGTTCAGAGTAACCAGCGGCCATTCTCATTTGTTCTTCTAATGATAAAGTCATTTTCTTCTCCTAACTTTTTAAGTTTTTCAATATTAAATTCAATCCCTATATAATTATTATTCTTTTATAATAAATTAATAATTATATAATATAAGCACGTTGTAAATATTGATGGTAATAATATAAAACCACTTATTGCTTCTATTTTGTATTTTCTTCTTATTACATCTAACATAAATAATATTAAAGCCAAAGAAAGAATGCTATGATAAATGTTTACTAGTGAAAATAATAAATAACCGATATACATAGCTCTCCAATCTGACATTCCTATATCTTCTATTTTAAATGATAAAGCAAAGATAATAAATCCAGTTATATATAGAATTATCAATTCTTTATCAAAGTATATTATTGTATTAAATAGTAGAAGTAAAAAAGTATTGTATCTAAGAAGCCATCTATTTGCTTTATATATTTTCGTGTCAGTAAATAGAATTTCCAATGCTGAATATAAAGTTACAGATACACCCGCATTTAAAATAACTAAATAACTTAATTTTTCTTCTGTACAAAAATAAAGAAGAAAATTAAGGATTAAACAAGAAATAATCAAAATACCAATAAATTGAGTTAATATATGTTTAATAATATCTTTTTTTTCTGAATAAATCTCTTTATAAATACTTTTACCAGTCGAAATATTTATTAAAAATGCTATAAAAAGTGTAAGGCAAGTTAATGCCCACACTTCTATAAAATTGTTAATATTCATTATTCCTCTTCATCATAAAGAGTTACACCAATAAAAATATTTTCATCAATAGTGTCATCTTCTTTTAGAACATTAAATTTTACAATTTCGGGCATATCTTCTGCCCAAGCAAGTTGAACGTTTTCCTCTAAAACATTAAAAACTGGTAATAATGAGATTTTAGAGAAAGTTAATGTTACATCATTGGCAGATTTATCAATTACAGTTAATTTCATATCATCTTCATTGTCATTTACTGCCATTGTATCTTCATTAATGACATAATGAATCAAATCTGAAGTTGGGCAAAGTTTAAACATTGAATTAGTCGCAAATCTTAATGAATTTGTATCAAAAGTCACTTTTTGTTCGTCAGATACACGAGTTTTAAGAATTGCATAAGCAAGGGGCTTAATATCTGCTTTTGCTACAAGAGCAATAATATTATTGCTATCCTTATATCCAAATAAATTATTAGATTCAATCAATGTTAGTGTTGTATTAGGCTCAAAAGTATTTGCTAATAGATTCAATTGATTAGAACGTAACAATACAATAGGGGTTTCTTCATCAGTTGATTTCAAATCGTGTTCTACTGCAATTTCTACAAGTGAAAATCCATTAGTTCCAACCATTTTGATTTTATCATCAAAAATCAAATGTAAACATGAAGTTGCTGATGCAGTTGATAGTGGCTCTGAATCAAGGAATTTGCTTGCTCGTGTAAAGTTTTTAATAAATTCGGTTGAGTCAATTTCTGAAAGAATAGAGACATCTTCCATATTGTATTTAATTACATGGTCATTAACAGGCAATTTAAATTTACCGTTTCTGGTAGTAATATTAAATTGGCGATTGCTTGAGGACATTGTAAATTTAGCATCCATAGGGAAGCTTGGTAAAATGGACAAGATTGTTGTTAATTGTTTACCATCAACAGCCCATTCTGTAGTTTCATTATCTTCTTTATTGACATGAGATACTGGAATCTCACCTTTAAAGAAAGTTGTTTGAGAAGTACATTGGAGAATTAATTTGTCTCCATCTAATTTAAGTAAAGCTTGACTGGCTTCATCTTTCATATCAAGACCTTTAATAACGACTTTTGCTACGTTAGCAAATTGAATAGTATCTACTGTAAATTCCACTTGTTTAATTCTCCTTTAACAAATCTTCTGCTTCTTCTAAATCTCTTTGTGAATCAATTGCTTTCCAAAAACCATTATGAATATGAGCTCTAATGTGTCCAATTAAAGATTTCTTTTCAAGTACATCATGAGAGAAATCAAAATCATTTTCAGAAAAATAATTGAAAATATCGGGTTTCATACAAATGTACCCGCCATTAACAAATTCTTTTGTATCATTACTTTTTTCTTTAAACGCTGTCACTTCTGAATTATTTTCAATTGTAAGCAATCCAAAACGCTCTTTTTTAGGAACTGCACATAAAGAAATAATAGTCTTATCATTTTCTAATAATAATCTTTCAATGGCTGAAGTGTCAACATTACTAATTCCATCTCCATAAGTCATTAAAAAAGGCTCTTTTAATTCATTTTTTAATTGATACAAACGTTGAGCAGTTCCAGAATTTAAACCTGTATCTAAAATCTGCACCTCAATATCTTTTAAGAAAGATAATTTATTACTCATTTCTAATCCAGCTAACTCATTTGAAAAGATTAATTTATTGTTTGAAATATTAATATTACTTAAAAAATATTTATAAATTTCTTCAATCTTATATCCGCCTAAAATATAAAATTTTTCAATTCCATCTTTTACAAGTTTTTCCATAATGTGCAATAGAATTGGTTTACCATGTAATTCTACAAGTGGCTTGGGAATTTTGTGCGTTTGTTCACTTAATCGAGTACCTCTCCCACCAGCAAGAATTACGGCTGTCTTAATAGTATTCATTATACTACCTCATTTCTTTTAAAAAAGTTATTTCAAATATATTATTCCTTTTTTTCTTTTAATTTCAATCTTTTTCCTACTTTTTTCTGAGTGTTAGTTTGTTTTATTTTGCTATCTTTGTATATTTCAATATTAGAGCCTTCTAACACATTCCAGTTAGGATTTGTTTTTTTGCTTGCAAAATTTACTGAGTCAATACTTTCACCAATAAAGATAATTCCTAAGTTATCTCTAGTTAACAAAGCAGAACTCAATTCATTCATGAATGATGTAACATTATCTTGTACATCAGTAGGTCTATTAGGTCTAACTTGCTCAATAATTAATAATTTTGTTTCTTCATTGAAAATTTTATTTTTTATTTTTGCTTGCTCACCAAAACCTCTAATTGTAGAATAACATTCATTCAAATTGGTAATACATACTGACGAGGGCTTTAATCCTAGAGCAATGCAAGATTTAGCAATGGTATAAGCATAAGTTAGATTCTCTTTTGGATTAGAATATAATAAAGCAGCTCTAATAGGATAAGCACTTTGTATTTCTTTAACAAAGTCTTTGTCTAATTTAATATTTTTAACTTTAGTATAATCTCTTTCCCAAGTTTCAATGTTTTCTTTAATTCTAGCAATTTTGACTTCTGTTTTAGATTGAGCATTTAAGGATTGTTTATTCTTTAAATATTCTTTGTAAGAGTCAGAATTGGTTTTATTATGATTATATTCTGGCATTTAATCCTCCCCCCAATCCAAATCATTCTCAAAATCTTCTTCATCTTCTTCTAGTAAGTCATTGTACTCACCTTGTTGGTATTTGTTCCAAATTTCCAAAAATGATTTTTCTGTTAAATTCAAATTAAAATAAGCATGTAGTATAATGATTTGCTCAAATTCTTCTTCATCATAATTAAGCAATGTTACATATTTTTCATGTAATGTTTTTACTTTATGATTAAAAAATTCAAAAGGATTGAGTTTGAGTTTTAATGCTTGGTCTGTATAAACTTCTTTTATATATTCTTCCACATCATTTATTAGCCCACTTTTCATCAGATAACCAATAAATTCTTTTGATTTTTCT
>ERZ773056.225-NODE-225-length-28843-cov-18.616437_pt1 | contig 28843 bp, 34 predicted proteins | sample MGYA00580857_ERZ773056 | MGnify/ENA primary metagenome ERZ773056 (study PRJEB29015, sample SAMEA2737996) | human oral metagenome | biome: human oral; feature: human-associated habitat; material: dental | place: China | collected 2114 ... | reverse complement strand
GTGGAAGGGCTGCGCGCTGCGAGCGCGCCGGGCGAGCTTCATGGGCACTCCTGCGGGACGGAACCGGGATGCGGAACGAACCAACCAACGCGCCAAGCGTAGGCCGACTGTGCGCGACGTGCCCGGTGGGTCCGTACCGCGACTGCGACCTGGGGTAAGGTGCCGACGTCGGGGCAGGGCGAGCAGCCCCGCCTCGGCAGGCCCCCATAGCTCAGTGGTTAGAGCAGCGAGCTTATACCTCGTCCGTGCCTGATAAGCACAAGGTCCTGGGTTCGAATCCCAGTGGGGGTACCGGTGCCCGGAGAGCGCTCGAAGAGCTCCGGCTCCGGATTCCTCCGGGAGTGCCCGGCCCCCGTGGTGGAACTGGTAGACACCGCGACCTTAAAAGTCGTTGCCTGCGGGCGTGCGGGTTCGAACCCCGCCGGGGGCACCACGACGCTCCTATACGAACACGCACTATGCGAGATCGTGTCGGGGGCCGTCTCAGACGACGAAGCGCGCTCACCCTCAGGGGTGGGCGTTTTTCGTTGGGATGAGGCGGTGTAGAGGCTGTGAGGACTCCCGGGGCCGCCTGCGGCGTCGTAGCTCGAGCCATCATCGCTAGTAACAGCCTGGGTGTATTGCTGGGCGGCGTGGTGCAGGCCGTGGCTGGTCAGTTGGTCGAAGGGCCAGGCCAGGTAGCCGGCGGCGCTGGTTCGGCTGCTGGAGTCGCGGATCAGGAGGGGTGGTCGGGCCGGTGGTTCGGTCTGGGGCTCATCATCCACAGCAGCGGCTGGAGCCTCAGAACGGTCCCCATCCCCACTGCTCACACGCCCAGCGGTCCCTGCGACTTCTCCCTTGGCCCGATCCGTGGACTCTTGGGCTGTACTGCCCCTGGGGTCCTGCTCGGCGCTGTCCTCCGTAGGATTCTGTCCGCCTGGCAGGATGACTCGTCCGTCCTCATCTACTGCTGGGTTGACCAGTACGCGTTCGAAGAAGACGGTGTTGAGGAGTTTCTTGAGGTGGTTGGGGGCTGCTTGGTAGAGGCGGTGGCAGTCCTGGAGGAGGTCGAGGGCTTGGGTCAGGTGCTGGCGGACCTTGTGGGCGTCGGCGTGGTAGCCGTTCAGGTGGTGCTGGATGGCGGTGAGCTCGCGGGTGAGGCGGTTCTGTTCTTCTTTGAGTAGTTCCAGGGGGACGGCGCCTTCGTAGTGGGCTTGGAGGAGTCGGCGGCGCTGGTCCTCCAGGTTGGTGCGTCGGGTGGTCAGGGAGCGGATGTCGTGGGCGCTGTTCTTCTCGATGTGCTCCAGCTCGGCCAGCAGGTGGCGTTCGATGTCCTTGCGGTCCTCGTGAGAGAGGTGGATCTGTCGGTACAGGTCGGCGACGCGCTCTTCCACCTTCTCGATGAGGACGGCCCGGAAGGCGCAGTCGTGGGTGCGGTGTCTGCGGGAGCAGACGAAGTAGGGGTAGATGACTCCGCGGCCGTTCTTGGCGTTCTGGACCAGGAGGCGGGCGCCGCACAGGCCGCAGGCGATGGTGGTCTTGAGGTGGTGGTTGTGGAGGCGTTGTCTTTCGCCGTTGCGGTGGGAGTCCATGATGTCCTGCACCGTCTGCCAGGTGGCGGCGTCCACCAGCGCCTGGTGGCGTCCGGGGTACTCCACGCCCTGGAAGGTGACAATGCCTTTGTAGTAGGGGTGGCGCAGCAGGGTGTGCAGTCGTCCTTTGGTGATGGGCTTGGCCGGCTTGGTCGGCGTGGCCGGTAGATCCAGTCCCAGGCCCGCCAGGTGTGTCGCCAGCTGCGATACCGTCCAGTTGCCGGTCGCGTACTCTGTGAAGGCCAGGCGGATCAGGGGTGCGCGCTCCTCATCGAGGGCGACGGTGCGGATCTCTCGGCCGTGTTCGTCTTTGGCGCGGACGTTGATGTAGCCGAGGGGTGCTTTGCCCAGTGTTCCGCCGTTTCTGGCTTTCTCCCCCATCCCCTTGAGGACCTCATTGGCCAGGTTGCGGGAGTAGAACTCGGCGATGGAGCTCATGATGCCGTGCAGCAGCATGCCGCCGGGGGTCTGGTCGATGTTCTCCGACGTTGATACCAAGCGGACACCGGCCTGCTCGAAGGCCCGGTTGATCTCCACGTCGTCGGCGCGGTTTCTTGCTAGCCGGTCGAGCTTGTGGACGATGACGTAGTCGATGCCGCCGTCCTCTTTGAGGTAGGTCAGCATCTTCTGCAGCTCAGGACGATTGGCCGATCGGGCGGACTCACCACGGTCGGCGAACTCCTTGACCACCAGCGCACCCATGGAGGCGGCCTTCTTCTTGTTGGCCTCCCGCTGAGCCGGCAGGGAGAAGCCCTCCTCGGACCCGCCGCGCTGGGCCTGCTCACGGGTGGAGACGCGGATGTAGGAGACGGCCCGCTTGGGGGTGAGCTGGGCGGCCATGGCGGCCAGAGGATCGGAAGATGGCGGTACGGCAGGGCTGGCGTCATACGACGCCCCTGAGTGCGTGGCGGGTGCGGTGCGGTAGCTCATGACTGCCTCCAGCCGTCGTCTGTGCCGTCGTCCGGCTGCTCTTGTGGCGGTTGGCCGTCAACGGTGACGAGCCTGGTGTGGTAGTGATTCAGGATCTCGCTGACGGACAGGGCATCCTCGGCGTCGAGGGCAGCTGGCGGCCAGGTGGTGGTGAGCAGGTAGCGGACGCAGGAGTCCTCGGCGGCGTGTAGCGCCATGTCCAGACCGTTGGTGCGTTGGCCCAGGTCGTGGAACTCGGTGACGACCTCCAGGCCGGCAGCCTGGCAGTAGCGCCGCAGCGCGGCGTTCTGCTGGGTGATCTCGGCCGGGTGCTGGCCGTGGGTGTAGATGATGACGCCATCTTCGATGGCGGGCTTGGTTGGTGTGGTTCTGGGCATGGGTTGCTCCTCCCCTCGGTGTTTCTTAGTTAATGGCACAAGGACTGGGTGTTGTACTGCCTCTGTTTCTATTGATGCTCAGTTGGTGCGAAGAGTCAAGTCAAAATATTGATCGGTTATAGATGAGTCTTTCCTTTCGTTTGTTGCTGGTGGTCTGGCGGTGATTTCATGGCCCTTGCTGGATCAGTCTGGCCAGCTCTTCAGCGCTGGTAATGATCTTGAACAGTCCCGGGGTCAAGTACTGGTCGGCGGCGATCTGCTCCGCCAGACGGGCAGCGCGTCGCAAGCTGTTCATGATCCAAATGACTTGGGGGTAGTAGCCGGTGCTGGCTTGTTCGGTATCGGTGTTCAGGTGGTCTTGGTAGTCGTGGCACTTGGTTAGCAATCTGGCGGGGTTCTCGGTGTTCAGGTCGATTTCGCACAGCCAGTGGTCTTCCTCGTTGGTGGCGGTGGTGGTGATAGCTTCCAGGTCGGGTTTGAGCCAGCGTTTTCCGCCGCCGGGCAGTAGCCAGTGGCGCCAGCAGTCCGGTTCGGTGTGTAGCAGGCTGAGGTGTCCGCCGGTGTCGTGGGCGGCTCTCTCGATAATCAAGCGCGCTTCGGTGATGGCCAGGGTGTGGGCCAGGAAGGCATGTGAGGGCTCAGTGGTGCGGTGCCGGGTGGTGCGCTCTGGGGCTACCAGGCGGTGGCCGGGCTCACGTAGGTGCCAGATGTAGCCGGTGGAACCGGCCCTGACCCCGCCGATACGACGTTCAAGGTGGTCCACCAGTCCCAGGTGTCGGTGGCGGTTCAGGCGGCGGGTGGTCTGCCGCAGGGCTGAGCGTGCGCTGGCGTAGGCAGTAGCAAGCCGACTGATGTCGCTGAGTTGGCGGGTGGTAGCGTAACGGTGCGTTCTCAGCAGACTCAGCAGCCGGTGGTCGATGTGGTCGAGTTGATCGGCGATCATCTCCAGCTGGCGACGTCCGAGGCGATGCGGACTACCAGTCGTGCTGATCTGGTTGGTGATCATGGGCGCTTCTCCTTCCTTTTGGTTGCGATGGGTTGTGCCAGCCGGATACGGCTGGTAGTCATCTCCGGTAATCGCTGGCGAGTGGTGTGGTAGCGCCGGAAGGTTGGGGTTGCTGGCTGCGGCGGTTCGTCGGGCGGTTCGTCTAGCGATACGATGTCAGCAGCTGCCCCATTCCGGCTTCGGTCCGGTGGTTCATCTGCTCTCGGTTCCCCGCTTTGTCTTGGGTCGGCGACCGATCGTCACGCTGCCAGTAGTGTTTGACGAGGCTGTCGTTCTAATTGCTGGAGTACTGTCGTTAGTACCGGTCGGTACTGTGGTGTCTGTAGTGGTCGCGGGAGTCGAGGTCAGTCCGAGGCGCTTGAGTAGTTGCGCTTCGACTTGGCGAGCCTCTTGGCCGTAGCGAGCGGCGCTAGCAGCGCGCAGGGACGCTGGGTCGCTGGTGGCCGGCGACATGGGCAGAGTTCGAGCCTGACACCAGGGGTTGATGTGTCCGTGGTGGATGGTGCGGGCGTAGATGCTGTAGCGCGGCAGTAATTGGAAGTCGATGGCCTCCAGTTCGGGCGCTAGGCGGGCGATCTCGGAGGCATCGGCGGCCGATGATCCGAAGATGATCTTGTTATGGGCGTTGGTGTCGATGGCGGCCTTGAGCCGGGATGGTAGTTGGGCGCGGTACTGGTGGGCCAGGTGGAAGGCCGCTCCCAGGGAGCGGGATTGCGTCAGGGCGTCAGCCAAGTCGGTGGGTAGTGTTAGGTAATCTTGGACTTCGTCGATGAACACGCTGATGATGTGGCGTCGCTCCGGTGGTAGAGCGGCCCGAGACAGGATCAGCGGCCACAGCTGCCCAACGATCAGGCTGCCCAGTAGCCTGGCGGACTCTGATCCAAGGATACCCTTGTTCAAGGAGACCAGAACAATGCGGCGCTTGATCAAAAGATCGGCCAGATCGAAGGATGGGGTTGTCTGGCCAAGAGTGGCGCGTAAGTGAGGCCGGATGAGGAACGGCTGGAGCTTGTTGAGTACTGGTGCGATCCATTGCAGCCGTTGGGCCTCGGAGAGCGCCTGATATTTACTCCAGAACTGTCCGGTCCCCAGCGGATCTGGCGCGTTGGCGATGATGCGGCAGCGGAAGGCCGGATTGGTCAGTAATAGCGGCAAGTCCACCAGGGTGGCGCCGGGCGTGCGGGCCAGTGTCAGCAGGCTGGCGGTGAGGATCTCCTCAGTGCGCACACCCCAGGCGTCAGCGAACAGGTTCTTGAAGGTTGCCAGTACAGTGTCGGCGATCGCTTCCGGTACTTGCCCTCTGCCACGCGAGCTGGTGGCTAGCGGATTGAGTCCGATGGGTGTTGGACTGGTTGGGTCGATGACCACTACGTCGCCGGTCCGCTGCTCGGGTATGCGCGCCAGCAGATCATTGACCAGGTCGGTCTTGGGATCGATGAGCAGCACTCCGCGGCCAGCGTCGATATCGTTCAAGGCCAAGCGGCCCAGGACAGTGGACTTGCCCGCCCCAGTGTGACCGAGTAGCACCGTGTGCAGTAGCGCATCGCGTATCGAGATACCAAGCCGCTGGTCTGCTTGATCATCCAGGCCACGGGCGAAGACACGCTGTCGGTCTCGCTGTTCAGGCAGCGGAAGACATCTGGGATGAGCGTTCGGCATAGCCGGAAGTCTTGCCTGCCCGATTGGCCAGCCGCTCAAACAGAGGACTTCAGTGGCATCCAGGGTCAGCGGGTAGCGCCAGGGACGGCGCGCCTGGTTGAGCTTGCTGGGATTGTCGGGACGGGCATGCAACCGTACCCCAGCGCTCTCGGCTACTCGCAGCCCACCGAGCAAGCCCTGAAGCAACAGCCGGCATCGCGCAGGTGTGACGGCCTTGACCCCCAAGCGCAGGCAGACCCCAGACCGATGTTTACCAGCGTGAGATCGAGCTCGCCGTTGGTGCTCGCAACTAGCTGCAGAGGTCGAGGTGATACCGAGGAGCTCCAGCCAACCTTCGGGCTGCGATTTGCTATTCAGCGTGGGCTGGTAGCGGGAGCCGATGTGAAGCTGAACGACCAGCTCCTCCTCATCCTCGGTGGCGGCCATCGCGGCCAGTACTGCCCTGGCGACAGACTCTAATCGCTCCACCGATAACGGCAGGCCAGCTCGGCGTACACCCAGGCGCAAGGATTGAGTTACCGACTTTCGCTCAATGGCGGTTGCTACGACACGAGTGCCAGGAAGCAGTTCACGGACGATACCAAGGTGCCTCAGGTTGGTTGCGCCCAGCAGGTAGCGCACTCGCCCTGAAGTGGCACGAGCTTCCAGTATCAGGCGTCCCAGAGAGGCATCCACGACGATCCGCTCCAATAGGCCAGTAGCGGCCGCTACATCCAGCGGCAGAGCAAACCGCAGCCGCTGCCACATCAGTGGGTACTTGCTGCTATAGTTCATGGCTCCTCACTTTCTACCTGGATCTGTGGGTTTGTTCTCTTGGCCGGAATCTCGGTCGGCGTGAATGCCGCGGAGTCGTTCGTCGCGACGTCCGTGGCGATGTCTTGAGATAGGATGGCCAGCAGCACTCGGGCCAACGCCTGGTGATCCAGCATGCTGCGGCGTATCGGCATCACCCGCACCCGCCGCGAGGCCGATGGGCGTCCACCCGGACGGCGACGCTGCCGGCGGCTCATGGCCGACCTCGCTTGCGTCTCACCAGGAGCTGCGACTGCGCCACCAGACAAACGCGCCGGCGATGATTGCGACCACGACGAGCCCACCGCCGAGCCACATCCACGCATTTTTCAGCACGCAAGCGATCCACTTCAGTCCGATCCCGGCCAAGGCGAGCCCGCCGCCAGCGCGAAGCAGGCTCGTAGACGGGGAGCGTCTCGAATTGGTCATAATCATCGACTCCTCTCGTAAGATGCCTGTTCATGACTGTTCTCCTTGAAAATCATGCGATCGTGCCGGATCGATGATTGTGGCTGAGACCTTACCATCGGCGGGCGCCTCGGCGATTGGTATTACCCACTGGCTGTAGCGCGGCACCGAGTACCCGGGAATGCGAATGTCCGCCTCGACCTCATCACCCCATACCGCCCACCGACAATTGGACTCCGGACGACGACGAGCGAATAGTTCCAAGTACGGCCCACTGCTCACCCGCTCAATAATGGCGAACTGCTCGGCTGGCTTGCGGGAATGCTCCGTTACCGGCGCATTGAACCACGTCGGTTGTGAACGCGAATTCAACGGTGCGTTACCCCGTGTACAGAACAGCAACTGCTCGGTGGCGTTGCGTAGCTGGTAGCGACCGCAGACACCCAGACGGAACTTCACCCACGTCAAGGGGCTACGTACCGTAAAGCCCCAGGCCGCCGCCGTCTCATACGCCCGCGGCAGCAGGGCGTTGGTCGTCCACAGCCACAGATGGGAGTCTGACGCCGCCAACGACCCCACAGGCAAGGCCTGAATCCGATCCAGGCTCATGGTGCGGTAGTGGCGCTCGCCACCCTGAGCCGGCCAGGGCGGATCCGCCAGGATGGTGCGGAAGCCGCCAGCGGGCACACCGGCCAGTCGGTTCGTGTTGCGCGTTTCTGAGATGCTCATTTCTCTGCTCCTTTCGCGTTAGGTGCTTTGCCCTATATGTTGCACACCACTACGTCTTCAGCAAGGTCTCGAAGGACGCAATCCTGAGCGACGCGTCAGGTAAAACTAAGACGCTAACAGCTTCACCATCGGAAAGCGAAGGATAGTCGTCTATAAGTCCTATTTAGTGGCCACGAGAATGCCTGCTGTCTTTTTAACAACGACCAACGCCATGGCGAGAGCCGTCTGGGCCGTTATCACTCTCCATACCATCGTGCTGCCTGCTGTATGGCGCGGGCGGCCTGCAGGGCGGCGTGGTCCTGCTGCCATTTGAGGTAGGCGGCGCGGCGGGCGATGTGCCGGCACTCCTGCGTTCGATCGGCGTGGATAGTGGGCAGATGGAGCGGCTGCACCGGCCTGATCGGTGGTCTGCTGTTTCTTTTCTGCCGGATTGATCTTCGCTGGGCCCGCAGCAGCAGAGTCAAGGCGGCCAGACTCAGTACCGTAATGGTGACCAAGACGACAAGGGCGATGATGTTGATGCTGGCGTTCATAATGGTGTTAGCCCTTCAGAACTCGGCGATGTCTTCGGCAGTGCTCAGGGCGTAAGCCCTGATGATGGCCTGGTAGTAGGGGCCTCCGGCCGGGGCGATCTGGTGGGCTTGCTCGGCCAGGCCGACCAGAGCAGCGGTGTTATTCAGAGCGCTGGCAGCCAGGACGGCGCGGGCCTGATCTTTGATGTGAGTCACCTCGGCCCGGCCGAGGACAGCGTCAGCGTGGCGGCGGACGGCGCGGGCCACCGTCCGCGAGGAAGGGCCGAAGGACGCCAGGCCGGTGGCGTAGGAGTCGGACTCGGGATCCGGGGCCTGGGGGATGAGGTTGATGGACATGAGGGCGGGTTCCTTTCGGTTGGCGCTGCCCGTTTGTTAGGTGCGGCGGTTGGTCCTGGCGACCAGGTGCCCTTCTCTGTCCGCCTGTGGCGGTGGGAGGAGGGCCTGGCCGGGGCGTCCGGGGTTGTCGGTCTCGTAGTGATAGGAGACCAGGGGGCGGCGGAGCGTGTCGTGACACAGGAATGACACCGTGTACCCAGGCGTCCGTGTATCGCGGTGCGCGTCTCGTGACCGCAACTAACGTCCTGGGCTACAGTGAACCTGTGGCCAGAGCGACAGCGTCGACGGATCGCTACCGCGCCGCCTCGCAGCAGGCGGCGACATCGGAGGCGGCGGTGCGAAGTGAGCTTCTGGCAGTCCGGAAGCGGCCGGAGGGCCTGTCGCCGCACTCAATGGCGACTTGTCCGGCCATCGTGGCTCTTCTGGGCGATGGCGATCCACTACTGGCCTTTACTCGACTCGAGACGAGGATCCTGGCCCGACTGGAGCTCGACGATGACGTCACTCCCTTGAACGCAGTGGCTTACTCGCTGGGTCTGGCTTCCAAAGGGAGGACGCACCTGGAGCGACTCAACGAGTTCGGAGCCGACTACGGCTACGAGGCGCGTCAGGCGCGACGTCATTCGGACCTCGGCATACAGCAGCTGGTGTCGTTGATCTGCTCTAACTGGATCGTCGATGCTGTACCGGTCTGCGATGTCGTGCTGGTCGGTAACCCGGGCGGCAGTACCGAGGTGATGGTTACTACCAAGCGGCCGCACTTTGTAGACATGCGCTCTGTGCAGATCCAGTGGTACTGCCCAGACGACGAGATTGACATGAAGGTGCAGGATCTTGTGCCACCACCCCGCTTCGAGCCTGTCGCTCCACCATCATCCGTTGGGCACTGCGAAGACTTGCCAGGCGAACTTCACGTACATCAACGTCTGGCGGAACCCCTGATGCTGTCTCCGCCAGACAGCGGTAGAACTCGAGGCCTACGTATCGCCTGGCCGGGGGAGGTGTGGCCGTGCTTCCAGTGGCAGATGATTGGGCCACTGTCACCAAACGCCACTATTTCCAGCCAGATTATAGGGAACAGCATGATCGTGATGTGTTTACCTAACTGAAGATCTCAGAAAAGATACTTGTCAGATATTGAACTTGAAGGAGTATAATGGACGTGTGAATCTCGTTTCTCAACCCCTACGGTCAATCTCATCGACCCTGAACAGCAGAAGCCTCAACCTCGTCTCGGCGGTAGATCTCACCCACTGGGTCAACCGGACATTGCTTTTCCGGAGTTGATGCGACGTTTGCTTGCTCAAACACCCGGTATCACTAATATTGAGGCGCGCCCACGAGGGAACGTCTGCAGGGTCCAGATCCTGCGAGACCCTACGTATGATCGACTCCGACGGAAGAGCCTGCCCCACAGGTAAGCTCAGGGCCTTCAGGTCGGCGGCGGTCAGGTCAGTGGTGTGCTCCCATACGCCGTCAGGCTCCGGCAGCCGGCCAGCACCCTCGTTACGGCCAGGGACAGGACCGCGGGCAGGTCATGGCGCACGATCCGCCGGTCGCGGGGGTCAGTCACGTTCCTGAGAAGCTGAGCCAGGGGGCCAGCGCGACAGGACGGTCGTGGTGGAAGATGACATCGGTGCGGGTTCCTGGGGACGAGGGATTGATTAAGCACCACACTCATCGTCCCCACGGGACCCGCACCCCCATCTCAGCGACACACCATCTCTGCCAAACCAGCTCAGACACTCTTCGCCGGACGTAACCGATTTGTTACAGCTGGGGATGTCCATAACACTTGCGCGCTTCAGTACCGGGCTGGTGGTCATTTCTTCCGTCTTGAGGCGCTGGCCTGCCCGCTTCCTACAACAGCATCCCAACGTCGCAGCCTTGGCGGTACGCTCCCTATAGGCATCCACGGCACAGAGTGCTACCCTCCCAAGTGTCCAGAACGATCTGCGGGTCACCGACCTGCCAGGCTCAGCGCGACGACGGAAGACAGACATGTGCTACCAGCAGGCAGACACCGACACACTCAGGCTGCGGCTGCATCGACAGTTGGCGCCACCCGGCAGCCTGTCCGTGCTCACCTGCCGACGATGGCGCCTGTCTGCTGCACACCAGATGCGTCCACCTTGCAACGGACAGCTAGGGCGACGTTGCCGAATGTCTGCGAGTTAAGGAACTCGACGTTCGCAATCACAATAGACGCAACCAATAAACCAGTCAGCAGAAACAGCAAGACCCCAATCTATCAATTGAAATATTGCACTAATAGGTCGACTGTGATTAAATGGTAGCAGCCATGAGTGAAACGCTGCCCCATCACCAGAACTCACCGAACCAGCCCGAAAATGATCTGCTGGTTTGGAATACTTCTGCGGAAAGCGGCATTGAAACTCAATCGAACAGCCAGTCGACACGCAAAGGTATCGGACGTCTTGCGATAAGTGAAACGGAACTCAGCGAGATGTTATCTAGGCAGGATAGTGGGATAGTAGATAAGTTAAAGTCCTTTTACAGAGACTTTAGGGAACTTAGCCGACCTAAAAAAAGGGTCGTGAGTGCTTACTGTGTTTTTGTTGACCCCACTGTGCCTTCGCCAGGATGTCTATATCCCCCATCAGCGGATCGCAAGCAATCATAAGCAATTCTCGTTAGGCCTCCACTTCTAAAGCCACCCTAGTCTCCGACCTCACGGAATTATGGCGAATACTTGTCTATTTCAAGGCTACATACCTCCCACTCTAGAAGAAGTTAAAAAGTACGCTGATTTATACTATGCGCATTGGGAAGACCGGTCAACATGGTTAATCAGAAGGGTAAAGCAGTTCGAGCCAATAAGTCCCGTCGCAAATAAAATTAAGATGTCGTACGATGTCATGTTTTCAGAACTTAGCGAACTTGAACATCGTGATGGCGTTTTAACACTACCGCTCGACTGGATGTATAAGCAGCCTTTTGTCTCCATTGATATTTCCGGCCCCTGGGAGTCAGCAGTTTGCTTAGCAAGTCGTTCAGAATCCGCTCGCATCGCTACGTACTATGTATTTGGCTGGCTCAATCGCTTTGCAGGATTTTCACTACATGAATTAACAGAGGAGCAGATTTCGACAGTATATAGGCTTCTCCGGGGGCGGGACACTTCAGCTCACACCAGGTTAAGTGGTTGGCTTTATATCGTTGAGAAGTACGATTTGAACTGGCCTATAGGAAGTAGTAATAACTGGCATGCATGGATCGCCAATCGAGAGTTTAGGTGTTTTTTTATACGCTTGTGCGAGACATTTGCCATGTCCGTAACCCTACCGTATAGACAACTCGAAACATGCGCTCGAGGGCTAATTAAAGTGTCCTGGAACGATTCCTTCATGTATCAGCATGAGGACTATTTCGGAGAGTACAAAAGACAGTTCAGGCAAAGGGTAAGTAACCGAATAAAAGCGTCGCTCACACCAGTTCAATTTTTGCTTGTTCGCGCGATCGTCACATTGTCTCGTGGAATTGTTCTTTTGACTAACTGGTTCAGAAGTCAGATGCGTCGCTACGGAGTTGTTCCTCCTAATTTTGTAATCTCATTAGTGAGTGAGTCGAAGTTAGGTTTCTACGGTCAACTCATACTTCCAGAAGCCATGCGCATCGACAATGTCAGGTGCGAAGCGCTAAAAATTGATGGAGAAGCGCAAAGAATCACCGTCAGACCTAATGGTTATATGCACAAAGATGACGGAATGAAGGCCGGCGATTTACATTATGTAGGAAATAAGGCTCGACTGTATATTACTCGAGGAGAAGGGGCAAGCCTTTCTGCTGATTTTCGTATTCAGGCCCACATAAAGAGAGGCCAGTTCGTTTTGCCTGCACTCTTTGCCTCACTTGCTGGCCTAGCAGTGTCCGTAGCTCTTCTCCTGATGTTCATTAAATTCGAGAGCTTTGCATTTCCTGAAGATATATCTAGCATGGTGGCAGTCGTAGCTATCTTGCCGTCTGCCATGGCTGGTTATATTCTGTTCGATCGCGAGCACGAGTATGTAAGCGTGGTGCTCGGTTCCCGTCGAGTCCTGCTAGTTGTCTCGATGATCGTTACACTTACCGCAGTGTTCACGGTTAATCTTGCGTTGGTGCTTCGCAGTGGAATCCTCCATGAATGTAAACCAACAGAGCAGACGTTGGCTTGCATTCATCGACTCGGTGACACTGCCGATCGACTCAGTGACACTGCCGAAGTTGCAGCATTTGTGACATTTGCGACACACTTAGTGGTGTTCCTGGTATTCGCTTTAGATTTCTTAGTGACGGAGAACTGGCGCCACACCATCTCCCGCAAGTTTCATTTTGGTCTCTCCTGGCTGTATGCAGCATTCCTTGTGCTTTGTTTTCTGTGTGCCTACTGCTGGATGGGTGTAAGCTTGTTCCAATGGAGTGGGGAGAAGACAAAGTTTTTCGCTGAAGTTCCAATTTGGCTATATCACCACGCACATACTATTTGGCAGTCGATTTAGATCTTCCGCAGTCTCTAGTTTAGAGGATCAGCCCTACATCGCCAACCACTCGCGCGCCATACTGGTCCTGCTCTACCGCTCCCCATCGATGGAGAAGCGTTCTTAAAACGGCGAAATCGGTGGGTGAGAGTGTCTGAGCTGGTTTGACAGAGATGGTGTGTCGCTGGGACGGGGACGCGGGCCCCGTAGGGACGATGATGGTGTCTAGATGATTGGTTCCAGGGGGTGTGGGGGTGTGGTGGCGTGGGAGCGCGGTGAGGCAGGCCCTGCTGGGCTTTACCAGCGAGCGGCGCTGGCTGCGCCACGCCCGCGAGCACCTGGGCGCCATGTTCCCCGCCCTGTCCGGCCAGCCCGGCTACAACAAAGCGCCTGCGCGCTCTGACCGGCACGATGCAGGCCGTCCTGACCCACCTGTGCGCCACCACCGGCCATGGGACGACGATGCGCGGGTGGCCAACTCCGCCCCCATCGAGTGCGCCCGCTCCCGCCAGACCGTCAAACGCTCCGACCTGGTCGGCTGGGCCGAGTACGGGTGACTAGCGCCTCCCACTCGCGCTTCTTCTGGGGTCTGCGCCTGCACCTGGTGTGCACCGTGCACGGACTGCCCGTGGGATGGGCTCTAACCGGAGCCAAGGCCGACGAGCGCGAGACCCTGTGCGCCGTCCTGAGCGCATGGACCAGCCCGCCTCCCCGGGTCGGGTGATCATCGCTGACAAGAACTACTTCGGAACCGCCTTCGAGGGGCAGCTCACGCAAGCCGGTATCGAGCTGATCCGGCCGGCACGCAAAGGCGAGAGCCCGCGCTCGGGCAAACGATTCCTGCGACTGCTGCGTCAGATCATTGAGTCCGTCAACCAGACGCTCAAGGGCCGGCTCGACCTCGAACGCCACGACGGACGCACCATCGCCGGAGCCTGCTCACGCATCACCCAACGCGTCCTCGCCCCGACCGCAGCCATCTGGCACAACTACCTCGTAGACGCCCCCACACTACGGAACCTAACCCCCTACGACCACTAACCGCCCCCCCTGGGCTTACTCATCTAGGCAAGATGCCGGAGCGACGCAATGTGGCCATATCTGGTGTATAATGAAGGACGGCATGTAGCAGATAGAATGCTACGCCATAAACAAGTCACCAGGAGAAGAAAATGAAACTCGTTCATGTCAATATTCAGCGATACCGCAGCATTAGTGAGCCAACGGAGTTTGACGTTGAGTCTGACGTGACAGCGCTTGTCGGTAAGAATGAGTCTGGCAAAACCGCGGTGCTGCAATCTCTCTATAAAAGCAATCCAGTGGATCGCGTTAAGTTCGATCCAGACCTCGATTACCCGAGTCACAAAACATCTGAACTGAGAAAAAAGAAGCGTGTTAGAGTTACTGAGTTAACATACGAACTTGATAATGATGATATTGCTGCTGTAGAAGCAATCCTTTACTCCGAAGTTCTTGACGATAAATGCGTCACTGTCACAACTGGCTTCGGTTTTACTCAAGAAAAATGGTCGCTCCAGGTTAATGAAGAAAAGATACTTAACAACCTCCGAAATGAACTTGATTTGCCGACGGCAGATAAAACGAAGGTCGACGCTGTATCTACTATTGACGATTTGGTCGATACCCTTCGAAATCTTGAATCGGAAACACCAACTGCTGCTGCCACGTTAGAGAAGGTTGAATCATGGCGTGACAACGATCCTGTTCTCGGTGCGATTGACGTCTTGAACAAACGTCGCCCAAAGTTCGTCTACTTTGGTGACTATGATGTCATGCCTGGAAAGGTTTCTATCCCGAGATTGATCTATCGCCGCGATAACAATACGCTTGAGCGTGGCGAAGAGGCTCTCTTGGCACTTCTAAAGGTGGCGGGAGTGGATCCCCAGGAGTTTATTTCTTCAGACAATCACGAGCGTCTCATTCGGCAGATGGAGAACGCATCGAACGCTATCAGCGACGAAGTCTTCGAATATTGGAGTCAAAACAAGGAACTTCAGGTTGAACTGCGTGCTATTGCAACAGCTGAGCCAAATGCGGAACAGTCACTTAATGAGCCACCGCTTCTGCAAGTCCGTGTGGAAAACCGTCGGCACCGTGTTACCGTTCCGTTTGATGAGCGCTCGCGAGGGTTTGTCTGGTTCTTCTCGTTCCTAGCGTACTTCTCGAAGCTGGAAGAAGAATCGACACAGCCACTAATCCTGCTGCTTGACGAGCCTGGTCTCAGTCTTCACGCAACAGCACAGAACGATCTCCTGCGATTCATCAACGATCGTCTTGCGCCGCGTCATCAGGTCATTTTTACCACTCACTCACCGTTCATGATTGATCCGCACAATTTCCATCGCGTTCGAACGGTGGTCGATGATCCTGAAACTGGCACAACGGTGTCGGCTGATATCCTGAAGACAGATGCTGAGTCAGCCTTCCCGCTGCATGCAGCACTTGGCATCGAGTTGACGCAAACGCTTTTTGTTGGGCCGAACGTTCTGCTAGTCGAAGGTCCGTCTGACGTTATCTATCTGCAGTACCTTTCTGCTCAGCTTGTTGAGGCTGGGAAGCCTGGGCTGGATGATCGGTGGGTTCTCGTGCCTGGCGGTGGTATCTCGAAACTTGCTGCGTTCCTGACGCTTTTTGGGGCAAACCAGATGAAGGTAGCCGTACTTGCTGATTCGTCGGCGCAGAACAATAAGACCATCAGTAACTTGAAGGCGAGCGGCAAGATGTACGATGCCGGAATCGTCCAGGTTGGTGACGCCTCCGGAGTTGAGGAGACTGATATCGAAGATCTTCTGCCAGCACAGCTATATGTTGATTTGGTTAATGAAGCCTATCAAGGTGTGTTTGCTGACAATCCTCTCACGCTTGATGACCTGCCTGATGGGCCAAGGATTATCAAGCGAGTGGAGGATGCTTTCGTTGCCCGCAATGTTAACAAAGGTCGTCTCAACCATTACTCGCCTGCCGGTGCGCTACTGAGGATGAAAGGCGCTGCTCGAATGTCGGAGGAAGAATTGTTGATAGCCGAAAGCTTGATTAGTCGAATTAACCCACTTTTGGATAGGAACGACTGATACGGGGCAAAGTCGATGGTTGGTCGTTTGGTCTCTGAGGGGCCTGGTGTGTTGGTATGAGTGCGGCGTGACCCGCACGGTGACGATAAGAGCGGCCACTCAGTCCCGTCATTAGTGGGGTCACGCCGCCGATGCCATTCTTCATCACAACGGCCCTGTCGCGCCGGCCCCTAGCCCGTGTCTTCAAGGATGTGACTGATCTCAGGGGTCGGCGGAGTGCTCGTATGGCCTTTCCACGATCCTATCCGTACCCTGCCCGAGTCGCTCGAGCCCGTTGGATCTAGATGGAGCAATGGTAACAGCCAACGCCACACACACCCGGGTAGGCGCACCGCGGGCGTAATGGTCACTACGTGCTTACCGCCCTGGAGCGTCTGAGCAGGCTCGCTCGGCTTCGATTTGCCTGATCGTCAGATGGGACTGGACTCAGCACGACGAGGAGATTCTGTTCAGAGCGTTAACTGATCCTCACGCTGGCCTTCGTTTCATGGCTAACTTCGTTCACGTCAGTCCAGGCGACTATGCAGTCGGCTTCGTTCGGCGATCCGAGAACTTGCATAATGGGATATCGCTGGATAGCGTCGGGTGCCATTGTGTTGATGACATTCTTTGGGTCGAAGCTAAGATCGAACATTCCACTCGACTCATCGTCACTATCTTCGTATCGGTAAGAAACATCGGTCACTGGCTGCCTAGTTCGGTTCGTAAGCGTCAGATACAGCCGCCGTTTGTTCTTAAGTCGTCCCTTGCTGTCAGTTTCGGTGTAGCGCTCGATCTCGACTGAAGGCCAAACACCGAAAGAAGGGTCGGTGTTAGAGCTATGTGCGGAAGAAGTGCCTGACTCGCTGGGCGGCTCATAGTCACGTGCAACATTGTTTAACGTGTTGTTGATAATCTGCGTCAACTGCTCGTTCGTTGAGTAACTGATAAAGAGCGCTTTGTCTTTGATTGAACTGAGGTACTCGTTTAATGCAGCCGACTGCTGGATCGCCTCCGTCGTCGTGGGCGGAGCGCTTGGCGTCGTATTTCTCAGGATTGCGACTCGCTTGCCCTGACTGTGCAGTAGACTGATTTCTTCAGCTGTTCCAGACAGGTGAGTTTTCGTCGGCGTGCCGAGCCGATTGGTGAACACGACAAATCCCATATCAGACGAAGCAACCAACTGCTCGTTGATAAAGGCTTGTGGCTCTTGCCCATAACTCGGGCTCGTTCCTTCCTGCCAATCGGTAGGTGAAAATATCACTCCAAAGCGTCGGCTATAGTTCGTGTTCCAGGAGCGTATAGTACTATGGATAAGATGCCTGTGCTCTGGAGGGAGATCGCTCGGAGAGGAGAGGAGCACCTGAACGACCGTGGCTACGTATGTCATGAACAAATGATACCACTAAGCACGTCTATTGCTTGGATACCAGTCGGTAACAATTTCCATGGAACGTAACACCAGGCTCAACGAAAGTCGTAGTCCTCATCCATCCCGCTTGATAACCATATATCTTCGGCCTCATCGGGCGAAAGCTTATCATCATCGTCGTGATCTTCGCCGATCATACAACGGCACACCTCTTCGATGTGTTCCTCAATTCCGTCATGCGAATAGTCGTAGGAATGGATGTGTTTTGGTCCCGTCGGCATGACACAAGTCCACATGGAGATTTCTTCTTGCGCTAGATTGCGGTTCAATAGAACCTCCTCATCGAGATTCAAGGTAGCGCAAGTGGTGGGTGAGTCGCAAGCGGGTGTGTACGAGACTGCCCGCACGATCGGCGCTAGCTGCCGCATATCGCAGGACCCATGATACACGGTCATGACAACGAGCCACTGCACTCCGGCTACAATCTGCGATAATATAATGTTATTAATGGACGTGGACGTAACTTGCCTGGCCCGCGATGGCAGAGCATTTGAGATTTTATGCTCGACCGCCTTCTGAGGTGATATGGATGAATTCGGCGTACGTCACACAGATCAGACACTTCCTACTTGTTGGCTATCAGAGTCCGCGTACCAGATCGCCGGGGTCGATGTCGAGGGCGCGGGCGACGCGCAGGATGTTGTGGAGGCTGAGGTTGCGCTGGCCGCGCTCGACCTGGCCGATGAATGTCCAGTGCAGTTCGGACTGGTCGGCCAGGGCCTCCTGGGACAGTCCCAACTGCTGGCGTCGAGTGCGTACCCGTGCTCCGAACTCGCCGGCTGCTGGTGAGATGGGCGGTTTGGGCGAGGTGGCGGGCACCTGACCATCCCAACGAGACCAACTTCTCGCGTCCAGAGACTATACGTCTCAAGCAAATACGTCCTATGCTGTGGTCGTAGCCGGACGAGAGGGGTGATCATCATGGGAGGCTGCTGACCTAAGCCCACGTATGCACCACGACGGCACCCGTTCAGGCGGCCTTGCTCGAGCGGGTGCCGTTGTGTGTCAGCTGGTGCTGCTGGCCGGCTTCCGTGGCCAGCGTCCAGGCGAAGACTAGGCCAGCTCGTGGGAAGAGCCAGCCGTCGTAGCGATAGCGCACTACCGAGGTTTCAGGCTCCTCCGAGATGCGGCCGCCATCACCGCGAGAGGCGAAGTCCATCAGACGAAGGCGCTTGATGGAGGAAGAGTCATAGGTCAGCTCTACGTCCAGCCCTTTGGTCGGCCGATCGATGTTGATGTGGACGACGTGACCATCACGGGGCACGAGTGTACGAAAGCTGAAGGCCACCACCACGCTCTGGCCTTGCTCTATCGTGTCTTGTCCCAGATCGACGGTGTAGACCTGGGAGACATCGTCGGATTGGTGGCTGAAGTCGATGGGTCGGCCGTTGACGGTGAACTGTTCCAAAGCGAAGACTTCTGGGTCATTGACCGCCAGGCCAGGGACCGGTCGGCGGTACCACACGCTGGTCTCGCCGCGTTCGGCGACCAACTGGTCGTAGCGTTGGCGGTCGGAGACGACGGCGAACTTGCGGAAGCGGTGCCTGGGTACCACCGTGTACTCCCAGCGGACATGTAGGTCGAAGAAGGGGTTAGGGGCAAAGCCCCTAACCCTGGGTATACCCAGGGTTGCGTCGACTCGGGCGTCGTACCAGCGTTCCTCGGCGGCGATGGCTTGATGACGAATGTCACTGTAAACCTCACGACCGAAGGCCTTGTCGCCGAAGCGCAGCCCCAGGCTGGTTTCCGCCAGGTCGTCCAGCAACTGGGGCGTGGCAATGCGCTCCAGATCCTGGCGCTGGAAGCGGAAGGCCTCGATTACTGCGTCGCGTAGAGTTGGTGCTTCGTCGTGGAGGGTCTGGCGGAACTGCTCGACGGTAGCCTCCTCCTGTTCCTTGCGGAAGCTGTACTCGAAGAGCGTGGATAGTAGGCCGGCGCCAAACAGAGTACCACCAAGTTCTCCCAGTGGAATGGAGTGCAGCCACTCCCAGTCACCGAGCTTAAGATTCTCAATCCAGCCATTCAACATCATCAGCAGGATGCCGGCAAGTGTTAGGGAGACTGCGAGCAGAGCGGCTTTGAGCTTGCGGAGGCGATGGTTCAGATCTGTGGTTCTTTTTCGCGTCATTGCTATCTAATATTGTAGCAAACGTAAGCGCGATTGAATAGTTGAATGTTGTTTGTGGCCGGCGGTTGAGATTACTTTGTCAGCTACTTATTGACAATATGCGCCATGACGTGCACGTCCATGTATTGTCCGTTGCAGAGATATCGTTTCCTGAGCGTGCCCTCGCGGACGAAACCAAGTTTGCCGAAGAGTTCAAGCGATGCGATGTTGTCTTCAAGTATCCATGCTTCCAGGCGCCGCAGCCCTAGGTGGTCAGTCGCCCAGGTGATGATCCATTCAGCTCCGGCTCTGCCGTATCCGTGACGGCGATCTTCAGAACGCCAGATACAGATGCCGACCTGCGCGTGGAGGTTGCGCCAGTCGATGGAATGAATAGAGACTTCTCCCACTAGGCGATTCTCAGTAGTCAGGATGAAGGTGTAGGCGGTAGCAGGTTGCGGGCCAGCGGTATCGGCGATCTTGCGATGAAGTTCGGCGCTGCTACGAGGGCGCCAGTACGGCGGGCCATACTGGGCTAGTTCCTGCCAGTCCGAACAGGCGTCAAGGATAGCCGGGATGTGATGCTCGGCGAGAGCCCGAAGGGCGATAGTCACTCAGCATCCCTCCCTACCGTACTCTTTCGACCGTACCCCATGCTACTCATAAGTCTGTAGACTTGAAAGTAGCGCTAGATCACTCTTGGAGGCGTGGCTGTAGGTGACCTCCAGAAGGCAGTGGGCAGGAACCTTCGTGCCTACCGCATGGAGAGGGGACTCAGCCAGGAGGCCTTCGCCGAGGTACTGGGAGTCCACCGCACCTACATGGGCGGCGTGGAGCGAGGAGAGGATGGGACATTCTTCCAGGGCAAGGCCTTGAGCGTCTTGCGCAGGGTCTTCTGGTTGTCCTTGACCGTCAGCGCGTAGTGACCACCACGCTGAGTGATCCACTGGGCGGTCTCCACCTGGGTGCGCCGTGGCGTCAGTTGTCACCACTGCTCCGCCTGGGTCGAGGGGCTCAAGCAGCCGCCTGAGCGCGGGGACCTCTGGTTGGATTTGTCCGCCACCCGCCTCTGGGACAGCACAGCGCCCGTGGCGTGGTCCAGGGCCGACAGCGAGATGAGGCGCAGGCGCATCGCTGGCGGGCGCGGGCGCCGCGCATGGTCTTACCGTCCACGGCGATCACCCTGCGTCCCCAGGTGGTGCCGGTACGTGTGCACAACCATGACGCCAAGTGGGCGTCGAGGCCTGCGGGGTCCATATCCTGGAGCACCCTACGGATCGTTGACTCCGACGCAAGAGCCCGCCCCTCTGGTAGGCCCAGAGCCTCCAGCTCAGCAGCGGCCAGGTCGGTGGCGCGCTCCCATATCGCCGTCAGACTCCGGCAGCTGGCAAGCCCTCGATAGGTACCGTGCGGCACATGCCAAGCTGACCGGAGCCGTAGATACGCTGTTCAGGTAACATTCAGCCATGGTGACAGTGAACCTTGAGCAGCATGCGTGGGAAGTCGGCGACGAGCTCGGTACTGGTGGGTATGGAACGGTGCGAGAGGCGCGGCGGGACGGCGTCGAGCATGCGGTGGCGAAGTTCGCCCCGATTGAGCCTGGCGCACAGCGCGAACTCCTGATCGGAGCCTCTACAAACCTACCTCACGTCGTGCCCGTGCTGGACAGTGGTGAGCATGACGGCAAGTACGTCCTGATCATGCCGCGTGCCGAGTATTCTCTCTGCCAGTACGTTACAGATAATGTCTTGAATCTCGAGGAGAAGATTGCCATCCTCGCCGATGTCGCGCACGGGCTGAATGAGATTGAACAAGCAGGTCTGGTTCATCGTGACCTGAAGCCAGATAACGTGCTCTATACGGACGGCGTCTGGCAGCTATGCGACTTTGGCATCGCCCGCTATCGAAACGTCTCAACGGATCCTGCGACGCGCAAGTCTAGCTTCACCGCGCTGTACGCGGCTCCAGAGCAGTGGCGGAGTGAACGGGCAACTTCAGCCACCGACATGTACGCCTTCGGAGTCATGGCTTATGAACTGCTAGAAGGCCACCTGCCGTTCCAGGGACAGACCCCCGAAACACTACGAGAGCAGCACCTTCACACCGCTCCGCCGAATTTGAGCATCGAGGCGCCTCGACTACAGGTCATGATCAGGGAGTGTCTCAACAAAGCGGCCGGAGCGCGCCCCACCGCCGATTGGGTTCTGCGGCAACTTGCCCACGCCACAGACGCCCCTGCAAGTCCTGGCATACAGCAACTGCAGCAAGTCTCGCAGCAGTATTCGGCTCAGCGCTCGCAGGCACTAGCCGAAGATGAGCAGCGCAGGACGTTACTGGAACGACGCAAGGAATTATTCCAAGACGCATGCCGATCGTTCGAGCATTTCCGATCCACGCTACAGAACACAATCGTCGATAACACGCGTCTTGCAAAGATCGAAGAACGGAGTGAGCAGACAAATCTCGGCGACAAGATCACGATCTCGATCGTGACATTGGTTGCGGCTCGTCTCAAGTTTGTGGGGCCGCGAATAATTCAGCCGAAGCGATGGAGCGGGCCATTCGAGGTGATTGCTTGCGCCAGTATCGAGTTGCTGCAAACGTCGACTCACAACGACTATCCTGGTCGTTCACATTCCCTATGGTACTGCGACGCACTGCAGGAGGGGCGGTTTGAATGGTTTGAACTTGCGTTTATGGATTCTCCACTATTCGGTGGCCGGCGACGTATGGAGCCATACGCTGCGCAGCCAGAAGGGATTTCGATCGCGTTCGACAGAGTAATTGGTGCTACTCAACTCGCCTGGCCCCTCGAACAACTTGACCGCGCAGACCCGCAAGAATTTGTTGGCCGTTGGATTGGCTGGTTTGCAGAAGCGAGCAATTCCAAGCTGTTTAGACCATCGACCATGCCGGAGAAGCCTGTAGAGCGCAACTGGCGGGAATGAAAAGTATCACAAGCACCCCTACTACGAATTTCAGTGAATATTATACATCACGCCAACTTCGACTACTTCAATTTTCTATAGGGACACGGAATGACAGTAGATTCTATCCTTGGGCTTACTGGTACCATCCTGTCCGTCGTTTCGTTGACTTGGCAAGTGCGTTCATGGCGTGCTTCTGGAGCGCGACTGAAGGTGTCCTGCAACTCCAGTTTTCTGCTGGGAGACGTAGTACCTGAGATGGAGCTACTCGGTATTAAAATTACTAACTCTGGTCGTTCTAGCACCATCGTCAACGATGTTGCGTTCAAACTTCCCGACGGTAAAGCCCTTCAAATACTAAATGATGAGGTCGGCGCAGTTACATTACCATACGAGATCCGTCCGGGCGAAGTGATTACGATCTATTGTGTTCCATTTCAACTTAAGGAGTCGATGCAGAAGCAAGGGTATACACGCAATACGCGCATCATTCCAAAGGTATCGTCAGGTCACGGTGATGCTGCGGGGAAGGCCATTCGACTTGATTAAACTATTACTGCATACACTGAGGTTTTCTCGCCGGGGGTGGTGGTATTGGTGGCCTGGGAGCTGGGATGGCTGAGAAGGGGGATGGGGCTGGGTGTGTCGGAGCGGGTGCACGCGGAGCCGCATCAATAAGGATCGGCGATGGTCTATGACCTTGACACCGACCCGTATCTTGACCTCGCCACTGGCGTGACGTGCAACCGGCTAGGCATAACCGATCCTGGCGCACTATTTTAGTGAGAAGAGAAAGAGATAGAATCATGAACAATCAAGAGTATCATGATGTTGAGCAACGACTTCTTCAAGAAGAGGTCATCTTGTAGTTGATTATAGTCAAGAGGTATACTTATTTATATGAAACCCGTATCTGATCCAGAACCTTCTCGTAAGCTTATCCGCAACTCCACAGCTGAGTTCCTGATCTTCACCGCACAGGACGCCGGTGCAAGCATCGAGGCCCGCTACGAGGACGAGACAGTCTGGCTGACTCAGAAGCTTATGGCCGAGCTGTTCGGAGTGGACGTGCGCACTATCAGCGAGCACCTGGGCAACGTCTACAGCTCCGGCGAATTGGAGCGTGAGGCAACTATCCGGAAATTCCGGATAGTTCGGTCTGAGGGGTCGCGCCAGGTGACGCGCAGCCTCGACCACTATCGATGCCATCATCTCGGTGGGCTACCGCGTCAACTCGGTACGCGCCACCCAGTTCCGCCAGTGGGCCACCAGCGTGCTGCGCGACTTCGCTATCCGCGGCTACGTCATCGACCGCCAGCGTATGGAGAACGGAACCTTCCTCGGCGAGGACTACTTCGAGCGCCTGCTCGACGAGATTCGCGAGATCCGCCTGTCCGAGCGCCGTTTCTACCAGAAGGTCACCGACATCTACGCCACCAGCGTCGACTACAACAAGGACGCCCCGACCACCAAGCGCTTCTTCGCCACCGTCCAGAACAAGCTCCATTACGCCGTCCACGGCCACACCGCCGCCGAGCTCATCGCCTCGCGCGCTAGAGCCGACCAGCCCCACATGGGCCTGACCACCTGGGCGGGCAGCCCCGAGGGCAAGATCCTGCGCGGCGACGTCACCATCGGCAAGAACTACCTCATCCGCGACGAACTCGACGACCTCGGTCGTCTGGTCAGCGCCTTCCTCGATCTGGCCGAGTCCCGGGCCCGCCGGCAGATCCCCATGACCATGGAGGACTGGGCCACCAGACTGGATGCCTTCCTCGACCTCGACGACCGTCAGATCCTCGATAATGCCGGCCACATCTCCAAGTCCCAGGCCGACGAGCACGCCCTGAGCGAGTTCGAGAAGTTCAGGGTGGTACAGGACCGCAAATATGTGAGTGATTTTGATAGGTTAGAAGATGCTCACATCGAAAGGAACATAGAAAATGACGAAAGAGACGATTAAAGATGAGAAGTCTAGTCTAATCAAAGTTGTCTACTTCGATGAGGAGTCGGCTTCGGACTACCTAGATATATCCGCCGGCGGTAAAACCGAGTCCACGAGCGAAGACGTAAGAGAGCGGACCAATGAAATGCATAGTAAGGTCGAGGCTGGCCTCATCGCAAAGTTCAGCTGGCTGCCGTTTTTCGGCACATCAGGCGAACTGAGCGCAGGCGCCGGAGTATCCGCGGCCGGCAAAAGTATCCTGAGCAAGACACTGTCGAACACGATCCTTACCGACTACCTCGTCAAGGCGGATAGCGACCCTCGAGTGGTCCAATTGCGAGATCTTCGCGTGACCGCACCTGCGGGATCCATGGCGTACACGAAAATGTTCACGCCTTACATGGTGCTACTCAAGCTGGACGACGCACCTTTCGACTTGGCGCGCATGGATGAAGTACTTGCCGACGCGAAGGGATATTATGAGCTCCTCGGTGAAACTAAAGACGGCTCCAAGCGCGTGCTACGCTTCAATCTCAAGGCGTTCCGGAACAACTACGGACTCACAGATCTCGGACGTATGCGCCTCGTCTTCCACGGCGTACTCGTCGGACAGACGTCTGAACAAGCACTCAGCATGGAGGCTGAGATGTCCGGCAGCGCAGGCGACGCGACCGTCACGGCGGTCGAACTCGTAGACGGCGTGGACATGCAAAGCGACGACCTCCTGGATGTCTACGACGTGATCCTTGCGGGAGTTGAATTCAAATATGCCGCGTGATACGAAGGTCACCATCTACTACGGCCCACAGTCATGGTTCAAAGAACAGCTGAGGAAGAAGGAGCGTACGGGCCTTCTCGACATCGTCTATGAGCGCGACGAAGCCAACCGGCGACATACCCATGTCGTTGAAGGCCAAGAGAGACCACCGTCCGAGGAACCTGCGCTGAGACCGAAACGAGTGGCAGCCGAGTCGAGCGACTACGCCAGCTTGAACGAACACGTCATCACCAACTTTGCTGGCCTCATACGGTCGATCAACCCCAAGCACCTTCACCTGCACAACCCACCTGCCCACGTTCACTCACAACTTGAGCGAGCCTTCACAACCGAGGTGAAACGCTATGAATACCCGGCGGTGACGCGGGACACGCTCGTCAGCTTCCGTGACGGCTTCGCCGGACATCTCGTGGGTCAGGCCGAAGTGAAGGAGGCGCTGCTCGCAGCGTTGTATCCACTGACCACGGCACGGCTGACGAAGCCAGTCGTTTTAATGTTCTACGGCCCGTCCGGTGTCGGTAAGACTGAGACCGCGCAGTTCATCAACGGGCTACTCGGAGGGACGCTGCTGCGCAAACAATTCTCCATGTTCCATAACGACAAGTTTGCGTCATACTTGTTCGGCGGGACACACTCCGAGGCATCCTTCGCACGCGACCTGCTAGACCGCGAATCCGGCGTCATCCTTATCGACGAGTTCGACAAAGCAAACTCGGTCTTCCACAGCGCCTTCTACCAGTTGTTCGACAGTGGCGTGTTTGAGGACAAGAACTACAGCGTCAAACTTGGCCCGTCCTTGATAATTTGCACCTCGAATTACGCCGCCGAGGACGAGATCCGCAAGGCTCTCGGCGACGCCCTCTACTCGCGGTTCGATTCCCTAGTTCACTTCAAGCCACTCTCCAAAAATGAGATCCGTCAGGTCATCGACAGGCTTGTTGATGACAACTTCTCCAAGCTCACACCCGACGAGCGAACACAACTGGAACCCGAGAAAATCAAGGCTATGTTGTATCCGCTGGCTGACAAGGGCGGCAACGTGCGCAAGCTCGGCAAGCTGGTTGACGAGGTCATCTCATTGCTATTGGTGCGCGCCTTGCTGAACGACACTAGTCAGACCAACAGCGGCCCCAATATTAAGGATCCGACATAAACTGTCTGATGCATCAGCCACACAACGCTCCTGTCACAACATTGTTGTCTCGTTCGGTCCTTGTTGATTTGCCCTATAACCCAGATGCTTCCGCACCGTACTGCGGTCGAAGCCTAGTTCCAACCCGATCTCGATGAGGGTTCTCCCCTGGGCAAGCAATGCTTCGGCACGTTGGCAATCCTCCTCAGTGAAGCGGTGAGGTCCTCGCTGCTTGGGACGAGGGTGCTCACGCCAGATAGCCCGGACCGTGTTCTCATGAACACCATAGCGATGAGCAACCTTCCGAGCGCCGAGCCCACTGTTCGCTTGTTGGCGGATGGCAGCACGTGTCTCAGGCGGCAGGGGACGATTTTTGACGTGGATGATCTGGTGGGCCACTGTCCTGGAAGAAATTTCGTGTGCGGCGCCCGGATTACCGGTCGCTGGCTCACTACCGTCTGTGACTGTGTCGCTCCCTGTGCCGTTGGTTGACTCACCACTGCTCGCCGTGCTAGTACCTTCGCTATTTGTAGTTACGTCCAGATCTGCTTCCCGAAACTGCTGACGGAACCGCAGCAAGGACGCCCAATTGTTCGTATTGAGTGTGCCGAGGCGCACAACATTGCGCTCTCGCCGCGCTAACGCCCGCCTTTCTGATTCGGCCGACGACAGGCGGGACCGAGTTGATGTCCCGAAACCACCAACCTACCCTACGGCCTCGTGGGATGCTCTGGATGCGCTTATACGTTGGACCGGCCACCAGCAGGGGAGCGGACGTCAGGACGTGCAGTGCTTCGCGTCATCGGTGTGGTGTGCGCGGCCGGATGGTTCGCCTGCGCCCTGCTCCATCTGCTGCTTCTCGTCGGCCTGCCCCTGGGAGCTCTGACGCTGGGAGGCCGATACACGGTCCTGCCCTTGACCATCAGGCCCGTCAGCCTCGTAATGGTGGTCCTGTGGAGTTTATGCGGGTGGATCTCCCTGGCCTACACCGGCGTCGTCCCATCGCGAGTCCCGCACCGCCGCCTGCATCTATACGTCGCCCTCATGGCGGTGTGGCTCCTGGCGGCCTCAGTCTTCAATCTGTTCATCACGGCGAGTTCGGCCGAACGGTACGGGACAGGCGCATTGACGGTCGTCATACTTCTGCTCACTGTGATCCTCCTGGTCATCGGCCGGAGTTCAGCCGGTGGCCGCCCAGGCCCGCAACCGCTGCATCGCCGTGTACGCCGGTGAACCGGATACTGGCGTGAATACGACGACCTGGGCGCCATCCTCCTCGGCCAGCATTCGAAACGGGATGGTGACGGCGCCAATGAGAGAGTGGAAGATCTTCTCATGACCCTGGGAGGAGCGCGGCGGCAGATCCTGATCGATCCACATTCGGCAGAACAGACGGCTGCGGGCGCTGAGCGTGCCGACGACGCCGATGAGCTCCGGATCGTTCGGATAGGTCTCAAGAGCCCCCCGCAGATCGGCGACAGCCCGTGTGATCACGTCGCCCCAGTCGGGCCAGAAGCTCTGCGCCGCCTCCTGGTCCAGAAAGGCGAACTCCAGCAGGTTCACTTTCTCCTCGTCCGCTCCCGCCCACTCCAGCACAGGGGCGTACAGGAGGCGGCCCGGCCGATTGACGGCCACGAGGTCGAGTGAGCGCGAACGCAGGTAAGCGGGCATGTCGAAGGAGTCCAGCAACTGCTTCATCGCTTCCGACGCCCCGTAGTGGTCCGCCTCCTGCTGGGGCGCGGAAGGCATCTGTTGCTGCGGTTCCTCGTCGATTCGCTCCCGTGTGACGGCACCGGCGCCCGGGTAGGCCGCATCGAGCAGAAGGTTGAGGCGGTGGCGGTCCTCCGGGCTCAGCGCGAGCACGTCGCTAAGAAGATCCTGCAATGACGCGTCGGGAGCGTCGGAGAGTAGACCCCGCTCGAGGTCGGCGTAGTACTCGGTGGCGACGCCGAGTAGTCCGGCGATCTCATCACGTCGTAGACCGACGACACGGCGCGGTCGGCCTTGAGCGGGCAGCCCCGCCATGGCGGGGGTGACCGCGGCGCGGTGCTCGGAGAGGAACACGCGCAGGTCCGTTTGAGCCTTGAATCCTCGACGCATACCCCTAGACTAAGAGGTAAGGAGGGGATGTTGTCACTTTTTCACGACACCGTGATCGCTCCGGGCACAAAGACGGCGCAGCTGCCCTAACGTTTACCCATGGTTGAACGCGTATTCGTCTAGCCTGCACCCATGAGCCAGATAGGAACGGATCCCGCCGATCCTCAGACAATCTTCGTCCACCCCTTGACCGTCGCTGACGTCGTCGCAGCACTGCGCACCGCGGCTCCGCCCCACCTGGCCGAGTCCTGGGACTCCAATCGGCTCATCTGCGGCGACCCCGCGGAATCCGTCGACTCCGTCCTGCTCGCCGTGGACCCGGTCACCGCCGTCGTCGACGAGGCCATCCGCCGCGATGTCGATCTGGTCATCACCCACCACCCCCTCTACCTGAGGGGCACCGACCACGTCTCCGCCACCGATCCCAAGGGCCGGTGCGTTCACCGCCTCATTCGCGCCGGCATCGCCCTGGCGAACGCCCACACCACTCTCGACGCCGCTCACGGAGGCGTGGCCGCGGCCCTCGCCGCCG
>ERZ773056.222-NODE-222-length-29008-cov-11.184264_pt1 | contig 29008 bp, 23 predicted proteins | sample MGYA00580857_ERZ773056 | MGnify/ENA primary metagenome ERZ773056 (study PRJEB29015, sample SAMEA2737996) | human oral metagenome | biome: human oral; feature: human-associated habitat; material: dental | place: China | collected 2114 ... | reverse complement strand
CTGGCATTTGACAGTCTCCAGAGATTCCTAAGAGAGAATTAACTGAATTACCCTACCTACATCAGCGTTACGCTTTGGATTCTTAACAACAACAAGAAAGCGCGGATGGTGGAACAGAATGGTAAGATGGTACGCTATCGTAAGCGTGAGAACGAAGTGTTGTTCATCGACCTTCGTCAATGGGGTGAACCGTTTGAGAAGAAATATATTCAGTTCTCTACCGAACAGATACAACAAATAGCTAAGAATTTCCACAACTGGCAACGCGAAGGATATGAAGATACTTATCGCGATGTGCCCGAATATTGCTACTCTGCCACTACGGAAGAGATAGAGCAGAAAGGTTGGAGTCTTGTACCAAGCAAATACATTGAGTTTTGTAATCGTGATGAGCAAGTGGACTTTGACACCAAGATGAAGCAATTGCAAAAAGAAATGCGCCACCTGCTGCAACAGGAGGGAGAGAACAAATTGCAGTTGAAAGAACTATTTAATTCATTAGGCTATGCGCTCGAATAATCAAATCGTGATATACCTGTCTGAGGATGGGCAGACGCAGGTGGACGTACGCCTGGAGAACGAGACGGGGTGGCTTACACAGGCACAGATGGTGGAGCTTTTTCAAACTACCAAACAGAATGTAAGTCTGCATGGTGGTAATGTTTTTAAGGAGGGCGAACTGGAGGAAAAGTCAACTGTCAAGGAATACTTGACTGCTCAAAAAGAAAGAGAAAGAATAGTCTCGCGTAAAATTAAATATTACAACCTAGATGTAATCATTTCCGTTGGTTACCGTGTAAAAAGCAAACGCGGTACTGCTTTTCGTATCTGGGCGAACAAGGTGTTAAAGCAATACCTCATTAAGGGCTATGCCGTTAACGAGCGTATGCGCAAGGAGCAGATTGGGGAGTTGCGCCAACTTGTTGGTATGCTTGGGCGCACCATACAGCACCCTTGTTGCGCTCACGCTGATGATTGCCGAAAGCCGAACAGAAGAAAAGGACGTTATGGTGAAAGTTGTTGTTAACCTGATAAACAAAAACAACTATGAGTAAAGCGGAGTATAAACGTTTAGGCGACTTTATCAGAGAAGTGAATGTTCGTAACCGGGAGTTGAAGGTGACGAAGCTTGTTGGTCTAACCATTGATAAGACTTTCATTCCGTCAGTAGCAAATGTTATCGGAACTGATCTTTCAACCTATAAGATTATCAGAAAAGAACAGTTTGCTTGCAGTTTGATGCAGGTAAGTCGTGACGGCAAGATGCCCATTGCAATGTTTACAGAAGACGAGGCTATTATGTCTCCTGCCTATCCAATATTTGAGATTATTAATAAAAAGGTTTTGTTGCCTCAATATTTAATGATGTGGCTTACTCGTTCTGAATTTGACCGTGAAGCAAGTTATTATGCTGTTGGAGGAGTTAGAGGAAGTTTAACTTGGGAGGATTTCTGCAATCTGCGGCTCCCTGTTCCCACCATTGAGCGTCAACATGAAATCGTGACAGAATACAAAACCCTGTCTAATCGTATTCGCCTAAACGAGCAGATGATTAAAAAGCTTGAAGAAACAGCCCAAGCCCTCTATCGCAAAATGTTCGTTGATAACATAGATAAAGAAAATCTGCCTGATGGGTGGAGAATGGGGACGATTGGAGATTTTTGCAAAGAAATTAAATCTGGCGGCACCCCAAGTAGGAGTCACAATGAGTTTTGGGATAAGAAGGATTATCCTTGGCTTAAATCAGGAGAAGTCCATAATAATATGATTACCTGTGTTGAAGAATATATCAGTCAAGCAGGACTAGATAATAGTTCGGCAAAGATTATTCCTCAAGGTTCAGTAATAATGGCTATGTATGGAGCGACTGCGGCACAAGTCGCATATCTTGCCTGTGACACTACTACTAATCAAGCATGTTGTAACATGATATGTAACAGTCAAGCGGATGCTGCTTATTTGTTTTTCCATCTCTTGAAAAATCAAGAAGACATTAAGAAGTTAGCAAATGGTGGGGCACAAGAAAACCTCAGTTTGGAATTAATAGCACAACAGCCTATTGTTCTTTTCAATGGAAAAGAGGAGACGTCTGTGTTTGTACCAATTCTTGATAACTTAATTATACGATATAAAGAAAATTCTAAACTAACCGAATTACAGTCTTTGCTTTTAGCGAAGATGGGGCAATAAAATATAGGTATATGGGACATAAGTGTTTTATATCATTCAAAAAAGAAGACGAAGCCTACAAAAAGACAATACAGTCATGGGTAGATAAAAACAAGGTGGGCATGATTGACAAATCTTTGAATACACCCATTGATTCTGACGATGAAGATTATATAATGAGGAAGATTAGAGAGGATTACCTTTCTGATTCTACGGTGACTATCTTTTTAATTGGGGCACGTAGTTATGAAAATCTTGGTTGGGAAGAACAAAAATATATTAAACGCGAATTGCAAGCCTCACTTTATAATGGTCAAGGTAATTCTAGAAATGGAATATTGGGTGTTGTTTTACCGAATATGTATAGTGAGATATATAAAGGACAAAATATTTGCTCAATTTGTCATAACAGCCACAATATAGTAGATATTAATAACAAGACTGTTATAAAAGAGTTTAGTAGGAATTATTATCTAAATAGTCATGGGAAATGTGCATATTGGGAGGACGATAGATATTGTGTTTTGGTTAAATGGAGCGATTTCGCACAGAATCCTAATGTCTATATTGAGCAGGCTTTTTATAAGCGTAGTCAGCCGATTGCAGATGAAGTTATTGTTAGACCTAAATAATAAAAAATGGATAAGAAAGTTTGTTTTATCATTATGGGGTTTGGGAAAAAGAAGGATCCTGATACGAATCGGACTATAGATTTGGATGCTACATATAAAAAAATTATTCGCCCTGCGGTTGAAGCATCAGGTTGTAAGTGTATTCGTGCCGATGAAATTGTAGAAGCTGGGATAATCGATAGAAGTATGTATGCACTTCTATATTACGCTGATGTTGTCATAGCTGATATATCAACATTTAATCCTAATGCAATTTATGAATTAGGTGTACGTCATACTCTACGTCCATATTCTACAATCATTATTAAGGAAGATGAAGGAAAAATTCCTTTTGACATCGGCCATGATCGAATCATTAACTATAAACATTTGGGAAATGAAATCTCCGACCAAGAAGCAAAGAAATGTATCCCACAATTGCGAGATTTAATAAAAAGTGTTGTTGAAGAACCACGTACGGACAGTCCACTATACTCGTATATACCAAATACCAAACACCCCGAAATATCCAAAGACGAAATTATGGGTATAATTGGAGAGTTGAAACAAAAAGAGAACACCATTTATTCTTTAACTGAAAAAGCAAAGGAAAAAATGGCTGCCAATGATTTCTGTAAGGCCGAAGAATTATGGGAAAAACTGAGTACTAAAGCAAAGAACGACAAATACTATATTCAGCAGCAAGCATTATGCAGACATAAAAGTGAGATGCCCTCTAAGCAAAGAGCATTAATAGATGCTTTGCTTATCCTAGAAAGTATCGGGAATCAATCGGATACTGAGACATTCGGAATAAAGGGAGCTATTTATAAGCGACTATGGGAGGAAACTAATGATAATAGTTACTTAGATTCTGCAATAGAGTCATACAAAAAAGGTTGGGGATTATATGAAGATTATTATACAGGTGAGAACTATGCAAATTGTATGTATATGAAAGCAACTATTTTGGAAGGGGATTTGAAGACATATTCTGAAGTAGAGGCAAAATTGACGTTCGAGAAAATAATTACTATTGTTCAGAGATCTTTAGAAGAAACAGAACCAGAAGAAATAATGTGGAAATATGCTACATTATCTAATTCTTATTTAGCATTGAAGCAATTTGAAAATGCTGAAAAATATGAGAAGCTATTCAGAGAACAAAAACCTTCTCAATGGCAAATTGATACATTCGAAAAAACAAAACAGTTATACATAGAGTAAAATGACAAAGAATTATATTAAACCAGAAAAGGAACAGGTAAGGTATACTTGTCCGCACTGCAACACTATTTCTCAAATGGAAGAGGGTAGGCATCGATTTCAAAGTGATATAAATTCTTCTTTGGAGGGGAACACGATTCAGAATCAATTAATAATTCACAAATGTCTGTGTTGTGGAAAGAAAATTATATGGATAGATAATGATTATATTTATCCAGATCTTGTTGCAGAACAAGCAAACCCTGATATGCCAGAACTTGTTAAACAATTGTATAGTGAAGCGGGTCTCATTTATAACAAGTCACCGCGGGCGGCATGTGCATTATTACGTCTAGCAATTGAAAGATTGTGTAATGAACTTGGCGAAACCGATAGAGATATTAACAAAAATATAGGAGCCTTTGTTAAAAAAGGACTGCCACAATCTGTACAACAAGCGTTGGATGTTGTTCGTGTAGTTGGAAATAAAGCTGTGCATCCTGGACAGATTTCATTTGACGTAGATGATAAAGCAACAGCGACTATACTCATGAGTCTATTAAACATCATTGTAGAAAGAATGATAACAGAACCAAATGAGATAGACTCTTTATATCAGAGACTTCCTGAATCTGTAAAAAAATCAATTGAGAATAGAGATAAATAGTGGCATTATGGATAAATTAGGCAAGATGATAAGAATAATCGACTTAAGGTCGGCATGGACTCATGAGGCAAATGATTTCACAAAGTGGTTAGTACAAGAGAAAATCTTGACACGATAGATGTTGAGTTGGAACTAGAAGAAAGAGAATCACCTGCTAGCGGTTTCGACGTAGATGTTTTTGTCAAAGAAGTGGGCACTAATCGTCGTGTGATTATTGATAACCAATTGGAAACTACCAATCATGATCATCTTGGCAAACTTATTAAATATGCTTCGGGCAAAGATACAGAAGTTGTTGTCTGGGCGGGGGTGGTGAAGAGGGCATGGGACGAACATCGTCAAGCAATAGAATGGCTGAACCTGCTTACAGATTGTAAAATTGGATTCTTCCTGTTGGGAATAGAATTGTGGCAGATCGATGACTCAGAGAAAGCACTACACTTCAATATCGTAGAAAAGCCCAATGATTGGACAAAGACGATGAGGTCTATTGAGGGACAATCCAATACCGACTTGCTGAAACTTGAATTCTGGACAAGCTTTAACGATGCGATTAGTTGTAACATTAAATTTACTCGTAATTTCCGTGCACGAAAGGAATCTCCTCAGCACTGTTATGTTTTGCGTATAAGAAGTTCAGTTTATCATGTAGGCCTTACCTTCAATACTCAAAAGCAAAACATTGGCACTTAGATATACATCAACAATAACAAAGAGTTGTTTGAGCGATTCATAACGCATAAAAATGAAATCTCTACGATCTTGAATAGCGAGGTGAAATGGCTAGAGTCAAAGAAAGCATGTCGCATATTCATAACAACGGATATCAATTCAAAGAAACGAGAGTGTTGCACAAAAAACTACAATTGGTTCTTATAAAATGGTATCGTATTTAAGGATGTTGTATACAAATTTGACAGATAAATCATAAGTCTATGTCACACTTTAACGAACACGCATTAGAAATGGCCATTATGGAACTGCTGGAGCAGCAGGGATATGAGTATAAGAATGGCGAGACAATTCATAAAGAGTTGTCCGAGGTACTGCTGTTGGACGACCTACGACTATTTTTGATGGAACGTTATGCCACAGAAGGCATAACGGCATTAGAAACGGAACACGTTATCGCCAAGCTGAAGGCAGACAATGGGGATTCGCTTTATGCGCAGAATGCACAAATATATAGACTGATGACGGAAGGCTTTGCCATTAAACGTGAGGATGCATCAAAGCCAGACTTGTTTGTTGAAGTGATTGACTTTGAACATACCGACCGCAACATCTTCAAAATTGTAAATCAACTGGAGATAGTAGGTCAGGAGAAACGCATACCTGATGGTATTGTCTACGTAAATGGTTTGCCCGTGGTGGTGATGGAATTTAAGAGTGCGGTGAAGGAGGACACAACCATTATGAATGCCTTCACGCAACTGACGGTACGCTATCGCAGAGACATTCCCAACTTATTCCGTTATAATGCCTTCGTGGTGATTAGCGATGGCGTTAATAATAAGTATGGCACGCTGTTTACTCCTTACGATTTTTTCTATGCTTGGCGTAAGGTGGAGAGTACGGACAAATCGGATGACGGCATTGGCTCGCTGCACACGATGGTGGAAGGATTGTTTAGACGGGTGCGTCTGTTGAGCGTAATGAAAGACTTTGTGTTCTTCCCCGGCAATTCAAAAGGAGAACAAAAGATGGTGTGTCGCTATCCACAGTTTTTTGCAACGCATTTGCTTTACGAGAACATTTTAGGACACTCGCACATCAATATCAAAGGCGACGGAAAGGGTGGAACATACTTTGGGGCTACGGGATGCGGAAAAAGTATGACGATGTTGTTCCTGACGCGAATGTTGATGCGAAGCCGCCACCTGGCTTCGCCCACAATTGTGTTGATTACCGACCGCACCGACTTGGACGACCAATTGGCTGCACAGTTTGTAAATGCCAAACTATTTGTTGGTGATGAGACAATTATCAATGTGGAAACACGCAAAGAACTGGGCGAACTGCTAAGAGGAAGGAAGAGCGGTGGCGTTTTCCTAACCACTATCCATAAATTTTCTGAAGACATCAACTTACTATCTGACCGTGCCAACATCATCTGCATCTCTGATGAGGCTCATCGCTCGCAAACAAATATCTCTCAAAACATTTCTATTACAGACAAAGGCGTGAAGCGCAGTTATGGTTTTGCAAAGTATCTGCACGACTCGCTACCCAATGCCACGTATGTTGGATTTACAGGAACACCTATCGATGCTACGATAGACGTGTTTGGAAGTGTGGTGGATTCGTATACAATGACAGAATCGGTGATTGATGGCATCACTCGCCGCATTGTATATGAGGGTCGTGCTGCCAAGGTGTTTGCCGACCATAAGCAATTGCAAGAGATTGAAAACTATTATAAACAATGTGCTGAGGAAGGTGCCAATGAATATCAGATTGAAGAGAGCAAGAGAGCTGTGACACAGATGGATAAAATCATTGGCGATTCAAAGCGATTGGCTGCCGTGGCCAAAGACTTTATTGACCATTATGAGAAGCGCATAGAGGAAGGTAGCACCGTATGCGGTAAAGCGATGTTTGTATGCGCTAATCGCCAGATAGCCTACAACCTTTATAAGCATATTGTTTCGCTGCGACCAACATGGGAGGCTGAACGCATCAAGATGGTGATGACCCGTTCGAAAGATGATGAAGAAACGCTTTATAATCTTCTGGGCAATGATGACGACAGAAAGAAACTAGACCTAGCTTTTAAAGATGCTGAGTCGGAATTTAAGATTGCCATCGTTGTGGATATGTGGATTACAGGTTTTGATGTGCCCTGTCTCGATACGATGTATATTGACAAGCCTTTGCAAAAGCACACACTCATTCAAACCATTTCTCGTGTAAACCGCGTGTATGAGGGCAAGGACAAGGGGCTGGTTGTAGACTATATCGGCATTAAAAGCAGTATGAATAATGCTTTGAAACAGTATGCTGGTGGTGGCAATATGGAAGAAAATGTAGAATCCATTGAAAAGTCACTATCAATGGTAAAGGACGAATTGGATATTCTGCGCAGAATGTTTTCTCCATTCGACTACTCAAAGTTCACCATGGGCACGCCTTTAGAACAACTTGATTGCCTAAAGCGCGCCGCAGAGTTTGTGCAGCGTAGCGAAAAGACACAGACACTCTTCATGGGACACGTGAGAAAATTGAAATCTGCATTTAATCTCTGTTCTAGCCACGATGAAATTAATAAAGAAGAACACGAAGACATACATTTCTTCACGGGCGTGCGTGCAATTGTTTATAAGATAACGAAAGGAGATGCCCCCGATGTAACGCAGATGAACCATAGGGTAAGCCAAATGCTTCGTGAAGCGTTGCAGTCGGAAGGTGTAGAAGAAGTGGCACAGGTGAACGCCGACACTAAAGACCTAGACTTATTGAGCGAGGAATACATGGCGAGGCTCGAAAGACTACAGTTGCCCAATACGAAGGTGAAATTAATGGAGAAGTTGCTACGCACGGTGATTACCGAATTTAAGAAGGTAAACAAGATGAAAGGTGTGGATTTTACGAAACGCCTGAACGAGTTGGTGAATAAGTATAATGACAGAAGCGACAATGCCGTGTTTGCCCAAGAGGTGCTTGACGAGGTGGCTAGCAAGATGGCTGAACTATTGAAAGAAGTGAACGAGGAAAAGAAATCGTTTAAAGACTTGGGAATAACTTATGAAGAAAAGGCTTTCTACGATATTCTGAAATGTATTGCCCATAAGTTTGGCTTTGAATATCCAGAAGACAAGTTACTTACGTTGGCTGCTGCAGTGAAAAAGATGGTGGACGACAAATCAAAATATACTGATTGGGCTAATCGTTCGGACATTAAGGCCGAACTACAAATGGACTTAATACTTATTCTTGCAGAACATGGATATCCGCCTGTTCCACAAGATGAAGTGTTTAAAGAAATCTTTGAGCAGGCTGAAAATTTCAAGAAATATGAGTCGGAAACTGATACTGTTGACAAATCAAGAGTGAATCACCAAGTTAAGATGTATCCGCATTTCGAAGAGGAAGATGGGGCTATGATGGCGGCAGACTCCCTTTGAATGATACAAGTAGAAAAGATTTGAACAGAACGCCATTAACTTCTTTGGTGACAATAAAAACAATTCTTGTGGGATGTGTTAAACCCAAATCTGCCATTGTACCGCTTATCAAATGTTTTTAAGTTGTTTGCATTGCCTCCTGTCCATCTTTCGTTTGCTTGTCGGCCTCTTGCCTGTCTTATTCTCTTGACGTAGCCCGCTACGCCTCCGAGAATAAGACAGGCAAGATGCTCAACAATACACAAAATCGGTACAGGCGCCAATGCCCGATTGGGGCTTAAAGAGCAGTGGCGCATATCAAGATGATCGCGATGTCTAAGGCCAAAAGGAAACCGTAAAGCACTCGGCCAGAAAAAGCCGAACTTTTCTTGTATTGATGATTCAACAACAACCAAGAAAGGGCAAATAAGATGATGCTAACCAAATAATACAAGGTGTATTGAATGGCCGTGGGATGATGAAGTTCTGCATCTTCCAACTCTATAAATTCCTCTGAATCGAACCATGCCCCTTGCATCGTGCCTAAAAGTGCAAGAATAAGCAGCGGGCTTATTACGGACAACACCTTAAACAGTATCTTTTTCATACGCTCCATTCTCGTTTTTGAACATTCTTTTTCCAACCTACATCTGCGACTTCTGTTACACATAGCGCATCTGCAAATGTACGATTATTTGGCTACAAGACACCGCTTACGTATGATAAAAGATGTTGGGTGTTGATAATTTCTGTATTCGGGTGTCGTAAAAGACAAGTGGCTTGCAACGCATTGCGCCCATCTATGCGAAGACGGAGGGAGCTTTAAGCGGGCAATACCTAGGCCGTTGTTGCCACGAACGGGGCACATCTCCCCCGTGGCCATGTGGGTTAAGCAAAAAACAGCCGAGCATTTGGCCTGATAAAAAAGTTGCTTAGCTTTGCAAAACCGCAGTTTGTTGGCTGACAATGAAATGCAAATATGAGTGACGAAGAAGTTTATCCCGATGCGATAAACCTAAGTTTCGCACCCCAAAATAAATACATGCCGCATTTTTTTTGTACTTTTGCAGTGCCTTAACCCAATGTTACACAAACATGGAGGGAGGAAACGGGCAAGTACACATGATTATATATAGTACAATGGAACAGAAACAATACAAACGAACCACCATCACAGCTGCCTTGCCTTACGCCAACGGCGGCGTGCATATCGGACACTTGGCCGGCGTTTACGTGCCTGCCGACATCTACGCACGATATATGCGACTGAAAAAGGAGGACGTGGTGTTTATCGGAGGTAGCGACGAACACGGCGTGCCCATCACAATCAGGGCAAGAAAAGAGGGCGTTAGTCCGCAAGACGTGGTGGACAGGTTCCACGCTATGATAAAAAAGAGCTTCGAAGACTTCGGCATTTCGTTCGACATCTACAGCAGAACGACCTCGCCCACGCACCATCAGCTGGCTAGCGACTTCTTTAAGAAACTATACGAAGACGGAAAACTGCTGGAAAAAGAAACCGAACAGTATTATGACGAGGAGGCGCATCAGTTTCTGGCCGACCGCTATATAACGGGCGAATGCCCCCATTGCCACAACGAAGGGGCGTATGGCGACCAGTGCGAGAAGTGCGGACGCGACCTTTCGCCTACCGAACTGCTACACCCACGCTCTACTATCAGCGGTTCGCAGCCCGTGTTGAAGAAAACAAAGAACTGGTATCTGCCCCTAGACAAGTACCAAGACTGGCTGAAACAGTGGATTTTGGAAGGGCATAAGGAATGGCGACCCAACGTATATGGGCAGTGCAAAAGCTGGTTGGACATTGACTTGCAACCACGAGCCATGACGCGCGACTTGGATTGGGGTATCCCCGTACCCGTTGAAGGAGCAGAGGGCAAAGTGCTGTACGTTTGGTTTGATGCGCCCATCGGTTACATATCGAACACCAAAGAGCTTTTGCCCGACACATGGGAGAAGTGGTGGAAAGACCCCGAAACGCGTTTGGTGCACTTCATCGGCAAAGACAACATCGTGTTCCACTGCATCGTGTTCCCCGTGATGCTTAAAGCACACGGCGGCTATATCCTGCCCGAAAACGTTCCTGCGAACGAGTTTCTTAATTTGGAAGACGAAAAGATATCCACTTCGAAGAACTGGGCCGTGTGGCTGCACGAGTACTTGGAGGACTTCCCTGGCAAGCAAGACGTGCTGAGGTACGTGCTTACGGCCAACGCTCCCGAAACAAAAGACAACAACTTTACGTGGAAAGACTTCCAAGAACGCAACAACAACGAGCTTGTGGCCGTGTATGGCAACTTCGTCAACAGGGCTTTGCAGCTTACAAAGAAGTATTTCGACGGTCGTGTGCCTGCCTGCGGCGAACTGAACGAGGTGGACAAACAGGCGCTAGACGAGTTTAAAGACGTGAAGGAAAAGGTGGAAGGCCTGCTCGATGCCTACAAATTCCGCGATGCACAGAAAGAGGCAATGGTGCTGGCGCGCATCGGCAACAGGTATATCACCGAGTGCGAGCCGTGGAAGGTGTGGAAAACCGACCCCAAAAGGGTTGAAACCATCCTTTATATCTCGCTGCAATTGGTGGCCAACTTGGCTATCGCCTTCGAGCCTTTCTTGCCTTTTAGCAGTGCTAAGCTACGCAGCATGCTTAACATGGAGGGGGTAGACTGGAATGCACTTGGCAACACCGAGATATTAAAGCCTGGCCATCAGCTGGCCGAACCCGAACTGCTGTTCCAGAAAATAGAGGACGATGCTATCGAGGCTCAACTGAAAAAGCTGGCCGATACCAAAAAGGCTAACGAGGCCGAAACCTATAAGGCCAAGGAGATTAAGCCCACGGTGGACTTCGCCGACTTTGAAAAACTAGACCTCAGAGTGGGCCGCATACTTGCCTGCGAAAAGGTGAAGAAGGCTAATAAGCTGCTTAAATTCACACTCGACGATGGCAGTGGTACGCCGCGCACCATCGTTAGCGGTATCGCTAAGTTCTACGAGCCCGAAGAATTAGTGGGTCGCGATGTGGTGTTTATCGCCAACTTGGCTCCCCGACAACTGATGGGCATCGAAAGTCAAGGCATGATTCTCTCTGCCGAGAACTACGACGGCGGGCTGAGTCTGCTATCGCTGATGAAAGAAGTGAAGGCAGGAAGTCAGGTGGGATAAGAAGAAATAATCCCACACAACTGGCCCCAAACTGGTCTCACAACTGCCCAAAAAGCCCCACAACCGGCCTCACCCCCAGCCCCTCTCCAAGGGGAGAGGGGAGTAATATGTAGTGCGGCGGTAAACCTAACAATGCAGAACGCTCTGCATTTCACTTTACTCACTAACCAACAGCAAGGCATACCACTCCCCTCTCCCCTTGGAGAGGGGCTGGGGGTGAGGCCGGTCGTGGGGCAGTCGTGGGGCGATTGTGGGTTGAAACTACTTGTTAATTGAGAATAAATAACCTTTGATTGTTTGGCGGACTTGAAGTTTTTTCATACCTTTCGCCTGCAGAACCAACACATCTGATAGAATGAACACTAACAACAACTATTGCCTGATATTGGCAGGCGGTCGAGGACTTCGCCTGTGGCCTTACAGCCGTTTGTCCTTTCCTAAACAATTCGTCGACTTCTTCGGAGTGGGCAGGAGCCAGTTGCAACAAACCTTCGACAGGTTCGCACAGCTGATAGACCCAACGCACATATTGGTGAGCACAAACGAGACTTACGCAGACATCGTGCGCAATCAATTGCCCGAACTCCCACCCGAAAACATTCTGGCAGAACCCATTTATCGAAGTACAGCCCCAAGCGTGGCATGGGCTTCGCACCGCATTCTGCGCCAATGCCCCGAGGCTTGTCTTGTGGTTACGCCGTCCGACCAAGCCATTCAGGGCGAAGAGGCCTTCCAACGCGACATCATTCGCGGGCTAGACTTCGTGTCGAAAAAAGACGGCATGCTGACGTTGGGCGTGAAACCAACGCGCCCTGAACCCGGATATGGCTACATACAAATGGGCAAAGAGGTGGAAAACGATGTGTTCGAAGTGCAGTCGTTCACCGAAAAGCCCGACCGCGAGTTTGCTCGCATGTTCATGCAAAGCGGCGAGTTTTATTGGAACACGGGTCTTTTCCTACTGAATGTGCAGTTTGCCCGCAACCGTTTCTGCGAGCTGTTGCCCCCTGTCCTTAGGAAATACGACGCAGACAACCCTAAGTTTAATCCCCACGAAGAGGCGCTTTTCATACGCGAGAACTTCCCACTATACCCCAATCTCTCCATTGAGCACGGCATTTTGGAGTCGTCTAACGACGTGTTTGTGATGCAATGCCACTTCGGTTGGGCCGACCTCGGCACGTGGCACGGCATGTACGAGACGATGCAAAAGGGTGAAAACGACAATGTGGTGATTGATAGCGACGTGATTTTGGAGGATAGCAGCAACAATATCATTAAGCTGCCCAAAGGTAAACTGGGCGTAATAAACGGGCTAGAAGGCTTTATCGTGGTGGAGAAAGATAATGTTTTGCTTATCTGTAAGAAAGAAGATTCGTCGGCCAAGGTGCGCAAATACGTCAACGAAGTGATGCTGAAAAAGGGCGAAGGGTTTGTGTAACGGCCTCTTTGGGATGCCTCACCACCTTTACAATCGCACCGCTAACTACCGCACCGCTTGCATAAATCTTTCTTTGATATTGCTTTTGCCGCAACATATCTGTGCAGCCAGCTGCTATATCTCTTGCATATATACCTCTTAGAAACAGTGTCTGCCTCATCATATCACCGGCAATCACCCTATTCTCTCGCTTTCACGAACAAGCAAACAAAGGCATGCACCGCAAGTTTTTTCGCCAATTCCTTTGCTCATTAAAAAAATATACGTACCTTTGCACTCGCTAAGCCCAGATGGCGGAATCGGTAGACGCGCTGGTCTCAAACACCAGTGGAGCAATCCATCCCGGTTCGACCCCGGGTCTGGGTACAGAAGTAAAAAACTAAGTGTTGATAAATCAACCACTTAGCTTTTTCTTATTATATACATATTCCCAACTTGTTCCTGTTCATCTTTCTGGGTATGCGGATTTTCCTAGCTGGCAGTGCATGAAATCAAGAATAAAGAGTTACCAAATGACGCGCCAATGGAAATCCAACTGGGGAAATAACCGTAGTCCTGCTTTTAAGAATACTTTGCATCGAATTTGTGAGCAGGGATAACTGATGGCCAGTAAGTTTTTCAAGACCCAATTTAAAAAAAACATCCTTGATGTGATAAATTCCTCCGAAAAAAGTGATGTTATCGTTTTTAATTGCTACCTTTGTCATGTCAGATGTTTTGCTTGCTTGTTATTTTTTGCAGCACCAAGATAGGTTAAATTTCTTACATGAACAAGTGTCGCTAGAACTTTGTTTCTCTAACACTTAGGATTTCTACAAGATTTTGCGCTGCGGAATTAAGGTGACATAATATTCTTTTATCACATGCTAAAAATCGACACACAAGTACTCGTCACGCTAAGGCATCGCTTTGATGAACAAATTTCAGAAGCGGATATTCTTGCATGGCTATATAATTTTGAGGAAAGTGATTGGGAAACAGCCCTAACATTGCTTAACCAAGTTTCTTTTTACTCTGAAACGAGGTGTGCTAATGTGCTAGAAGACTGTTTACAACAAATCATAAGGGCACATTCTGGAATGCCTATTGCAATATATCCTATTGGTGGAATCGGAAAAAGCGGTGGGATAATAGCGTACCTCATAAAAAAAATTATAAGTCGATTTAGTCATGTTTTGTGGAGTTTTGTTGACAATAACTTCTCTTATAGGAACACACCATATCTTGTTGTACTTATTGATGACTTCTTAGGTTCAGGGGGTAGTGCCTGCAAATTATTAGAACAGATAACTCCCAACATACCACAAGGGAGTGTAGTTGCTTGTTTGTGTGTTGCTTATATGCAAAAAGCAGGAACATTGTTATCTGTGAGAAATGTTGCTGTTTATGGAGATGTGCACCAGCCGGCTTTTGTACGAAGACATTCTGTATTTGGCTATCCTCCGAGAATGAAGGTTGTCAGAGACTTTGCTCTTAAATATGGAGCATGTCTTTATCCTAAAAAACGATATGTAGAAGGGATGGATTTGTACATTGGCCCATTAGGCTATGCTAACTGTCAATCGTTGGTATGTTTCGACCATACTACTCCAAATAATACTTTGCCTATTCTTTGGGCAAGCAAGAGGCGTTCGGATAATGGCAAAAAATGGGTTCCGCTCTTCCCTAGAAGACTATTTGACAGAACACGTCGTGATGAAAGTTATGAACGGTTGAAATATAAATGGATTAGTATTGCTCAAAAAATAAGCCAAGGTCATATCAATCGTCTATTTAATGATTTTGGCCGTGAATCTATTCAATTGATTGGTTTGTTGCATGGTAAATACCATAAGCGCTCAGACTCATACATTTGTTTGTTGTTGGAAACAACTCATAAGCAATATGAACAACTCTGTGAAAATGCTGTTCAAAGGAATCTTCTCAGAAAAGACGGGTTGCTGACAGATGAAGGAAGGAGGACTTATACAAGTATACGTAAGAAAGAGTTTGAGGCCAGATCCTTGGTAATAGATATGATAATAAAAAAAGAATATGTATATATACCCTATAAGTTTCTTGGGATTTCCAGAGATTAATCTATTAGCGTAAAAATTGAGGACTGCTATTTCCTTGATTTGTTGCAGCCCCTTGGCTGTGAGCATAGAATTAAGTATCATTAATACTGATAATAATGGCTGCCAAAGTCAGCCATTATTAACAGCCTGATCGGCTGTTATATCCAGTAGGAGTAATAGATTGATGCTATGGATTTCCCAAGAGACTCTTTTATACAACAACTGAACGGATGTAACTCTCAATTCCGTTCCTCTATTATAGAATACACAGATAACCTGATAAAGAAGGGGCTGCCAGTAATATTTTCACTAAAACACTTGGCAGGCATAGTAAATGTAGAGTATTCGGAACTTATTTCCATCAAAGACCACATTGATGGTTATTATGCATATTTTACAATCAAGAAAAAACATAGTAGCAAGAGGAGGCGGATAGTTGTTCCATATCAGAACCTAAAACGTATTCAACGGTGGATATTGCATGAGATTTTGGACAAGATTCCTGTTCATCCCCAGAGCAAGGGGTTTGTCAAGGGTGGCAGTACTTTTCAAAATGCAAGTCCTCATGTTGGCATGTCTTTCATACGCAAGTTTGATTTCAAGGATTTCTTTGAGAGTATAACCGTACAGCGTGTCTATGGTATCTTTTTTGAAATAGGTTATTCGCCAGCCGTGAGTCACGACTTGGCTACGTTATGCACTTTGAAATTAAAAGAAGAAAAGTACCAAAGTCTTAGGGGCTACAAACAGAGTTGTTTCAGATATTTGTATAATAAGCCTAAGGCGGTTCTGGCACAAGGTGCTCCAACAAGCCCAGCTTTAGCAAATCTGATATGCCGTGGATTAGATAGCAGATTAGCAAAATTTGCTGACTTGAACGGTATACATTACACTAGATATGCTGATGATTTGACTTTCTCTGCGAACGAACTTGATAAACTTCCTACACAGAATTTTCTCAAAAAGATAGTTGAGGAGGAATCACTACTGTTGAATTATAGCAAGACAGGAACTTATGGACCTGAATCTCGTCGAATGGTTACAGGTATTCTTGTAGATGGAGAAAAACCTCGTGTACCTCAGAAGTTCAAACGACAAATATATAGACATCTTCATTTTTGTGAGAAGTATGGAACCCAAGCACATTTTAACCACGTAATGCCGGGACATTCTCATGCTCGCCAATGGCTGTATGGTAAAATACTATATGTTTATTCCATTGAACCTGAGACCGCCAAGGATATGATTGCAAAGGCTAATGCCTTAGATTGGGGCTTATTGTGATATGTATAGCAGAATTTGCAAATGGATTTGTTGGTGTTTGTGTTGGTTTATTACTGTTCGCTAATCCAATAACCAGTATGGCTCATCTCTTTGTTTATTGGGGATGAGCTGTTTTTCATCTTTGACAAGACCCTACTATGTAATTACCTTGCATTGTGGAGGGAATTTTCTTTGGCTACGTAGAACAAATACACTACCTTTGAAAAGAAATAAATCCTATTAAATAAAAAGTCAATGGAACAAGGAGTTTGGCAAGAGATTGAACAGTTATACCAGAAGTTTCGGCAACTTGGTATCAGTGAAGCGGTGGACTATGAGAAGTACTACCTCTATTCTCTTATTGCCCATTCCACAGCGATTGAGGGGTCAACACTCACCGAAATGGAGGTGCAAAAGCTTTTCGATGAGGGCTTGACCGCTAAGGGAAAACCTTTGGTACATCATTTGATGAATGAAGACTTAAAGAAAGCATACGAGCTTGCCAAAGAGGATGCCAAATGCAAAGAGCCAATCAATTCTGCATTCTTGCAAAAGCTGAATGCCACTTTAATGCGTACCACTGGCAGTATTCATCATGTGATGGGTGGCACTTTCGATTCTTCCAAAGGCGAATTTCGCCTGTATAGCGTTACGGCGGGTTTTGGTGGGCGTTCTTATACGAGTTATCAGAAAGTCCCAGCCAAAGTAGAGGAGCTTTGCACTTTATTGCAAGATAAGCAAAAGGCTGCGCGAACATTCCGTGAACAATACGAATTAAGTTTCAATGCCCACTTTAACTTAGCAACCATTCATCCGTGGGTAGATGGTAACGGAAGGGCTGCACGCCTGCTGATGAATTACATTCAGTTTTGCTACAGCCTTTTGCCAACTAAGACATTCAAGGAAGATAGAGAAGCGTACATTTCTGCCTTACGGCTATCACGCGAAGAAGAAGTCAGCCTGCCTTTCTTTCACTTTATGGCTGGTCAGTTAAAGAAGTCCCTCTCTCAGGAGATTGAGCGGTTCAATGCCTCCCAGACGAGAAGTTTTAGCTTTATGTTTTAGCTAATGCGCATATAAGTTGTAAACGCAGCAGAGAACAAACCAAGTTGAACATTCCGCTCATGTACGAAGTAGTTAACAAAGGCACCGTAATCTGCGAAATGCTGGTCGCTTTATCAGTGGCAAAATGTGGTTATGCCTTGAAATAGGAATGAACTCATAAGCTTATCAAAGAGGAGTGACGGAGATAGAGAGTTAAGCCAAACTACTTGTTCGGAGTGGGCGACAATCCTTGCCAACTCACAAACTCGTAAACACCCCCTACTCCCCAACTCATAACCTCAGACGTATCGGCCTAGACCATCGAGCCAACACGCTCGTCAACTCGTTAACTCGTCAGCATGTCAACTCGCCAACCTAAGACATTGTCAACTTTTCAGTGTAAATTTTAACATTCTGAGTGCCCTTTCCGGCCACCAACCGCCCACCTTGCCGCAAATAATCGATTCTCGCGAAGGTTTGTTTTGATGCAAAAGAGGGCTAGCATGCGCATGCGGCAAAATGTATTTTTATTTAAACTGACCGCCACTAATACCTATTTTGGGTCATTTGCTGCAAAATACACTGCGTTTTGGTGCTAAATGCGGTGCAATATGCCGCTAAACGCAGTGCGTTTTGATGCTAAATGCAGTGCGTTTTGGTGCAAAACGCAAGGTAAAATGCAGCAAAATGCAGTACCAAACACTGCTAAATGCGAGACGATAAGCATAAAAATACACTGCAATGGTATAAATAAAACCTGTTAAAACCATGAAACACATGGTCAGAAGGGGCAAAATAGTCGTCAAAAAGTGGTATTTTAGGGGCTAAAAGGGGATTTTTGGGCATGAAAATTTACGAGTTGGCAGACAAACTAGAAAGGCTAAATGGTGCAAAATGCATGTCTTCTTCTTAAAAAGCGACAAACTAGCAGGTATGGAAGGTTAGAAATAGTGGCTTTTTACCCACTTTATGACCTATATTTTCGCTAGAACGGAGCGAAATTTAGAGCAACTTTGTAAAATATAAAATAACAATTTAAGTTTTTGAGTTGGTGAGATTGCGAGGTTATGAGATTGTGAGCTGACGGGATTGGGTGTTGATGGGCTTGTGTATTTACGGAATTGTGTGTTGATGAGCTGGTGAAATAGTGTGGTTATACGTTGATGTCTTCGGGAGCTGTTGGTTTTTCGTGAGTTTATAAGCCAATGTGTTGATTTGTACTACACTTCGTATATGAGAGGAGTGCCCATGTTGTGCTGGCATCACAAAGCAACAACCTACGCTCAATTGAAAGAAATATTAAAAGCCAAGATAGCCTCGATGCCAGTCTTGTTTTAAGCCACCTGCTTTCACTCTTATTTATGTAACCATACTTTGGGCGTATCAATGTTGCGAGAACCATTGACACACGACCTGCATTATACCGAAATTTATCGAACCCACATTAAATATGTGCCGTTTTAAAAAACTTGCCTTTCCTCTATAAAGCTGAAACATTTTTATTCATACAGGCTTATCAATCGCAATTTTTACGTAATTTTGTCTAGCACTTCGTACGCGAAAGCTGCATAAATCTTCAATTTAGCGGTGCTAAACCAAACCCAACAGGTATATAAATAAATTCAAAAACAAGATGATCTCGATATTATCCACCTCTTACATGCGCATTAAACACCTTCTGTTTGTTGTATCGTTTCTTTTCTCTCTGCCTGTCCTTTCGCAAGAAACAGACTCCATCAGCCACACCTACCCCATCTTGGGCTACTATCGTTTAGGGATGACAGGCGAAGAATTTCTTTCGCAGATGTACAAAATGCAAAGCGAAACAGGGTTACAAGACAGCATTAGCTTTCAAACTCAGTATCTTATAGACGTAAACGGCATTAACTTTGATATGGACGGCGGGCCTGCAAGCTCTTGTTTAGACATCAGCGCAACAACTTGCTCCCTATACAAACCAGATGCCACACCGCTATATTTTGCCGGGGGAACTTATTTCCTAGATGGGAAATTGGTTTCTTTTACCGCCAATGCCTCATCATCAATCGGCTGGGATGCCGCGCTTTGCTACATGCGGGTAGAATCTCCCTTGCAAGAAAGCCCATATCCCACAAAAGCCATGTACGACATTCATAATGTAGAGCATCACAATAGCCTGGTAAAACAATCAAACGATTTGACTGCTTACCTTTCCAAAAAATACGGAGCACCAACGAAAGAAAACAAGCTAAACCTCTTGCCGCCACTGAAAGAAGACGAATATATACGCAGATTTGGCGAATGGTGGTACTTGTCATGCGACGTAGGAGTCATTCTCCCACGAGCCGAATGGCAACAGGGCAACATGAAAATAGTTATGGGCATTACTAGCTCTGGCAGGATATTCATTTCTTTTCTAGACGAAAAGGCCCTGTCGCACGCTAATCTTGACGAATACTTTAAACAAGCCGAACCTACAAAAGCAAAAGTGGCTTGGTGATGGGCTTCCGCCTGCCCCCATCCTAACCTAACTACATCACCTTTAATATGATGCGAAAAATATATTTATTGCTGAGCATCTGTCTCATCGTTAGCTGTAAACAACCGAAAGATAAAGCCATGTATAAAGGGCAAGAGCTGCACCGTTTGGTTACAATGGTGTCGTATTGCCAATACAATGACACGTTAGCGGCGTGGAAAGACACAAGCAGTTATTTCGTTAACAAAGCGGGCGAGCCAATCATGGTAAACCGTCAACCGCTCTTTGTGAAGAGAAAAGGCACAGACTCGCTACAAACGATAAGCCATTTGCTACGCTACAAAGGGAAAACGGACACAACATATACATATAGGATAATTAGTGGAAACCTCGTCAGAAAGAATCCCACTGGCTTTATAAGTCCCTACCTGTTTACGTACGACGATAAGAACAGGCTTATTAAAGCCATAACCTACGCCACGGACACATATCAATATAAATTTAAATGGGTTGGCAATCTACTTACTGACATCATCATGGAAGGAGGATATTACAGCAGAACATTTCGTACACATATAGAATACGACAAGTCTCAAACCATCCCGCAATCAGGTCTGCCTGCATTACTAGACGGGGCTGCTTGTTACCTTTTCATGCACCCTTCGTCAAACGCTTATCTGCTAACAGGCTATATGGGCAGGCTGCCCAATTCGCCTGTGAAGAAGATGACGACAAAGGCAGAAGACGGCAAGACCATAGCAGCGTACAACGTTAAGACTACATTCGATAAAACCAAAAGAATTACATCATACGCGCTGGTCAAGCCCAATGGTATGCTTTATGTAAAACAAGATTTCTATTATCCCGACTAACGTAAGAAAGACAACACAACAGGTAAATCGCAGAGGCATGACAATAGACAAAACAAAACTTGCACTAATTCTGCTTGTGGCAATGGTCACGGTGATAACATGCGTCAACCCCATTTATCCCCACGAGCAATTGCTTCAACACATTGGAACGGCCTTGTTATTCATTCCGCTAATCACCGATGTGTTTAAGAAAGCAATGCCCATGTCGGCTTTTATAGGACTTGCATGTTTCACCATCCTGCACGTTATTGGCGCACGCTATATCTATTCGTATGTGCCATATAAAGAGTTAGCTGTTTCGTTGGGGTTGGTTGATGCGGGGTTCTTTCATGGCCCTCGCAACCACTACGACCGACTGGTGCATTTTGCTTTCGGCGTATTGCTGTTCCCATACCTGGTCTACGTCTGCAAGAAAAGGTTTAAACAACAACATCTTGCCGCGATGCTTATGGCATGGCTGATGGTACAAACGGGCAGTATGATATACGAACTGTTTGAATGGTTGCTTACTATTGTTATGACGGCAGAAGCGGCCGACTGTTATAACGGACAACAAGGCGACATGTGGGATGCACAAAAAGATATGGCCTTAGCCCTACTTGGTTCCACGGCAATGCTTTTCTACTATATGCTCCGCTATGCGAATAAGGAGAGAAGACATCACTGAGGCCATATTCATAAAACACTGCGGTCAAAGCATCCACCACTAGCTTCAGGGCATAAAGCAAAAATCGATGCGAACATCTCAGGTCAAAGCCATCTGCCCCATCACCATTTTACGCGTATTCGGGACATAAAACTACGCCCCGCTTGCAATATGCACGAGGTTAACGCCTTTACAACAGCACACCAAAACACATCAAATCACAAGCTTAAGCCTTAAACACATTGCGCCATAATATAATGCACACGTCCGTATCTCCCATTCTAGCAATACATAAGTCGTTTAACCTAAATCAAGCAATAGAGCCTGTATTATCCTTCAAGGCGTAGCGGGCTACACCAAAACAAAAAGAATGGCAAGATGCCGACAAGCAAACGAGAGAGGGACAGGAGGCTAAGCAAACATCTTAAAATCTTTTCTGAAGAGCAGACCGCGTTTCAGTTGGCTAGCTGAAACGTAGCACAAGCAACCTTTAACGAATTTGATGTTCTGTAAAACATCGTTAACCCGCTTGCCGTTCTCAATATTTTTTCGGAACTTTGTAAAAGGATAATACTTTTTTGCCGATTGAAAAGCCCAACGAGCAGGATGATATCTAAGCCGTTAAGACAAGGCTTTCATTAAACTCGTTAAAGATAAATGTTTTGGATTTTATTACAAATGATAGATATAAACACAATCAATCCTCCTAAGTAAGATGAATAATATTTATGTAAACAAACATTTCAGGCGGCTCTGCTTAGCGGTGACGCTCATTTTTAGCTTGTCGGTTGCTGCACAAAGCGACTTCTCCACCATCCGCACAGGCGTAAATGCCGCCGATGCAAAGATTATCGAACAAGGCATTAAAGTTGTTGAACTGCCCAAAGACTCGGTAGCAACTCGGGGTAACGGTTTCGACAACGACAACAAGGATCATGGCAACAGCGTTTTCGGATACGAGTTTTATCGCTACACCTATCCCACCGTCAACGCCAAAGGCCAACCCATAACCCTATCTGCCCTTGCGGCAATGCCCAAAGCAGAGAGAGTAATCATCAACAACATTATTCTGGGATGCCACTCAACCATCACAGACAATGCCAGCACACCCTCGGAATATGTAAGGGGGAACACCATGTTTAGCGAAGTGGGCATGCTCACGATGCACGCCAGGTTCAAACCCTTTGAGCGGGCATACACTTGCCTGGTAATACTGCCCGACTATCAGGGGTATGGGCTAACCCGCAACGAAGCGCACCCCTACCTTGTAGAAGACGTTACCGCCCGACAAAGTGTGGACGCGCTGCGCTACGGCATTGAGTTGTACAAAACCTGCAAGAAAAAGCGGGCAAAGATAAGGGATAATTGGAAAACCGTATGCGTGGGATACTCGCAAGGGGGAGCAGTGGCAATGGCTTGCCAAAGGTTCATTGAAACCAATTCACTAGACACCGACCTGCATTTGGGCGGCTCTGTATGCGGCGACGGCCCCTATAACCCCATTGCCACACTGCGAACTTACCTCGCCGAAGACAAGGTGTACATGCCCGTTGCATTGCCGCTTATCATTAAGGGCATGCTAGACTATAGCCCTTACATGCGCCGACACAAGGCAAGCGACTATTTCAACAAACGATTTCTAGACACGGGCATACTCGATTGGATTGCCCAAAAGGAGAAAACACTTGGCGACATACACATGCAATTGAGGAAAACGTTTAACTTCAAGAGAGACGAGCGGGGAGACTACCTCAAAGCATCTGAGATATTAAAACCAGAAGCTTTCGCGTTTATGGCGAAAAAGATGAAAGGCGAACCCACAGAGAAGAACCCTAAGTACGAAGACCTTTACGCTGCTCTCGCCGAAAACAACCTTACCGAGGGATGGAAACCCAAGTATCCCATTTACCTGGTGCACTCGCGAACAGACGAGGTTGTACCCATCGCCAACGCCGAAAGTGCCTACAACAACATGAGAACCGATGCTAAACCCAACATCATCAAGTACACCTACCTTGACAAAGGCAACCACGGCGACACGGGCAAGGCCTTCTACTTCTCTATCATCGGGAAATGTTATGAAGTAAGGGGCATCGATGCCATTGTAGGCGGAGAAGAAACGTGGAACCAATTTAACCCCTAATGGCAATTAGCACACACATCATTTACAATCATCAACACAGAAAAAAGACATGAGAAAATATATCATATTACTGCTACTTGCCATCTGTACGCAGCTGTCGGCCGATGGGTTAGGCAAGGAAACGCTCATCAAGGGAACGGCCAAACTTAACGGAAAAGACGTGCCGATGTGGTTTAACGTAACGGGCACAGACGTTGTAGAAGTTGGCAACGGCAAGAATGCCGCCATCAGTCAGTATTCGGAAGGCAAGCTTGTTGTGCCGGCCAACATCGTAAACCCTGCCGACAAACGCAGGTATAAGGTTGAGAAAGTGGCTAATTTTGCATTTAGCCTTTGCAGCAAACTAACTGCGGTGACCCTAGAAGAGGGCATCAAAGAGATTGGCGAGAATGCTTTTTCGGGTTGTAATGCCCTGCAAACCATCGGCTATCCCGCATCGCTAACCGCCATTGGCAGAGGCGCATTCGCGGGTTGCAAACAACTTAGGCATGCTCAGTTGCCTGAAAACCTGGCCTCGATAGGGCAAGAGGCTTTCGCCAGAAACCAATTCGCAGACAATAAGGTGATACTTCCGATAAAGGTAGCCGCCATCCCCATCGCCGCGTTCGATGGCTGCAAGCTACAAATGGCGATACTGCCCCCTACGCTGCAAAACATTGAAGAAGACGCTTTCCGCGGAGCAGGCTCGTGCGACTTCTACATGTTCGACGGCAACGCGGTGCCATCGGTACACAACAAGGGCGTGAACGTTGCCAGCCATTGGTATGTCAGCAAACCGCAAAACTATGTGCAAAAGAGCTACTGCAACGGCCTGCTTCCCATCAGCGCAATGGTGCCCCAAAACGAGTTCGTTGCCGATAACCTCACCTATCGGATTGTACAAGCTGGCCAATATCCGGGCATATTCACGGCCTCGGCCTACAAAAGGAACGACAAAAAGGATTGGACAAGCGAATTTAAAGACTTGAAAGCGGCCGTGCACAACCCCACGTTCGCCGGTAAATGGAAGCCCGAATACCGCATCAACGGCATAGATGCCAACTTCTTTACCGGCAACGACATCGTTAAACTACACCATATTGTCTTACCTGCTAGCATCGAACCCGCTCAATCGACAAACGCCTTTGCACAATGCAAGGCTTTGGTTTCGCTGGATTTGTCGGCCATGAGCCCGCTAAGCAAAGCCGAAAGCGATGCGTTTTTAAGCGGACTTCCCGAATTTACCATCGTGTATGCGCCCAAAACACAGGCACAAGAACACCGCGCCGCCAACACCGTGCTGACGAATAAGGACGGGAAACGCCACACAAGCCTTTACAAGATGCAGCTAAACGAAACCTTCGACGCATTGGCACTGCAAGGAAACCTCGCCTATCGCCTACCTTATAGCTTTGAGGCCAAGCGTGCAACCTTCTTCCGTTCGTCTTTTAAGAACAAAAAGAAAGAGACACTTGTCTTGCCTTTTGCCGCCAAACCGCGCGGAAAGGCCTTTGCTTTCGACGGCATGGACAAGCAAGGAGGCACCAACACCACCCTGAAGTTTGCCAAGAAAGACGAGTTGCAGGCCAACACTCCTTATATATATGCCTCTGACGGCACGGAGATATGGGCAGAAAATGTGGTGGTGAACCCACAAAACAGCACAAACACGCCGACGAAGGATGGCTTGTTTGGCGTATATAAGGCCGATTTAGTTAAGGCATTAGCCGCTGCGCAACAGCTAAACGGGGCTGCCTACACCCTTAATGCCGAGGGAAACAAGGGCAATGCCACGTTTGTGCAAGCCACCGATGATGCTAAACTTACGCCCTTCCATGCCTTCTTGCACTTGTCCGACATGCTGGTTGGCGCAAATCTCAAACTTGTGTTCGAGGGAGAAGCGGCCACGGGGATAGAGAAAGTGGCTAACGATGTGGACAACGAAAACAACACGTGGTATAACCTGCAAGGCATCAAGTTCAATTCCAAGCCCCAAAAAGGCATTTACATTCGTAATGGAAAGAAAGTAGTGGTGCAGTAAGTTTGAGAGTTCATGAGGTTGTGAGCTTGTGAAATGATGAGCTTGCAGGCGCGTATGATGATAAATCGTTCACAAGATTGTAAGTTTGCGAGAGGCCATTAAGCCTCAGTATCGCCAAATACCACATCAAGCAATTAGCTAAACGCGCCACATCACCAATTGAACTATCCCTAAAAGAAACGGGTATGCCGATGGGCATACCCGCTTTTCGTTTCATCGCCACAAGTAGGCGAGGCGTTTAAACCTTGTTGTCGTCGTTTGCAAGCAAGGCTTTACTGGGTTACGGCATAGGTTTTACCTTTCACGCTGTTGAAGAACAGCACGCTAGGGCGTAACCCAAACCGCTGGTAACCAGCCTTACTTAACCACTTTCTTCCCGTTAACGATATACACGCCAGCAGGCAAGCGATTGAAGTCGGCCGTTGTGCCAACCTTAACGCCATTGAGGTTAAACACGCTGTACACAGCTGTTCCCTGCCTCGTCACCTCATTAACGCCAGTAGTTCCGTTGCCCACAAGCGTAAGCGTGGCCTTGCGGATGTGAGGCGTGTTCAGGCCAAAGAAGGTAGCTTTGGGTGCATTGCCTTCCCACACGCGGGTGTTCGCGTCATTGTTTACCATCGGCAAAACCTTATCGCCATCGGCAGAGATTTCAAAATACCCCTCCTCAACCTCGAACATCACCTTCGTTATCTGTTTCCCGTCGGGGGCAATAAAGTCGAAAGAGTTACCCCGTGGAACATAGAGATGCTGATTTTTCAACACATTTGTGACCCTTATAAAAGGCCTTTTGTGGTTAACCATCTTCATCCCACCCTCTTCAAGTTCTGCTCCTTCGGGCAATTCCATGGTACGTCCATTGGCATCGTTCACCCATTTCTCGCTGTTAAAGTCGAAAACCACCGTTTGTGCCGAGGCAACAACCGAAAGCAATAAGGCTGCAAGCATTAGGCTTGCGCGTTTAAGTGTAAATGTTTTTGTCATTCTGTTACTTGGATTAGTTAATAATAAAAAAAGTTTCACTGGTATGAGCACGGCAAGAGCCTTGTCTTGCATGGTTCAATTTGTGTTATTGCAAAGGTAATAGCTTTATTTTACATCGCCAACTAAAAGACCATAAACTTGAAAAACATTAAAGAAATCATAAAGCCAAGTCGATTTTTTTCTAAGACTTAGAAATGTTTGTTTTCGTCATACGTCCAACGAACCTTTACGCTAACAACTGCGTAGTAGCTAGCGCAACGGACACACTTCGCCATACAAAGGCAGATGTTCGCAGACTATTCAACCAAAAGTCTGTGCAAGTAGCGATACCACCTCATCAAAGTAAACTTTATCATCCGCCAAATTCGATGCACGTTCTTATTTATCAGCCCAATCTGATATTTTGTAGACGTATGCTTTCTTGCTTTTGTTGTCTACACGAAGATTAATACCGCCCATCGCATTCGCAGGAAACCCTTCTGTTTCCCAACTTCCACGAGTAAACTTAAATTGGGCAGGCAATTGTACTTTTACATCAATCGCACGAACAGAATCATTTACGTGTGTCATCTTAACCTTCTTGGCGTCCCAATTGCCTAACGATGCTTGGTTTCCACAAATATATACTTCGTACTTAGGATTATCAACAATCACCTCAATATGTTTTGCAAAGACTTCTCCTTCTGCCACGGCGTCTTTCGTCTCACGATAGGCGAAATAATCCTTGTAAGCATCTTGCAACGCCAACGGAAAACTTGCAAAATGTTCTGATCCAGGGTACGACTTGTGCCTACACACAATGTTGTTGGGTAAGGTTTTCGAGTCTATATACCTATAAACTTCATCCCTTGGTGTCTGCCAACCTTCCCAGCCCTTTATTTTCTCTTCGGCTGCATCGCTAAAAAAGAGATAATGCCTAGCGGTTCTATCGAAAGAATGCTTTACAAACTTATTCGCCAACATGTTTTTACCAAATGCAAGATTAGGCGAAAACAGAAAATAGTCATTAAAGATGTCGTAATCTAACAGACATTGCAACAAGAACGATGCACCTAACGAGTGACCGATAGCAAGATTTCTCTCCGTTGTGCGATAATGCGAACGGATATATGGCATCAGCTCGTCTTTCACGAAACACATCAGCTTGTCAGAATAGCCTTTTCTGATTTTATACGCATTGCATGTCAAACCATCATCGGGCAAAAAATCTTCTCGACGGTTGTATTCTAAGTCTTGTGGCGAACAAACACCAACAACAATAGTTCCTTTCGAAAACCAACCTTCGTTTAAGAATACAGGATATGCACTAGCCAACTCAAAAAAAGGAGTAACTTGCGCATCGAAGATATAAGTAACATCATAATCTTGTGCATCCGTAAAGCAGTAATCAGACGGAAGTCTCACCCATATCTTGCGGTCAAAATCAAAATACTTCGACTTTAAATTAATCTCTTGTACACCGACTACATGGTAAATATCTTTCTGAGCATGAATTATATTGCATACTAGAAAGAAACACAATAAGGCTAAATACTTTATTTTCATCACTTAATATTTAATATCCAATACGAAATAATTCACCCCATTCCACTCATGCCATTTCAACTCCGAGCCATTCTACACTTGTTGCGATGAAGATCCACCTAATACGAATGAATTTAGATAATCCAAAACGTTTTTCCAGCCATCTCCTTCTGCGCCGTAACCCCACAGTTTTTCAGAAAGGTCGTCTAACCTTTGCACACCTTTATGGTATGCCTCGCTCAATGCCCTACGTTCTTCTTTCGAGATAGCGTTCAGCCTTTCGTCGGCCACTTTAAATCGCGGATTAATCAAGAAGTTCGCCACATCCGTATAAACCTCTTCGTCGCAATCGCTTGCAAAATCGGGGAATACGGCTAGTGTTTGTTCAAAAGCATCTTTGATTTCCCCTAATTCTAACCTGCTCAACGTATCAGGAATATACGCCAGTTCGGGATAAGGATTTGCTTAGAAAAGTTCCAATTGCCTACTCTTTTCAATGCGCACAGGCAGTGCCTCGGGCTTATTCTCGAAGAAACAGTATGCTGCCAATGCCGCACAGAGATTCATGAGGAAGTTATGTACGGAGCGATGGCGTGAATGGACAAGGTTGGCCT
>ERZ773056.219-NODE-219-length-29095-cov-6.970386_pt1 | contig 29095 bp, 31 predicted proteins | sample MGYA00580857_ERZ773056 | MGnify/ENA primary metagenome ERZ773056 (study PRJEB29015, sample SAMEA2737996) | human oral metagenome | biome: human oral; feature: human-associated habitat; material: dental | place: China | collected 2114 ... | reverse complement strand
GCTTATAGGAAGCTTATACGAATCTTGGACGATTGGTATAGAAAGGGTGTATAAAAAGTTGATTCACAATATAATACAACAGCGCTAAAAATGTTAAAAACGGGGTTTCGAGGCGAAAGAAAGAGAATCCTCACCCCAATCACATACTCTCCTATTCGGAGACTTCTCCCAAGGAGAGGGGGAATGTAGCGACGGAAAAAGGGGGAATGTAGTGACGGAAAGGAGAATGGATAATTAGAGAATTAGCAAATTAGTAAATTAGTAAATGGGGAAGTGTAATAGAAACCTCCCCCTATTCACATACTCCGCTCTCGCGGACTTCCTCCAAAGGGGGAATGTAGGGACGGAAAAGAGAAGAAATGACGAGGGGCGAATGACGAATGACGAATGACGAATGACGAATGACGAGGCGAATATGAGGTTGTGGCACGAGACGCAGTATAACTTTGGTAAAGTATAGGACAAAAAAAAATTCGCAAACCAATTCTGATAGGCTAAATAGGTTTGTTGTGATGTTCTAATTGTTCTACACGTTCGGTTAGGAACTGAACGTTGGCTTCTAAATCGGCGATTTTTTGGTACTCAGGGATAGGGTCGAGGAACTCGAAAGAGAGGTGCATTTTACATTCCCATACTTCTTTAATATCTTCAGCCCTAACGGTAATATGCGGGTAGTCGCGATTATCGGATTTGCAATACAGACTGCCATATTTTCTTATTTTGTTTAAAACCCGTTTTACAATCACTCCGTCGCGCTCTGTAACTACTACGCACACCCTGTTATCTGAGAGCCACTCCCAATTTTCGACGAATTGCCCTACTACATAACTGCCGTCTTGCAGGGTGGGGAACATAGAGAGTCCGTTTACTTGAAACATTCTGAAAGTGCCGTTTCGCATTTCGGGGAGGTTGTACATAGGGAGTTCTTTTATGTATTCGGGGTCTTCATAACCATTGAGATAGCCCGCTTGAGCGTATATAGGCACTAAGGGTATGGGGTTAAAAAGTTCGTCTTCTTCAATCACTACCACTTTGGGAGTTAAATCTCTTCCTTCTATTTTTAAAGGTTTGATAATTTCTACACGAGGAGTTTCAACAACATCGTTGTTTTTTAACATAGGACCTTCGCCTGTGAGCAACCATTCAGCATTTAGTTCGGGAAAAGATTGTAGAATATTTTCTATTTTATCGCTTCCAATAGACTTGTTATTTTTATACTGAGTCGCAAAAGCACCGTTGGAAAAGCCCACAAGCTCTTCAAACTTTCTAACCGATAATCCCTTGAAATCGATATAATCTTTTACTCTACTAACAATATTTGACATACTGAGAAAAATATTTTATTGACAATTAATCAGATAGACAAAAACATAAAAAATTTTCTACAAAAAATTTGGAAATGTAGAAAATATCCTATATTTTTGCACCGTAAAACAAAATGAATAGAACAGTGAGCAAAAGTACAAAAATTTTGTGGATAATCGACCTTATGGCAGTAGAAAAATTAGCAAATTAGTAAAATTAGCAAATTTGAAAATTAGAAAATGAGAGAAGCGTACGAAATTATATTTTTAATGAAGAGCACCTAAAAGGTAGAAATTAAAAACAAATTAGTTTCAGAATAAAAAAATCAAGGCTTCCCCTTGTAGAATGGCAATTAAACGTAAGAAGACGTATGAAGTTTAAGGGATTATTAAAAGAAATCCTGTAAAGTCGGCAAGTTAGTGTTGCTGAGAATGTGACAATTGATTATTAGGGTTATAAATTGAATTAATATTAAAAATTAAAAACAATGAGAATACATTTAAATGAAGTCAGTGACTATGAGTATGTACAGCGCAAGCTCCGCGAGCAAGCGGTTGTGTTGTTAGAAAAAGCCAAAAGTTATCATCAGCCTGTGCGCTATTTGCCCAGAAGAGTTAGTGGGCATAATGTGAACTGGTGGAGTGAGCTGAAAAAATATGGACGGCTTGTAGTGAATAGGGAAGAAGGCAATAGGACTTAGGCATTAGGAAAAGTGATGCAAAAGTGAATAGTGAATAGTAAAGTGAAAAAATAACAAATAACAAAAAATTACAATGAATAGATTTTTAGAATACACCCAAGCGCTTGCTCTTGATAGTTTTTTGCAGGTGCTTACTTTTGAGGAACGACTACAAACCTCACAATACCGCGCGGGACGTACGAACGAGGTACCTGCTCGCGTGCAAGAACTACAAACGTGGGTGGAACAGAACGGTTGGCGTGCTCCCATCTTTAAATACGACGAAGAGCGACACCTGCTTTGGTTGGACGAGCAAAGGGAGTGGCAACCAGTAAGAAAACACCCGCTTTATAAGGTAAAAGATAAAGCCAGCGAGGGCTCACAGCTGGGTATGTGAGTAAAAGATAAAACTGGCGATGGGATAAAGGTAGGGTAGGGGGGGAGAATTTTAGAATTAGTAATACCAATTAAGGGTTGGATTAACAAATAGATTATGAACCTCTCTCTATTTATATTTAAAATTAACGATTAAAAAACAATACAAAAATGGCAAGAACAAAAAGAATAATCCCTACTGGGGTAACTAAAACACAAATGGAGAATGCTTTTTCTACTTATGCAAAGGCAGAGGCGCGAATGACTAAAATAAATGCGTTGATAGAGAAGCAAATTGCAACTATACGCAATAAATACACGAATGAATTGGCGACTCTTAAAGAAATAAAAGACACCAATTTTGATGTGTTACAAGCCTATGCATTGGCAAATAAAGACAGTTTATTTGTCAAGAAGAAATCACTTGACGGTTTGCACGGTACCATAGGATTCCGCACAGGTACGCCGAAACTGAAAACGCTAAAAGGTTTTACGTGGAATACGGTAACAAACCTGCTAAAAGAATTTTTGCCTGCTTATGTGCGCATAGCCGAAGAACCAGCTAAAGATAAGCTACTTGCCGAACGCAACAATGCGCAAATAGCTGACTTCTTTCCAAAAATAGGAGTAGTGGTGACTCAAGATGAGACTTTTTTTGTGGAAGTGAAGGGGGAGCTTAGGTAATAGGCCCCAGGCCTTAGGCAATAGGGAGTGAGATGCAAAGGTGAAAAAAAACTTTGGTAGAGTTTTAAAAAAGCTCTACCAAAGTTGGTAAGAAGTTTAACATTTAAAAATGAAACATATGAAATGTGATAATACACAACAGCGCAAAGAGCGCTTGCAAAAACGCAATGAAAAAGTGCGTCAACTTTTTGAAGAACTGAGCGCCAAGCACCCTCAGTGGAAGATAGATGCTCTTGTAGGGGAGGTGGCGAACATTATGTTTTTATCACCTCGTACTATTGAAGCAATACTTTCTTTTCAGGGGGGTTATGCCGAAAGATAGTCCCCACAAAAAGGGGAACTATTAGTCTATCAGCAGAGAGCCTTGAGGGGTAAGAGTTACGTTTTTCACGGGTATACCGTCGTACTCCAATTGCTTTTTTACCTCAATAAGCATTTCGGTATAAAGGTCGTCGGCGAGCATTTGGGCAATACCCACACCCACTTCGGGGTGCTCTTTCCACTGTCCTTTTTCGGCAGTAAGAATAGCTTTTTGATGTTGGGGCTCAGATAAGCCTACTTGAAAATCACCTTCAGCAAGGTGCAAATCGTTTTTGATTAAGAGTAAATCTTTCATTTTACACATTTGTTATTTGTTGATGGTGCAAAGGTCGTACATATAGATGAGGTAAGGAAAAAGACGTTCAACGCTTGTACTAAATTAGTACAATGGTTGGGGAAAATAAGTACAAGGCTTGTTTGCCGATTTTCAGAACTGAAAAAACCGCCGGAATTTTGCACCGTAAAACAAACGATAGAAGTGCACTTACAATTAAAATAATGTATAACAAAAAAAATTAAAGAAATGGGAAAAAGTAAATCAAACTATGCCATTACAGGGCTTAGTGGTAAAGTAGGGAAAGTGTTTGTATTTCGCCAACGCGGAGGAGAAACTATTGTCGCGACGCCTCCTTCACATACCAAAGCTCCCAGTGCTTCTCAGAAAGCACAACAAGAGAGATTTGTACGCGCTTCGGCATATGCCAAAAACGCTTTGCAAGACCCTTCGCTAAAAGAGGATTATACAGCAGAGGCTAAAAAGCGTAGGAATGTATCGGCTTATAATATGGCGATGACTGACTATTTGCGCGCTCCTAAAATTGCCCATATAGACCATTCAGGCTATACAGGTAGTGCCACAGGAGAGAAAATAATGATAGAGGCGGGCGATGCTTTTAAGGTCGTAGCTGTGAAAGTGCGTATTGAAGACCACGATGCTACTCTTGTGGAAGAAGGTAGCGCCACTCTTGTACAGGGCAAATGGGTGTACACCACTACGGTTACTAATCCTTCGCTTACAGGTGATAAAATAATAGTAACCGCTACTGACCGCCCTGGTAACAATTCTAAAAAAGAGGAAAGCCTTTAACGATTGAGAGTTAATAGAGAACAGTTGTTTTTAACTATTTTGCCTTTTTATTAGTAGAGTTACAATTAAGGATATAATAAGGGAGGGGTAGGGGGACATTTATTAAATAATTAACAAAAACACATAATTAAAAATGGGATTACCAAAAGTATTATTTAACATTGCCAAGGATGGTATGAACCGTACAGGCAATAACATTCAAAAAGTTACTGGTCTTATTATTACAGGTAGTGGAGTAGCCAGTAAGGTAGAACTCGGGAAATCGTACCAAGTATTTTCCTTAAACGAAGCCGTAGCATTGGGTATTTCGGAGGCTGAAAATGCTTTTGCTTACAAGCATATTAAAGCATTTTACGACCAGGCTTCTACGGGAACACCTCTGTGGGTAATGCTCGTATCGGACGCTACGACTATGACTGCAATGCTTGACAAAGACGGTGCTTTTGCTCCAACTCTCATAGCTGATGCCAAAGGTGCTATTAGGGTATTGGGTGTGGTGAAAAAAGGAACTGGTAGCGAAACTATCACCGCGGGCTTAGACACTGATGTACAAACAGCCGTAGTGAAAGCACAAGCTATTGCTGAGCACTTTGAAAAGAAGTATATGCCTTTTAGAGTAGTGGTATCGGGCAACAGCTGGAACGGCAAAGTAGCTGACCTTACTAATTTTTCGGAAAACGAACTCAACAAAGTGGCTTGCTTTATCGGTAATGACGATAAGGAGAAAGAAGCATCAGTAGGTTTGTTCTTAGGCAAAATGAGTGCTATACCCGTACAGCGCAAAATTCACCGTGTGAAGGACGGTAGTGTATTGCCATTGGTGGCTTATTTTACTGACGGCACTACTATTGACAGCAAAGCTGACCAGTGGGACGCCTTAGACGACAAAGGGTATATTTTCTTTCGCACCTTCGTAGGGCGTTCAGGCTACTATTTTTCAGGAGATAATACGCTTACCAAACCTACTGATGATTTTAAGAGTCTCAGTAGCGGATTGGTAATGGACAAGGCGTTACTTCTTGCTTATGGGGCTTTGGTAGAGGAATTAAGCGATGAGGTGTTACTTTCAGAAGAGGGAAGCATTCACCCTGCTATTATCAAGAGTTGGCAAACCAAGTTGGAGAACACTTTGCAAAGCGAAATGGTTTCGAAAGGGGAGTTATCAGCAGTGAACATCAATATAGACCCTGAACAGAAGGTGTTGCAAACAGGTAAAGTGGTAGTAGGGCTAAAACTCCTTCCTGTGGGTTATGCTGATTTTATTGAGGTGAATATTGGTTTTACCACGAAGAAAGAAGAAAATTAGGTGTGAGGTCGTAGCACGACGGGCAGAGAATTAGCAAATTAGTCGTAGCACGACAAGCAGAAAATTAATAAATTAATAAATTAGTAGATTAATAAATTAGAAAAAAATGGGAACATTTAGTAGTAAACAGTATGCGTGGAGCGATATTTCGATTGCCTTTGGAGGACGTATTATTGCCGGAGTGACAGAAGTAGAATACACTGAGAAAAAAGAGAAATCGGCGCTTTACGGACGTGGGAGTAAACCTTTGAGCATTGTAAGAGGTAATCACAGTTTTGAGGGGAAGTTGAGCATTTGGCAAAGTGAATTGGAAGCAATGACGCGTGATGCCAAAAACAACGACATTCTGAACCTTAACTTCGACTTGGTTGTTGCTTACGTGCCCTCAGAAGGTGGACAAATAGTGACCGATATTCTCAAGAATGTGGAATTTACCGAAGTGAAAAAGGCAATGAAGCAGGGGGATAAAAATATGGTTGTAGAGCTTCCTATTATCTTCACTGATGTAAAGCGCCAATCATAGATGTGAACCACAGTCGTAGCACGACAGGTGGGTGCGAGCCACATAGGCGGGGAAATTAGAAAATTAGCAAATTGATAAAAAATGGACGTAACAAAAGAACAAATCAAACAATGGAAAGCCAAGTACAAGGAAGTATTTGTATTGCGAGTAGATGACAAAGTGGCATACTTGAGAACGCCTGACCGCGCTACCCTGAGTTATGCTTCGACATTGGCAACGAAAGACCCGATGAAGTTTAATGAGGCTATCCTTACCAACTGTTGGTTGGGAGGAGATGAAGAGATTAAGACTGATGATGCACTTTTCCTTTCGGCAAGCAGTAAGCTTGGCGAATTGATACAGATTAAGGAAGCTACCTTGGAAAAGCTTTAAGCAGTGCGGAAATTGACGAGCCTCGGGATTGGTTGCGTATTACCAATGCCTCACTGCGTTACTATATGCACATTGCCAATCCCGATGCCCTCAATGATACTGAGTGGGCTATGCGAGTGAAAGAGCTGGAATGGATTCGCCAAAAAGAGAGCGAATCGTATGGAGAATAAAAAAGTAAAGAAAAAAGTTTATAAATGGCAGAAAATCCAAAAAACACGATATCTTCTTTCTTTGATCAGACTAAAAGGTTAAAGGAGGTGGTTAATAACATTATAGACCCTATCTCGTCTTTACAGAAAATATTTAAGCAAGGTTTTACGGCAGACACCCAAAAGATGAGTCTGGCTACTTTTGTGCAAGGTAATATGCAAAAGGCACAAGAAATACATCAGAATCTCACACAATACAGTGGGCAAACGGCTTATGAAGTACCATCGCTTGTGAAGGCTCAAGAGAGCTTGATGGGAGCAGGGTTGGTTCCTGAAGGAGCATTAGGAATGCTCAAACAAATAGGAGATATTGCCTTGGGGGATAGCAAAAAGATAGAAACCTTGGCTACTGCCTTTGCCAAAGTGACCACACAAGGGAAGTTGCAAGAAGCGACACTCACACAGATGCAACAGGCAGGATTTAATCCTTTGCAAGTGATAAGTGAGCGGATGGGCGAGACTATGACCTCTCTGCAAGAGCGAATGGACAAAGGAAGAATTTCGGCAAGAGAGTTGGCTGAGGCTTTCCGATGGGCAACTGATGCACAAGGAGATTTTTATCAAGGAGCAGAGAATGTGAACAGCACTCTACAAGGCAGGTTTGCAGTTTTAATGGCTTCGATACAATCTATAGCTGTAAAAGTATATGAGGTTATAAGTCCGTTGCTGATTCCGTTGGTAGCACTTTCTACGATGGTATTTGGAGCTTTGAATGACGGATTGAGTTGGTTTATCCAAAAGCTTCAAGAGGGGAACCCCATAATCCTTGGTATTGCAGGAGTGTTAGGAGTATTTATTACAGCTATCACATTGCATAACACCTATATGGCTATTGCTGCGGCGTGGCAGAACCGACTATCGTGGGCAGTGATTAAAACGAACCTTGCTTTTTTAGCTAATCCTATTGTATTGATTATAGCAGGTATTGTGGCTCTTATTGCCATCATCACTTATTGTATTGTAGGCGTGAGCGGTTGGGGCAAAGCGTGGGATAACACTGTGCAAGGAATGAAATACTTGTGGGAAGCCTTTATTCTCACCTACAAAGCCCATTGGAATACGGCGGTCAATGCTTTTATGGCAGGTATAGACCTCTGTAAGTTGGCTTGGTATAAGTTTAAAGAGGCTGTAGGTTTTGGGGATAGTAAAGAGAACCAAGCGATGATAAGCCAAATACAAAACGACTTGCAAGAACGTGCCAAATCGGTAGCAGAAGGCTATAAGAAAGCAGGTGAGGCAGGAGCTAAAGCAAAAGAATATTTTGGTAAAGCGTGGAACTCTTTGGAGTTTAAGAGCCTTTCGAGTGTGAAAGACGGGCTAATGGGCAAGTTAGGCATAGGGCAAACGGGACAAAAAACAAGTCCGTTAGCAACACCTATTGCCAGCACACCTTTTTCAGAGATGGGTAATAAAACCAAAGATAATATCGTAACGGGAGGTACCCGTCAAACGCATATCAACATACAGATAGGCAACTTGGGCACGGATACCAAAGTGTACGTATCATCGGTACGGGAAGGAGTGGAAAACTTTGGGGCGCAACTGAAAGAAGAGCTTTTGAGAATTGTGAACAGTGTAAACCAAATGCAAACAGTGTAATTTATGGAATTTGATATAAAAGAACTTACCGCACGGGCTTTTTTGGACTATGTAGGTCCAGCATTCCCGCAGTGGTGGGCAAACAATAAGACGAAATTTGTACTGCCGAGTTTGTCTAACATTAGTGAGGCACGCAGTAATGGCAGTCAGTATTTTATGACGTTAAAAGTGGCTGATAAATCGGGGGAGCAGACGGTTTTCCCCAATGAGCCTTTGGTGAGTTTTTCGCTTACTAAAACCATTGTAGAAACGGCAACGGTAGGCAAACAACGCAAAGGTAAGGTCAAGGAATATATCACTACTGAAGATTGGCAAATTACCATAAGAGGACTGTGTATAGACCCAGAAAATCCCGATCAATATCCTACGGCACAAGTACAAAGCCTTAACAAATTGTTTGAAAAGAATGAGAGTTTGGAGGTGATAGGCAATAAGCTCTTTACTCTTTTTGACATTGGTAACATCGTGCTTAAAGATATTAGCTTTGAGGAAATGGAAGGCAAAGAGGGTATACAGAAGTACACCATTAAAGCTGTATCGGATATGGACTTTTATGCGGAATTAGACGAGAAACGAACCCAACTTAACAAGATATACTAATGTTTGTATTACAAGCGATTATAAAAATAGGTGATTACACTTTTAGAGCAGTACACAACGTTAAAATCACCAAATCGGTAGACGAATTGGCGGACACCTGTACGATTGAGCTGCCAACCCATTTTAAAGTAGCCAAAGGGGGCGAAAGCCTTTATACTGAAAAGGCTATCAAGGTGGGTGACAAAGTGAGTGTTACTCTTGCTTATGAGGGTGTGTATAGCGGAGTGGAGTTTGAAGGCTATGTAAAGAAGGTTAAACCGAGCATTCCTGTAAGCATAGAGTGTGAAGACGCTATGTACTTACTTAGACGTAAAAATATCAGCAAGTCGTGGCAAAAAACAACACTTAGAGAAATATTGCAGGAAGTTGTGAAGGACACGCCCATTGTGCTGGCGGACAATATTCCAGAAATACAGTTAGACCAGTGGATTATTCGCAATGCGAACGGTACGCAGGTATTGGAGAAGCTGAAAGAAGAGTTTAGACTAAGCGTGTTTATCAATGATGAAGGCAAGTTGTATGCAGGACTTTCAGAGCTTACCAATATAGGGCAAACGGCACGTTATGACCTCAATTATAACATTGTTGCCAATGATTTGGAGTATAGGACTAAGGAGGAACGCAAACTGAAAGTACGTTACACTTATATCGACAAAAATAACAAAAAGAAAACAGTGGAAGAGGGCGACCCCGAAGGTGAGCTAAGAACCTTTCATACTTCGGTAGTGAGTGAGGAACCTAAGTTACGAGAAATGGCAAGAGCGGAGATGGAAAGGCTGAAATACGATGGCTTTGACGGCTCTATAACAAGTTTCTTGGTACCTTTTGCGACGAGGGGTATGCAAGCTCATATGATAGATGATGAATTGAAAGAGATAGACGAACGTTACTTTATTAAGAAAGTAGAGATTACCTTCGGACGTAATGGCGCACGTCGACAAGTAACCATAGGAGCAAAATTATGAGTATAGACAGAGAATTAGCAGAAGGGCTTAGGCAGATAGGAAGACGCAAAACACCTACCATAGCCGTAGAAGTGGTATCGGTAGACAAAGAAAGGGGCACGTGTGAGGTGAAGGACGACGAGCTACAATATACCGTGCGCTTAGCTTCCGTGATTAACCATAATGCTGAGCGGTTTTATCTCTTCCCCAAGGAGGGGAGCAGTGTGTTGATAGCTTCGATTGGGGAAGACGAAAACCGCTATTACGTGGTGGCTTATAGTGAGATAGAGAGTGTGAGCTTACGTATAGAAGAAACACAGCTTACAATAGACAAAGCAGGCTTGCACTTGCAACGTGGAGAAGTGAATTTAAAAAGTCTTTTAAACGAGCTTTTAACGGAACTTAAAAACGCGGTGATACAAACACCTTCGGGTGTAGGGAATTTTTCCCCGAACAACGTGATGAAGTTTGAGGAGATTAATAATAAGATAAACGAATTATTACAGTAATCAGTAGTTAGTAGTCAGTTGCAAGTACTTGCAACTGACTACTAAAAACTAAGCACTAAACTTATGGCATTAGATAAACAAGCACTAAAAGCAGGGATTATACGCCTGCAACAAGAAATGCTTACTAAAACAGAAGCAGGAATGGAAGAATATGCCGAACGACTTGCCTCTCTCATTGAAGCTTATGTAAAGAGTGGAGAGGTAATAGTACAAACGGGCATACCTGTACTAGCAGGCACTTATACAGGAGTTACTACCGGTATAGGAAAAGGAACGATTAATTAGTATATTAGTAAATTATTATAATAACACAATGGGAATAATCATAGAAGGACTTAAAGAGCATTTTGTATCGTTTATAGGAATGGTACTATCGGGAGTAGCTGGTTGGTTCTTTGGTAGACCCAAGCAACGTATGGAACTACAGACCAGCGAACTTGAGAATGTGGATAAAGCCGTGAAAATCTATCGAGAAATGATAGAAGATTTAGGGGCTAAATACGCAAGTGCTATTGAGGAGCTCAAAAAAGCAAATCAGCGTATTAAAGATTTAGAAAACTCTGTTGAAGGGCTATTAACTGAATTAAAGAAATACAAGCAACTAAATGGAAAATCAAAAGAATAATGCAAGTAGTAGTTTTACATAATCAGAGTCTTTTAGACCTTGCTTTACAGCACACAGGGACTATTGAAAGCATCTTTGAATTGGCAATGCTCAACAATTTGAGTATTACCGATGATGTGTTAGCAGGAAAAGTATTAACAATACCTACAGAATCATTCACTAATAAAGATATTTTGACCTACTACATTGCAAAGAAGATACAGCCTGCAACTGCTTTTACGCAAGAGGACAAAAGAATAAGCGAACGCCAAGAAGGTATTAGCATATGGGCGATAAACTTAGATTTTGTCGTGAGCCACGACGAACAGTAATTATTCACTTTTCACTATTTACGGAATTATGGCACGTACAATACAAGAAATACAACAGATTATCTATAATGCGAAAGAGCGAGAAGACGCTCTAAACGGACTTAACTCAAACTCAAGAGTAGCTATATGGCGACTGTGGGTTTATATTATCTCGGTAGCTATTTGGAGCTTAGAAAAGTTATTCGACTTACATAGGACAGATATTGATAAACGCCTTACTGAATTAAAACCTCATACTGCACGGTGGTATAGAAGTAAAGCACTTGCCTTTCAGTATGGTTTTGACCTCTTACCAGACAGCGATAAGTTTAACAACAAAGATAAGACAAAGGAGCAGGTAGAGGCGAGTAAGATTATAAAATACTCGGCAGTGGTGGAGAGTAATGACGGTAGGTTGATAGTAAAGATAGCCACTGAAAACGGGGGACGATTACAGCCTATTACAGCAGATGAACAAAATGCCTTTAGCGGTTATTTATCAGAAATTAAAGATGCTGGAGTACGCACTACGGTTATTAATTATCTGCCTGATAAGCTTGTTCTGAATCTTGATGTGTATTACGACCCGTTAGTATTGGATAGTAATGGAACCGATGTGCTTTACGGCAAACGCCCTATACAAGAAGCCATAGAGGGTTATCTTAAAAACTTACCTTTTAACGGCGAACTTATTGTAGCACATCTTGTAGACGCTTTGCAACAAGCCAATGGGGTGAAAATACCTCACTTAAAAGAACTCAAAACAGCGTGGATAGACCCCGAGACCAAAGGCTATGGAGCATTACAAAACATAGGAGTTACCCAAATACCGCAAAGTGGTTACTTTGAGGTAGACTGGAATGCTTCACAAATAAAATACATCACAAAATGATATTTAATTTCAAAATAGAAAAATTGGTCATTCTACTTATACCTTCTTTTTTGCGAAAGGCAAGAATGGTAGGATGGATAAGAACGCTTAGTGCTCCTATCAGTCAGTTGTATTATGATTTTATTCAGAAGAGAAATTTGGATATTAAGAAACTTGGACTGAATGGACAAGTATGTTACTTACGCAAAGCGCTAAATGATGCATTCGATATTGAGCAACGGCGCATACGCATATGGGACGGCAATCAGTACAAAGGACAGTATCTTTATACTGAAGGAGAACAAAAACCGAAGTTTTTAGGGACTATGTATTTACATCGTGAGGTAGATTACAGCGATACAGGAGTAGACTTTATCGTAAAAATACCTTTGGAGATATGGGAGGCGAAGAAGATTCCTACAAGTGAAATAGGTAAGTACCGTTTCTTTGAGATAGAAGCCCTAATAGACTTTTACAAATTAGCGAGTAAACGATATATTATAGAAGTATAGAATATTATGAACAGTATTAATGTAAACCAAACGGGAGGTTTCCCACTAACTACCGATGTATTAAGTTATATGCAGAATGCTTATAAGATATTCAATGCAATGAGTGGTATTTCAGGAGATTTAATTATTCTTTCGGGGTGTGAAGTAGTAGGGAACACGGTGTCAGATGGAATAGTAGCCATTGAAGGAGAAATATACCCTTTTCAGGGCACGACACTTGGCTCTCACGTATTTATTAAGGAAGTGAACACATCTAAAATTTTTGAAGACGGCTCACAGAAAACAGTACTTGTGGAGAAAGTAGCTACTTTTGGCAGTAGTACAAAGAGTTATCCGTGGGAGAGCTTCAGACGAGTGTTAAGTAACAGACAAATAGAAGAGAAATCTTTTACAGAAGAAACCTCTTTGCTGAAACGCTTGGAGAAATTAGAGGAGCGTGTAAAAAAGACGGTACCCTTGGGGTTGGTGGCAATATGGGGAAAACCAGCTAACATTCCTTTACCAGAAGGCTGGCGAGAGTATGAACCTTTACGAGGAAAATTTCCCATTGGAAAATCTAATATAGGAATACAATTAAGTAATCTTATGAAATATAAATTACACGAAATAGGTTATGCAGGAGGTGAGTTTGAACATCAACTTACTATTGACGAAATGCCAAAACACAACCATAATTATAAATACTCTAACCTTGTAAATGGCGTAAATGAAGATGGAGCTGAAGAAAATGGGGGTAGTGGAGGATGGATGCTAAATCTTAATAGAATGCCTGATACTAGCTCAACAAATACAGGTAACGACCAATTCCACAATAATATGCCTCCTTACCGAGTTATTCGTTTTATAGAATTTGTAGGATTTTAATTTATACAATAAGATAAATAATTATGACAGCAATAGAAACATTAAAGCAATGGTTTTCTAACCTTAAAAAACCAACACAAGAGCAGTTTTGGGCGTGGTTAGATAGTTTTTGGCACAAGAGCGAGAAGATACCAATGGCAAACGTAGAGGGTTTGGATAAACTTGTAGAAGGAACGGCTTCGGCTGAGCAATTGAGTAATCACCTAAACGATACAGAGGCGCATAAGGTGTTGTTTGACCAAAAAGTGGACAAAGTAGAAGGAAAAGAATTAACTTCTAATGACTTTACTAATGAATATAAAGAGAAGTTAGATACTCTGCAACCTACTGACACTTCAAAGCTATTACCCAAAGGAGGTTATGACGGCACAGGTAAGGAGCTCAAAGACGCTATCGACAGCCTCCAAACCAAAATGGGTCAGGTAGAGACGACCCTCTCCGTAGATGACACCGACTTTGACACCCTGCAGGAAATCGCAACCCAAGTGAAATCTAACAAAAACCTTGAAACATTACTTACTAAAAAAGTAGACAAAGAAGACGGAAAAGGGCTATCTACTAATGATTTTACTACACCGCTAAAGAACAAGTTAGAGAGCCTAGGGTTCTTTGAAGAGAGAAAACCACTGCTTAACTTTGGTGTAGGTGACGAAATAAAAAAGTATTACCTAACGGAATCTTATCCTGATGGCGATATTGATATAACTGCTCTACCCAACGGTTCTGCAATAGAGATTTATAATTTTAAACCTGTTCCTAAGACAATAAAGGTAGACAAATTCTTTGGAGACCCTCCTATTATTGGCCCAAGAGGCTCTAAAGTACTACTAAAAAAGCTCAATGACGGTACTGTTTTTATTGAGCAATTCGATAAAGATATAATTGTTGAACCATTTTCAAAAACAGACTTTTCTAATTATTACATAAAATCTGAGTTTAATAAAGAAGTAGAAATTTCTTTTCAAATGTCAGGTTATGAAAATTTTTATTATGTAGCAGTCCCTTTAAAAGGTATTCAAACATATGATAAGAACATTTGTTTTTCTTTTGAAAAAGAACCTATAACTTTGAAAATGGAAAATAATCTTTCATCACACTTATCTTTATTAGCAATTGTATTATCTCAAGATATAGAAGGTACTGATAATATGAATAAATTTACCCTTAATTATCCTCTTAATTCGAGAATGACAATTGAACTTCCAGCGGAAGCAAAAAGTATTTATATGATAAAATATGCTCTATTATGTTATAGTATAAAAGGATATATATCAAATGTTGAAGAAGGAGGGGGATATGTTTCTGTCGTTTTCAATGCTCCAATAATTAGTACTAAAAATATTTATAAACTCTAAAAAAATGAGAAAAAACATCATCAAATTATTTACTCTCAGCTATATAGTGCCTTTCGAGAAAAACAGCCAAGAGCTTAACTTCCTCCACTAACATTATCTTTTCGTTAATATTCATCATAAGTTTAGAAGGCAACGGTTATAGCTCTCGTTCTATATTCACATTAATTAAGCAAATGAAAGAATTTATAACAAAATACAAGCCTTACGCCCTCGAGATTCAGTGTAAAACAGGAATATCACATCTATTATTCATACTGGTCATACTGGTGCAATCGGTATTAGAGACGGGCTGGGGCAAGAATGTGCCCGAATGGGGGAAAGGAACAACGACATCATTTAAAAGCTATTCTCAAAGGAGGTAAAGAACCTATTAATAATATTCAACCTTCTCAGATAGTAAAATTTATTCGTTTTGTAGGATTTTAATTTATACAATAAGATTAATAATTATGACAGCAATAGAAACATTAAAACAGTGGTTTTCTAACCTTAAAAAACCAACGCAAGAGCAATTTTGGGCGTGGTTAGATAGTTTTTGGCACAAGAGCGAGAAGATACCAATGGCAAGTGTAGAGGGCTTGGATAAACTCGTAGAAGGTACAGCTTCAGCTGAGCAATTGAGCAATCACTTAAACGATACACAGGCACATAAGGTGTTATTTGATGAGGTGAAGAAACAAATACAAGGCATTAACACCATTTTGCAGGTAGATGATGTGAGTCTTGATACCTTGCAGGAGATTGTAACCGAGTTAAAAAACCATCGCCAGCTCAGCGACCTTATCGGCACGAAAATAGATAAGGAAATCTTCGGCTTAGCCCTTGAAGTTACCGATAACACCATACTTAGCAAAGAACACGCGGGCAGAGTGCTTAGGTGTAACAACGACACCGACGTAAACTTAGACTTTAGTACTTTCCCCGACAACGCTTTGTTATCGGTTGTTAAAGCAGGAAGCGCAAGCATCATCTTCACAGGCAAAACCCTTGTAGGCGATAGTAGTATCACAGGCGCAAAAGGAAGTACCGCCAGCCTTGTAGTTTGTGGCACAGAAGTAATTAGCAATGTAAATAACAAGTAATGAATCCACAACTGTTTTACAACTTTGGTATAAAAGGAGCCTCTCAATTGAACGTGAAAGATGTTACCTTTACTGTTTCCCTATATTATAGGAATACCCAATTCTTTGATATTGACAGGTTAGCGTGTGTCTTATATTACGAGAACGAGCAAAAGAAAAGTAAAGATATTGAAATGAAGGTGCGCCTATTGTCAAGTAATGTATTGGAGGGACTGTATATCTATACCTATGAATGCATCTTCGACAAGGCTTTGGAGCTACCTAATACCTTTAACATTTCTAATATACAGTTCTCCACCTACAATAAGATACTCACCTTAGAAGACTATACACAAACCCTTATAAAATTTAAAAGTGACGATCTATTTTATGAGGTACAAACTGTATATGAAAAAGAGGAGCGAAACATATGTAATTTCTTGTGCTCTGCACCTTCCTACCCTACTCCTTTTGAAGTACGCAATTTACACAACTCTTCGTTTGATTTTATATTAAGAGAGACAAACGTACCCAAAGGTGTATTCTCTATTTCTATGTATGATACCCAACAAGGCAATAATGTAGATACTGTCGAGCAAATGATTGAGATTCCATACTATGTCCGAGATTGTATCTTTGAAGTAGGTACCAACGGCAAGTGGCATAATGACCTGCCAGAGGAAGAAAAGAACAGAATCGCACGAGAACTTACCGTATTTAGGCTTCACTCACACTATCTATATAACCCAAGAATATCTAATGAAGAAAGGCTTATAGAGGATTCACCAATTATGCCATATGATACTTACCTATACACCCAAGAAGCAACATCTTACCTCCCCTCCCCCTATGAAGAAGGTGTCTTGTTAAAGAATGTAAGGATACAAGATAACCAGATAATATGTAATTTCTATATACAACTCATCGATGAACTAACCTTTGACCAGACGGACCCTTGTGAAGTCAGAATTATCATTAATATCATAAATTAATATGAAAGAATTTATAACAAAATACAAACCTTTTGCAATTGAAACAGAGCGCAAAACGGGAATATCACACCTATTCATACTGGCGCAATCGGCATTAGAGACGGGCTGGGGTAAGAATGTGCCCGGTAATATGATGTTCGGCGTGAAAGCTAGCAAGGATACACCTCCAAGTAAGAAGCAGTTAGTGTGTACTACGGAGGTACTTTCCGTGCCTATAGTAACAAAGGGACTTTTTCCTGAGATTATCAGCATTACTAAGCGTGCGGATGGCAAATATTTGTACGTGGTGAGGGATTGGTTTAGGAAGTACGATACCCCAGAAGAGAGTTTCACTGACCACGCTCAATTCTTCATCAAAAACGAACGCTATGCAGAGGCATTGAAAGTGAAAAGTGACCCTTATAAGTTTGCAGAGGAGGTTGCTAAAGCAGGTTATGCTACCGCACCTAACTATGCGGATACTTTGAAAAAAATGATTAAAAAGATTGAACAAGCAAAATAACTATGTATGAAAAGAGTTTTATTATTGATGTTACTCCTTTTGTCAGTGATTGGTTGCAGAACCAAAAAAGTAGAAACCTACACACAAAGGCAAATACAGAAAGAGCACTTTATCACCTATAAAGATAGCTCCCAGCTCTTTGTTCATCAGTCTCATAAGTCTGAATGGTCTGATCTGTCCGCCACGTCTTTCGAGATTGAACTCGAAAACGACAAGGACAGTCTTGGCAATGCTAAAGAACTCACCTATACCTGCACTCGCGACGGCAATAGTGAGACTATAAGGGTACGCAATGGCAAGGTAAAGATTAAAGCTATCAGAGCCCATTCTAAGAGCTTACAGCAGGCTGATACTACTCTTTATAAGCAATCCTACGCAAGTGCTCAAACTGAAGTTCGTAAGCACGAAATACAGCAAGCTGAGCAAATACGAAAACACTCCCAAAGTACACCATTAAGGTTTATTTTTTGGTTGTTATTGCTCGTAGTCTTAGCTTATGTATATTGGAGATACAAGCGTTTTAAACAGAAGATTTAAAACTTAAGTAAAAAACGAGCTACTTCTTCGCGAGGTAGCTCGTTTTTTTATCTGTATAACTTTATGTTATTTACCTATTGACCACACGGTGTAGCTATTGGCGGGCATTTTTATGGTTACTTTTCCTTCATCATCTGTTTGATAGAAAAAGTAAGTATTCCCAGAGTAATCTATGAGTATTTTATTTTTCCAGTGAGTAGTGATTGTTTGTTGGGAAGGAGTATCTCCATTGTTTATAAAAAGTACCAATCCTGGACTTTTATCGTTGCCAGATCGGGAAGCTATATACTCATTTTGGGTTGCCAATAATATTTTTTCTTCACCTATAGACAAGCTACGGTGAATAAGCATCAGTTTTTGTAGTTTTGTTTTGAAATCGGGATTTTCGTAATCGGAATAGAAAATACAAGGGTAGCCACTATGGGTAAGGATATAGGCGTATGCCATTAGTTTTTTGTCAGGCGCAATGGTATTGTCCGCTATTTTGTCTTTCTCGGTATCGTGGTTAGCTGTAAAAGTAACTGCCTTTTCTGGTCGCAAGGTACGCAACTGAGGATATTGAGAGGTGAGTAGCTCACGCATATCTTTATTACGGTCTAAGGCTTTTTCAAGGCTATAAAAACAAGCAAAGTCAAAAGCTGAAATACCCGAAGCATCTACCCAATTTTTGAGAGATTCTGGGTTTCCATCCCACAATTCACCTACCGCAAAACCGCCAACTGCTTTCATCCAATCTTTGATGACCCACGCGCCAAAGCTTTTTACATAATCAAAACGCCATCCGTCGAATTTCATTGTATTTTTGTAATACTTAGCTACCGACTCATCTTTTTTCCACAACCAATCTTGTACATAAGGTACTTTGTGAGAGAGATCTTGTTCAGGATAAAAACTTGCTTCTTCATCGGAGGTAGCAAAGTCATTAGGGTGAAAACACTTGTAAGTACGATTAAATTTTCCTGAGGCATTACCGTGAGTTTCGTCAAAAAGTGTATAGGTATCCTTATTGCGGTAAGGGTTCCACTCTTTGCCTCCGCCATTGTTATGCCCTATAACGATATCGGCAATTACTTGCAAGCCACTTTCGTGGGCTTTGCTGATAAGGTTTTCGAGTTCAGCGCGTGAGCCGAAACGGGTTTTTACAGTGCCGTGCTGGAAGTATTCGCCAAAGTCGAAATAATCGGAGGGGTCGTAGCCCATAGAGAGGCCCCCAGAAGCTCCTTTGGAGGCAGGTGGTAGCCAAATGCGGTCTACCCCGTTGGCTTTCCAATCGGTGAGTTTAGGGGTAATAGTGTTCCACCATTCTCCGCGGGGTTCTACGTCCCAATAGAAGGCTTGCATCATCACACGGTTGCCGTTGTCTATTTTAGTAAGGTCGAGTACTTTTAAGTTTCGAGGGTAGGGAGGGTCGGTATTGTCTGTATCGCAGGAAAAAAAGAGCAATCCTACGAGGAGGTATATATAATATTTCATATTTTTGGTATTTAAATGATATAATAAAGGCTGTCCGACACTGTCGGACAGCCTTTATTATGTTATAATTTTTCTATTTTGTAAGTACCTTTTTTGTTTTCATCAAATGAGAAGGAGACATTGTAATTGCCAGCGGTAGTAATTTTGATATTACTTCCTCCGTCTTTTATTTTTCCTTCTAATTGAGAGGTAGGGTTATCAGAGCTATCAGCACCGAAATTGGTATCCCATTTATTATTCAAACGGAACTTAAGTTCTTTACCTCCTTTGAGAGCCACATTCTTAGCTACCCAAGTGTTGGAAGCTCCTTCATAGGTAAAGACAACATCTGTGCCTTTATCAGCATCCCAACCATTGGCAGCATCACCAGCGATACCCCAAGAGTAAAGCTCCATTTTGCAGGTTTTTTTATTTATATCAAGGATGATTTTATAAGTACCTGCAGTTACAGGAATGTTACTTCCACCTTGTGTAAGATTATCAAGAGAACCACCAAGGTTTTCTTTCCAATCTTGATCTTTACGGAATTTGATTTCGCCATCAATTAAGGTAACGTAAGCTACGAGGGTACCATCGTCGGCTCTCCACATAGGGACATCGGGTTTGTTCCAACCATTAGGAGTAGCACTACCTACCACGCCCCAAGCTGAAGGTCTGATTACCGTTTGGTAAGCGGTTATATTGATAGTACTTTCAGCAACTCCTTTGGTTACTTTTTTTTCACCTATAATGGCGGTAGTTTTGACTTTTACATCAGTAGCTACCCCTATAGGGAGTTTCAAACTTTGTGCGATAGAGTTAAGTTCGGCTACAGTATAAGTTACTTTGTTAGTAGTAACTTCTTTAGTTGTAGACTTTTCACCGTAAGAAAAAACGGTTTGATACTTCACGGGAGTATTGGCTTCTACTACAGGTTTGTAAGTGATCGTAAGGGCTTCTTTGCCTGCATTAGCTTCTTGTAACACAAAAGTAGTAGCCGATAGTTCTGTAGTGAGCGTTACCGCATTCACATCAACCGTAGTTTTATCTTCTTTTTCACAGCCAGCTAACAGTACTAAGGATAGCAAGGCTAATTGGGTTATTTTTTTCATTACTTATTCAGTTTTTAGTATCCAGTATTTTGTTTGATGACTCCACCAGATGCTAAGACTACGTTAGCAGGTATAGGATAGAGTTTACGGAAGTTATCAACGGCTGTACCTGCTGCTACACCCCCTTTAAATGGCCACAAGTAAGAGCCTTCAGTAAAGCGGTTGAAACGAATAAGGTCGGTACGACGGAAACCTTCCCAATAGAGTTCGCGAGCGCGTTCATTCAATATTTCCTCTTCAGTAAGAGAGGAGAGATCAGATACACCAGCACGTTGGCGCAAACGATTTAGATAAGTACGTGCGTCACTTTGATTACCAGTTTTGAAAGCAGCTTCGGCATAGTTGAGATACATTTCAGCTAAACGGATAAGAGCTACATCGGTATCTACATAATTTCCTCCTGGGTCTTTACCTTTTACGCCTGCTGAGGTAACATTTTTGTACTTAGTAATGGCGTAGCCGTGTTTGAAGTTAGAAACAGAGGTGATTTCGTACTCTTGACCTTGGATGTGGAACATTGCGCGTTTATCTATCCAAGAAGTAGGAGGAGTGCCAGTACCGTTGAATTTTTCGACTAAGGCTTTGGTAGAGCGAATACCACCCCAACCGCTACCTACGCCGTAGTTCTCGGCATTCATATCCCCCCCAATAGCGGCGTGTACTAAGAAAGTACTTCCTGCCCACGTTTGAGAGTTCAAACCGTCGAAATTGGCAGTAAAGATATTCTCGTTTTGAGCGCCATTGGTATCATTGTCGGCTAAGAATAAATAGTTGTAATCATTTACTAAAGTATAGCTACCGTTGTCGATTACTTTTTTAGCATAGGTCATACAATCAGCCCAACGAGCATTGCCTGTATACACTTCGGCATTGAGGTACAAGCGAGAGAGCAAAGCCCAAGCAGCTGCTTGATCTACACGTCCGTATTGATTGGTTTTAGGAGCTTTGAGTTCGTTCTCAATAGCTTTGAGTTCACTTTCAATGAAATCAAACACCTCTGTACGGCTTTTACGGTCGCTTTCAGTAAGTTTGTCTTTCACTTCAGTTACAATAGGAGTTGCCCCAAATAAATCCATCAAGTAATAATAGGCATAAGCACGGATAAAACGTGCTTCGGCTACTCCGTAAGTTTTCATTTCCTGAAACTGGCTGTCTTGGTTAGTTGAAATAAATGAATTAGCAAATGAAACGGTTTGCGCCAAACGGTAGTACATACCTTCGATGATACCATTGCTGGGAGTCCAGTTCATATTGTGGAAATCGGGCACGCCAGGGTCGCTCCACGCTACTACAGCTTCATCGGTAGGGAGTTCTTGCATATAGAACAACAATCGGGTAAACTGGCTAGTACCTTCGTCAATTCCTTGTACATCGGGAGACCCCGTAGGTCCTTGTTGTCCTGTGAGAGCTAAAGAAGCATATATTTTTGCTAAAGCTTGTTCTGCTTCTTCTAAGTTTGATTTTACTGAATTTTCAGTTTTACTATCTGGGTCGATAGAGGGGTCTTGGTCTAAGTCTTTCAAGCAACTGCTGAGAGACAAAGCTGCTGCCAATCCCCATATTTTGATATAATTACTTTTCATACGCTTAGAAATTTAAGTTAATACCAAATAGGTAAGTTTTAGGACGTGGGTATACGTTGTTATCAATACCTGAAGTTGCTCTGTTATTCGCATCCACAGATAATACTTCTGGGTCTAATCCTTTGTATTTAGTAAGGGTAAGTACATTTTGCATAGTTGCATAGAGGCGTACTTTTAGTTTGTTAGCTTCAGGGAAGTTGTAACCTAAGGTGATATTGTCTATCTTGAAGAAAGACGCATCGTGTAAATACATATCGCTAAGCATTGTTTGCGTTTTACGCTGACTTAACAAAGTGTCGTAGTAAGTACTTGGTGTATTGCGCAAAATGTTATCGGAATACACGCGGTCAAGCGATGCATTGGCAGATGAAACGTTGTCGTACACATAGTTACCAAGGCTTGCACGGGTAGCGATATTCAAATCCCACTGTTTGTAAGTGAGGTTGGTAGTAAGTCCCATAGTGATATCGGCATAAGGAGATTTTCCCATATAACGGTCGTTTTCATCTATTTTGCCATCATTGTTTCTATCTACATAAGCCCCTTCAATAGGCATACCGTCAGCTCCGTACACTTGTTCATAGAGGAAGAAAGTGTAAGGGGCATAGCCTTCTTGGTGGCGTTGTACAGTATTCCCTGTACCTCCATTAATACCTCCTACGTTTTGAAGGTTTGTAAGTTTGGTGATTTCGTTCTTGTTGTAAGCAACGTTATAAGTGAGTGTCCAGTTGATATTTTTCTCATCATTGCGCACAGGCACTACGCTTACAATAGCTTCAATCCCTTTATTTTCCATATCGCCGATGTTGCTGGCGATACGGCTACCATAGTTCGTAAATGGAGCTACGTTAGCTTCGGCGATAAGGTCTTTGGTGATCTTGCGATACACATCCACACTACCGAAGAAGCGATTGCCAAAGAAACCATAGTCGATACCGGCATTGAGGGTATTACCGATTTCCCATTTGAGGTGTTTATTCACACTCTCAGGACGTGCTGTTGCAATATAACGGTTACCTAGTTGATAATAAGCACCTTCATTGATACTACCTACATAGCGAGTGAGGAATAGATAGTCGCCGAGACCATTTACGTTCCCTACTTCACCATAACCGATACGGAGTTTAAGTTCGTTTACTTTTTCTTTTTCTTTTAAGAAAGATTCGTTTTTCACATTCCAAGCCAAGGCTACAGAAGGGAAGTAACCCCAACGGTCGTCTGGGTTCAATTTAGAAGAAGCATCGGCACGGAGGGTAGCGGTAAGCATATAGCGATCGTTGAAGCTATAGTTAGCACGACCGAAGAAAGAGATAAGTACATTTCGGCTCTTGTCGTCTACGGGTTTTACGATGTCACTTTGACCGATGAAAGATTCTGTTTTTTTTGATTCTTTACTGAAGTAAAAGCGTTGGTAAGAGTGTCCCACCATAAATGAAAGGTTATGTTTGCCAATTTCTTTCATATAGTTTGCATAGGCATCAAATAGGGCATTAGAGGCAATATGTGTATAATGATCGTGTACCCCATTGAAAGTACTTGATGAGGAAGGCATACGAGGATCGGTAATGTCATCACCGTTACTCTTAGTATAATCAATACCTGCGTTGATAGTAGCCGTAATATCTTTGAAGAAAGGCAAGTTATAATCTACTTTTACGTTAGAAATCAAACGGTTTACAGTAGAAGTATTATCACGCAAGTTAAGCAATGCCAATGGGTTAGAAGGAGCATTGTTATTTTTGCTGCCTGTATTGTCAAGCCAAGTGTGGTAACCGTTGTAGCGAGTAGAGTTAATGCGTACAGGTTGTGTAGGGTCGTACTCAATAGCAGCACCTATAGCCCCTTTATCGGCAAAGCGGTTTTTGATAAAAGAACCTGATACGTTGAACTCAGTGCGCAATGATTTATCAAAGAACTGAGGAGTTAAAGACAATTTAGCCGTTGCACGTTGGAATTTATCAGTTTTGAGAATACCATCGGCATAAGTATGTCCTACAGAAAGGCGGTAAGGCATAGACTTAAGAGCTCCGGAAATACCTACAGTTGTATTGGTAGTAGGTGCTATTTGGTAGATTTCTTTTTGCCAATTAGTATCGGCATCACCTAATATTGCTTTTTGAGTAGCAGTACCAGTTTGGTTTACTAAGGCACGAAACTCATCAGCAGATAGGAGGTTTACATAATCGGATACTTGGCTTAAAGAGATACTAGAATTTACCGCTACTTGGGTATCTTGGTTCATCTTTCCTTTTTTGGTGGTAATCATAATTACCCCATTGGCAGCACGTGAACCGTAGATAGCGGTAGATGAAGCATCTTTTAGTACGGTCATACTCTCAATATCTTCGGGGTTGATAGAGTTCAAAATACTACGTGAACCGCCAACAGCTCCATCGTTCATTGGTATACCATCTACTACTACAAGTGGATTAGAGTTCAAAGTAAGAGACCCTGTACCACGCACACGGATATTTTGCTCACCACCAGGAGCACCACCAGCGGAGGTAATTTGTACCCCTGCTACTTTACCTTGTAACAATTGGTCGGCAGAGAGGGTTTGACCTTTGTTAAAGTCCTTATCGGTCACCAAGTTTACAGAGCCTGTTAAGTCTTTTTTCTTTATAGCACCATACCCAATGACTACCACGTCTTCCAATTGTTGTGTATCCTCTTGGAGAACAATGTTCATAGTACCTGCTTTAGCAGCTACTTCTCGGCTTTTATAGCCTACTGATGAGATCACAAGGGTAACCCCTTTGTCTACTTTTAACTCAAAATTACCGTCAAAATCGGCAGCAGTACCGTGAGAGGTACCTTTTACAAGCACACTGGCACCCATCAAAGGTTGTCCAGAGCCGTCTTTCACTGTTCCTTTTACAGTGATTTGCTGTGCATAACCAAAAGCTACGCACAAGAAAAACATTACTGTACAAAGTAGTTTGTTCATTTTTACTTTCATATATAATAAATTTAGTTCCTCTCCCCATTAAGAGTGCCTAAAATCACTTTTACATCACTACAGCTCCCTTCTTGAAGGAAGTCAGCGAGCTGGCATAGCTGAGTATGTGAATAGGGGGAGGTTATTTGTAACTTTCCGACTATTAGCCTCTCCCCGTTTCCCTCTCCTTGGGAGAGGGGGTAATCCAAAAAGATTTTCCCTTTTCAGAAAACGGAGTAGTTTTATTTCTAATATGTGTCCTCCCAAACTTCCTCCCCTTGGGGGAGGGCTGGGGAGAGGATTATTTCACTTCTTTAATGCTAATAGCAAAGCCACCTCCTTTGGCAGCGGTGAGTTTTAGCTTTGTCTTAGCATTTACTTTTTGTTTGGTGATGGTGTATGCTTTCGGGTTGGTTTTCCAGTTGGCATCTTTAGCATCAGCATAGATGGTAGCCTCGTACTTCTTACCTTTGTCCAAGAAGTTGAGCAGAAGCTCTGAGGTATGTCCGCCTTCGTGAGCCGTACAACCTACGTACCAATCGTTGCTGTGTTTATCTTTACGCGCAATGGTGATATAACGTCCTGGTTCAGCTTCAAGGTATACACTCTTTTGCCAATCTACGGGTACATCTTTAATGAATTGGAAAGCGTCCATATGCTTCTCGTAGTTCTCTGGCAAGTCGGCTGCCATTTGTAGCGGACTGTACATTGTTACATACAAGGCTAATTGGCGTGCCAAGGTACTGCGTATCTGACTGTTATTGTTAGGATTTACATACTTCATTTCGGTCTCGAAGATACCAGGAGTATAATCCATTGGGCCTCCTTGCAAACGAGTGAAAGGCAAGATAGTGGTGTGGAATACTTTATTACCACCAAAAGCCTCGTACTCAGTACCGCGAGCTGATTCGTTACCTATCATATTTGGGTAAGTACGGCAAATACCGGTAGGGCGTACGGCTTCGTGCGCATTCACCATTATTTTGTGTTTAGCAGCTTCTTTAATCGCATAGAGGTAGTGGTTAATAGTCGATTGGCTGTAGTGGTGTTCACCCACAGGGAGGATATCGCCTACATATCCGCTTTTTACGGCATTGTAACCGTATTGGTTCATCAACTCGTAAGCGGCTTTCATATGGCGCTCGTAGTTGCGCGTAGAGCCCGAAGTTTCGTGGTGCATCATCAGTTTCACACCTTTAGAGTGTGCGTAGTCGTTCAGTGCTTTGAGGTCGAAGTCGGGGTAAGGGGTTATAAAGTCAAACACATAGTCCTTTTTGTGTCCGAACCAGTCTTCCCAACCTATATTCCAACCTTCCACAAGCACTTGGTCGAAGCCGTGTTTTGCTGCAAAATCGATGTATTTGCGTACTTCTTCGTTGGTAGCGCCGTGGGTACCATTAGGTTTAGTTTTGGTGTAATCCACCGTATTAAGGTCTACTGCAGGAAGGTCGTTAGTATAACTCCAAGAGTTTTTACCGGTAATCATTTCCCACCAAACGCCCACATACTTCACAGGTTTAATCCACGAAGTATCGGCAATAGCGCAAGGTTCGTTGAGGTTCAGGATAAGGCGTGACGCTAAGATTTTACGAGCGTCATCACTCACCATAATAGTACGCCAAGGACTGTGACAAGGGGCTTGCAAATAGCCTTTAGCTCCCTGTGCATCGGGCGTTAGCCACGATTGGAAGACGAAAGTCTTGTCGTCTAAGTTCAGGTTCATTAGCGAGTAGTCTACCAAGGCAGCTTCGTGAAGATTGATATACAAGCCGTCTTTGGTTTTCATCATTAAAGAAGTTTGTACGCCGGTAGGTGAAAAAGCGAACTGAGATACGTTCTCGGTAACAGCTTCTTTCATCAATCCGCGAATTTCGGAGAGCTTACTTTCCGTATAGTCGTATTCTTGGGTATCGTAGTCCCCAGGAATCCACCAAGCGGTGTGGTCTCCGGTCATCGCAAACTGCGAGAGTTCTTCCTCTATTACAAAATAGGTGAGTTCTTTCTGTGAAGGGAACTCATAGCGGAATCCCACTCCTTCGTTGTACACGCGAAAACGAATGTTCATTTTTCGTTGCGTCTTCTCTTGCTGTAATTGTACGAGAAGTTCGTTGTAATGGTTGAGAATCTCGCTTTCTTCTCCCCATACAGGTTTCCACGTTTCCTTGAAAGTAGACTTTTTGGTGTCTACTACTTTAAAGTTTTGGGTCAATGGTTCGACTTTTTTAAGATTTTGGGGCAATGGTTCGGCTTTTTTAAGAGTAAAGCCCAAAGTACTTTCGTTGATCACTGCTTTGTTTTTGTAAGTCACCTTATACGAAGGCGTCCCATCAGCTTTCAGTGAAAAAGTGAGCACTACATTGCCGTCAGGCGAGCTCTGTTGCTGTGCCATAGCGAGGGGCATAGCAAAGATGCTCATCAACAAGATCATCTTTCTCATCTTTTATTGCTTTATAAGTGTTAAAATTGGTACAAAGTTACGGAAGTTTTTTTAACAAACAAATTTTTCTTTACTTTTTTTTTAAGAAAAATTTATGATACATCATAAAGTCAATAAGTTAAATAAGTTTTTAGCTGTCGTATTTTTATCTTTTACTGCTCACTTTTTACTTTTTTATACACTTTCATCAAGTTTTCAAACACTGCCTCGTCGGTAAAATGCTGAGCGTGTCGGTAACCCTCTTCTACCATTTGCCTGCGCAACACCTCATCGGTAGTAATGCTTATAATAGCTTTACGTATCTCTTTTTCAGCGTTTTGTAAGTTTACATAAACCGAATGTGTTCCACCTGCTTCGGCAAAACAACTGCCCTGCGAACTAATTACAGGGGTTTTGCTAAATAACGCTTCTATGATAGGAATCCCAAAACCTTCAAAAATCGAAGGATAGCAAAACACCTCAGCAAGCTGGTAGATAATCGCCAAATCTTCCATAGGCACGTTACTCAGTGCTTGCACGCGGTCTTTAAGTTGGTGTGTTTCACAATACGCCTCTATTTGTTGGTAATAAGCCGTTTGCTTACCCACCAAAACTAACGAAATATCTCGCAGAGGTTCAATAGCTTTCACTATTTCAAGTGCGTTCTTGCGGGGCTCAATAGCGCCTACGTTTAATACAAATTTTTCGGGAAGATGATATTTTTTGCGTATAGTTTCCTTCTGTGTTTCGGTATATATTTTCTTAAAAGCTCGGTGACAGCCTTGGTATACCACCGTTATTTTCTCTTCTGAAATACCTAAATAGCTGATGATATCTTGTTTAGTCTGCTCACTAATAGCGATGATGTGTTCTGAATGTTGTGCGGCATACAAGAACTTGCGATAATGTATTTTTCTGTCAAAAAACGAATACAGTTCAGGATAACGCATAAAAATAAGGTCGTGAATAGTAACTACCGTAGGTATGTGTTTATAAATTCCCTTAGGAATTTCTCCTGAAAGTCCGTGATAAATATCAATAGGAAGTTGTTGGGCTATATCAGTGATTTTTACACTGCGCCATAATGATTTTAGCTTGCGCCAGAAGAAAGATTGTGGAGTGATTTCGGTGGTGTGTTCATCAATCACCACTCCCTGAATTTCGCGTTTTTGTGGGTTGAAGAGGTATAAATGCCCCACCTTGTGTTCTTGTAGTATGCGAATCAAATCCCGACTATAATTCCCCAGTCCGCGTGTGTTATGGAAAGCTCGTTTAGCGTCAAAAGCGATGTTCATAGTTGCTCACTCTAATAATAAGGTAATAGGAACTGCAAAGATAATAAATTAAAACGATACAAACAAAACAGTATTTAAAACCCTTTTACCTTCACCTTTCCTTCGTTCATCATTCATTGTAGAGCCACTGTAGAGCCACTGTAGACCCACTGTAGACCCACTGTAGACCCATTGTAG
>ERZ773056.218-NODE-218-length-29104-cov-6.707666_pt1 | contig 29104 bp, 20 predicted proteins | sample MGYA00580857_ERZ773056 | MGnify/ENA primary metagenome ERZ773056 (study PRJEB29015, sample SAMEA2737996) | human oral metagenome | biome: human oral; feature: human-associated habitat; material: dental | place: China | collected 2114 ... | reverse complement strand
TCTTTGTTCGTTCTTTGTTCGTTCTTTGTTCGTTCTTTGTTCGTTCTTTGTTCGTTCTTTGTTCGTCTTTTGTTCGTTCTTTGTTCGCCTCACTTTTCCGTTACTACACTCCCTCTCCTTGGGAGAGGGTTGGGGAGAGGATATTTTGTTCGTCTTTTGTTTATTTGCCTGTCGTGCTACGACTGCCTGTGCGGCTCACACTATCTACCTGTCGTGCTACGACCTCGCATTGTTTTACCTTTTATATAATTAGTATTGTGATATCAAATAGCTTACTCCCTCTCAACTTGTAGAAATGAAAAAAAACTAATATTTTTTTGTTACATTTATTAATATTTTGTACTTTTGGCGTTAAATTATAAAACCAACGGTTATTATGGCAATGCACAACGATTTAGGAAATGAAGGAGAACAAGATGCCGTAAACTTCCTAATTGAAAAAGGTCATACTATTTTAGAACGCAATTTTAGGTTTGGGCACGCCGAGATTGATATCATTTCGCAAAAAGGTAATATTTTGCATATCACAGAAGTAAAAACACGTAGTTCAAGTGCTTATGGTGAACCCGAGAGCTTTGTAAATCAGCAAAAGATAGAACTATTAGTGAAAGCTACCGATTTTTATATAAAGAAAAAAGACTTAGATGTAGAAATACAATTCGATATTATATCCATCGTAAAAAACAATGCAGAATTTAGCTTAAACTACATAGAAGACGCTTTTTATCCTTTTTAATGATTTATGCCCCCAATTACTTTTCAATAAATTTATAATATCCAATACAAATGAAAACAATAGCATCAGCCGTCGAGCACTATATCAAATCAAAACCTTTCTTACAAACCGCTCTTTCAGAAGGGATTATTAACCTTACTTCTTTGGCTCGTATCATACGTAAGGATATACAAGCTGAAACTACTCAGCGTGAAGTGCGCAATGGGGCTATTGTTATGGCTCTCAAACGCCTTTCAGTAGATATGGAGTTTCGCTCTACTCATCGTATTGTAAAAGTATTGAAGAATATAGGCGATATTATTGTTCGTTCAAATTTAACCGACTATACTTTCTTAACCTCTGAAACCTTTATGAATGCTCAGGCTCAGCTACTCAATAAAATCAAAAATAATAGAGATATCTTCTACGCTACTACTCGTGGGGTAAATGAAGCAAATATTATTGTCAGTAACTCAATGGAGTCTATTGTTGAGAATATCTTTAAGAAGGAACGCATTTTGCACAAATTCACCGATTTAGGAGCTATTAGTGTAAAACTTCCCGAAGAAAACGTCTCAGTATCGGGTATTTATTATTTTATATTTCAACGTTTGGCTTGGGAGGGAGTGAATATGAACGAGGTGATTTCTACCGCCAACGAATTTACTATCGTAATCCCCGAAAACCACATCGATATAGCTTTCAAAGTAATTAAAGATTTAAAATTATTATAAAAATAAATGGTTAGAGTTAGATTTGCTCCCAGTCCTACGGGAGCATTGCATATCGGAGGCGTACGTACCGCCCTATTTAATTATTTGTTCGCCAAAAAGCACGGCGGTGATTTTTTACTTCGCATAGAAGATACCGACCAAAATCGCTATGTTGAAGGCGCAGAACAGTACATCATAAATTCCCTCAATTGGTTAGGTCTTACTTATGACGAGGGAGTAGGCAAAGAAGGCAAACACGCCCCTTATCGCCAAAGTGAACGTAAACCGTTATACAAACAATACGCCGATACCCTTATCAATAACGGTTGGGCATACTACGCTTTTGATACTGCTGAGGCATTAGATACAGCTCGCAAAGAAGCAGAAGCCAAAGGAGAGACCTTTATATACAATTGGGCTACACGTAATGCATTGCAAAACTCACTTTCACTTAGCAAAGAAGAAGTACAACAACGCTTAGAGCGTGGCGATGAGTATGTGATTCGCTTTAAAATGCCACATAACGAACAGCTAAAAATGAACGATATGATTCGTGGTGAAGTAACTATTGATACGAGTACCTTAGATGATAAAGTACTCTTTAAAAGCGACGGAATGCCTACTTACCACTTGGCAAATATCGTAGACGATCACTTAATGGAAATCACTCACGTGATACGCGGTGAAGAGTGGTTGCCTTCTATGGCATTGCACCTTTTGCTCTATCGCGCTTTTGGTTGGCAAGCCCCTGCTTTTGCACACTTACCTCTTATCCTCAAACCGGTGGGTAATGGTAAGCTCAGCAAGCGTGACGGTATCAAATTAGGCTTCCCTGTTTTCCCAATGGATTGGACAGAGAATGGCGAAACCCTCAAAGGTTTTAGTGGAGAAGGGTATTTCCCCGAAGCGCTTATCAATTTTTTAGCACTCTTGGGTTGGAATCCTGGTACCGATGAAGAAATCTTCACTGTCGAGCAACTCGTGCAACTCTTCGATTTGGAAAAAGTACATAAGGCAGGTGCTCGCTTTGACCCTGAAAAGATAAAGTGGTTCAACCACCAATACCTACAAATGAAGCCTAATGCAGAATTAGCTATCCTTTTCCAAAAAGACCTTACCCAAAGAGGCGTTACAGTTCCGATGGCTACGATAGAGAAAGTAGTTGGTCTCATCAAAGAGCGTGCTACCTTTGTGAGTGATTTTTGGGAACTTAGCAAATTCTTTTTTGAAGCTCCTGCTCAGTACGACGAAAAGGCACTCAAAAAACAATGGAAAGAGCAAACTCCTGAAATCGTAAAAGAAGTAAGTGAGGTACTTAAAAACACATCTAACTTCACCTCAGTAGCTTTAGAAGAAGCAGTAAAACAATATATGGAAACTAAAAACTTAGGCTTCGGACAAGTGATGCCTCCGTTGCGTTTAGCCTTAGTAGGTGAACTCAAAGGGCCTCACGTATTCGATATTATAGAAGTGATTGGCAAAGAGGAAACACTACGCCGTTTAGACGCACTTCTTTCAGCAGAAAAGTAACATATATAGAGCAGAATAGCAACTCTTAGTAAGTATAAAATGGCTGTATGAAAACTTTTCATACAGCCTTATTTTATTCTGATAATATGAACCGTGTTTGATGAGGTACTTTATAGCGTTTGTATCTACTGCAATGCGTTGTAATAAATTCCATAATTCGCTCTATTTCATCGTTTACATTTTTCTTAAACAAATTAGTATCAACATCTATATGATACTGTTTGTATTTGTATTGCTTATTAACTCCAATGAACTTAATAGATACTTTGTCTTTGACGACTATTACAATACTGCTATATTTTTTAGAAGGCTTTCGCATTCTAACTTTCCTTCCAAAATTGATATGAGCAATCTCCTCCCATTTTACCATTCCTTGAATGTATTCATCAAAAAGAATGCCTTCAGTAGTAAATGTTATTTTTGGGTCTTTTAATCGTAAAAAAAAGAACTGTCCTTTTAATATTGTAGCATATAAAATTACTCCTAAAAACATTATCAAAAGCACAAATATGTTTCCTCCTGAATAACTTTCTGGATATATGAAAAACATAATAATGGCAAATAAAGATATTACTAAAAGTAATAAAATACCTATAATTTGATAGATGTTTTTTCTCTTACTCAACTGAATTATAAGTGTTCCCATTAATCATTAATCATTAATCATTAGTTTCAGTGAAATGCGTTTGCGCACTTCGTCTTTCTCTATCACTTTTACTTGCACTTGTTGGTGAAGTTTAACTACTTCATTTACATCAGAGACATAACCTTCTTTCAGTTGAGAGATGTGTACCAATCCACTTTCTTTAACACCTATATCCACAAAGCAACCAAAGGCAGTAATATTGTTTACTATACCAGGTAATATCATTCCTATACGTACATCATCAAAGGTTTTTACATTAGGGTCGAAGGCAAAGGCTTTAGCAGTAGTACGAGGGTCGAGCCCTGGTTTTTCTAATTCCTTTAATACGTCCTTCAAATAAAGTTCACCCACCTTATCTGTTTTGTACTTTTGAATATCAATAGTGGCAATAGCTTGCTTGTTACCTATAAGTTGTGCAACTGAGATACCTATGTCCTTCGCCATTTGTTTGATAATAGGATAGGCTTCGGGGTGTACTGCTGAATTGTCGAGCGGGTTCTCACTATTATGTACACGTAAGAAAGCTACTGCCTGCTGGTATACTTTATCACCCAAACGAGGTACCTTTTTTAAGTCTTCTCGCTTACTAAAAGCACCATTAGCCGAGCGGTAAGCTACTATGTTTTCAGCCATCTTCTCTCCTATTCCTGATACATAACTGAGTAGTGATTTGCTTGCTGTGTTGAGGTTTACCCCTACTTTGTTCACGCAACGCACTACGGTTGCATCGAGCTCCTCTTTCAATAACGACTGGTTTACATCGTGTTGGTATTGACCTACTCCTATGCTCTTAGGGTCTATCTTCACTAATTCAGCTAATGGGTCGGCAAGACGCCTGCCTATGGATACTGCCCCACGTACAGTTACATCGTAATCGGGGAACTCATCGCGAGCTATTTTAGAAGCTGAATAGACCGATGCTCCTGCTTCACTCACCACAAATACTTCCACCTTTTTAGGGAAAGCAATACTTCTTACAAACGACTCTGTTTCACGAGAAGCAGTACCATTGCCTATACTAATGGCTTGGATATTGTATTGAGAAACCATTGTGCTGAGCTTTTTGGTAGCCATAGTCATATCATTCTGGGGAGCGTGAGGGTAGATAACATCGTGATGCAAAAGGTCGCCTTTTTCATCTAAGCACACTACCTTACAACCTGTACGATATCCTGGATCAATAGCCAAAATGCGCTTTTCACCCAAAGGAGACGCTAATAACAACTGTGAGAGGTTCTCGGCAAACACACTGATAGCTTTCACATCGGCTTTATCTTTTGCCTCTTGTAGTGTTTCGTTGGAAATAGAAGGCTCTAATAAGCGTTTGTAGCTATCTTTTACCGTTTTCTTCAAGAAATCGGCTACTTCTCCCCTACTCTTTATGATGTTTTCTTCCATAAAAGGTAAGGTTTCTTCACTATCTACTTGTACTTTTAGTTTTACAAATCCTTCTTTTTCAGCGCGCAACATTGCTAATACACGGTGAGAGGGTGCTTTGTTAAGGGCTTCTTCCCAATCGAAATACTGAGCGTATTTCTGAGCTTCTTCCTCTTCGTTTTTACCTTTGGCTACTTCGCTACTGATAATTGCTTTACGCTGGAATATTCGGCGAAGAGTGCGACGTATAAACGTATTCTCGTTAATCCATTCAGCTATAATATCCGAAGCCCCTTGTAAAGCATCTTCTTCAGTAGGTACTTTATCGGAAAGATAACGCCCTGCTAATAGTTCCAAGTCGGTTACACGCTGACTCATTATCTGTTTTGCAAGAGGTTCTAAGCCGTTTTCTTTGGCTACATCGGCTTTGGTTTTACGACGTTTTTTGTAAGGTAGATATAGGTCTTCTAATTCATTGAGCTCAAAAGAGTTCTCAATACGTTTGCGCAATTCGTCTGTAAGCTTTCCTTGTTCTTCAATAGAAGAGAGAATTGTTTCTTTGCGCTTACAGATATTGTCGTAATCAGCTTGGGATTTGGCAATATGCTCAATGGCTACTTCATCTAAATTCTGAGTGCTATCTTTTCGATAGCGTGCAATGAAGGGGATAGTGCAACCTTCGGTTAATAGTGAAAGTGTGTTTTCAATAGCTTTTTCAGGTAGTTGTGTTTGGGCTTTTATATATTGAATGTTTGTCATACTAATGTGTTATCGATTTAACAGTGTTTTTAAATTGAAGGTGCAAAGATATTGAAGAATTAGCAGATTAGCAAATGTCTTTTAATACCTCAATGCCAATAATGCCAATAATACTAAATCAATGACAGTGCGAGGTCGTAGCACGACAGGCAGAGAAACAATTAACGAACAAAAGACAGTGCGAGCCACACGGACAGATAAACAATTAACGAACAAAAGACGAACAAAAGACGAACAATGAACGAAGGAAGGACGAACAAAAGACGAACAAAAGACGAACAAAGAACGAACAAAGAACGAACAAAAGACGAACAATGAACGAACAAAAGACGAACAATGAACGAAGGATAACAAGAGTAAAAATATATCTAAACTGTATACAAAGCGGTGCTTTGGTAGAGAAAACTTATTTTTTTGAAATAATATTTCGCTCTTTTAAAAAAAAGTAGTACTTTCGCACTCTGTAACAGCACTTATGAAAAAGTATGAAAAGAGTTTTAGTATACAGTAGTTTTTTAGTTGTTTTTTTGCTATATTTAGCTTGTACACCTAATGCTAATACCTATTATAACCGTCAGATGCAACCTATTGTTACCAAGTATAATGTACTGTTCAATGGGGAGGAAGCATATGCCAAAGGTCTTAATGAACTACGCGAAAAATATCAAGATAATTTTAGTGAAATTCTACCCGTAGAGCCTATCGGTATGACAGGAAAAGTGCAATTAGATGGTACAGGTAATGCTGATTTTCAACGTGCTGAAGAAAAAGCTATTAAAACCATTCAGAAACACTCTATGGTTTTTAAAGGAGTACAACGCAACTATAAAATTGACGACGCTTATATGTTACTCGGTCAAGCTCGTTATTACGATGAGCGTTTCTTTCCTGCCTTAGAGGCTTTCAATCACCTGCTTACGAACTACGGAACGAGCGAGCGTATTCCTGAGGCAGCGGTTTGGGCACAAAAAGCTAATCTCCGTTTAGGTAAAGATAAAATTGCCATAGAAAAACTCACTGAATTTTTAAAAGAGAATCCTAAATTACGCAAAAATGATAGAGCTGAAGCCTATGCTACCTTAGGACAGGCTTACATCAACCAAGAACAATATCCTGAGGCTGCCGATGCGCTTTACAATGCTGGTAAATACACTCGTAATAAGGCTTTACGCGGTAGATATTACTTTATTGCAGCTCAGCTTTATGAAAAACAGCATCAAAAAGACTCTGCCGAAGTAGCTTTTGAAAAGGTTGTGAAGCAAAACTGGAAGATTCCGCGTAAGCTATGGGTAGAAGCCCAAGCAGGAAAGGCTCGCAACAAAACATTTACCCCTGAAGAAAAGGCTAATTTTTTAGCTTACCTTACCAAGCTTGAACGCCGTTATGAGCACAAAAACTATCTCGATGTGCTTTACTACACTCACGGCGAACTTTTAAAAGATGATGATAAGCGTTTGGCTACCGATTTTTATCGCAGTTCTCTTTCCAACAATAAGAATAACAATCCGTTAAAAGCAAAAGCTCATACACGTCTCTCTGAATTATTTTTTGACCAAAAAGACTACACGGGAGCTTATCAGCATTTGGATAGTACCCTTACTTATATCCCTGAACATACCTTTGAACATCTTTTTATTCGCAGAAAAAGAGATAACTTGTCCAAGATTGCTGAGTTAGAATACGTCGTTAAGAAAAATGATAGCGTATTAAAAGTTATGCGCTTGCCAGAGACAGAACGTCGTGCGTATTACCAAAAACATATCGATTCTGTACAGAAAGCAATTGCTCTTCGCACACAAAAGCAACACAATAAAAAGGTTGCCAACACAGGTATGGGGGTAACGATACCCGATGCTAATACTGAAAAGGGTGGCAAGTTTTATTTCTACAATCCGATGAGTGTAGCTTATGGGAAACAACAGTTTCAACAATATTGGGGAGACCGCAAATTGGAGGATAACTGGCGTTGGTCGAGTATGGGGAATGCCACTGTGGCAAACCTCACTATCTCAGCTACTACACAACAAATAGCTGAAAAAGAAGTAGAAACTCCCGATACTTATCTTTCTCAACTTCCTAAGACCGAAGCCGAAATCGCTCAACTTAACATAGATAGAAATAAAGCCTTGTACCAGTTGGGCGTGCTCTATCGCTCTAAATTCAGTGAAAATGAATTGGCTATACAACGTTTAGAACGTGTTCTTGCCAACAATCCTTCTCCCGAATTAGAAGTAGTTACACTTTATGAGCTCCAAAAGAATTACACTGATACTCATAACCCCAAAGCTGAAACCATCAAAGGACGACTACTTGCTAATTATCCTAATACCGATTATGCAAAACTCTTGCAAGGAAGCGAAACCTCACAACAAGAGCGCAATAAACAGGCACAAGTTTTTGTTGATACCCTTATGGCTCAATACAATCGCGGTGAAATTATCGAGACGGCTCACCAGTTACAAACAGAAGGAGCGCAGTATCGTGAAACTTCGGTAGCTCCTGCTATCGCACTGTTGCAAGCCAAAACAACGGCACGTTTAGAGGGGCTTGCTTCTTACCAAGCGCAGTTACAACAGATAGCGACTAACTATCCTGCCACTGTTGAAAGTGAAGAGGCTAAAAATCTATTAGATGAGCTTAAAGATGTAGAAACCGAAGATTTTGTTACTGACGATAAGGCTACGAAATGGAAAGTAGTCATTACAGGTACGGTTTCCGAGACACGTACAACTATAAAAGAACAACTTACCCAGAAATTAAAGGCAATTTCTGAAGTACTCACCCTTTCAGAAGACCTCTATAATGCTGATGAAACTTGGTTGGTAGTTCATAATATCCGCGATGCTTATTCAGCTCAGAGCATTGTTACTGATTTGAAAGAGTTCTTGGAGAAAAACAAACTATCTGCTTTTGTTATAGCCACTGAAAACTACCGATTGGTACAAATTCGCAAAGACAAAGAAAAATTCTTGGAGAAAGAAAAGAATGAAAACTAAGTCAGCTTATAGTATTTGTTGCTTTATGGTTTGTCATTCACCTTTATTTTAGTATCTTTGCGCCTCATTTAGCAAAAAAACAATATGAAATTAAAACACGCATTCCTTATTATTCTGTTGGTACTTATCATCGACCAATGGAGCAAAATATACATCAAAACACACTTTATCCTCAATGAAGCCGTAACCGTTTTCAGTTGGTTTCAAATATACTTTGTAGAAAACGAAGGTGCAGCTTGGGGTACTAAAATCCCCGGCGAATACGGCAAACTCATTCTTACCCTCTTCCGCATTGTAGCGGTAATAGGTATCGGTTATTGGCTAGTATCGGCAGTGAGAAAGCAACAACCTAAGATACTTATTATTTGCATTTCTTTGATATTGGCAGGAGCACTGGGCAATATCATCGATTCGGTGTTTTACGGCATAATTTTCGACCATAGTTATGGTAACATTGCTACCCTATTTGCCGAAAATCCTTACGGAACCCTCTTGCACGGCAAAGTGGTGGATATGTTCTACTTCCCTATTATCGATACTACACTTCCCAGCTGGGTACCCATTTGGGGAGGCGAACGCTTTCGTTTCTTCGAGCCCGTGTTCAATGTGGCTGACTCTGCAATATGTATAGCAGTGGGGCTGATGATTATATATCACAAAAAGATATTTCCTAAAAACTAAATGAATACAAAAACACTTGAAGACTTAGAGTTCCCCATTGTACTCTCTCATTTGTCTGACCTTTGCCTTACTGAACTCGGCAAGAAATACGCCCTACGTATCAAGCCTTTCGACGATCAGGAGAGCCTGTTATTGGCACTGAATCAAACCAATGAATACCTATCGTCTTTTGATAATAACAACACAATCCCTTCACACTATTGCGAATCTATCATTTCCGAAATTAAACTCTTATCTATTGAAAACGCTTTGTTAGAAGTGTCGAGCATTAGGAAGATTCATCGTATCAGCGAGGTTGTAAACACTCAAATTCTCTTCTTTAAGAAGTTCAAAACGCTATACCCTACCCTTTTCGAAACGGCTGATAGTATCGAGTATACTACCGAACTGCTGAACGCTATCGATAAAGTGTTGGACAAGTACGGCGAGATAAAAAACGAAGCCTCTCCTACGCTTGGCAATATACGTCGCGAGCTGAGTGCCTTGAAAGGAAAACTCAACGAGAGTTTCAATCGTGCTCTCGCCGAGTATAACACTGCCGACTATCTCGATGATATCCGCGAGACCGTAGTAGAAAACCGCCGCGTATTGGCAGTGAAAGCAATGTACCGCCGAAAAGTACAAGGCACCGTATGGGGGAGCTCAAAAACGGGTAGCATAGTGTATATAGAACCGCGACAAACCGAAATCTACTCTCGCGAACTCTCCAATCTGCTTTATGACGAAAAAGAGGAAATCCAGCGTATATTAAGAGAACTTACCGCCTTCATCAGTCAGTTTGCTGACCTGCTGAAAGACTATCAGCGATACATCACAGCTGTTGATATTATTTGCGCCAAAGCCAAGTACGCTCACCAAATGAACGCACTTTTGCCAGAAATCACTCAGGAGCGCGAACTATTCCTCCGTGAAGCATATCACCCTTTGCTGTACCTTAGCAATACCAAAAAAGGTGTTACTACCTTCCCTCAAACCATAGAACTGAATGATGAAAATCGTATTATCGTCATCTCGGGACCTAATGCGGGCGGAAAAAGTATTACGCTTAAAACCATTGGCTTATTGCAATTAATGTTACAAAGTGGAATGCTCGTTCCGGTACATCATCGTTCTAAAATGTGTTTGTTTGAACGCATTCTTACCGATATCGGCGATAACCAATCTATTGAAAACCACCTTAGCACATACAGCTACCGACTCAAAAATATGAATTACTTCCTCAAAAAGTGTAACCACCGCACCTTGTTTTTGATAGATGAGTTCGGGACAGGTAGCGACCCCGAATTAGGAGGTGCTTTGGCTGAAATATTCTTAGAAGAGTTCTACCACCGAAAGGCTTTTGGGGTGATTACCACCCATTACACCAATTTAAAAATGCTGGCAGATGAATTGCCCCACGCCAGCAATGCCAATATGCTTTTCAACGATAAAACCTTAGAACCCATCTATAAGCTGATAATAGGCGAAGCGGGAAGTTCTTTCACTTTTGAAGTGGCGCAGAAAAACGGCATTCCATTTAGCCTCATCAATCGGGCTAAGAAAAAAATAGAGAAAGGGAAAGTGCGTTTTGATGCCACTATCGCCAAATTGCAGAAAGAGCGCTCCAAAATGGAAAAAACTGCCGAAACCCTGAAAGATGAGGAAACCAAAGCCCGCGAAGAAGCCAAACGTTTGGAGGAACTCAATGATAAAGTAAAAAGCAAGCTCGTAAATTATCAAGAGCTCTATGACCAAAGCCAACGTATGATTACCTTAGGTAGTAAGGTAGACCAGATAGCCGAACGTTATTTCTACGATGGTAAGCGTCGCCCTTTGGTATCCGAATTTCTCAAACTTATTGAAATGGAAAACGCCAAGCGCAAACAAATGAGCAAAGAGGAACGCACCAAGCAAAAAGAGGAGAAAAAAACTACTACCCAAGAAGTTCATAAGCAAATGGAGGCTATCCGCCAGCAACGCAAAGAAGAGAAGAAAGAGCGCATTGCCCAAGAACGCGCCGAAAAGGAAAAGCTACAACGCGCCCTTTCAGTAGGCGACCGTGTGCGCATTAAAGACAGCCGGAGCGTGGGAAGTATCGATAAGATTGAAAAAGGCAAAGCCATAGTAAATTACGGGTCGTTTACTACCTCTGTTTCTTTGGACGAATTGGAGCTCGTACAGAAAATCCGATAAAGTTCAACTTACCGAAAAGGCACCTTATTAATATTTCAAAAAAGTGATTGTTTTTTGAACAATCACTTTTTAAGTTCTTTATCTTTTTAAAGTGAATAGAAAGTCACTTTTTGTGTTGCCGAACTTTATAAAATCAATAGCGAGCCACTTTTTGAGTAGTTTAACTTTGTAAAGTTACAAAAAAGTGCACTTTTGCGAATTTTACCCCTTCGGAGGGGGAACGGGGGAGGTCTTTTCTGCGTAAATTATTATAATTATAATACAAACACCATATAATAACATTGATTTTTCATATATCAATAAAAAACTTTGAAAATAATTTTGGATATAAAAAAAGGAATTCGTAATTTTGTCGCATAAAAACGAGGATTATCGTTATTAGGATAATCCCTAATTTATAATACTATATTATTTAACAACCTCAAAAAATATTTTCTACTTATGAAAAAGGAGAAGTTAATCAATTTAGACCTTGCTCGCTTGCACAATGCCGAGTTTAAACAATTTTTAGTGCGATTTTTTGAAGATTTCGGCAAGACTGATTTAAAATTGGAAACAGATGCCGATTTTAAAGTGCTCTTTGAAAAGTTAAAAAACAAAATTCCTTCTTATGAAAAGGGATTGGAAAGAATCCGTTCTAGCGAAGAGACCAAAAAACTCGCCGAGCTTGACCACGCGAGAGATACCGATATGCGTGCCTTGCGTTTGAGTATTCGCCCCTATAAATATGCAAAGACGGACGATAAGAAAAAGGCTTTTGAAACGCTAAAAAGGCTTATAGACCCTTATAAAGATGTTTCAAAAGAAACGTATGAAGAAGAAACCAGCAACCTTACAACCCTCATTACTCAGCTCAAAACTGAACCTTATGTAAATGCAGTGAAAACCTTGCAAATTAAGGAGTTTGTAAATGAGTTGGAAAAATCTAATAAGGCGTTTGATGAACTTTTTTCGCACAGGTCGTTCCAAACCTTGCAAAAAGAAGCCTATCATATACGTCCGCTACGCAAAGAGCTCTCAGATGATTACCGCAATATGGTAAATTACATTGTAACCCTATCGGGAGTGAAACAAGATGAGTTCTACAAAAAGACGTTGGAGGTCATCAATAACAGCAGGAAGTATTACGCCGACGTGATAGCGCGTAGAAAGCCGAACGCTTCCTCTGTCAAAAACAAAGAGAATACAAATGTTACCCCATAAACTATGGAAGTGAACATACATCCCAGCTGGAAGTCGGTATTACAAGAAGAATTTAATAAGCCGTATTTCCGTCAGCTCACCGATTTTGTAAAGAAAGAATATGCCGAAAATATCTGTTATCCCAAAGGAAAGCAAATATTTTCGGCTTTCGACCATTGTCCGCTGGACAGGGTGAAAGTAGTTATCATCGGGCAAGACCCCTATCACGGCGAAGGGCAGGCAAACGGTTTGTGTTTTTCAGTACACGATGGCATTGCCCACCCACCTTCACTTATCAATATTTTTAGGGAAATAGGGCAAGATTTAGGTACCTCCTACCCTATCAGTGGCAATTTGGAGCGCTGGGCATCGCAAGGAGTTTTGCTGCTGAACGCCACTCTCACCGTAAGAGCCAATGAAGCTGGTAGCCACCAAAATAAAGGGTGGGAAACTTTTACTGACGCTGTTATTAAAGTAGTTTCAGCACATTGTAACAATATAGTGTTTATGTTGTGGGGTGGTTATGCCAAAAAGAAAACAAGCCTTATCGACCCGGCAAAACATTGTATTCTTACCTCAGGGCACCCCTCTCCTTTGAGTGCAAACAAAGGCTATTGGTTTGGCAACAAGCATTTCAGCAAAGCTAATGCCTATCTTACATCCGTAGGGAAGGAAGCCATAAACTGGTAATTAAGATAGAAAAAGTTATGAGCGTTTATTATCTATCATTCAGCATTGAGCAATATTTGGGTTTTCTCCTTTTTGTAGTCATTTTCCTAATTGGTTTTTGGCTATTCTGCTTTTTATGTATGGTTATTCCTTATTGGTTTATCGGGGCGATAAAAGAGCGACTAAAAGAAAGAAAATCAAATAAAAGCAATATGCTTTCCCAAAAAAACTAACTACTGATGACATTAAAAGAGAAAATACATAACCTTCCTATTATCAAGCAATTCGTAAACTTTTTGAAAAGTATTCCTTTAGCTAAGAATGCTTTTTCATTGTATGATTTGCTCGAACTGTATACCGCAGGGATTATTAGAGGCGCACTCACCTATCGAGCGAGCGCTATCTCGTATAGTTTTTTCTTGGCAATCTTTCCTTTTTTACTGTTCATTTTAAACTTAATCCCTTATATTCCTATCGAAAATTTCCAGGGAGACTTTTGGGCTTTTATTGAAGATATGCTTCCCCCAGGTACGCACGATTTCTTTTCGGATATTTTTTTCGATATCGCCGATAAAAAACGTGGTGGCTTATTGTCTTCGGTATTTTTTCTCTCTATTTTCTTAATGACCAATGGTATTATGGCAATTTTTGGAGGGTTTGAGTATTCGTACCATCGGCAAATTACACGCACCTATATCAAGCAATATCTCTACGCCCTAATGGTAGCAATTATTTTGGCGCTTCTCGTTCTATTTGCTGTGGTTGTATTCATTTATTACGAAGTATACTTAGTGCCTTACCTCGATAAAATCAATTTTATTACCGATTACGAAACGCTACTTAAAATATCGAAAATAGTTTTCGTCGCGCTGATTACCTACTTCGGTACAGGACTACTGTTTTACTTCGGCACAGTTGAAGGCAGGGAAAGTAAGTTCTTTTCAGCAGGTTCGCTCTTTACAGTGTTATTGTTCGGCGTGACAACCTATTTGTTTGGTATTTATATCGAGAATTTTTCTCGCTACAACCAGCTGTATGGGTCTATCGGGGCATTGCTTATCTTCCTGCTTTATATATGGTTAAATGCCAACATATTGTTATTGGGGTTTGAACTGAATGCTTCGCTTCTGAAACTTAAAAAACACGACTGATGTATTTCGTAGATGTAATCTTGCCGCTTCCGCTTTCTAAACTTTTTACCTATCGTATTAATGAAAACGAAGCACATTTCTTACAAATGGGAATGCGCGTGGCTGTTCCATTCGGTAAATCGAAAGTATACACGGCTATAGTACATCATATACATACTGTTGAGCCTTCTTATGACACTAAAGACATTGAATATATCTTAGATGAAACGCCTATTGTTACTCCCCAACAAATAGAACATTGGCAATGGATAGCCGATTTCTATATGTGTACTTTAGGGGAAGTACTAAAATCAGCCTTGCCATCGGCTTTTTTATTAGAAAGTGAAACAATAATCGAAATTGCAGAAAAAGAACTAAGCTCAACACTCTTTACCGATAACGAGTGGCAGGTATACGAAGCCTTACATTACAAAACAGCCCTCAAAGGTAGTGAGGTGAGCAAGATAATCCCCAAAAACAAGGCTCTGAAAGTGATGAAGAGCTTGGTAGAGAAAGGAGCTGCTCGCATTTCCGAAAGAATATTTGAGAAATATGTACCAAAACTCATCAAATACATTCGTTTATCTTCTGAATATCAAACCGAAGAAGGCTTGCAAAAAGCCTTAGAACTTTTGAAGCGGTCGGAAAAGCAAAAGAAATTGATAATGGCTTATTTTAATTATATCAATAGAGAAATATTGCCTTTAAAAGCAGAAAAATTATTAGAAGAAGCCAGTGTATCGACAACAGTACTAAAATCAGTAATAGAAAAAGGTATTTTTGAAGAATACTACTTACAGAAAGACCGCGTTAGCTTTGCTGATAGTGATGTTTCGACAAAAAAGATACTCAATGAGGTACAAGAAGAAGCTCTTCATCAAATTCAGAAACAGTTTCAGACTAAAAACACAGTTCTTTTACAAGGAGTTACCGCCTCTGGGAAGACTGAAATTTACATTGAACTTATCGACCAATATTTAAAGGCAGGAAAACAAGTACTCTATCTTCTTCCTGAAATCGGCTTGACGGTTCATCTTATCAACCGATTGAAGAATCATTTTGGCAAGAGCCTCTCAGTATATCATTCTAAATACAGTACGAACGAACGGGTGGAAGTTTGGAATAATGTACTAAATAATAATCCCAAAGCGCAATTGGTTGTAGGTGTCCGCTCATCAGTTTACTTGCCTTTCAGGCAATTAGGGCTTGTAATCATTGATGAGGAGCACGATAATTCTTACAGACAGTTTGAACCAGCTCCTCGAATGCAAGCACGGGATACTGCTATTATGTTGGCAAACATTTTCAAAGCTAAAACTTTGCTGGGTTCGGCAACGCCTTCGTTGGAGAGTATGCACAATGTGAAGACTGAAAAGTATGGATTTGTATACTTATCAAAACGCTACGCAGATTTCCTTCCTCCTATTATCGAGCTTATTGATATTAAGGATAAGCACCATCGCAAACGTATGAACGGGCATTTTTCCGACATTCTGATAAAGGAAATTACAAATACTTTATCGCAAGGGAGACAGGTGCTTCTCTTTCAAAACAGAAGAGGTTATGCTCCTATCGTGCAGTGTATGCAATGTGGCACGGTGCCCCAATGTCCGCATTGCGATGTAAGTCTCACTTTTCATCAAAGCAGTAATCAGTTGCGATGCCATTATTGCGGTTATGCAATTCCTATGCCCAAAGCCTGTATAGCTTGCGGAAGTGTTGATTTAAGAACAAAAGGCTTCGGGACAGAGCAAATTAGTAAAGAATTAGAAGTGCTTTTCCCAAAAATAGCTATAGACAGAATGGATCAGGATACTACGAATGGTAAATATGGATATGAAAAAATATTATCGAAGTTCGAGCAACAAGAAACGCAAATATTAGTAGGTACTCAAATGATCACGAAGGGATTAGATTTTGAAAACATAGGTCTAGTAGGCGTAATGAATGCCGATGCTCTCATTCATTCTCCTGACTACCGAGCTTACGAAAGGAGTTTCCAGCTATTATTGCAAGTATCAGGGCGTGCGGGAAGAAGTGCCCAACAGGGAAAAGTATTGATACAAACCTATAACCCACAGCACCCCGTAATTCAGCAAGTATTACAAAATGATTTCAGAGGAATGTATGAGAGTCAGATAGAAGAACGCCAATCCTTTTTATATCCTCCTTTTGTACAAATGATAAAAATAACTCTCAAACACAGTAATTTTAACCAAGTAAATGAAAGTGCTGAGTGGTTTGCTAATACACTTCGTGAAGTTTTTGCTTCTCAAAGAGGGATAGACGTCTTAGGTCCTGAATTCCCTCCTATTTCTCGTATTAGAAATGAATATCTGAAAGATATTTTGGTGAAAGTACACCCCTCCGAAGTCTCTTTACGTCACACTAAAGAGCATATCAGACGTATTGAAACTAGTTTTCAAGCTATCAGCAACTTTCGTGCTATTCGGGTAAGTTATTTGGTGGAATAATTACTATTTATTTGAGATATGAATGTTCTTTCTAAAAATATCTACATAAAAAATAAGAGGCTATCTGAATTGGATAGCCTCTTGTTCTTTTTAAAAATCTTTCTATTTGTTGTAAACGCTTTCTTTTTTGAAGTGTTTAGCCAACAAATAATAAACAACTGCACGGTGCTTATTTCTGTTTGATTTACCGTATTTTTCTAACACAGCTTCAATAGCTTTGTCTAACTCAGGACCGTCTTTCAAACCTAATTTCTTGATTAGGAAGTTTTGTTTTACACGGTCTAACTCTGCTTGGTCAGAGCCTGATACTTTAGAAGCATCGGCGTTGTAGATAGAAGGACCTAAGCCCACAGTTACTTTTGTTAAGAACGCTACATCTGGGTTCTTTTCACCACATTTTTCTTTCAAATCTTGGGTGTACACAGCAATTAATTCATCACGTTTGCTCATAATTTTTTATATTTAAAATTATTAATGCGGTAAAGGTAGTCATTTTTTCAATACCTCAAAATATTTTAACAAAACTTTATCATTTATTTTTCTTGGTGTATGGATTTCTAACAGCTTAGGTCTCTCTGATACTTCGAAGAAATTGCTTAAATCTTTCTGTAAATCAGATAGATTAGTTACTAACTGATAGCTAATGTCATACATTTTACAAAAATGTTCTGCCGTAAGCCTATGAGGTGTCTCAAAGAAGTATTCAAAGTTAGGGTCAGCTTTATCACCGGGTAGTATTCTGAAAATACCTCCCCCCTGATTATTGAGGAGAATCACTCTAAAGTCTTGTGGAATATATTTGTTCCAAAGAGCATTGCTGTCGTAAAAAAAACTCAAATCACCTGTAATGAACACTGTGGGCGATGCGCTTCCTACAGCAGCCCCAATAGCAGTGCTCATACTACCGTCGATACCGCTAGTACCTCGGTTACAAAACACCTTCCAAGAAGGGTGTGCTTTTATCAGTTGGGCATACCTAATTGCAGAACTATTACTTATCTGTATAATATAATCATTAGGAATATTACTGAATACCTCACTGTACACTTTAAAATCGGAAAAAGGCGTTTGGCTGATATACTCTAAATGTATTTGCTGTATCTCGTTTTTCACCTCTAACCACTGCTGTTGATAAGTAGAAGAAACATTAACCAAATTAGGAGTTACCTCCCTCAAAAAAGTATTGATATCCGCTTTAAAATGAGCTGTTAAACAGAAATACGAATCATAGCCTTTGTGCAAATCTACATTATAGTGATAAGTAGGTTTATAACTACGTAAGAACTGTTTTATCTTTTTGGAAACTACCAAGCCTCCAAAAGTAAGTAATAAATCAGGTCGTAAGGCTTCTTTTAGAGCTGGGTCTCTTTCAGTATAAGTAAGCAATTTATCGATATAAGGAATAAAATGGGAGTGGTGCAAGTTAGATGTAGTTTCAGTCAGCACCAATACCGAAGGATCTTTGGCAAGCCATTCTACATATTGTGCTTCTACACTATTAGGAGCCAACACTCCTACTAATACCATTTTTTTAGCTGAATCATTCCAATGTTTCACGAAATCAGAGGCTCTTCTCTTATTAATAATAGGTTTCTGTGGTTTTGTAGCTATATTCTTAAAAGAATAGTGCTCTTCCGTAGTAAGGTATAAGGGTTCTTCAAAAGGTACATTGATGTGCACCGGCAATTGCTCCTCTATAGCTGTATTCAGTGCCCTGTTTAGCTCGTAAAAATTACTCTTATCGCTATGTGCTTCATCGGATAGATTGGCATTGTAGGCACTGTGGTTTACCAGTACATTCACCTGACGTATGGTTTGCCCGTCACCTATGTCTATTTTGCTCGACGGACGGTCGGCTGAGATGACCACTAATGGTATATTGCTGTAAAAAGCCTCTGAAAAAGCGGGATAGTAATTCAGCAAGGCAGAGCCCGATGTACACACCACTGCCACAGGTTGCTGTAATTGCTGAGCAATGCCCAAGGCAAAAAAAGCAGCACAACGCTCATCTACGATGCTGTAACAGTTAAAATAAGGGTCGTTGGCAAAGCCAATAGTCAGAGGAGCATTGCGCGACCCTGGTGAAATAACAATGTGCTTTACTTGTTTGGCTTTACAGGCTTCTATTACGTATTGTGCTAATTTTATTTGAGGTCTTTTCATCTATTTGGTGCGCTTATTTTTATGCTGATAATACTCGTATAAGGCTACCTGTGAGCGCAAAGAAGGGGTAGTATGAAGGCGATAGGTATTGTCCTGTGCCTCGTTAATTATACGTGCCTTCACATTGTCTGCCCAACTTATTTCGAAGGTGTCTATCAACTCTTGCTGTATTGCTTTGTCGTAAATAGGGCAACCTACTTCTACTCTGAATGAAATATTGCGCGTCATCCAGTCGGCTGAAGAGATGTAGAATTTAGGGTTGCCTCCGTTGGCAAAGATAAACAAACGTGGATGTTCCAAGAACTTATCAACTATACTTATTACCTCTATATTCTCACTCATTCCTTCAATACCAGGCACTAAACAGCAAATACCACGTACAATCATTTGTATTTTTACTCCTGCGCGGCTAGCTTCGTATAGCTTGTCTATCATCTTGTAGCTAGTGATGTTATTCATCTTCAGCTTGATATACGCCTCTTTGCCTGCCTTAGCATTCTTGATTTCTTCGTCTATCAGGTGTTTGAGTTGCTTTTTGGTATAGTGTGGAGACACTATCAGATGCTTAAATTTTTGTACATTGTAGTTGGTATCGAAGAAGTTGAACACTTTGTTCACTTCTTTGAGTATCTCCTGATTGGCAGTAAAAAGCGTATAATCAGTATAGATTTTAGCAGTAGTTTCATTGAAGTTACCAGTGCTGATAAATCCATAACGTTTTAGTTCTTTTCCTTCTTTACGTTCAATCACACATATTTTACTGTGTACTTTCAGTCCGCGTACGCCGAAGATGACTTTTACACCTTCTGCTTTTAGCTGTTCAGCATATCGTATATTCGATTCTTCATCAAAACGAGCTTGCAATTCTATCTGTACGGTTACTTGTTTGCCATTTTTCACCGCATTGATAAGTGAATTTACTACTTGCGAGTTCTTTGCCAAACGATAAATGGTTATTTTCACCGATTTTACCTTAGGATCAAGGGCAGCTTCCCTCAAAAACCATATAATGTTAGAAAAAGTATGGTAAGGCGTGTATTGCAAATAGTCTTTTTCGGCAATTTTCTTTAGCAAACTCTCTTCTGAGGTGAGTCCTTGTACAGGTAGTGGCTGTATAGAGGCATATGTCAAATCCTTGCGCCCTAAGCTGGGGAAGTTCATAAAGTCGCGACGGTTATGGTAGCGCCCTCCTGGGATTACGCTGTCAGTTTTCATAATACCCATTTTCTCTAATAAAAATTGCAAGGTGTCCTTGTCTATCATCTTGTCGTACACAAAGCGCACCGGCTCGCCTTTGCGCCTGTCTTCTATACTGGTCGAGAGTTTCTCGATAAAGCTCTTGCTCAAATCATCGTCTATGTCCAATTCGGCATCACGGGTGATTTTAATCATATTTGCCGTAAGCGATTCGTAATTGAAAATATTAAATATCTTGTGCAAGCAAAAGCGTATCACATCATCAAGCATAATAATATAATGCTTATCCCCTATTTGAGGCAACTCTATAAAACGGTCGAGGGTAGCAGGCAACTCAATAAGGGCGTACTGTATTTTTTCTTTATAAACACGTGATGAAAAGAACTTTTGTACTCCTGAGGCTTTTTCGTCTTCTTCTTTTAGGGTCATTTTTACTGCCAAATACGCCACATCGTCTTTCAGTTGTGGGAACTTCTCTAAATCGTTAAGAATAATAGTAAAAAGGGCGGGGCGTACTTTGTCGTAGAAATAGCTATTTACAAAGGCTTCGTGCTCGGGTAATAACGTTTTTTCATCTACCATAAATATCTGCTCTTTCTCCAATTCCTTGGTAATAGTAGCAATAATTTTCAAGCTCTCTTCTTGTAGCTGTATTACCTCTTTGGTAATTTCTTCCAAGAGCTCTTTGGCGTGTACCCCCAGTTCTTTATCTGAGGTTTCGTTCATCGCCACACGCTTTACAGTAGCGTAACGCACTTTAAAGAACTCATCTAAGTTGTTCGAGAAGATACCCGCAAAACGCAAACGCTCCAATAGGGGCACTCGCTCATCGGCTGCCTCTTGAAGTACGCGTGCATTGAATTTTAGCCAACTCAATTCGCGGTTGATATATTGATTTTTTATCTTCATTTTACTTCATTTTGAGCCATTTCCATACCTCTCTATAGCTAGCTTTTTTGCCGTACATCAAGATACCAATGCGGTATATCTTAGATGCTAATTTAATGACCGCAAAGAAAGTGAGATACAAAATAACGAGGGAAATCAGTACTTCCCACCACGCTACCCCAAACGGTATGCGCATCAACATTACTACGGGCGAAGTGAGAGGTATGTATGAAAACACTACCGAAATCGTACCGTGAGGCTCTTCAATTACCGAGAACATACCTACATAAAAGGCTAATATTAGCGGTAATAATATAGGCATTAGGAACTGTTGTGTGTCAGTTTCGTTGTCTACCATTGCGCCAATCATCGCATAAAGCGAACTGTATAGCAAATAACCTCCTATGAAGAACAATAGGAACACCACAAAGGTTTCCGCAAAAGGGAAATGGTACAAGGCAGCCACTATATTGTTGATTTCCGACACGTTACCCGCTCCTTGTACCGCTTGTGCAGAGGTATTTACTTCAAAAAACGAAGGTGCTAATGCCAACAGTACACCTCCTATAACTATCCATATCGCAAACTGGGTAAGACCTGCTAATGAAGTACCCAATATCTTGCCTAACATTAGTTCAAAAGGCTTAACTGATGAGATAATGATTTCCACAATGCGATTGGTTTTCTCCTCTATCACACTGCGCATTATCATATTACCATAGATGATGATAAACATAAAAATAAGATATCCCGCTATGCCTCCAATGGTTATTTTCATTACGTTATCCAACTCCGAGGTCTTCTCCCCCGTAAAATTTTCCATCTGTATGCTTATATGCGTTTTAGCGGCATCTATATCCTTTTTGTCAATCCCTTTTTTAGTAAGGTTATGCTGAAAAAGTGTCCGCTCCATAGCATTAGTAAGCTCACTGGTAAGCGATAACGAAGGCGACTCTTCACTATAAAAAGCAATATTTTGGTCGCCTTTATCAGGGATATACAACAATCCGTATTTGCTTTTTGCCAACACTTCGGCTTTGGCATCTTTGAGTGAAACATTGCTGAGATATTCGTACTGAATAGTCTCGGTATTCTCAAAAGTGTTGGTATAGAGTCCACTTTCGTCTACAATCACAATATCCTTAGCCTTGCTCTTATTGTTCACGTTGGTCAAAAAACCAATCACAAGCGCAAAGATAACCACTATCAGCGGACTTACGAACGTCATTATTACAAACGACCTATTACGTATTTTATTCAAGTACTCTCTTCGAGTAATAATTCCTAAGTATTTCATCTTAATTTGTCAATTTATGTGCCATCTAAAAGTCTCTTTTGTGTCGCTACAGCTCCTCCTCTTGGGGGTTAAAATCTATATTCAATAAAGAACCTTCCCTCTCTTTATTCACTTACTCCGTTATAGCAGACAACCTTTCAGAAATCTTATACTATTCTTTCAATTTATTAATGGTCGATATAAAAATCTCATCTACTGAGGGGATAGACTCTACAAAGTGCGTTACTTCGGCACGTGTAGTGAGGTATTGCAACAAATCGTTAGCCGTTTGTCCCTCTTTCTTCTGGATATGTAATTTTAACTCGTCATATAGCGTTTTAAAATTTGTCTCACTCACTTCAAATTGGCTTTTAAGTTCAGCTAAGAGGGCTGTTTTCTGCTCTTCAGCAACTTTTAAACCTACTTCATACAAGTTGTTTTTATAAGCCCTCTTAATGTCTATGAGCTTACCATCTAATATCTTATGTGATTTATTGATTAGCGCAATATGGTCGCACAATTCTTCAACCGATTCCATTCGGTGAGTAGAGAAGATAATCGTTGCTCCTTGCTCCCGTAAGTATAGAATTTCGTCCTTGATAATATTGGCATTAATGGGGTCGAAACCGCTAAAAGGCTCGTCGAATATCAGCAGTTTAGGGTTGTGAAGTACAGTTACCAAAAATTGAATTTTCTGTGCCATACCTTTGGAGAGCTCTTGTACTTTTTTGTGCCACCAATCGCCAATATCAAGGCGGTTGAACCAAAATTTAAGTCGCTCCTTAGCTTCTTCCTTGCTCAATCCTTTCAGTTGTGCTAAATACAAAGCCTGCTCACCTACCTTCATCGTTTTGTACAAACCACGCTCTTCGGGTAAATAGCCTATTTGTGCCGTATGCTTAGGTTGTAACAGTTCTCCGTCGAAGAATACCTTACCCGCATCGGGCAATACAATTTGGTTGATAATACGTATCAGTGAGGTTTTTCCCGCCCCATTAGGTCCCAGCAGACCAAAGATACTCCCCTTAGGGATATGTAACGACACATCGTCTAAAGCCGTATAGTCGCCGTATTGTTTACTAATATTTTCTATTCTAAGCATTTATTTAATGATTACTGATAAATGATTAACAATTAATTCCAAAGTGCAAAGATATAGCAATTCAAACTCAAAAGCAAATATTTGTCATTGGTTTGTACTGGTTAAATACAACGCTTTGATCATCTGTTGATAATGGATAATATCATTGTAGGTGAGGGTTTGACCTTTGCGGTCTTTGAGCCATTTTTGGGCGGGCTGGTAGCCCCCGATGTAGGCTTCCCACGCTTTGAGGGGTACATCTGCGAAATATTGGGTATCGTTGATATATACGTTGCCTTTGTCTTTTTGCCTAGTATCTACCCATTTTATTTCGGTAATGGTGTTGTTACCTGCTATGGGGAAAGAGGTGATAAGGGCTTGTAGCTGGGGGCTTTCGAGCAGGTGTAGCTCTCGCAGGTGTTTGCCTATGGTGGCGTAGTGCTGAAGTTCCTCGCTATCTTTTGGGTAGGGGATGCGGGGGAAGTCTATTTTTAGAAATTCTTTGTATTGTTCTCTATAGTTTTTGTCGTGCAATACACCATAGCAATAATCGAAGGCGGTGAGTGGGTTGCCTCCGAGTTTTTTGAGTATTTCGGGATTTAGGTTGGGGATTTTGTCTAAGGTATCTTTAAAGTGTCCTTCGCCTTGGAGGTATAGGTAGAGGGGGAAGATGTTACCTGCTCCCAAACGCCCAGCAGTAGCGGTAAAATTTTTATTACAGATGTTTTTTGTTACAAATACATATTTCCAATCATCTGCACATTGGCGAGAAACAACTAAAGCTATGTTATCTTCTTTTATAAGATGTTGCATTACACTTAGGCGATTTCTATCTATTAGTTTTGTATCCCAATAGATATAACGTGTATCAAAAGGGCGATAGTCTATTTTTTCTACTTTTGTTGGGTCAGAGGCTATATTATAGATTTCTCTTATTTTGGTAAGTAGGGTTTGTTTATCGGTATCCACCAATACAGCATCATTCCCTGTTACTACTCCTACACTATTGATTTTAAAGAGTTCGGTAATAGAGAACCCTTGGTTATATTCTGCTAAGAGGGTATCGTCTTTGGGTACAAAAAGGTAGTTGGGGGCGGTGGGATTGAGCTGGGTAAAGGGTATGGTGTGGAGGTTGTTTTCGCTCAAAAAAGCAAATTTTTCAGCACGCTTACCATAGAGGTCGTAGTGGTATACTTTGGCAAGTTCTGTGTTTTTGGGGTTATTTTTTTTGACAAAGATGTTGATACTTACGCCTTGCATAATATTGAATACGTTTTCGTCAGTTTCGCCACTGGGTGTGGTTTCTTTTTTACGGCTGTTGCCGTGCAAATCGATGGTATAAATGCTGTCAAAGGTTTTGAGCAGGTGGTAGCGCATTCCACGAAAGGTGATGTTATCTAAAAAGCCGTGAGGATTAATATAAACCAGCACCCCACTGCCGTTTTTCTCGATAAAGTGGGAGGCGTAGCGGATAAACTTGACATAGTCATCGTTTATCATTTTGGGGTTTCGTTCGGCAAGTTTTTTATCAGTGTTGGGTTCTTTTTTATAGTCTTCCATTAGGTTCATAATCCAAGAGCCTTTGTTGGTGCTTTCTCCGTTGTAGGGAGGGTTTCCTATTACGCACATTACGGGGGTGTCTCGCTTTATGCGGTTGGCTTCGTTGGCTTCGTCGGAGAGCCAACGGGCGAGGGGTAGAGAGCGGTCGGGGGTGGGTTCTTCGAGGGAGTTGGTGAGGTATATTTGTATGCGGTTGGTGCTCTGGGTGATTTGTGTTTGAGAGAGGAGCATATCGAGCTTTAGGTGTGCGATGGCGTAGCTTGCCATTAGGAGTTCGAATCCGTTGAGGCGTGGCAGGAGGTGTTCTTGGACGTAGTTTTGCCAAATGCCTTGTTGGCTGGCGAACTGCTGGGCTATATACTCGATGATTTGGGCGAGGAAGGTGCCTGTACCGGTGGCGGGGTCGAGTATTTGTACGCGGTGGTATTCTTTTTCTTCTATATCGAAGCCTGCTATTTTGTTGTCTTGCTGTGTTTGTACTTTTATTTTGGAGGTATCGGCGATGCCTTGTGGGAGTTGGAATTGCTCTTTGAGTAGGGTATCGAGGGTACGCACCATAAAATTGACTACGGGCAGGGGTGTGTACCATACGCCTAAGTCTTTGCGTACTTGGGGGTCGAAGGCTTCGAGGAAGTCTTCGTAGAAGTGTACTATGGGGTCTTTGGTGGCATCTTTGCCATAGGAGGCGAGCATTTGAGCTACATCGCAGGCGAGGTACATTTGCACGAGGTCGTCTATCACCCAGCTGATACGGGTATCAACTTCCATTCCTGCGATATATCCGAATAGTTTTTTGAGGAAGGGGTTGGAGGCGGGCAAGAGCTGGTAGGCTTCTTGACGGCTAAAGGTTGGGAGAGTGGGGTCGTGATAGCGTGCGGTGAAGAGCCCATAGGTAATGGTTTGGGCGTACATATCGGCGAAGTCTTTAGGGGAGATGTCGTGAATGAGTACGTTGCTAAAGGCGGTGAGCTGGTCGGTAAGGTCGGTTTGTATGCCTTTAGAGTGGTCTTCGGTGAGTGCTTTTTCGATGATTTTGGAGAGTAGTTGTGCTTTGGCAGCCATTAGGGTAACGAGGTCTTCAGCTTTGGCAATGCCTGAGGGCTCGAAGGAGCCGAAATTTTGGATATAGGTGAGGAAGGTATCGAAGTTTTCGGGTAGGGGTGTGATGCCTTTGTCGGTTACTTTGGCGATGGTTACAGAATGTAGGAGTTCTTCATTTCGGTAGAAATGGAAGGTGAGGTAATCGGTAAATATAAGGTTAGTGAGTGATTTTTTGTAGCGGTCGAATTGTTCTTTGTTGCCGTTTTTGGATTTTTCGCCTTTGAGGTCTTTGTCGTTAATATCTTTGGTTTCGATGAAACCGATGGGCAGGTCGGCGTGAGTTAGGATATAGTCGGGTGCGCCACAAGCTTGTCGCTTGGGTTCGTTGATGATATTGATTTTTGGGAGGAGGGTTTCTAATAGGGTTTTGAGTAGGGGACGGTAGGAGTGTTCGGTGGCTTTACCAGAGGTATATTGGGTATTGAGGTCTGTGATATAGGTATTAAGCATTTTGTTTTGTTATTAAGTGTGAAGGGACAAAGGTAATTAAAATTAGGAAATAAGCAATATTTAAGTTGTAAATATACAACATTTCACAAATATATAAGTACCCTTATGTGATTTTTAAGTCAAAGATACATAAATTTCTTTTACTTGAAAGCATTTCCTATTGATGTAGAAATTTAATACAAATTGATTATAAAGTCACAAGAAAATTTCCTTCTGGGAGTGAAATTGAATAAATTATAACAAATCAAATAAGAAAGATTTTGTTCAATTTGTGTAGATTTATTCGATTTCTGAGACGTCAGTCTCATCACTTAAAAAGGCGAAGTTTCATTTTTGTTCAATTCCTAATAGCGCAAGGTATACCTTCTTTCTTGCTTAATGAATTTCGTGTCTTTATTTCTAATCATTTTCATAGTTTCAAATTATGAAACAAGCTCTATACTGCAAAGTTTTTTTGCGTTTTCCTCGCAATATACCCGATTTTAACACTTTTTTCTCAATAATAAGAAGAGTGTTTTTTATGAGTTGATATACAGCATACTAAGGGCTTATCTTCGCCTTAGCTTCGGTTTAGGTTCGCCTTACCTTCGCTCTTCCTTCGGTTAAGATGGCTCAAAAGTAAAAGATAAAAATTAAACCAATATATTGTTTATCAATATTTTGTATTTTTGAGGTTCAAAATAAGACCTTGTGGTATAAATTTAAAAAATTTGCGGTATTTAATATTCTTTAACAGAAAAATCTCAGTACATTTTAGTTCATTACCCCAAGCCCCAATCTGTCCTATTCTATTCACTCAATCATCATTATTAGTATTATTGGCATTTCTAGTATTAACTTCGGTATTATTGGTATTATTGGCATTAACTCGGTATTAATTTTATAAATAACTTGCTGTTTTAAATAAAAATCGTACTTTTGCATCTCAAAAATAAATACTAATGATTGCTTTAAATTTTATATGGAATTCTAATGAGATTCTTGCCTCTTTAAACCTACCTTTTATAGGTACTTTTTCACTTCGCTATTACAGCTTGATGTTTATTGTGGCTTTTAGCTTGGGGTGGTTTCTCACTAAAAAAATATACCTCAACGAAGGCAAAACAGTACAACAGCTGGACACCTTGTTCGTTTATACCGCTATAGCTACCTTAGTAGGCGCACGTTTAGGCGATTGCTTATTTTACAATTGGGATTATTTCAAAGACCACTTGCTCGAAATCTTTTTACCTATTAAAGAGAAACCCGGTGGCGGTTGGGAGCTTACAGGCTTTTCAGGTTTAGCAAGTCACGGAGCTGCCGTAGGTATTATTATCGCAATGATACTGTATGTACGTAAGTATAAAGATATTAGCCTATCGTGGATATTAGACCGTGTGGTGATTCCTATCACTATCGGAGGTATGTTTGTGCGTTTTGGTAACTTTTTCAATTCCGAAATCAACGGCAAAATAGTAAGCAATACTTATCCGTTAGGGGTGAAATTTGTACAAGGCGGAGCTATCTCTCCCCGTCGAGCAATGGCTATTACTGAACAAACCGACCCTCAAACTGCTTATAAACTCATTGCTCACGACCCTCGTTATGCTGATATTTTAGCTTCTATCCCTTACCAACACCCTGCACAGTTATACGAAGCCTTTGGCTATTTTTGCTTGTTTTGGGTATTGTGGTACGTGTATTGGAAAACTGACAAAAAAGACCAACCTTACTTCATCTTTGGACTATTTTTAGTACTCTTGTGGAGTATTCGTTTTGCAGTGGAATTTGTAAAAGAAAGTCAAGGAGGTTTCGAAAGCTCTCTCGGCTTGCTCTCTACTGGTCAGTGGCTCAGTATTCCATTTATCTTAGCAGGTTTCTACTTGTTATTCAGAAATCGCATCGAAACACGTAAGTATTAATATTAATTTTGTGAACATTTTAGAACTTAATTAGAGTTAAAATTTAAATTTTATAATTAGAATGCAATTTTTTAGAAAACACTTTGTAACTGTAGCATTAGTATTGGTAGCCTTAGCAGCTATTGCCCTTATTTTACCTCGTTTCTTCTCTAATGAGAGTAATAGAGTACAAGAAATAGAAATCACTCCTCAGGATATTGATTTTACTCGAGACGGTGAAGTCTCTATCTTTAAGAACGACTCTCTTATCCAAACTATTGAAGTTGAATTTGCTAAAAACGATGAGGAGCGTGCCTTAGGACTAATGTACCGCTCTTCAATGGACGAACATCAAGGAATGTGGTTTATTTTTCCAGAAGAAGCTCCTCGTTCTTTCTATATGAGAAATACTGAAATACCTTTGGATATCATCTATTTAGATAAAGATAAAAAGGTGGTTAGTA
>ERZ773056.215-NODE-215-length-29364-cov-7.730356_pt1 | contig 29364 bp, 29 predicted proteins | sample MGYA00580857_ERZ773056 | MGnify/ENA primary metagenome ERZ773056 (study PRJEB29015, sample SAMEA2737996) | human oral metagenome | biome: human oral; feature: human-associated habitat; material: dental | place: China | collected 2114 ... | reverse complement strand
GGAAATTATGATTTTTGAAGAAATGATGGACTATTTTGAACTTTTGAAAAATCAGAGAAATTATATGATAAATGAATTTAATTTTGGAAATGGAGTACTTATTATTCAAAAGGACAATGGGCGTGAAGAAAAAATTCGGTTGGGAAAGGAAATGATGTTTGAATATGCAAAGACATTAATTGACAAATATGCAAAAAAGTCAAGAAGGCTGTTTTTGTTGGATACTTATTTGGAAGGGGCTAAATATATTAGAAATTTTGCAATTAAAATCAAAGATGAGGTTCAGTTGGATTTGTTTCGGGAATTTAACGGTATTTCTTTAAATGCAGTTGCTGTTTATAATTCTAGAAAGGAAAAAGTTGGATATTTGCCAAAAAGTCAAAGTGAAATTATTGCTAGAATGATTGATGCTGGGAAAAAATTTGTTGCTGTACCAATTCCCTTTGATGAAGAAACTGCTCTTAAAGTTTATCTTGTAGATTAATTAATAAAAAATTAAAATTTTTGTTGACAAATGAATATTTTTGTTGTAGAATAATAACAGATAATTAAAATTAAATTAATTTAAAAAATAGTGCTATTGTTTAATTATCAAAAATAAATAGGGGGAATTATTTATGGGATTCAGATTGAGTGTTAAAGGACAAGAAAATGAAATTCTGCTAGACAAGGAAAGTATTTTGGATGTAAAATACATTTCTGAAACGCCTGATGATTCAAATGCGAGAGCAACAGATTTGGGAGTAATTTTGGAAATTAGGGGGAAAATTCTAGCTGCGGCAAGTGGAGATACAGAAGATGACACAAGAAAAGTTGCACAATGGTCATTAGTTCCATCAGAAGCAAGCGATGCCTACAGACAAGCAAGCCTTGAAATTATTTCAGCAGGACAAATGGTAAGAAAAATTGACATGACAAACGTATTTGTAGTTGATTATATTGAAGAATATGGAAATCAGGCTGGAACAGGGACTTTTTCGCTAAAAATTAAACAAAAGAAGGAAAAAGTGAAGGAAGTTGCAATTGAAGGTGGATATGCAGCACAGGAAGCATAAATTAATTTTTTATAAAACAACTAAAATCTGAAATATTAAAAATAAAAAAGGAAATAGTAGTAAATTATTTTTGAACTTTGGAAGACTTTTGTAAGTAAATTAAGAATAAGAATAATCTCTTTCTAAATATTAATTTAGAATAGGGGTTATTTTTTTATTTTATTGACTTTAGTCAGTTGAGTATGCAAAGCGTGCGAAACATAAAACCATCCGTTATGTGGGTGCGGAAACGTAAGTTTGCAACACAAAATATATCTTCCATTATAATAGAGCTATTCAAGCACTATTTTAATGAAAGGAAGATGGCTAAATAGCCTGTCTCATACTAAATAGATGTGTAAGTATCATATAGTATTACCTTACACCTAAGTATAGATGAAAAATTACATGTAGTCGATACAGGAAAAATGTGGGAAAAATTTTAAGAAGATTATATGAATATAAAGGAGTTAAAATAATAGAAGGAACATCTGATGAAAGATCACGTGAATATGCTGGTAAACATACCACCGAAAATAAGTGTATTAAGTTTTATCTGAATAGGAAAAGTGCATTGATGATGTTTGATTTTATTTGAAACAAATATTTTGAATATAAAATAATTAAATTGTGCAGTACCACGATGGCACTCAAAAAAATTTATTAAGCAAAAAATTTTTGTATAAACCTCTAAAATATATGTAGTAAAATAACTTATATGATATTTAAAGATTTTTGTTATGATTAATAAAGAAAATTAACAACAAAATTTTTAAAACTTTAATTTGGAATAAAAACATTAATGACATCAAGGATTTAATCTCAAGAGATTATTCAAACGATGCTTGAAGTTTGAGTATTTAATAGTTTTTATGACTGAGATAGTTTGGATTTAGTTTAAGTAGTGCTAATCAATTTTCTTTTTATTTAATACTATTTATTTTTGAAGTTTTATGTGTTAAAATAATAATAACATTTTAAGTTTGAATATTTAAATAAACTAATAAACAAAATAGGCAATTGTAGAAGTAATAATATAAAAACTCAATAAATATAATATTTTTATTTAAAATATCAAAATTTTACATTAAAGAATACTGGAGAAATGGTAAGAAGTGGAACTGTAAAAAATATTGTAATTAGCAGAAATTTAAAACTTTTATAAATGGCTATAATAATTAAAAGTAAGTGAAGGAGATACAATTGTATAAAATAAAGATTAATAATATGAAATTTCATTCATATATAGGTGTTTATGAAGAAGAAAAAAAATTGGACAGAATATTGAAATTGATTTAATTATATCACTTTCAAAAGAAATTATTAAGAATGATGATATAAATAACATTTTAAGTTATGGAGACTGTTATAGAAAAATTGAAAAAATTGTGAAGGTAAGTAATGTTGATTTGTTAGAAACGCTGGCTTTGGAGATTATAAAGGAAATAAAAAAATTAAATGGAAAAATCGAATATGTGCAGGTAAATATTAGAAAATTGGCAGTTCCGATTGATGGGATTTTTGATAGTGTTGAAATTCAGATAAATGATTAGGCAGGTATGGAAAAATGGAAAAAAATAAAGTTTATTTAAGTTTAGGTGGAAATATTGGAGATAGGAAAGGATATATCCAAAAAGCTATTAAAATGATTGGAAAAATTAATGGAATTAAAATATTGGGAAAGTCTGGGTTATATGAAACTACTCCAGTTGGATATTTAGAGCAGAATTTGTTTCTAAATGTAGTAATTAAAATTGAAACTAAATTTTCAGAAAGAGAAATTTTGAAAATTATAAATAAAATTGAGGCAGAACTAGATAGGAAACGTGAAATTAGATGGGAACCAAGAACAATTGATATTGACATTTTACTTTTTTCAAATAAAAAAATAGATGAAATAGATTTAATAATTCCCCATAAAGAAATGCTAAATCGACTTTTTGTATTGATTCCATTAATTGAGATTTACGATGGAGATTATTTTGAAAAAGAAGTAATTGTTAAAAGAATAGATGAGTTATTTAAAATAGAAGACCAGAAAATACAAAAGATAAATGATTAATTTTAAAAAGAATATGAATTATATATAAATAATTATTTTATTGAATAATAGATAGTGTGTTAATAAATATAATTTTCATATATAATTCTTATATTTTTAAAATTTTATAATTTTATTATCGGACGTAAAATATTATATTAATTTAATCTAACAACATAATTTAATAACAATTAAATTAATTAAAATTTTATGCTTATGCTAGATTTTTTCAGAAATTATATGTTTAAAATTTAGTAAAAAGATGACAACGGTTTTTATTTTCTTAATTATCTAAAAGGTATTAAATTTTTTAAATTTTTATGAATAGTTGTAAAAATGCTAAGTTAAAAAGTAAAAGATAAAAAAATATGTACAAAGAAAGGAAAATGTTAAGATGCTTAAAATTAATGAAATAAAAAATAGGGATCCTAAAAATATTGTTATTGAATTTGATGGGAAAAAAATGAATTGAATAAATTTGGAAATTTTTTGGAAGATAAAAATGTATTTTCTTTTAATCAAGATAAAAAGATTGTGGGAATTTTTAAATATTCTGAGTTAAAGCAGTCGGTTGAAATCTTGAAAAAGGAAAATAATTTTGAGTTTGATTTGACAACTGAGTCGGTTATTTATTCGATTTTGAATATTACTCCTGATTCATTTTATGATGGAGGGAGAAATTCGAGTGTAGATAAAGTTTTAAAGAGAATTGAGGCAGATATTAAAAATGGAGCTAAGATATTTGAGTTTGGAGGAAAATCATCAAAGCCTAATTTTGATGATATTTCAGCACAGGAAGAATGGAATCGGATTGAAAAATATATTGAAGCTGTAAAAAAGGAGTTTCCAGATGTTGTGCTGGCTTTGGACAGTGATACTGAAGAAGTTATTGAAAAAGGACTGGATGCTGGAATTGATATTATTAATGATTTTAATGGATTTGCTTCGGAAGGGAAACTAAAACTTGTTGAAAAATATAAGCCTGCATTAGTTATTATGAATAATGGAAGATTTGATGAAATTCCAAATTTGAAGAATTATTTGGAGAGTTATTTTGATGAAAGAGTGAAGGCGATTTTGGGAACTGGGATTGAAAGGGAAAAAATTTCGATAGATCCAGGAGTTGGATATTCTTCAAATAATAGTATGAATACGCCTGAAGATATGGAAAGAATTAAATCGGTAAAATATTTGCGGGATATGAAATTACCGATAATGGTTGCCATCTCGAGAAAAAGTTTTAATGAGAAAATATTTGGGCTGTCGCTGGAAGAAAGACTTATGGGAACATTGATGTTTGAGAGTCTAATGGTGCAAGATGGCGGAAGGATTTTGCGAGTTCATGATGTGAAGGAAACTAGGGATATTTTGAATATGCTGGAAGTTTATAATAAGTTTTAATAATTAAAATTGAAAAATTGAAACATTTTATTTTGTATGATATAATGAAGAAGCATAAATTTAAAAATATAAAAATATTGGATTTATTTAATTTGGTAACTATTAAATAATAAATTTTTTTATTTTAAAATTTTATTATATTTATTAAGGATATTAAACTTTTTAATAAATTATGTATTTAAAATTTAATAAAATAAAAATTTTGAATATAGAATAGTCATAATTGAAAAAAGTTGATTTAAAAAGCAAAAGTTATAAAAATTGAATAATATATAACATTAGTAGTAACAAGGAGTTTTGATATCTTATATTTTACCCAAAAATGGAAAAAAATAAAAAATTAACAGTATTATATTTTATGGTTTTAGACTTTTGTAAATAAATATAATAAAAAACTAAAAATAGGAGGAATGTAAAAATGAAGCAATATTCAAAAATATTATTTTTAATTACAGCAGTGACAATGATTTCAAGTTGTACAGTAGCACCACTTACAGGGAGAAGACAATTAAAATTAGTAAGTGATGAAAGTGTTGCGGAAAAATCAGTTTCTACATATAGAGAATTTATTCAACAAGCTAATGCTAAAGGACTTTTGGCAAATAATACAGCTGATGGACAACGACTAAGAAGAATTGGCGGAAGAATGTCGGCGGCAGTTGAAAAATATTTGAATGAAAATGGGATGTCTAAAAAAATATCTGGTTTACAGTGGGAATTTAATTTGATAAAAACGAAAGAAATAAATGCATTTGCTATGCCAGGCGGAAAAATTGCTTTTTATACTGGAATAATGCCAATTTTAAATAGTGACTCTGGTATTGCCTTTGTAATGGGACATGAAATTGGGCATGTTATAGGAGGACATCATGCAGAAGCATCAAGTAATAATGCTCTTGCAGGGATTGCAGCAGGTGTAACAGATGCACTAACAGGTGGAAATATTATATCTTCTTTAGTTTCAAGCGGACTTTCGATTACTCTTTTAAAATTTAATAGAACTCAGGAATATGAAGCGGATAAATACGGAATGATATTTATGGCAATGGCTGGGTATAATCCATCAGAAGCAATTACAGCTCTTGAAAGAATGGATTCGATAGGTGCACGTCAAGGTGCAGAAATTTTGTCAACACATCCATCTGGAAAAAATCGAATTGAAGCAGCTAGAAAATTTTTACCTGAAGCAATGAAATATTATAATGCAAAATAGATAATTAAAAGAAAAATAAAATTATGAAAGGAAATGCAGTGGGAAATAAGGTAAGTATAGCTCCAATGGTTGATAGAACAGATAGAAATTTTAGAAATTTTGTTAGAATGATAAATAAGGATGTTTTGTTGTATACAGAAATGATAACGGCACAGGCAATTCTTAATGGAGATTTGGAATACATTTTGGGATTTGATGAAGTAGAACATCCAATTGTGCTGCAAATTGCAGCAACTAATCCAAAAGAGGCTTATCAGGCTGTAAAAATTGCTGAGAAATATGCTTATGATGAAATTAATCTAAATGTTGGATGTCCATCGGATAGAATTTCGGGAAATATGATGGGTGCTTATCTTATGGCATTTCCAGAAGAAGTGGTAAATATTGTGAAGGCAATGAAAGATGCAACAAATAAGCCGATTTCTATAAAACATAGAATTGGAATTGATGGGAAAAATATATTGCCTAATACTTTTGATAGGACATTATTTGATAAGTATGAGGATATGATAAATTTTATTCATATTACTGAAAAAGCTGGAGTAAATAAATATATTATTCATGCTCGAATAGCGATATTAGCTGGGCTTGATCCAAAACAAAACAGAAGCATACCGCCACTTAGATATGATGAGATTTATCGAGCAAAAAAAGAAAATCCTAATTTGCATATAGAAATTAATGGTGGAATAAAAACAGTTAAGGAAATTGATGAGCATCTAAAACACGTGGATTCTGTAATGCTAGGTCGTGAAATTTATGACAATCCTATGATCTTGACTGAATTTGGAAAATATTATGGAAGTGAAAAAAAAATAAATATTACACGTAAAGAAATTATTGAAAAGATGATTCATTATGTTGAAAATATGGAAAAGCAGAATCTTCGTCCACATTTATTTTTAATGCACACTCACGGATTATTTCATAATGTACGTGGTAGCAAGGCTTGGAAAAGAGCAATTAATGATCCAAAGGCAGATTCTGGAACATTGAGGAAATTATTGAAAGAAATGGAAAATTTAAGATAAAGTTATTATTTTTTTAAAATAATAAATTTTAAATTATTAATCGTTGTTGTAAAAGACGGCGATTTTTTTATTATTTTCAAATAATTAAAATAAACCTTCGTTTTTTAAACGAGGAATAGTATAAACAGTAGTTTTCCTATAATTTTTATAAAATCTGATATGAAGTAATAATAATTATAGAATCAAAATATTATAAATACAAATATAAATAAAATATTTTTTTTGTGGACTTTTTATTATAATTGTGTAATAATTTAATGAAAACAAATTATGAATTTTTTCACAAATAAATTTAATTTAAAAAAGAAATTTTTATAAAGATAAAAAAATTAGTAGAAAGGAGATGTGATAAGTTATCTTATCACGATATGAAAAATGAGAAATAATCAAACTTTGGAACAAGTGTCAAATGCTGCAGAAAGTAAGGTTCAGTTGCTAAAAAATTCTAAGGGGAAATATTTTTTATCGTCATTTATGGCTGGGATGTTTATTGGATTGGGGGGATGTTTATTGGATTGGGGATTTTATTGACGTTTACGGTTGGAGGAGTTAGCAGTGGATTGCCAACTAATAAAATTCTTATGGGAGTCAGTTTTGGGATAGCACTTAGTCTTGTAGTTGTGTTTGGAACGGAGCTTTTTACAGGAAATAATATGGTTGGAGTTACAGGAATGTTAAATAAGGCAATAACTTTTAAAGATATGATTTTTATGTGGATAGCGGCTTATATTGGAAATGTTGTTGGATCAGTTGTACTTGCCATTATATATGTTTTTTCAAATTCTGCTTCAAAGCCTGTTGTAGATTTTATTGTGAAAGTTTCAAAGGCTAAAGTTGCAGCTCTACCGCAAGAATTGTTTTTTAAAGGAATTTTATGTAATATTTTAGTATGTCTTGCTGTTTTGGCTGGAATAAAGTTAAAGGAAGAAACTGCTAGGCTAATAATGGTGTTTTGGTGTCTTTTTGCATTTATCACTGCTGGATTTGAACATAGTGTTGCTAATATGACGCTTTTAATGATGGGAATCATGTATAAGGGAATTACTTTGAATGGATATTTCTATAATTTGCTGTTTGTAACATTGGGAAATATTGTTGGTGGAGGCTTTATTGGGTATGCCTGTTATTATTTGGGGAAAAAGGAAATAAAAAAATAAGAATAAAGAATTGAAATAATTGGAGAATATAACAAGGGGCCTAATCCTTTGTTTATGAAAAATTTAGGAGGAGTAATGAAAATTAGCTTAAATCGTGAAAATTTTAATTCAGCACTTGAAAAGCTGAAGAGAGAGTATAAAATATATGCCCCAATTGAAATACCATTTCGTGGGACATTTTCAGATACTTCTGTAATTAGATATTCTGAAATTGACAAGATTGAAGAGATATGCTTTGATAAAAAATCTCATTTTTCAGCAAAGGAAGTAATGCTGCCAATAACACAGACAATGTTTTACTTTACAGAAGATGGATGTACAATGCCTAAAGAGCAGGATGAAAAGTATCTTATTTTTCTTAGAAGCTGTGATTTACATTCCGTAAAGAGAGTCGATGAAGTCTATTTAAATAACAAATTTTTGGATATTTACTATAAAAGAGTAAGAGATAAAGTAAAATTTGTAGTATTTGGATGTCCAAATTCGTTTGAAAATTGTTTTTGTGTAGATATGAAGACTAACAAGACTGATGAGTATAATATTGGGATAAAAGTTACAGATGAGAAAGTATTTGCTGATATAAGAGATGATGAATTAAAGGCATATTTTAATGAAGTTATTTCTGAAAATAAAGAAAATAATAAAATAAATGAAAATGTAGAATTTGAAATGGAATTTGTGGAAGATAATGAAATTCACGTGGATATTCCAGATAATATTGAACTTTCCGATATTATAAATTTAGATTTATGGCGTGAATATGATAGCCGTTGTATAGCTTGTGGAAAATGTAATTTCGTTTGTCCAACTTGTACTTGTACGACAACGCAAGATGTATTTTATAGTGAAAATGATAATAACGGTGAGCGGAGAAGAGTGTGGGCTTCATGCCATGTAAATGGATTTACTGATATGGCTGGTGGACATTCGTTTAGACAAAGACATGGAGATAGAATGAGATTTAAAGTTATGCATAAAATTTCTGACTTTAAAAAGAGATTTGGTTATCAAATGTGTACAGGGTGTGGACGATGTGATGACGCTTGTCCTGAATATATTTCATTTTCAAATTGTATAAACAAACTAAGTGCGGAATTAAAAAGAATTTCAGCTGAAAAAAGAGGTGAAAAATCAGAATGAATAATACTAATACATTAAATACAATAAATATGAATGAGCAGGATATAATAGATATGAATGTATACTTGCCAACTGTTCACAAACTTTTATTCATTGAAAAAGTTACAGAGCTGGAATGGCTATTTCGTGTAGAATATAAAAATGGAAAAGTAAATGCTGGGCAATTTATGCAAGTTTCGCTGCCAGGAGTTGGAGAATCTCCTATTTCTGTTGCCAATTTTGATTTGAAGGAAGGCTATCTTGATTTTTTGATTAGAAAAGTTGGGAAGGTTACAGATAAAATTTTTGAATTAAAGGCAGGAGATAGAATTTTTTTAAGAGGTCCTTATGGAAATGGATTTCCGATTGAGGAATATAAAAATAAACATATTGTAATGGTTGTTGGAGGAAGCGGAATTGCACCAGTTCGTCCGATTATTGAATATTTTACAAAACATCCTGAAGAAATGAAGTCTTTTAAAATAATTGTGGGTTATAAAAATTATGAAAGTGTTATTTTTGAAAAAGAATTTTCACGTTGGAGAAAAAATATTGAAATCTTAGTCACTTTGGACAATGCTGAAAGTGCAAGAAATTTAGGAAAAACGGAAAATGAGTTTCACGAAGGAATGGTGACTAAATATATCCCAGATTTGAAAATTGAAAATATGGATGAAACTGAATTTATCGTAGTGGGACCGCCAATAATGATGCATTTTGCTTGTCTTGAAATTTTGAAATTAAATGTGCTAGTTGAAAAAATATGGGTTTCATTTGAGAGAAAAATGTCGTGTGCGGTTGGAAAATGTGGGCACTGTAAAATTGATGAAACATACATTTGTTTAGAAGGACCTGTATTTAAGTATGACAAAGCACAAAAATTGTTGGATTAGAAAAATTTTTAGAAATTTGAATTTAAGAAAGAAGGCAATAAATGAGTATGGATTTAAATAGAAAAGTTGTTACAAAAAATGCATATAGAGTGACAAAAGACAGATCAAAAACTGCACTTCGTGTAAGAGTCCCAGGCGGAGCAGTTACAGCGGAAATAATGGGCTTAGTTGCAGACATAGCAAATACTTACGGAGACGGAAATGTGCATATTACAACTCGTCAAGGATTTGAAGTTTTGGGAATCAATTGGAAGGACATTGAAAAGGTCAATAAAATGGTTCAGCCAATTATGGAAAAATTGGATATTAATTACAAGGATAAAGATAAGGGATATGCGGCAGCAGGGACAAGAAATGTAGCAGCTTGTATTGGAAACAAAGTTTGTCCAAAAGGGGCTTACAACACAACTGAACTTGCAAAAAAAATAGAAAAAGCGATTTTTCCAAATGATTTTCACTTCAAAGTAGCTCTAACTGGCTGTCCAAATGATTGTCAAAAAGTAAGAATGCACGATTTTGGAATAATCGGAATGGCAAAGCCTGAACTAGATGAATCAAGATGTGTTTCGTGTGGAATGTGTGAAAGAAAATGTAAAAAATTGTCAACAGGAGCAATTTCATATAAAAATTACAAACCAGTGAGAGATCATCAAAGATGCATTGGCTGTGGTGAATGTGTTTTAAACTGTCCGACAGGTGCATGGACAAGATCGCCTAAAAAATATTATAAACTTACGATAATGGGAAGGACTGGAAAGCAAAATCCAAGACTTGCTGAAGATTGGCTATTTTGGGCAGATGAAGAGTCAATAATAAAAATTATGAAAAATACCTATGAATATGTTGACAAATATATTGATAGAAGCCTCCCAAAAGAGCATATCGGTTATATTGTTGACAGAACTGGATTTGAAGAATTTAAGAAATGGGCTTTAAAAGGGGTAAATTTACCTGAAGAAACCGTTATGGTAAATAATATTTATTGGGGAAATAGTATAAAATATCAAGGAATATTATAAAATATTTTAAATACGAAAGAAGTGATTTGAATGTCTTGGATGGATAAATATAAAAAATTAAAAAATGATTTTAACAAAAAAGATTATCATGGTGAAGATCCTAGTGAAGTTAATGAGTATGATGAATATGACGAGTATGAAGAACATCAGGATAAGGATGATAGTGATAAAGATTAACCTATAAAAAATAATAAATTTGAACTGTACTTAGGATTTTAAATAATAAAAAGTACAGTTTTTTTATTTAAATTTAAATATTGAAAAAGAAAAATTTCATGTATTATAGAAATTTGCAATAATTTTATGTTAAAATATTAGAGTGAAAATAGAAATATTTATGATGAACTGAAACGCTTTTAGAATAAAGGGTGATTGCAATGGAAAGTTTTTGGAAAAAAGAAGAAAGTAATATAGAAATACAAAATATTGGGATTTTAAACAATGGAAAAGTAGAAAAAAATAAACTATTTTTATTAGAAGAAATGTTTAAACAGTATTTGAGAACAAGACAATAAGAGTTTATCAGGCATATAATAATGAAATAGCGGATGAGGCTTTAAAATTAGAAAAGTTTGGAAGTAAGTTCAGTTTAAATAGAATGACTTGAATAGAATGTGAGAAATTCTGTACTTTCATCTTTTAGGGAAGTTTCTGATTTGTCTAAAGAAGAATGAAAAGAAAAAATTGGAAAATTCAGAAGTAAGGTGTCAATGGGATTTTATATATTTATAGCAATACAGTTAGGCATAAAGGGAGAAATATTGAGAAAATATATATTTTGCTTTTTAGAAAGAGTTATATATATTTTTTTATTTTAAGAAAAATATTGAAAAATATTTATTTAAATATAAATTTGTAGAAATTACAAAAAACTATTGATTTTTTTCTAAAATATAGTATAATTAAATGGATTGAGAAAAAAATAATTTGATATACTAATTATTGATTGTTTAATATTAAATGATTTAACTAACAATAGTTTGAAGGGAAAGGAAAACTAGATGAAAATTGTAGTAATTGGATGTACGCATGCTGGAACAGCGGCGATTTTGAATTTAAGAAAGACGAATCCTGAAGCGGAGGTAACTGTATTTGAAAGGAATGATAATATTTCGTTTCTTTCTTGCGGGATTGCCTTATATGTTGGAGGAGTAGTGAAGGATCCTAAAGGGTTATTTTATTCTTCGCCTGAAAAATTAAAGGAATTGAATGTTGATACGAAGATGAAACATGAAGTTAAAAATGTTGATATTGAAGGTAAAAAAATCCATGTTGTAAATCTTGAAAATGGGAATGAATTTGATGAAACTTTTGATAAATTGATTATTACATCAGGCTCTTGGCCAATTGTTCCATCAATTGAAGGGATTGATCTAAATAATATTTTGCTTTGTAAAAATTATAATCATTCAAATGAAATCATTGAAAGGGCAAAAAATTCTCAAAAGATTGTTGTTGTTGGTGCTGGGTATATTGGAGTGGAACTTGTGGAAGCATTTAGGGATAATGGGAAAGAAGTTGTGCTGGTAGATGCTGAAGAAAGAATTTTGAGTAAATATTTTGATAAGGAATTTACAGATGTTGCTGAAGAATCGTTTAAACAAAGAGGAATTGTGCTTGCAACTGGGGAAAAGGTTTTAAAATTTGAAGGAAATAATGGAAATGTGTCAAAAGTAATTACTAATAAAAATGAATATGAAACTGATATGGTAATTATGTGTGTTGGATTTTTGCCAAGTACTTCACTATTTAAAGGACAGCTGGAAATGTTACCAAATGGAGCAATTAAAGTTGATGAGTATATGAGAACAAGCAATAAGGATGTTATGGCGGCTGGAGATTGCTGTTCGGTATTTTATAATCCTTTACAAAAGGAAGTATATATTCCGCTTGCGACAAATGCCGTAAGAATGGGAACATTGGCAGGCATAAATTTATTTGAAAATAAGATTAGACATATTGGGACACAAGGAACTTCTGGAATAAAGATTTATGAAAATAATATGGCGGCAACTGGATTAACAGAGGAAAGTGCAAAAGAAGAAGGAATAAAAGTGGAAAGCGTAATTGCTATCGACAACTACCGACCTGAATTTATGCCAACTTATGAAAAAGTAACATTAAAAGTAATTTATGACAAAAACAGCAGAGTAATTTTAGGGGCACAATTAACTTCTAAAATAGACCTGACACAATCAATTAATACATTGTCAGTATGTATTCAAAATAGAATGACAATAGAAGAATTAGCATTTGTTGATTTTTTCTTTCAACCTCATTATAATAAACCCTGGAATTTCTTAAATTTGGCAGGATTGAATGCTTTAAAATAGAATTTGAGATAATTAGGAGATAAAAATGGATAAAATAATAGTAAAATATGACAAAAATTTCAGAATGAAAATCGAAAATAACAGAAATAGCGAGATTATTTTGACAGACCGTAATGGCGAAATGCTTTCTCCGTCAGAACTTCTCGCTGCCTCTGTAGCTTCATGCGCTATGACAGTTTTATCAATAAAACTGGAGGCTAATAACCAAAATTTTCAAAATTGCTATGCAGAAGTTGGAAAAACAGTCGATTTAACAATTTTTAAAGTTACGGAAATCAATATTGTATTTCATCTAAAAAAGGAATACAGTCAGGAAGTAAGAGAAAAAGCTGAAAAATCAGTAGAAGAAATGTGTGTAGTTGGCAGAAGTTTAAGTGAAGATGTGAAACAAAATTATTCATTTATTTATGATGTGAAATAGTTAAAACTGCTTTTAGGTGAGAAAAAATGATATATGATATATTAGATTTTTTAGAAGAGCTATTTTGGAAAGTAAGAGCTTACTACAGGAAAAGAAAAAGTACAGTTATAAGTATTTTTATTTTTATAATTTCAATTTATGCAGGAAGTTTGATTTTCTTTCTGAAAGATGAGAGAATTAGACTTGTAAAAGAGAATCGAAAATATAATTTCTGGTTTGTTGAGGATTTTGATTTCAAAAGAAAACTTTACGCAATGAATTATGGATTTTCACTTAATGAGACAGTTAGGCTATATAATTTTAATTTTAAAAGGCATTTAGTTGGATGGAAATGGAAGATAGGAAGTAAAGATGTATTTTATGTTTTTATATTGCCATATAATAGAAAATACTTTTATGTTCCAGAAAGACAGATATTGTATTTGAAAAAAGTTGATTATTCAAAAGAATTTGAAAAAGAAGCTATAGATTATAAAAATATTGGAGAATTTCTTGAAGTAAAATTAGTGGAAGATGAAAAAGACAGAAAAATACGGAAATTTTTAAAATTTTTAGAAGAAAATAATTAAGAAAAAAGGAGAAATCTCACAAGATTAATCATGAGAGAACTCCTTTTTTGTTATATTAACTTTTTAATTTTTTAAAAATCAAGAATTTAATTGTTTGTTTAAAACTACATTTTAAAATCTCCAGTTTCACCATTGTTGGCTTTATTTATCAAGAATTTTGACATTTCTTTGAATTCTGATACTGCTTTTGCATCTTTTCCTGATACAGAGCTTACATTTTGTGAGTTTATAAGGCTTCTTGAGATTTCGAGGGCCATATCTCTAAATGAACTTTGATTCATCGAGAATAATTCACCTTTTGAATTTTTCCTGTCATATTGAGCACCAATTATTTTTCCATCTCTAACTGTTAATTTTACAAATGATTTCCAATTTCCATCATATTTTTTTTCAACAGAATAAATACCATTTTTCAATGCTGAAAATCCCAAAATATTTAATAAAAACATTAAGATAACTAAAAATTTTTTCATATTTAACACCCCTTTTCTATCTAAATAAAAATTTTTTCTGAGATTCCCCTTTTCTAATAATATTATACACTATTTTTTAATAAAATCAACTATTTTTTAATAAAATGCTTGTGTGTCTGTTACATAGCCATCTTTGTTATAAAAAGTCCAGTTTCCATAAGCCTTGTAATTTCTTAAAGCTCCTTGAACTTTAACTTTTCCGTTATCATAATATTGAGTAAAATTACCATTTCCATTTACTAATTTCATTTCACGTTCTTTTGAACCATTTCTTGAATAACCTAAAATATCAGTAATAATACCATTTTGATAATTTTCAATTAATTTTTTTGCACCATTTTCATAGTTCCAAGTCCATTGTCCATTTCTATAATTACGAGAATAGTTTCCATTTGAACGGACAATACCATTGGAATAATATGATTTTGCTTCTCCATTTAGTTGTCCATTTGTATAATTATTTTCATTTGTAACAATGCCATTTGAAATTTTTAATTCTTTTCCATTTTTCATATTATTTATATATTCAAGTGATGAAGTTAAACGTCCAAATTCGTCAAAATCATAACTTGCACCATTTAACATTCCATTTTTGTAATTTCTTATAGTTTTAGAATTACCATTCCCATAGAAATCAATATCTTCACCTTCTCTTATACCATTTATATAATTTGCAACTTTTTGTAGATTACCGTTTTGATAATATAGAAACATAGGCCCATTTAATGTCCCGTTTTGATAATTCCTAACAACTTGTGCATTTCCAACCTTATCAAATTCAACATAAACTCCAGTAAATGGCTGTCCAGTTTCCTTAACTGTGGCAAAATTTCCAGCAATTGCAACATTGTCGACTGTGCTATAGTATGAAGTTAATGCACGTGAAGACTGGGCTGAATATTCACTACTTCTTTTGGCAGAAACTTTGGGAACTGCTGCTGCTGACAAGTTACTTATAGATAAACATGAGAATAAGACTATTATTGATTTTTTTAACATAATAAATTTTCCTCCTTTTTTAAACATTACTTTTATTATAACAATAGTTAATTATATTTATCTTAGAAAAATATAATTATAAAAAAATTTTTAAAAATAAATAAAGTATGCTATAATTTTATTGCTTATCAAATATATCGTAACTTTGAATTTTAAGTAAAATAAAAGAAAGGAGATTTTATGGATTTATACAATTTAAGAAATAATATGAGAAGCAGGTATTTTTCGATGTGGGAATATTTAAATAATGGATTTGAAATTTTTAAAATGTTTGTAAAAAATCATCCTTTGATAGTTTTTTTATATTTTATATTTTCAACTATTATGGTACTTTTTATTACGTTTCCATTTACAGAGCAGGCAATAAAGATGTATGAATTTACAAAAAAAATAAATAATGAAAAAATGCAAGAAAATATAAATGAATATGCTTCACTTTTATCCAGACTTTTTTCTATGCTTTTGCTGTATGCTTTAATTTCATTAATTATTCAGTTTGTAGCAGTAATTATACGAAAAAAAGCAGGTCTAGAAATTGAGATGGAAGAAGAAAAAAGAGAAAAAATGAGAAAAAGTAATTTTAAATTAGGAGAAATTATTCTTAAATTCGTAACTATGATAGCAGTATATTTAATTATTGGGATAGTTCTAATGATGTTCATTGTTGTACTTTCATTATTTTTAGGTAGCTCTTCTGGATTATTTATAGTATCTGTCATATATCTTGTTTTATTCCTTAATATTTTATATTTACAGCAAATATACTATTTAAGAAATGTCAATTTAGTGGAAGCATTTAAATATAATTTATATTTAAGTAAGGGAAAAAGATTAAGAATATTACTTCCAATAATAATGATTACATTAATTGCATTTTTTATTAATTATGCCTTAAATCATTTTGCTGGAATGGCGATTGGAAATTTACAAATGTTAGGAATAGTTACATCTGTAACTAGCGGAATTGTTAAGACTTTTTCAACTTTGTATACAATAATAACAGAAAATCTTATATATTTTAATGTGGAGTATATGGATTTAAAGGAATTAAAATAATTTTTTTGAAAATTATATAAATTATAATTAATGAAAAGTTCTAAAATAAGAAATTAATATTTTTGTCAAAATAAAAAAGAAGGAGAGAATTATGAATTTTGAAAACTTACAAAAAGATCTGTTTGAAAGGAAATTTAAATTAGGAGAATATTTCTCAAAAACATTTGAACTTTTAAAGATATTTTTAAAAGAAAATAAATTATGGTTTATTTTGCTTACAATCGGAAATACTTGGCTGCTTTTTTCCAATATATTGATACAACACATTGGGATAAGTTTAAAGATTGCGGAAAGTACTGGCGATAATCGTGGTATTCTTGGAGCACTTTTTTCCAATATTTTGGTGCTTTTTGGTATTGTTATAGTGTCACTTGGATTAGGACTATTAAGAGTAATAATTTATATGAAGTCAGGCTATAAAATTGAAGGAAGAGAAAAGGAATATCGTTTTGAAAATGCCTTTATTAAATATTTGAAATATATTGGGCTGCATCTGTTATTCATAGTTGCAATTATGATTGTAGTAATGCTTTTACTGCTAATAACAACTATTCTTGCTATTGCCACTAAAGAGATTCATTCAAATTTTGTCGGATATATTCTAATTGCAATACCATTGATAGCTTATGTTGCAATTATACTTGCATTTATATTGAATGTTCTTTATTTTTTTCAAATATTTTATGTTAGAAATATGAAAATATGGGATTCGTTTAAATATAATTTAGAATTATCTAAAAAAAATAGATTTAGAATAATAGTTCCAGCAATTATAATTGTATTGATAAATCTAATATTTATAGTACCTTTTTCTATTTCGATGTTTACTTTTTTGCCAACCTACATTGGATTTATAGCTTCTGTTATATGTGGATTTTTTTCAGGAATCTTAGGAGTCGCTGGAATAGTAATGAATATTGTAGTATTTTTAAATGTGGAATATGATTATTTGAAAAAGCAAGATGAAAAAAGGAATGAAAACAATAGTAAAGAAAATAATAGTGATGATTTGAATTTAGAATAAATAAAAATAATTTTAAGTGGAATAAGAATTCCACTTTTTTAAAATTATTTTAAATTTTAAACATTTTTCATTTTGAGTACGTTGTGTTTTCAAATTATTTATGATAAAATAATAAAGTATAAAAATAATGTATTATTTAAAAAAATTGTGCTATACTATTTATAGCATAACAATAATATAGTGATTACACTTTGGAATTAAGTTTTGAACTTTAAAAACAATTATAAGTAAAAAAACAATGAAGAATCACTGTAAATATTATATTAGATAGGAGGATGTATGGGGATTTTCGATTTTTTTAAATCTTCCGAAAAGAAAGATAAAGAAAAGGAAAAAGCTGGCAATGGTAATAATAGCAATACTGCCAAAAAAGTTCAAATCAGAAGACAAATTTATGATATTACGAATAATGAGTCGGAAATGATGGAAAACGGCAATTACACAGAAGATTTTACGGATATTTCCTATTATGATGATTTTGGAAAAGAATTTAAGATGCCCAAAAAAGACTGGCTTGATAAAAAACTGTATCCATCTATAAGAAAAAATTGGAATAATATGGATGGACTATATCCAATAATCCAAGATGCTTTCTCAAAGGGAATCTATACAGAAGTAAAGGAAGCTGTACTGAGATTTTATGCGACAGATGAAAATTTTGAGAGAAAACTAATTTTGCTTGGAACTTATCATACAAAAATAGGAGCTTATCAAAATGCTCTCGAGCTGTATGAGAAAAATTTGAATATTGATAATGTAACAGAAGGATTATGTATAGCGTATGCAGAAGTTTTGGAACTTTGTGGAAAAGCTCCTGAAGCAGAAAGAAAATATTATGATGCGCTTGAAATTAATCCAAATTCAGCAACAGCATTTAAGAAGTACTTTGACATTGTTAAAAAGAGAAATGTTAAAGAGTATGAAAGCAAACTTGAAAAATTATCTGAAATAAATGGAAATTGGCGTGCAAAAATGATGAGAGCGATGGTTTTCTTTAAAAAAGGCGATAAGGAAAGTGGAAACTTCTTTTTAATAAATGCATTAAAAGAATCTGGATACAATTCAGAGGTAATGTATATTACATCAAGTATTTATATTCTTAATGAACTTTATGATGAGTTTAAGCAATATGTACTTGCTTATTATAATCCTGAAAAACATAATGCGTATACGGCCTTAAATGTTTTAAAATATTATAAAGTTAGAAACTTGTATAAAGAAGGATTAGAATTGTGTAAATTTACATCTAAATTTCCCTGGATTGAACATTATAAGAAATTCATGCATTATGAAGACTACTTTTGGAAAATGAAGGTAAATTCTGAAAGTATAAGTAATAATGAAGGTATTTCAAATCACTTTTTTTCAACAAACAAGCCAATTTGGTATTATGGATTCAATCATCCAGAGTTTATGCTAAATCAAAGTAGACGGGTAAAACCAAACGTTCTTATACTTACGTTCACTTCGATAGGAGAAAAATCAGAATTAGCTGAAAATCTGGCTGTTTCATTACCATTGTACTTAAATGAAAATTTGCATTATAAAACAAATTTAAATTATCAGTTGGCAATAGCTTATAATAAAGAAAGTTTATTTGTATCTAAAAAACGTTATAGTACTGACTATATGAAACTGATAAGGCAACAAAATAATAATTTAAATTTTGTTCTTGCAGGAAATATTTTAAAAATGCCAAATGTAGAGAAATATGAAATTGAGATTTATCTTTATGATACATTTAATGAGCAAAAATCAATTTTAGTTAATAAAATTTATGATGAAAATAATATTTATAGTGTTCAAAATGATTTACTAAAAGCTGTAAGTACTTTTTTTGAGAGAGATTTTTCTATAAAATATGAAAGAAACTTAAATAATTTAATTTTATTTTCGCCTAAATTAAAATTTCTGATACAAAGTAAGATTCATAAAGAACATCAGTCATGGAGATATAAAAAACTTCTGTCAGATCAGATTGATGTGGTACTTGAAGATAGAAATAATGATCTTAAAAAAATAAATCTTTTAGCACTTTTATATGAAATAAAAGAGACAAATAGCCAGCTTTTAAAATTTCAAAAACCTCTTATTTACAGTATGAATATTCACGGAATATTTGAAACACAAACGTTAAAAATACTTGCACCAATTATATTTAAAATATTTGATGATGACGTTAACTTTCAAGCAAATATAGAGGCCCTAAATATTACAGATTCAAATTATTTGAGCTGGATAAATAAATTTTCGGGAGAATAAATTATGCTTTTTTATAAAAAAATAGTGGCAGTAGTAATATCTATTTTTTACATATTTGCAAATTGTAGCTTTTATAATTCAATTTTTCATGAATATACAAATAATAGACTTTTTCATATAACAACATGGCTTGGAATTGTTGAAGCACTTTTCTGGATTACATTATTTCTTTCAGTATTTCAACTTGAAGATAAAAGTATCCAAAAAGGTGATAGAACTAGGGAAGAAAAAGAAAAGGAAATAAAAAAAGATACAAGAGATTTAATAATTTGTTTTTTCATATTTATAGCAAGTTTAATTTGTATAAATATTTCCCGTGTGATTTTAACAAGTTCACCTTATATAAATGACATAGCTTCAACTGTAAGTTCATACACTATGTTTATTGGAGGTACAAGAGTCTTATTTATATTTTCAGCAATAATGTTTATTTTTATTGCAGTAAGTAGAAAAAATATATTTTTAATTATTATTTCAGCAATAAATACTATAATTTCTATAATGATATGGCTAGATTTTGATGGAAATATTACTGCAATTATGAGAATTACTATTGCAATATTAGCAATTATTTATTATTTAAAAAATGATATTATAAAATTTAATAAAAAGAACGGAACTAAGTAATAGAAAAATTAGTAATTAAAAATAAAATAAGTAAAAAAAATTATTAAAATAGGAGGATGACAAACAAATGAAAAAGAATGTAGCAAATATATTATTTTTAATATCAATATTATCTGTCGGAAATATATTAAATGCAAACAATCAAGATGTTTCAAAAGATGTTAAAAAGCCAATAGAAATACGTATTGATGATAATGGACAAGTAAGGAAAGATCAATCGGGTCCTAATAAAAACAAAAAAAATGATAATAGTGGACAAAATAGTTATGTAAACACAAATACTCAAAGAGGAGGAACTGAAACAATATCAAATTCAGCAGGGACAGTTAAAGTAGATGCTTCTTCATATAACTCACAAGGTCAAGATTATAGACAAAAATTCATAATCTTACACTATACAGCGGGAAATAGAGATTCATCGTTAAAAACTTTGACAGAAAATGAAGTAAGTGCACACTATCTGGTTTCAGATAATAAATTAGAACCAGTTTATTCATTAGTAAATGAAAATAAGAGAGCCTGGCATGCTGGAGTCAGTGATTGGAAAGGAAGAAATAATTTAAATGATACTTCAATTGGAATTGAAATTGTAAATGATGGTGATGTGAGCGGTACATTTGTTCCGTATAAAGATTTTCAAATAAAAGAAGTTGCTGTTTTAGTTAAATACTTGGCTGATAAATATGAAATCCCAGCAACAAATATCTTGGGACATTCAGATATTGCACCACAAAGAAAATCTGATCCAGGTCCACTATTTCCTTGGAGGGAACTATATACTCAGTATAATATTGGAATGTGGTATGACAACGAGACAAAAAATAACTATGAAAGAGAATATGAAACTAAACTAAGTATGACACCTGTTTCTGACGTTCAAAGAGAATTAAACAAATTTGGATACGGCATTAGTATAACAGGTTCTTGGGATAAACAAACTAAAAACGTAATAAAAGCATTCCAGCATCATTTTAGACCATCAAATTATAGTGGTGAAATGGATGTTGAAACATTTGCTATTTTAAAAGCATTAAATGAAAAATATAATAAAAAGTAGTATTTTTAAAAAGTTTATTATAGCAAAAGAAAAACATTATTCACAGACAGTAGAGCTTTTCAGCAAACAGATAATTTAAGAAAATGAGAAGAAAGGAAAAATTATAAAATGAAAAAGTTTTCAAATAGAGCTTTAAATATGCACTATTCACCGATTAGAAAATTAGTTCCGTACATTGATGAAGCTAAAAGGAATGGAGTAAAAGTGTATCAGTTACATATCGGACAACCTGATGTGGAAACGCCAGATACGTTTTTTGAAGGACTGAATAACTATAAAGAAAAAATTGTAAAATATACAAATTCAGCTGGAATAATAGAACTTAGAGAGTCATTTTCTAAATCTTATAAAAAAGTTGAAATTAATCTTTTACCAGAAGAAATTTTGATTACTCAAGGTGGAAGTGAAGCAATTCAAATTACACTTCAAACTCTTTGTAATCCTGGGGATGAAGTTTTAGTACCAGAGCCATATTATACAAATTATGACAGTTTTTTGAGAATTGCAGATGCAAAATTGGTTCCAATTGAAACTTCAATTGAAAATCATTATCATTTACCAGCAAGAGAAGAAATTGAAAAATTAATTACCCCAAAAACCAAGGCAATAATGTTTTCTAATCCAAGTAATCCGACAGGGATTGTTTTTAGGCCTGAGGAAACGGAATTAATAAAAGAAATTGCGATAAAATATGATTTATACATAATTACAGATGAAGTTTACAGACAATTTATTTATGACGAAGAAATTGCAAAAAGTTATCAATCATTTATGTCAATTCCAGAAATTGAAGACAGAGTGATTCTTGTAGACAGTATTTCTAAGCACTACAGTGCAACTGGAGCAAGAATTGGTGTTATCGCTTCTAAAAATAAAGATTTTATGGCACAAGCATTAAAATTTTGCCAGGCTAGATTATCAGTTTCAACAATTGAACAATATGCTAGTACAAACTTGATAAATACGCTGGATACATACATTGATAATACAAAGTTGGAGTATAAAGTTAGACGGGATATGATTTACAACAATATTACTAAAATACCTGGTGTTGTAACATACAAGCCAAGCAGTTCATTGTATTTAATTGCTGAATTGCCTGTAGATGATATTGAAAAATTTGCAATTTGGCTATTAACAGAATTTAGATATGAAAATCAAACATTATCATTTGCACCAGGACCAGGATTTTATACAACACCTGGAAAAGGTATAAAGGAAGCCAGATTCTCATTTTGTACTCATAATTTAATTGAAATTGAAAATGGAATGAAAGTACTGAAAAAAGCTTTAGAAGAATATAACAAAATAAATAAATAAATAGATTTCTTTGGACTTGTTTAGTAATTCAAAATTAGTTTTTTGTAATTATTTGAGCAAGTCTAATTTTTTATAAAAGTTTAGAAATATTATATTTATTAAAATTTTTATACTTTTACAAATGACTAAAAAAAGGAGAAAATAATTTTTATGGAAAATAAAGAAAACTTTATTGAAAAGGATATAAAAAATGCAAAAGAAATTTTAGAGAGGATGAATCCTAATCAAAAAGTCAATTATCATACGATTTTAACAAAATTGATTTCAGATTGGAAAAGTAAAAATATTCGTCCTAAAATAATGATTCACAGCTGCTGTGCACCTTGCAGCACCTATACTTTGGAATTCCTTACACAATATGCTGATGTAACTGTGTTGTTTGCTAATAACAATATTCATCCTAAAGCTGAATATGAGAAAAGAGCTTTAGTACAACAAGAATTCATAAATAAATTTAATGAGCGAACAGGAAATAATGTTGGATTTATTGAAAATGAATATAAGCCAGCTGACTTTTATCGAGCTGTGAAAGGATTAGAAAACGAAAAAGAAGGTGGAGAAAGATGTACCATTTGTTTTAAAATGAGACTAGACATTGTCGCTAAAAAGGCCCAAGAATTAGGTTTTGATTATTTTGGAAGTGCATTAACATTAAGTCCTCACAAAAATAGTCAGTTGATAAACACTCTTGGATTAGAGATTCAAGAAATTTTTGATGTGAATTATTTGCCATCAGATTTCAAGAAAAATAATGGTTACAAGCGTTCGATTGATATGTGTGCAGAATATGATGTTTATCGTCAATGTTACTGCGGGTGTATTTTTGCAGCACTGGATCAAGGGATTGATTTGAATGAGTATAAATAAAGGAGAAAATGAAAATAAAACAATTAATTTAATTAAAATTATCAAATTTTTGGAAATTTTATATTCTAAGCGACTTGTAAAATACATATTTTTTATGTTATAATAAAACATAATAACTATAATCATTTGTAAATAAATAAGGGAGATGAATAAAAAATGAATTTCGTTTATATTTCACCACAATTTCCAAAAACAAACTGGGAATTTTGTGATAGATTGAAAAAGAATGGAGTAAATATATTAGGGATAGCAGATATTGAGTATGATCAATTGGATCAAAAATTAAAGGACAGCTTGACTGAATATTATAAGGTTTCTAGTCTTGAAAATTATGATGAAGTATTAAAGGCGGTAGCTTTTTTTACTCATAAATATGGAAAAATAGATTGGCTTGAATCTAATAACGAATATTGGCTTACACAAGATGCACAGCTTCGTTCTGATTTTAATATTACAACAGGAATAAAAGCTGACAAGATTGCTAATATTAAAGAAAAATCAAAAATGAAAAAGGCATACAAAAAGGCAGAAGTGCCGTTTGCAGATTTTTCATTAGTGACAACACCTGCAAAGGCAAAGAAATTTGTCGAAAAAGTCGGGTATCCAGTTGTAACTAAGCCTGACAATGGAGTTGGAGCGAGCGACACTCATAAAATTAAAAATGAAGAAGAGTTAAAGGCATTTTTTGAAAATCGTAATAAGGATATAAAATATATTATGGAAGAGTATGTTGATGGAGATCTTGTATCTTACGATGCCATTATTGACTCTAATGGTAATCCTCTTTTTGAAACTGGTATATTTGAACCTGCAATTATGGATGTTGTAAATGACGGGCTTGATGTTTTTTATTATGTGCAAAAGAAAATGCCTGAAAAATTGTTAGATGCAGGAAGAAAAGCCATAAAAGGATTTGGAATAAAAAGTAGATTTGTTCACTTGGAATTTTTTAAACTTAATAAAGATAAAGATGGATTAGGTAAAAAAGGAGATTATGTTGGGTTGGAAGCAAATATGCGACCAGCAGGCGGATATACTCCTGATATGTATAATTACGCTAATAATACAGATGTTTATCAAATTTGGGCTGATATGGTGGCTTTTGATAAAATTGAAAAGGCTAATTTAAATGAAGATTTAGAAAAAAATTACTGTGTTTATGCCAGCCGTCGTGATAATAACAATTATGTTCATTCACATGATGAAATTAAGCAAAAATATGGAAATGCGATTGTAATGGATGAAAGAATGCCTGATATTTTTGCAGAAGCTATGGGAAATTATATGTATACAGCAAAATTTGCTACAAAAGAGGAAATGGAAGAGTTTATAAACTTTATACATGAAAAGGCATAAAAAAAAATTATAGGGAGAAAAAATGCAAGTAGAATACAGAAAAGAATATAGTCATAATCTTGGAAGAGAAATGGAATTTAAAAGATATGGGCATGCTGGAAAACCAGTTTTAGTATTTCCTTCACAAGATGGAGATTGCAATCAATATGAAGAATTTGGGATGGTAGATGTCTTATCAGACTATATTGAGCAAGGAAGATTGCAGTTATTCTGTGTGGGAAGTGTTGATAAAGAAAGCTGGTCAGATATAAATGGTGATCCAAGATATAGAATAGAAATGCAGGAAAAATGGTTTAATTATATTGCAAATGAATTTGTACCTAGAATGCAAGATATTTCTTGGAGAAGTGACATCATTGTCACAGGATGCAGTATGGGTGGAGCACATGCGGGAATTTTATTTTTCCGTAGACCTGACTTATTTGATACATTAATTTCACTAAGTGGAATGTTTGATGCGTCAATGTTCTTTGGAGATTATAAGGATGATTTAGTTTATAACAACTCTGTTGTTGATTTCTTGAGAAATATGCCTTGGGATCATTATTATTTGGATTTGTACAGACAAAAAAATATCATTATATGTATTGGACAAGGTGCATGGGAAGGTGAACTGCTTCCAAGTAATAGAGAATTAGCACATATTCTTTATGAAAAACAAGTTCCAGCATGGACAGATTTCTGGGGTTATGATGTAGCCCACGACTGGGACTGGTGGAGATTGCAAATAAGATATTTTATGGAACATTTGGATATTTAAGTTTGAATCATAAATATTAAAATTTTTAAATGATAAATAATTAAATAAAAAAGCACTGAGATTTATTAATTAAAATAAGTTTTTATTTTTTCAATAAGTTTCGTGCTTTTAAATTTATATTGATTATTCTAATAAAATTGTGAGAATAATATAAAATATAAAAAAAGAAATTTATATTCAGTTCGCTGGTTAATAAACGGAAATAGTGTAAATTAATTTATTTTAATAGAAAAAATCAAAAGAAAGGAAAGGTGTTTATTTAAATGTTAAAAAAATTATTTTCCAGTCTTAGGGAATATAAAAAAAGTGCATTGATTTCACCTATATTCATTGGAATAGAAGTTATTTTTGAAATGCTTATTCCGACGCTTATGGCAATGATTATAGACAATGGGCTTAACGGAAATAACGGAAAAGGTGATATGAATTTTATTATCGTTATGGGCCTTATAACGCTGGGAGTGGCGATGCTGTCGCTGTTATCGGGAATACAGGCCAGTAAATACGCTTCTTATGCTTCGGCTGGATTTGCTAAAAATTTGAGAAAGGATTTGTTTTCTAAAATACAGTCATTTTCGTTTACAAATATTGATAAATTTTCTACAGCTGGACTTATTACAAGATTTACAACAGATGTTAATAATATCCAAAATTCATTTCAGCTGTTAATAAGGGGATTTGTAAGGGCTCCACTTATGATGTGTGTTGCAATATTTATGTCCTTTATGATAAATCCAGGACTGTCAATGATATTTGTTGTTGCAGTTTTATTTTTGGGAACTTTTCTAGCTTTTATCATTTTTAAAGTTCATCCAATATTTACTGCAGCAATTAGAAAATATGACGACATTAATGCCAGTTTGCAGGAAAACATTAACGGAATCCGTGTTGTAAAAGCATATATCCGTGAAAAATATGAAACAGGAAAATTTAAAAAGGCAACGGAAAATTTGAAGAATATGCTATTAAAGGGAGAAAATATTATAATTTTTGTATCTCCAGTAATGCAGCTGACTGTATTTTCATGTATTTTGCTGCTTTCCTGGTTTGGTGCAAAGATGATTGTTGTGCATGAATTGACAACTGGAGAATTGACAAGTTTATTTGCCTATACAACAAATATTCTTATGAGTCTTCTTATGCTTGCAATGATGCTTGTAAACATTGTATTTTCAAGAGCATCGGGAGATAGAATTGCAATGGTTTTAAATGAAGAGCCTAGCATTAAAAACCCTGAAAATGGAGTAACTGAAGTAAAAGATGGCTCAATTTTATTTAAAAATGTTGACTTTAGCTACAGCAATAATCCTGAAGTGCTAAATTTGACAAAGATCAATCTGGAAATAAAATCTGGAGAAACTATTGGGATTATCGGTGGAACTGGAAGTGCAAAATCGGCTCTTGTTCAGTTAATTCCAAGACTGTATGATGTTTTAGATGGAGAACTTTTAGTTGGAGGAGTTAATGTTAAAGATTACGATATAAAGACACTTCGTGACAATGTAGCGATGGTTCTTCAAAAAAATGTGCTGTTTTCAGGAAGTATAAAGGACAATTTACGTTGGGGAAATGAGAATGCGACTGATGAGGAAATGGAACATGCCTGTAAATTGGCACAGGCTGATGAATTTATTCAAAAATTTCCTAAAAAATACGATACTCGTATTGAACGTGGCGGAGCAAATGTATCTGGAGGGCAAAGACAAAGGCTATGTATTGCAAGAGCTTTGCTAAAATCTCCAAAAATATTAATTTTAGATGATTCAACCAGTGCAGTTGATACAAAAACGGATAAACTAATAAGAGAAGCTTTTAAAAATGAATTGCCTCATATTACAAAAATTATTATTGGTCAAAGAATTTCATCAATAAAGGATTCTGATAAAATATTAGTTTTGGAGGATGGAGTTATTACAGCTGCAGGAACACACGATGAGCTAATTAAAATGAGCAACGTATATCGTGAAGTTTATGAATCTCAGACAGAAGGGAGTGATGAATAATGGCTAAAGATAACAAAAAATCCCAAAAATTTGAATCTAAAAATCAGATAAAAGGGTTAATAAGATTACTGGGGTATATGTTTCAGCATTACAAGATTCGTACATTATTTGTCATTGTATTTATTTGCCTTAGCTCATTCGGAATGGTTGTTGGAACGATGTATTCAAAGGAATTAATAGATGGAGTCATTATTCCAAACATTGGGAAAAATAATCCGGAGTTTTTAAAAAGCCTAATTTCAATAATTTTTAAGATGATAACTGTTTATGCTGGAGCAGTTGCATGTACATATATTTATGAAGTTTTTATGATTTACATTGCACAAGGAACATTAAAAAAATTAAGAGATGATGTATTTATACACATGGAATCACTTCCTATAAAATATTTTGACACGAATGCACATGGAGATATAATGAGCGTCTATTCAAGTGACATTGATGCATTGAGAAATATGATGGTAGAAAGTTTATCGCAAGTAATTTCTTCAATCATTACAATTATAAGCGTGCTTATTTCAATGTTTATCCTAAATGTTCCATTGACATTCTTTGTAGTAGTAATGATTATAATTATGATTGTCACAACAAAGACTATTTCTGCAAAAAGTTCAAAGAACTATACTGCACAGCAAAGAAATATCGGTATTGTAAATGGATATGTAGAGGAAATGATAGAAGGTCTGAAAGTTGTAAAAGTATTTTCGTATGAGAAAAAAGCCGATGAACGTTTTAACAAGCTGAATATGGCATTATTTAACAGGGCAAACAATGCAATGAAATTTGCAAACATTCTAGGCCCTGCTGTTGGAAATCTTGGAAATATAAACTTTGTACTTACTGCTGTTCTTGGTTCAATAATTGTGTTTAACAACATCGCAGGATTTACAATCGGTGGACTCGTATCATTTTTGCAGTTTATAAAAGTAATAAATCAGCCTGTTTCACAAATTGCACAGCAATTAACATCAGTAATACTGGCATCGGCTGGAGCTCAAAGGGTATTTAACCTGCTAGATCAGACACCTGAGCAAGATAACGGCTATGTAACTCTTGTAAATGCAAATATTGATGAAAATGGAAAAATTACAGAAACAGAAAAGCACACAGATGCATGGGCCTGGAAATATCCGCATTCTGACGGAACGATTTCTTATGAAAGACTAATGGGAGATGTTGTTTTTGAAGATGTAACATTTGGCTACAATGATGAAAAGACAATACTTCACAATATCAATCTTTATGCTAAGCCAGGAGAAAAAATTGCCTTCGTTGGTGCAACAGGAGCTGGAAAAACTACAATTACAAACTTAATTAACAGATTTTACG